>BNJU01000602.1_pt1 | contig 54080 bp, 99 predicted proteins | sample 8539281 | NCBI WGS metagenome assembly BNJU01 (sample SAMD00202456, study PRJDB9452) | human saliva metagenome | isolation source: human saliva | place: Japan | reverse complement strand
TCAGTTATGCATTGCTGATAATGCCCGGCGCGGGATCTGCTTGATCGGTTGCCGCTGACGATGGGGCGCTGCAGGATGATAGTCGCATAGTCGAAACCACCGTCTTGGACAGTTCGAGGGTGATGATCCGCAGCCCGGCGATATTGGGTGGTTTCAGCCGGAATACTCTTTTGTTTTTTATTGGCGGTGATGCTGGTTATTCGCGGGATCGTCTGCGGCTGGGTCGGTCACGATCCTATTGATCTTGGTGAAGCAGACAGGGTTCCCCTTCACGCCACCATTGAGCGTGCATCGTAAGTCTGAAATATCGCCGGACGATCAGCGCCGCTACCGATGAACCACGTTTATAAATCATTGGTCAATCAACATGAACCCATTGCTGTCCACATTTTCAACCCCGACTTTCGCAACCAACATGTCTCAACTGCAACAAACAGTCACCAAACCCACGGTCATGCCTCGAGTTGACGTTACCACCGTCGGCGGATCATTATCGCATCCATGCAGGGCACCAATATCGAATTTACGGACTTTGCCCGCCGCCACCGCCGCTGTCGCTGTCTTCCCGTATTTGTTCTTTCCCGAAAACGACGACCCCACCATTACCAGCGTCGTTCACATGTTGGCTTTATGTTCGTCGCCCGCCCTTTGGGTTCTATTGTTTTCGGTCACTTCGGTGATCGTATCGGGCCGGAAAGTTTTGCACCCTGGTTGGCTCTGTTGCCGACCGCGGCATTGCCATTCCCCGCTGGTCTGCTCCCCACCCATGGCCAGGTTGGTATTATCGCCCCGTCTGGCCTCATGCGGTTCTGCCAGGGCCTGGGCTGGGCGGCGAATGGTCCGGTGCCGCGTTAGGTTGGCGACGGAAACCGCCGACATGGAAACGCCACGCCATGTGGCCGCAGCTGGGTGCCCTGTCGTTTCCTGGTTGCTAACGGCTTCTTCCCGATCCGTCAATGTCTTAAACCACACTGATGGTGATTTTGAGGCCTTATGACCTGGGGGTTGGCGGATTCTCCTGCTCAGCGCCATCATGGTCATTGCTGTTGTATGTATGGTTCCGGCTGAGGAAACCCCGGTGCTTAAGAAGGCGGTGGAGTCCAAGAAGGTGAAGATTCTGCCGAGGTGTGTTCCGTACCCGTGGGAAGGTTGTTAATTTGGGCACGTTCATCATGGTGTCCCCGTTATGGGCCCTGTTTTACCTTGGTCACCACTTGGCAAGCTTCCCATGGTATCGCTAAGAAGGTGTTGGCCTGTATCCCCTACCTGACTTTTGGAAGCCGCAGTTCGTTTCGATTTTCGGTACCATTGTGAGCATTCCGTTGCGGGTCGGTTTGCTGACCTTGGGGCCGGAAGCGCGCACTCAGAAGCGGTTTCCGCCATCATGATTGCGTTTGTCTTTACCATGGCTGCTGCGGCTGATACCGCCACTGAGGCACCGTCCTGGTGTTCCCTCACGGCTGGTATGTTATCATGGGTCTCATCTTTGGCCCCATGTCCGCGGTGTTGCCCGAGCTCTTGCTGACCTGCGGCCGAAACGCACCTCGTTGCGGTGTCAGTTGTTCTGATCGCGTTTGGTTGGTTCCGCACCGATTCCGATGCCATCGTTGGGCAGTTCATTGTCGCCGGCCGGAAGGAATATGTCACGCACATCGGGGAGGTTGCGCGACGCTTCCCCACCCCGCCTAGTGTTGGCGGCTGATACGACACGGATTTTGGGGCGGTCCGTGTGTTTGTAGGAATGGCACACCCCAGAGACGAGGGACAGCATGCCGGTGGTGCTTATTCCCGGGAGGTCGTCTGAGCCCCAATGGCGGATAATCTTTGCTGCGTTCAGCAGCCGCTACCGGTGATAGCGTTTGACGCGTTAGACGCGGGTGTTCGTCGGGCTGCGCCGCCCCCTGGCGGATATGGCCGACGCTGCGTGATTCACCAGGTTTTGCTGCAGGCGCCCTGTGGGCCTATATTGTTGGGGCATTCCTCTGCAGCCACTGCCGCGGCCTCATGCCCGCCACTACCCTACTGGAGGTGCGGCTGCTCACGCTGCTGGAACCGGTATTCACGTTCAGCCACCTGTCCGCCCGCCTATGCCTGACCATGGTTGCCTCATACAGGCTTCCACTGGTTGGCGGAATGACGCCTTGGGCCGGATTGCGGTACCGACGATCCCACCGAACCCATGGCCCGCATGCTGATTGACGCCGGCACTCCACCATACTATGACGCGCACCCGCTCACCCCCAGCCTGCTGTCCGACGATGATGCACGCCTCGCCACCATGCCCTCGCTATGTGGCGATAGCTAGCACGGATCGCGCGCCGCCGGCGGCGACAGCAGCGCCAGCGAGCTACTTCCCCACGCCCGGTGGATGTCTGCTGGATACTCACGCATCTGCTCCCATGCAGGTTGCTGAACCGTTAGGGAAGAAACTCACCGAATTTGGGAAACGTCACTTATTTGTCAAGCGTGGTAGACGGTAGCCGGTGACAGCGTCACCACCACCCCTATGGCCGGATGAGCCATGCCTTGTTGATGGCCACGAATGGTGAACCCACTGACCACGACGAGCTGCAGCTTTGTTAGCATGGGGAGGATCGTTTTTGAAAGTCATGTGCCATCGTTCAGGTCACCCTCCTCGACACTTTGCCGCAATGAACTCGGGGTTTTACCATAATCCAACCGGTTAAACTTGCACCGTGCTCACCGTGAGCTTGTCCCCATCACGCACCGCCTGAATTCGCTTTACCTCCTGGTTTCCCCTTGATAGAAGTTTCGCACCGTGACCATGCCCACCGGAACCGGTCATCCGGCAATGCGGACACACACCGGTTCGGTCACCCTCGAAAGCGCCGCATCTCGTAGTTGTCCGTGTCGAACAGCTTTGCGGTGCGCACGTTCACGCGTCGCGCCGCTGTGTGTCCGTGTTAATCGACGTCGCGTCCACCTTCGATCCGGCCACTCAGGCTGCAACGTTACGTCGTCGACAGTACGGTTCCCGCACCGCCTGCAGAGCCGGAGGTAGTGCGCTTATCCGACGGTAAAATCTCATCGAACGCACCCTACCGAGGAAATATTCGGGGCGTCACTCGGTGACCACCTGCCATTCGCCCCCACATCCGTTGATGCGCTTGGCGTTATCCGCATTCAACTCCGGGTGTGCACCCCAGAGTGCTTAATAACGATCATACACTGCGCCTTCAGGCGAATATCGCCAACAGCACAATAATGACAACACCGCCGATGATATAGGGTACGTCGAGTATCCATCGAAAATAGTTATTCCTTCATGCGAAACTTTTCGTTTTATGCGCTAATGCCACAAACCTGTTGCATAATTGGGTAACTCCGCTGAGGTAGCGCCCTCATTGACCGCTGCATTTCACGTCCCCGGCGGCACACCGCACTCAAACAACGAATCTTGCAACTGTTGCGCTAACCCGGCCGGAGTATAATCGCTTCCGCCGGAATCTGGGCTACCCGCACAGCGTTCCGCTGCTCATACGCTCGCTGCCGGCATGCTTGGCTGCAATACTTCCGCGGCCGACCACGCCTCGAACTACGAAGCTCCGTACCACACCACTGACAGGTTGGGTGCTCTCTTGGCTGCCATTCGCTTTTAGTCTAGTCATATCCATCCCATCTCCAAGCATGAACCTACCTCATTGTAAGTGCAACTTTGCAGGTCACCACAAAGATGCACGGATGGAACTAACCCCATGGGGGAACAAACCCCACCGAAATGCGTTATAATGTATGACCTTATAGGGGCCTAATACGACAAGGGTTGATGTATAGGCAGATCGTGTTCCCCGTGGTTCTCAGATGGGGGCGGTCAGTCTACGAAACTGACCGACCACGATTTAGCACCCCGCCAAATGGTGCGCTACAAAACCGAAACCAACGAAGTATTCCGAAGTTCCCTTCGCTCACGACGCCGAAATACCCGGCGAATGGTTTGTGCAAAAACGGGCAAGTGGGCATTTCATGCGAGGGCGAAGGCATCGAAGCAAAACTCCTCCAAACCCGCCCGCACCCACTGGGACATGCTCCGGGAACGCTCGCAGCATCGAAGACCGACATTCTCCTGGAAGAACGCATCGAACAACTACGCAAGCGGCGCCGCAACGCCGCCCGCCTACTGAAACAACAACAGCAAGAGGAAGCAGCAGCGCCGCAGCAGCAGAACAATAAACCTGACTGATGAAGGTGCATCACCTGCGAGGTGGTGCACCTTTTTCATATCATGTGTTTCTTCCGCCAATCCCTGAATCCCCTTCGCCCCAGCCGGCGCATCTCCCGCGCCAACCCTGTCACCTGCTGCTTCCGGTGCCGAATCCCCACTTTGTGACCTCAACAAGGAATCCTTCACGAACGAACCATCCAGCTTTCGATTCCCCCAATCGCCCGCTCCGTGAACGTGATCGGCACCTCACGCACATCAAACCCTCCTGCACGACCCGCCACGCCATATCCACCTGGAAAAATATAGCCAGATCTCGACAACTCATCCAGGTCCACGGTCTCCAACACCTGACGGCGAAACGCCCGATAGCCGGCGGTCATATCTTTCAAACCCGCCCCCAACGCCACCGAAATATAACATTGCCGCCCTTCGACAAACACTCCACCGCTGCTTCGGGCTAATTCACCACCTTGCCGCCTGGCACATACCGGGACCCGATCACTAAATCCGCCCCCTCAACGCAATCTGCTCCAACAGCCGATGCAATCCTCCCAAGGCATGCGACCCATCCGCATCCATCTCGCACAACACATCAAAATCCTGCTCCAACCCCACTCGGAACCCCGCCACAGGGCGCCACACACCCGCCCTACCGGCACGATGCAGCACATGATCTTTCAGAATCTCGGCCGCCAGCTTATCCGCGGCCTCCCCGTCCCATCCGGCTATTATCATCAACCACTGTAATATCCACCTCCGCGGCGTCCGCACTGGGACGTAATGAGCGGCAAATTCTGCAGCTCATTATAGGTGGAATAACAATCAATGTCTTCATATTAAACCTTCTACATGTCTGATAATTACTTCCATGATAACCAAGCACACCCCCCAAAATCAGGAAACCCGCCACCACTTCGCCGAGCCTGAATTACTGCACCGGCTCACCAGCCACCCGGCCAACACCAGCACTATACTCGATCACAAACCCAAACCGCACCGCAACAGTCTGGCTCTCCCGAAGCGGCAACGACTCCCGGAAGCGTCGCCGCGTGAAAAATCCCTCGTCTCCTGGCTCACATCTCCCATCCGGTGCACCATCGCCGGACACCCTCGACGTCGCGGCAACCACTCACCGCCCGATCCGTCTGAATCGCTAACATGCGGCTCATCGCCAACTGCTGATACGTCATATCTCGAAAACCCAAACGTCGCATTATTCGTCGGCGTCGTTAAAATTCTGCGACGCACCGCCCTCCCGGCCTGCATTATCAAACGCCACTCACAACACGTCGCCACCCCACCAACACATCCCCCATCCGCACCGGATCATCTCGTCACACCGCTTGAAATCCCAGCCCAATCCACCTTTCCTCGAAAAACAGCTGGAAAAACTCCGCAACGGCATTATACTCCCCAAACGGCTGCAAATACCGTTTATAGTGAAAAATCCTCAGCCCCCTGACCCCGGATTAAACACCGACATGGTATTCCGCAACCCCCACCTCATCCCGAGTAATCGTCCCCCACCAACACTCGGAGCACCTGCCGCAGCCACCGCCTCCGACACCATATCCGCCGCCTGGGCATCATAAACGGGCTCACATCCGCCGAATCTCTTCCGGCCACACCACCATATCCACCGGCCTCCGACCCCGCCAACTTCTTTGTCTCCGCCAGCATGATTCGCTAACATCGCCCGCCTGCTGCGCATTAAACCCAACCCTAACTCTGGGCACATTCCCTGAATTGCCGCCACCCGAACCGAACCAACATCCACGACCCCAACGACACCGGAAGCACCCACCGCCAACAACACTACAACCCCAACAAGCCTCGCAACCGGCAGCACCGCGCGTCGTGCCAACAGCACCCTACACAACACCCCACCGCAACAACAACCCCACTCACCAACGCCGGACCCCCACACTCGCCACATCCTGCAACGGGCCACCAACCTGACTCCTCACCCCAACCGCACCCACGCGAACCCCAAACGGCACACAGTCGACTGCAACCACTCCACAGCCATAAACACCAGCGGAAACACCAGCGGGCCAAACCAACCTGGCCACCGCCAACCCTAAAAACCCCAACAGCACGCTATACAGCTAGACAACCAGATCGCCAACGCCACATACGGCATCGTCCCTACAAACGACCCAATCCACGGCAACAACAACAAAAACAGCACCAAACCATGCGCCACCGCAATCCCAACACCCCAACCGCAACGACGGTCCCCCACCTCAGCTACGGCGCAAGCACCACAAACAACAACGCCAATCCCCCACTATGGCAGCCCACCACCACCCCACAGGCTGATACGACAAAAACACCAAACCCCAGCAACCATCCCCCACCAGCCGCACCAGCGCAAACTTCACAGACCAACTATCCTTTTCACATCTCTACCTCGAATCATTATCCGACGAACCCCGCGGACCAGCAAAATCTCCGGCTTCACCGACTTCGACCACTCAACAACTCTCTGACTCATCCACCACAATCGGCGCCGACCGACCCCTCAAAAACTCCCTGAGTAACTCGTCCGCGGGTCAGTGACTCATACACCCGCGCAAAACTCCGGCCCCCGCCACCGAAATCCGCTCCTGCAACCGCTTCGCCACCACCCGACGCACCACAGCCCGCGTCACCGGCACAATCAACACCAACCCCACTCACACCGATACAAACCCGGCAACGCCACCCTCACCGTACCGGCGGCCACTAACCCCATATCACCAAAGCAATCCGACGAATCCACGGCGATTAACCCCCGACGCTGCGCTAACTGCACCCAACCGCGACATCTGCCACAACGCCACCAAAAATCCTCCCAAAAACACCCCTAAAAGCAGCAGCAGCGCAGTACCCACCTCAGCCACTTCGCTACCGCATAAAACACCAACGTCTCAACAAGAACATAACCAAAATCACTAGAAGCTCGCATGCCCTAACGATACCGACCACACTGCGTAAAGCTGTATGTTCGCTCAGGGCATGCCGAAAACTTATTACTACATTCGATCCTCCAACTCACCCTCCATAGCTAAATACGTCTCCCGCAGCGTCTCCAATGCCTCGTCAGACGGGCTCTCCCACAACTTCCGCTCCGCAGCCTCCAACAACCGCTCCGAAATATCCCGCAACGCCCACGGATTCGACTTCGCAAAAAACTCCCGATTCACCTCATCCGCTACATACGTCTGCGTCAACGTCTCATACATCCAATCCTCCATCATGTTCGTCGTCGCATCATAACCAAACAAATAATCCACGGTCGCACCTCATCCAAACGCCCTTATACCCATGCTCCCGCATAGCCGCCAACCACCGAGGATTCACCACCCGAGCCCGGAACACCCGCCGCGACCCTCATGCAACGTCCGAGTCTTCACAGTCTCCTGCCGCGTCGAATCCCCAATATAGCCTCTCAGGATCCGACCCGGTCAGCGCCCCGAACCGTCGCCACCATACCCCCATGGAACTGGAAATAATCATCCGAATCCGCAATATCATGCCCTTCGAATCCACATTCTTCGCCGCAACCTGAATCCGCTTATACGCCGTCCGCATATCATCGGCAGCCGCAACCCTCCAGGCCCCGGACCATACGCATACCCACCCCACGTGGTATACACTCTCAGCCAAAATCCTTATCGTCACGCCAATTCCCTGACTCAATCAACTGCAACAACTCCGGCACCATACGTCCCTTGGTTCTGAACCGAAAAATCCGCCGCATCATGCTTATCGACGCCCGCCGCACCGCTATCGGCGAGCGCATGCGCCTTCACGAAATTCCTGCTCCACCGCTCATCCGCCTGCGCCACCAACTGCACCGCATCATCCAACAACGCCAACACGTGCGGGAACGCATCCCGGACCGGAAATCCGCACCGTCGTCATCAATCTGCGGCTGACCCAACTCCGCCAACGGAATCAGCTCCATTCACAGACGCGCCGGGATGCTCATCCCACCGGCCGCACACCCCAGCAGAGCAAAGACCGCACGTTTCATCCCCGGAGGTGCGCATCGCCGACGTGCCCCACACGGACAAGCCCACAGACTCGAGTATTCGCCGTACCTCCGTAGCGGGCGACCAGGAATCCGCCAACAACTGGCTCGGTCTCCCACGCCAGACGCGACGGCAATGACTTCTGGGTCGACGGAATAAAAAGTTCCGGCCGGTGGGCAGCACATTCACTAAACCGCGCATGGGGAGCCGGACGGGCCGGCCTCGATAAACCGCCTCCAAGGCGCGCAGAATCTGGTCGATCTCCTGCTCGGTCTCGGCCAGGCGGGGAAATGATCCGGTGCAGGCGAACATCAGCAGGAATGTAGCTCATCCCGGCGGGCATCCTCCGGCAGGTACGCCGCATTATCCTCGATCACCCGTTCGACCGCTGTTTGGTTTTGCCATTCGGCGGCTCCAAATCGGCGCAGCAGGCCGTGGGCGATCCGCTCCACCTCATCCACCCGGGTGCGGACTCATCGCCGGCCTCCGACAGGCCCAATGACTCGCAGCCTCGGCACGGCGGTCTCCCCGCCCCACAACTGGCGGGCCCGAAGCTATGGCGAGCACCAACTCCACCCGCATGTCACCGGTCACTGCCTCGGCCAGCACGTGCAAGCCACCCCGGATGGCCACGTCCTTGATTTCACACAACCAACCGTCGATCTCCATGATCTTGTCGTCAAACGCATCCTCGTCGGAAGGCGCTCCGACCAACCCAAATCATGATCCATCTTGGCGGCTGCAGCAATGTCCAAATCTCTAGCCGGATGGCTGGCAGCTCGCCGATCCATCGCCGCAATGGTGGCGTGCCTGCCAGCAACTGCTCCAGGCGAGTAGTGTCCCCATACGACCTGCCCGCCAGGGCGGAAATCATGGTCGATCAGTGTGTGGGCGCGCGCGCTTCGCCTGCGTGCCTTCACCCGCGTCATTCACCAGGAACGGGTAGATGAGCGGCAGCTCATGAATCGCCTGATCCGGGTAGCACCCGTCGGACAGGCCGGCGTTCTTCCCCGGCAGCCATTCCATGTTGCCGTGCTTGCCCATGTGCGATAGCGTCCGCCCCCACACACCTCACGCAACCAAAAATAGGTGCCCAAATAGTGGTGGTTCGCGGGCAATCCGGTCGTGGTAAATCCCCACCGGTCATCGCCAAACTAGCGCGCGGCTGCACCATCACCACCACATTGCCGAATCTGCAGGCCGGCAATGTAAATCTCCTGCGTGTCCGGGTTTCACATAGTGTGCCGGGGCCGCGCCCATGCTTCGTCATCTCCTCCTGCATGGTTTCGCAGGGTGGCGAAAACTCTTGCAGGCGTCGGCGGACAGCTTCAGCGGTTCCGTGGCCACACTCCTCGGTCAGCCACTCTGGTCGTGCCCGCCGGCCTCAATGACTGCGTGCGCGAGGGCGTCTCCATCCAAAATCACCGTCGACGGTGAACCTGGAATGTGTTCTACATCACCAAGGTGTAGCCGGCCTGGTGCAGGGGCTTGCAACACCCGTCAAAGGCCGACAGTGGGGTGTCCAACCCCACTGCGTTACCGATGCGGGCGTGTTTCTGGTCCGGATACGCGGAGAACATGAGCACCAGCTTCTTCTCCTGTTCAACGAATGTGCAGCCGGGCATGCCGGTAGGCGATACCGGCCAGGCGGGTGCACCGCTCAGGATCCGCACATAGGTAATCAACCCCTCGGCGTTATATTCCTTAAACGAGAACGCACGGTAATCAGCCGGCCATCAAACTCGGGCACCGCATCCCGTGACGCTACATCCCGCGGGCTCAATCCTCATCGGATTCTTCCCACTCAGCCCGGGAATTCGTCAAGGGCCAACCCTGGATAATCTGAATGTCCAATGCGGCGAGCTCCGCAACATCTCACGCCTCATCATCCCCGCCGCCTCACTGGCGAGGCTTCGTCCGCCGGCTGCCAACACCGTGGTGATGAGCGCATCACACGTCGCAAGTTCCGCCAATAGCTCCGCTCGGCCTGCCGCAACGAGGCAGCAAAAATCGACCGCGGTGGCGCCTGGCCACAAGCGCATCCGCCAACGCATGCACATAATTCGTGTTACCGGCTAAATGCTGCGCCCGGTAGTACACAATTCTCCACCCGGGGCGCATCATGCCCGCATCCCACGTGCCATCCTCCAGGTGGGCCCCAGATCGGCATGTGGCTGGGCGCCTCAAACCCTAAACCGGTGAGCAGCACCGTGTCGGAAAAGGAAATGCAGGTTGACAAGGTTCTGCTTGCCACCTTCCGCCAATACGTATGGGCGGTGTGACCACACCAGCCGGCACCGCTGACAGGTCGGTGAGCTCGCATCGACCGCCAACTCACCGGACACCACCACCAGGGGTTTTTGCTGGCCAGCAGCGCATCGCCCCACTCCCAGGCTCGTTTGCCGCCCAACAGGCGCACCACAAACACATCCGTGGTGTCCACCAGCTGCGGCCAGGGTTTGTTCGGTGAGCAGGTTCGGATTGGCAGTACTGGTAGTGCACATCACTCGACGTGGTGGCGGCCTGCGCCGACAACAAATCCGTAGTCCGAAGTGGAAAGCAACGTAATCACGAGAAAATAGTCCTTTCAAAACTGGTCTTAGGTGACGCGCCTTTTAATCTAGGAGCGAAAGGCACAACGCCTGGTCCAGGGTCTGACTATGACAGTGGCGCTGACCGCCCAGAATTCCACTGGTTTCAGGACCACAGCATAAAATCACATTAGCCCATTTGGTTGGGATAATGAGATTTCGCACCAGGATGAGCACCAGGACTTCCTTATTTCAGCTCCCCAGACCGCACCTGAGGCGACATTCGCCCAGGTGCATTCAAACTCCACCACGCCACCGACGGCCCATCGGGCGGGTCCGCTTCCCGGCGGCCACGTCCGACCCCAACAATGGGCCGATATTGCCCGTTTGCATCGCCAGAACTCGGTGACGGCAACATTCACGTCACCACCCGAGGCATTATGCAATTCCGCGGCGCACCAGGACCAAGAATTCGGGTGCGTGGTTACCCGCCGGTTTTGTCCCTCCCAGCCCCACGACAAAAATCCGCAACATCATCGCCTCCCCTGTCCCCTGAACTCTGGCCGCTTGTCGACGCCCTGGATGCGCCCTCCCAGCACCGACGCCACCGCTCGGCCTGTCCGGCCGCACCCTCTTCGGCCTCGACGCCGGGGATGGGGCCATCATCAGCCAAGAACCCGACTTTCGCGGCCCGCAAGGTCGGCGACCGCTACCAACTGGTGTTAGGCGGCACCCCAACACGTCACCGTCTCCGGAGGCGGATGTGCCGGAGGTGCTTGCTTTCGCCGCCGCTCTGTGGCAGCCCACTCGGGGTGATGCATGGCGGTGACACGAAACCCCGAGGACATCTCATCCTGGCCGACATTGCCGAAGCGTTTGCCGTCGACAAGCTGGATGAGCTGCCCGCAGTGCCGGAAACCACCGCCGCCCCCATCGGCTGGATCGATAACGATAACGGGCGCGTCACTCGGGCGCCGGGCTGCGGTTCGCTCCTTCCCCGCATCCGTCGCCGCCATGCTCGCCACCAGGTGCGGAAACCACCATCACCCCATGGGCGTCACTTTGTCATCCACGACCTTGACGAACCCTATGCCGAAGCCGCCATTAAGGCGCCGCCCCTGCTCGGACTTATTTTCTCGACGCGGACTGGCTGCGCATCACCGCCTGCACCGCCCCCTGCGCGCGAACTAAGTCGCACACCCACGACGATGCCGTGGCCCCCATGAACATGCTGATAATATTCCTCGATGGCCTGGTGCATTTCTCCGGTTAGATCGCCGGTGCGGGCATCCTCGGGTCGCCCACACCGGAATATTTGCCGTTGCCGCATGAAGGCGAATATCACCCACCAACGATAGAAAACATGTTTGAATATCTCACCGACGGTAATGAAATCTATCGCCAGTCCTGTTTGCCCCTCATCCGCGCCGAGGCCGACCTTGACGCGGTCACTTCGGATCAAGCGCAAGTTGCCGTGCGCATGATCCACGCGGCGGGGCAAACTGACCTGGCACGCGACATCGAGTTCTCTCGCACCTGGTGACGGCCGCCTGGACGACGCTGGTTGCGGGCAAACCCATCCTCACGGATGTGTTCATGGTGCACTTGGCATCACCCGACCCGACTCCCCACAACAACGAGGCGCTATGCCTCTCCGCGACGATCGGGTCTCCGCGGCGCGAAACAGCCAGACCACCCGCACCGCCGCTGCCGTGGAACTGTGGGAACCCCATCTCGATGGCGCAGTGGTGGCCATCGGCAACGCCCCCACCGCCCTGTTTCACCTCCTGAACTGGTTACTGGCGGACCCGCCCGCCCCCGCCCCGCCGCTATCCTCGGCATCCCCGTGGGACTCTGCTGGGGCGGCGGAATCGAAACAAGCACCGCTTCGCCGCCACGGCGATCGGCACCGAATTCCCTCATCGTCCAGGCGTCGAGGCGGCCTGCCATCACCTGCGCCGCCATCAACGCCCTCGCCACCGAAAAAGAGATCCCAGAACAACCACTGACACAGCCACTCACCGGTACCTCATCGGCGTTAGTTGGGCCCGGCGACCCCGAACTGCTCACCATCAAAGCGGTCAGGCCATCCAAACCGCCGACGCACGCCTTCCACGCCCGACCCGGTGGAGTATCCGCCGCGAAAACCATCGCCACCAACTACCCTGCAGCGACAACCACGAGCTGGAACTGTTGAACACCCCGTCACCACCGGCATTGTCGACCACCCCGGTGGCCACGCCGGCGCCATGGCGGACTCCTCACCTGGAGGCCACCACCCGGCTTGCCGCTCCACCTGGCGGCCGGCAAAACCGTGGCCGTCCTCACCCTGGGCGACCCCATGCTGCACAGCTCCCACCAGCACCTGCACCGGTGCTGGCGGAACACAGCACCATCATCCTCGGCATTCCTCCATCACCGCGGCCGCCGACGCGCTCGGCCAGCCCCCTGTGCGAGGAAGAAGAAAATACCACGGTGCTGCCAGGAACTCCCTGGACCAGGCGTGGTTTTGACCGCCCGGCTGCGGACACCGACCGCGCCGTCATCATGAAGCTTAGGGCATCCTTCCCCAAGGTGAAACAGGCCCTCATCGACGCCGTGGTGGCCGACAAAGCCTACGCTTGTGGTGCGAGCCAGCATGACCGACTGTAAACCATTATCCCGGTGCTAGCCGCCGACCCGAAACCATCCTCATTTCGCGGTGGCGGTCGCCCTCCACCGGAGGAAATCGACGCCACCGACGCGATCCTGCCGGCGATAAGCCACGCGGCGAAGTCGTGGTTAGGCTCGTCCGCTCCCCAATGGATCACGCCGGAAGCCACCATGGAACTCGCCCACGCCACCGACATCGCTGGCTACTCCACCTACGTCAACCGGTGCCGCACCGCCGGCCAGAAACGGCACCCGTCGGACAACAAGGTGGAGGCGGAACGGGCCGCCATGGCTCCTGACCTGGCCAAACGTGGCCGGCGGTGGCTGTGGTGTCCTCCCGGGGACCCCGTGTCGCGGCCGCGGCTGTGATCGAAACCGCCGACGACGACCAATGGCGGACGTGTGCTGGTGCGGATCGCTGGCATGACCGCGCCCAGGCGGTAGCGTCTCGGGTGGGCGCCCTGCTCGGGCATGACTTTTCGGCATGATCTCCTCTCGACCGGCTAAAACCATTTTGCAGTGGTGGAAAACCGGGTGCGGCACCGCCAGCGCCGACATGGCGTTCGCCGGTACAATCCGGCGTCCAAAGAACGCCGCGACCAAGCGGCCATCCTCAAGAAAATCGTGGCGGAATATCAGTCTCTACTACCCCGTTATCGTGGCGCGGGCAGGGTAGCAACCACGAACAAGTCACCGTTACCACTCTTGCTGATTTTCGATCCGTCCGTGGTTGACATGCAAACCATGCTCATCATCGGGCGCTTCAACCACCCGCACATACCAAGCGGGTGTGGGCACCGATGAGGGGGAGTGAAACGGGTCTTTCACTTCGACGATATGGCTAGTGAACTAAGTTTGCATTAGTCTCATCCAATAACTTTTTATTGAATCTGTCCATCGAGGAGGACTCGTTTTGTTTCGCACGAAGATCACCCGCGCTCTCATCGTTGCAACCACCACCGCCCCGATTAAGCTACCGCCGGTACTACCGCCGCCTCACGCCGCCCCAACACCGGCAGCAAAGCTGACCAGGTATAACCTCCGCTGAGCAATCACTCTTCCAAAACCGGAAGAAGGCTCCGCCTGGCGAAACGGGCGATCGTCGGAAAACAACAACACGGACCCAGCACCACACCGGCCGGCGTGCCGGTGTGACGAAGAATTCCTCAGGCTCCCGCAGAGGTGACTCAAAGTCGGCGACGGCAGCTCCAAATCCGAAAGCTTTGGTCTGAGCGGCAAACCCCACCATCCAAACCGCGGTACCTCACTCGGCGTCATGCGTACATCGGGCCTGGTCATCGCTCGCTGCGGGTAGCGCCGTACAATTTCTTTCCACATCTAAACAGAATCTCACAGTATTCCGCAGCACTCCGCCGGGTGCAATGCACCACTGATTTTCGCACTCGCGGGCGCTGCAGCACAATCACACGTGGTCTAACTCCAGCGGCGACTCAACTCTCTGCACGAGTTAATCGCGGAGTGAGCACCACACAATCAATCTGATTATCCCGCATCAGCCTCTTCTCATCCGCCAGCGGTGCAACGGGCTACGGGACAAAATCACCCTGATTCCGCGTCGGCATCTTTGACGCGGCGTGCTCCACCGCCCGAATCACATATATAAATTACGCGTGATCATCAGCAAACGGAGCCACTCGTTGCCGGCCAATCGTCAAAAACACGTGATGAAACCGCTGGGCCGCAACGAGCCGCCCGCTCGCGTGGACTGCACCAGTAACGCTTTGTCCCGCGGCCTCGGCGTCCACGCGGCCGTGGTGCACGCGTCATGGCACCTCGGCAGCGTTTCAGCGCCTCCGCCATGCGAATAACAATACGAAATCTGGCCCGCAAAACGGGTGAGTGGCGTGCAATCAATCACATCACAATTCGACTCACCCATAAGCCACCGGGTCAACAAACCGGCAGCGCCTACCCAAAACCACCAACCAAGCACCTTCTTACGGCAGGCGTGGCGCCGCAACCCGACCAGTGCTGAAAGTCAACGGTCACATACCACTCCAGCGTCGACAAGCAGTTCCGCTAACTCCGCCTCATGAGTACCCACCCAAAATTAATGTATGCACGGTAGTACGCCCTTTCATCATCATCACGCGGCCGATCATCGGAATACAAAACGAATCTGGGAACCTCGCTCGCCTGCAGCGACCCGACCCACAATAATCACCGCAGTGCGCGTAATCCCCGCCAACCCACCCGCCCGGCAGATCCGCCAATGTGCTGCACACTCTCCGCCGGGCGGCTAGCAAACGCCACCACCGCCACCGGGACAACCAGGTCCAGCATCTCGGCGCCACCTCCGCCACCAATTCGGCGAACATCATGCGCCGCCAAATGAACTCACGATCGTCAGCTGACGCCCCCAACGTGGGCAAATCCTCCCTCCGGCATACGGTGCCGGACGCCCGACCCGACACTCTAGTCAAAATCACCGTCTCGCTCGCACTGTCGGCAATTGCCAACTTCGCGGCCCACGACGCCGCAGCCGCCGAAAACGCTGGCACCCGGCACAATCTCATAAGTTATCGCCTCAGCTCACGCCGTCATTTGCCCGCGACGGCCGAATACACAATGTGTCGCCCGAGGTAGGCGCGGCAATATTCTTTTCCTTCAGAATCCGCCGAATAATCGTCGCCATAACTCTCCCACCGCGGCGAGCAGGTTGCATGATCACCCAGCGCTTCTGGGGTATGCGCCAGCACCATCCGGCAATGGTCGAACCCGCATACAAACACGTGCCGCTACGTACGAATCAGCTTACGACAGCCCCGCAGCGACAACAAACGTGGGTAAAGCCCGGCTGGCACCAATAAAAATACACGGTCACACTTTACGACCACTCCTCTGGACTTACGTCACAGTCGGTTGCTTGCGTGGCCACCCACCGGGTGACCAGCATGCGCCACGAAACGCGGCAAACGAACCAATCCGATGCCCGCCACCCAAACGCGCACTCACCACCATACAATTAGCGCTGCTATCAGCTGCCATGTTCCGACCACGGTGACCGCATAATCAACCACATCCGCCCCCAACCTTTAGGGGCGATTCCACGCATCCGCAAACACTCCCAGCTAATGGTCAACCCGCCACCAATGAAAATCACATCCGATTACTCGGCACCGACGAATTATCCGGCGCGCACCCAAACCGCCAGCCGGTGCCACCCAACTTTCGAGCACTCTTCAGTACCGCCCCTCGACGAATCCCCATCCGCCTCAAAAACACACCGCCTTGGCTCGTATTCGTGGGCCTGCAAACACCAATCGCCGCCAGCCCCACCTCAATATCCCGCTGTTGCTTCTCCCGCGGCGCCAAGGTCACACCGTCAACGCCCGAATATGCGACCTTGGTCAACTGGCCATCATGCGAAAACGCGGAATCCGGCAATCTCGCGCGGCCCACCTCTGCTGCTGCGGCACCACCGCAATCACATTCAACACACCACCACCTGGGTGGTTGCGCCGCCGAACTCACTGGAATGCGCCCACCTTCGACCCCACCGTTCAGACCCACCCGGCATCCGGCTGCCCCATGCTCACCAAACAACTGGCAAATTCCATCGGGGTTTATCGTCCCGTACCCAACACTGTAACAACGATGTCTGCTCAATCGGTAACACCAGCGACTCCACCACCCGATTCACCAATGAATACACCAGTGTGGTTCACCGCCCACCCTGCTGGGCACGCCAGCGACGCTGAACATACATGCGGATACACCACGATAGACATGCGGAAACTCATGACGCACCGTTGAACCAATACCATGAAACATGGGATCCCCACTGGCCAACACCGCTATCTTCTTTCCTCGACAATTTCAAAAATCCGGTTCAGCGTTTACAGCACGGCGACGGCTACGGCCGCCGTTGCCCGCTGCAATATCATCCGACAACAGATTCATCTGCCGCCACGACCTCAAAATGACATCCGCATCCCGCAGAGGCTGTGCCATCGGCGGTACTCCCTAACCTGCTCATGCCCATCGTCGACAACCCCACCACGGATACAGCGTTATCGGTTACAGCGGAATCATCATCAACATCACTACGAATCTGGACATGTGGTTCGGTCATATCGAATGTGAACGCCGTAATCTCCCACCGCATCGCACGCCAGACCGAACACGCCCAATTTATAACAACCCCGTGTCACGATTATTCATGAGCTCGCAATCATTCAGTCACCGCCACAATATCCTCAATCTGGGCCCCACTCCCCGGAATATAAATTCCGGGCCGACAGAGGCCCAGCATCCCGGCAACAACTCCATGGTGCAAGCTCACAATAAACGCCTCATGCAGCGAATACGCCCAACCATGACCCGTCCGGTGAATGAAAATCCCCCAAACCACAGCCGCCGAAACTTCCTGGCGGCGGCATCCACCGACTCATTGTCACCGGGCGAACCGTCTGCACCGCGGCCGCTCAATGTCGTAAAGACCATACATGCGCGAACCGCGCCGGGCCACTCACAACATACGCGGCGTGCACCATCGATAACCTGACTGCAACGAACCCCCAATATCAACCACCACCATATCTCTAATCCAAGAATTCGATCTGAAACTCGTGATGCGGATTCGCACAGAATGGCCCAGAGCCCACGATGACGAGAAATCAACTTTTCATGTTCTTTCAAGGATAAGCTGGGAAGATCCGTTGCAACCTCCGGCTTAGTGCGCCCCTGGCAGCAATTGTGAACCGGTGTATGTACGCGGTCGATTGTTTGCCGCCGTAATTCTTCAAGCCTCTAGCTTTTTACCACAAATACCCTGCGAGCACCTCCGGTGGCCGACACCAACTTCCTCGCCCCCGGCATCAGCCTTTAGCACATGACTGCAACCACCTGCCCCACTCTATGCGACCAGTCACACCAAACATACGGTGATTTAACCATCCACCCAGGTTTACTTTATTCCTAACCTGTTCAGGTGTCACATCCCGATTCACCACTGCAACACCAACCGATCTCTCACGGCCGGAACCAGCGCCGAAACTGCTCGCGTAATAAACTGCAACCCGGTCAACACAACCGCTCCCCGTTACACCAACCGCCAACCCCGGCGGGAACAACCCTGCGCCCGCCGTAACCTACCCGGAATACGCGTCGATACCGAAACCGAATCACTCCATGGCATTATCGTAACTATAAGGTCTTCGCAGTATGGGTCCACCCAACCGGTTACCGTTCGGCGCAATTTATCGACCCCATCATCTCGACCGCCCGCCACTCTCCGCCACCGCACCGCCGGTGACATGTTCGTCCGGCGACCACTGGAATCGTAAAGTTTCCGGTTGAGGACCGCCACCACCGACATCAGCGTGTTCTCGCCCGCCCATCATGGAAGCCGACCACTCCACTATCACCCCCACTTCTACCCACAGCGCCGCATCACCCCCCGCTCACCCGCACCCCCACCATCAGCCACGGCTGGGCGGTGGAAACCCCAACAACGCCCGAAACCATATGGTTTAAATTCTGCAGGTCATCGGGAAAACTATCACACCAGAGTGCGGCACGCGCTCGTAACTGCCAAACCCAATAACCTCGCAATCCCCGGCGACTCCGGCGGACCAGTTGCGTCAACAACCACAGGCTGCATCGTCATCCCCACCCCTACGGCAAAACCTGGGGTGGGCCACCATCTCGCTCATCAGCCCACTCAAGGAATCCGGGCGGTTATGCGCCGATTGCCACCACACCCGGCGAATAGCATCAACCGTGCTGGCCGCCCAAATCGTGCTCGTGACAGCTGGTCTTCCACCTGCCCAGCAGGTCAACCACCTGCCGGGCCTGCTGCACAAAATCACCGGGGTCAGCTCGGCACCGCACTCTGCTCGCGGCAGCCACGCACACCTCAACGGCGCCCCTGGCCGCCCACTGGTGAATCGCCACCGCAAACCCGAATCCGGTAGCGTAATCCGGTTGATGCCGCCACCATCGCTGTGCAGCCCTCCCACAGCCGGATCGTGTTATCCAGCATCGGCCATGGCATCCGTCGCCCTCAATAGGGCCTCCCCGGGTTCCCGCCGATTCTCAACGTGCAGAGGTTTCACCACCCCGCCAGCTCTGCGGGTCGAGACCATCCCAATGCCGCGGCGGCACTGGGCCACCAACAGATCGCATTTGTTGTGATGAGTCAACCGCCCTCTTCAGACACGCGAGGTTATTACGGTCACCGTCGACGTAATACCCACACAGTCTAGTTCGCCAACAACTTCAGGATACGGTCGACCTTCCCCAACGCGTCAACTGACGCATCAACAGTTGCGTGCAATGGTCCACTTCGCGCGCGCCCGAATAATATCGTGCCCAATCTGGGTTAAATCATCCACCTGCTGCCAATACCGAACCGGGTGTCCCCGCACCGCCGCATGCAGCGCCAGAGCCTTCTTTCGTGAGCTTATCTGTGGCTGCCCGGCTTTTTCGCTGAACAAGCGTACTTTTTCAGGTTTTTCACCACTGCTTGTGTCCATAGTTTTATAGCCACCCGGGCATGTGGCTCACTACTGGTGGCACCGCGAAGTCATCCACCTCCACGGTCCCCGCCAGCCGACTCATGGATGATGCCCACCTCGGGGATCCGCTTGCCGCCTGGGCCTTCACTACCACCGCCAACACCGGCCGTTTCTTCGTGACAGGGCGAAAGACATCCCACCCGCATCTTCGACAGCACGCGGTCGCTGCCCCGGCGCTGGCGGATACGAGCTGGCGTTCCGCTCCTCCAGGCTCAGGTCCCGCTGCAGTTGCATGGCCCAGAATTCCGCCAGGGTTGTTCGCTGGGAACCCGCCGGGCTGCCAGCTCTTCTTCGCCGTTCTAGTTCTGCACCCGTTGTTCGGCCTTTTTCGACCTGGTGGCGTCCACGATGCTTTTGTTGGCTGAACTGTGCGAATGACATTTGTGCAGGTGGTGGGCTGCCGTGAACCCCATGGTTTTCAGGTTCACGCCTCATGTTGTAGCCGGGGGTGAACAAGCGATACCAGTGGGTAGGTGGGTGCGGGGCTGAGGCGAGGCTGGCGACTTGTTGGGGGTCCATTGCTGGTGACCATTGCACTACGGCGTTGTTGAGACGTCGATGCCAAAGCCGCCCGGCGTGTCCGGTGAGTTGGGTGTATTGCCGGTGTGAGGTCGACGGTCCTCGTCGTCGAATTTGACGAGTTTTTTTCCAGGATGACGGTGCGGGCGGGGCAGTTGATGCCGGAGGGCGAGGGTTTCGGTGGCGAAGACGACTTTGAGGGAGGCCGTTGACGAAGAGTTCTTCGACGATGTGGCGGAAGGCGGGGAGCATGCTGGTGGGGCGGCGAAGTTGCGGTGAGGGTGGTGCCGTTGCGGTAGCCGAGGACTTGAGGTCTTCGGGGATGGTGGTGATGTTGGTGTCGATGATGCTGTGTTTACGTGGCTGGATTTTTCTGGGTAGAGGTTGATGCGGGAGCGGAGGCATTAAGCGAGGCGTTGTCGCATCCGATGTGAAGATGAAGGTGATGGCTGGCAGCATGTTGTTGGCTGCGGTGACGGTGGTGACTGGGTCGGCCGAGGGTCGGTAAGGTTTTGGTGGTTGTGTGGTGTGGTTGGGGTTGGTGCTGGTGGGTGCGAAGGTGGGTGGTTGTCTTGGTAGTGTGTTCGGCCGTTGATGGGTGGCGAGCTGGTGGCTGAGGCAGGTAGAGGAGGGGTGAGGGTGGCGCCCATGAGCACCATTGGCTGAGGACGGGTCGGTGGTCGGTGACGATGATGTCGGTGTTGCCGCGGACGGTAAGCCAGTGGCCGAATTCTTCGGTTGCTGACCGCCGGTGGGAGAGTCCGATGATTTTGATGGTCGTGGAGGCCGCTGGGCGACGATTTCTTCCTGTGAGGCTGCCAAGGGTTTTGTCGTGGAGAGGTAGTGATTTCGTCCGGCGACGACGGGTGAGGCGGTCGAATGTGGTGATTGTTATAGATCATGTTGTGCAGGACTTCGGTGGTCATGACGAGATGTCGGCGTTGTGGTTGATGGTGGTGTCGCCAGTGAGGAGGCCGATGGCTCGTCGTGCTGCTACGAGGTCGTGGGTATTTTTGGTTGCTGAGGCTTTGATGGGGTGGTAGTTACCTATGCCTCGGGAGGGCGATATGACGGCGACCCGGCGATGATGGTTTTGCCGGCGCCGGTAAGGCAGACGAGGACGCCGTGGTCGCTTTCGACTTGCCCGTGGTGCCGGTGCTGGAATCTGCCGAGGGGAATTTGAGGTGGGCGGTTAACGGTTCAGTACAATTTATAGGTTACCAGATGATGTCGTCGAAGCTTGCGGGGCTATTTATAGGCTGTTTTGCGGGGTTGTGGGGTTGGGGGTTTGGTTGGGGTGAGGTGAGGCGTGTTCGTCGTCGGTGTTGAGCCGTCGGGGCGGTTGGCGTCCGTTTGTCGATGCGGGTGAATTGAGGAGAGTTCGACGAGGAGTGGCGTTAGGCGAGGGCTACATGGAGTATGGAACGGCTGGGGTCAAGTGATGGCGGCGAAGATGAAGAGGATGACGATGATGAGTCGACGTTGTTTTGACCACAACGCGGGAGGATGCCGATGATGTTGAGCATGGCGATGACGAGGGGGACTTGAAGCCAGACGTCAAGATGATGAGGAGAGCGAGGAGGAAGGAAGTAGCGTTCGCCGGATAGGGCGGCACTTGAATTCACGCCGGATGGTGAGGAGGAATGGTGGCCGGTGACGACGAAGTAGGCGAGGGTGGTGCCGCGGTGAAGAGGGTGACGGCGATGGTGACGAATATGGCAGGTGCGTTTTTCGTTTTGGGAGGTCAGCGGGCGCCCGAGTTTGCAGAGCCAGATGGGCGATGAGAGACGGCGTCGGCGAGGGATCCGATTTGAGTCGGAGGAGAATGCTCGAATGGCATGGTGGCGATGAGTCGGCATCGTCGCCGAGGGTGAAGGCGGGCGCGTTTGGTCTCGCCAGCAGAGCAGTAGCTGCGGGAGGATGTCGCTGGTGTGGGATGGTGCGGGAGGGGATGTCCGTACCAGATGAACCCGATGATGGTGCTTACTGCGAAGGCGATGAGGGCGATGATGACGTTAAGGCGGGAGTTCTTGAGGTGTTCGACCAGGTCGTCGCCGGTTGGGTTCTGTGGTTTTTTTTTGTCATGGGCTGGTGGTAGCTGGTTAGCTGGTCTTTTAAAGCTGGTGGTGTTATCAGGTGGTACCGGTGTTGGTGGCTGCGTTGTTTTCTTTGCCGGAGTTCTTCGACTTCTGATTTGAATATGCGCATTGAGCGCTCTAGTGAGCGGGCGCGTCGTAAGTTTGTTGGCTCCGAAGAAGATGATGATGACGACGGCGATGATGACCCATTCTATACTCCGGCATGTTGTTGTCCTTTCGTTTTGGTTTTGGTTTGCTTGATGATACGCTGCCAAGCCCACCAGCTCCGTTGGCGATGCAGGGCGTACTGTGCGGTTCGGTGACGGTGATGTGGTTTGTGTGGCTGAGGGCGAAATTGTGAGCCATTTCTGACATGAGGGGAGGGTGGCGGTGATGGTGCCGTCTGGTTGATGTGCCTGATGTCGCAGGATGGTGTCGACGAGCCAGTTATGCTGTTGATGGTGATGGTGGCTTTTCGGTGCGGTGAGGCTGAATGGATGTTATGTCGAAGTGAGGTGGTGGGTGTGGGGTTCGGCTGGGTGGTGTGATGGTGATGTTGTGGATCATGTCGGTGCGGAAGATGCGGTGGTCGTTGATGTGGTGGTCGGTATGTGGAGTGTAGGTCAATGTCGCAGGACAGGCGATCTGCCGGTGAGAGGCGCGGTGGGCGGTGTCATCGCCGGTGGTGGTAGTAGTCGAGGTTATTTATGTCCCGTTCGAGGGCGGTGCGGAGGGTGATGGTGTCTGTCAGTGCCGGTGATTGCTTCGAGTCGAAGACGCCGCGGGTTTCGTTGTGCAACATGGTGCGGAGTTTGCGGCGGCGGATCGCATGTGGCGTGCTTTTTCGACGAGTCCGGGGATGCATCTGAGTGATTCGAGGGCGAGAGGAGGGCGCCGGGCTTCGGTGCGGTGAGTCGAGGGTTTGTCCATGCCCTTGGGCGTCGTATATTTGTACGCTTGTCGTTAGGTCGGAGGCTGACGAGTTCGCCGGCATGTCGCCGATGCTGCAGCAGCAGAAAAGGCGGTTGAGGGTCGTCCATGATGTGGCGGGTTCTGAGGTCGACTGCGGCTTCCATTGTGAGCGGCCAAAAGTTGTTGAAGTATGGAGCGATATGCGGACGATGTCGGTGCTTTTGCTTTAGGTCTGGCCATGGTGGTTCTTTTTGTGAGGGAGGTTACGATTTGGGTGACGCTTTGCCCGGTGGACTATTGCGGCTGGTGCTAGTGCGGACGGCTTGTCGGATGAGCCAATGGCGTCGACGTCGATGAGTTTGTAGGTGCCGTCGGTTGGTGGGCGTGGCTGTGAGGAGACGTCGGCTTGCTGCCCGATGGTGAGGTGGTGTCGACGAGGTCATGCCTTGTCTGGAGTTGGTTGATGACGAGCTGTTGGAGGTTGCGTTCAGGTGGTCTTGAAGGGCCGCAGGTTCGAGGTCGCAGGTTTCGCTGAGGATTTGAGTTCGCCGATTCGGGTGATGCGTGAAGCTGCGGGGGCGTCGCGTCGAGAAGGTCGTACGACGAGGCAGAGGCGGTCAGCATGGTGACGATCTCAGGGTCCATCCAGCGTTCGGTGTGTCGCGCGGAGCAAAGTGCTGGTAGTAGAAGCTGATGCGTTGTTTGGTGGCGCAGGTCGTAGGGAGAGGTCGAGGTCGTATGCCGAGGGTGTTCCGTCGTTGATGAAGGAACACAGGGTGGAGAGCCGGTGCCGCTGGCGGCGATTTTAGTCCAGCCGGAGCGGGAGAATGGCGAGTTACGTCTTGTCCCATTTTGCCGGCGAGTCTGAGGATGGTTGTTTTCTGGGGTGGCGATACTGGGAGTTCAGGTCGTTGGCGCGGAGTCGCCAATGGTGTTGTCGCCGACGGTACATTTCGAGGGGATGCTGGCGCGGATGAGGCCGCTCAGGTCACTGCAGACGAGTCAGGCGGCTTCGGGGATCGGGGGTTGCCGTATGTCTTCGGCGCAGCTGGCATGGGTGCGGCGTAGTCGAGAGAGTCTGCCGCTGGAGGTTTGGGCGTGCTGAGGAAGCCGCGAAGGTGAGGCTAAGAGGCGTCTGATGTGCAGTTGGTATGGGGTGTTCATGGTTCTTGATAACAGTGGCTGTGGGGTTTGAGGTATTTGATGAGTTCGTCGACTCGGGGGTCGGTGTTGGCGAAGGTCGGGTGAGTTCGACGATTTGGGGTTCGTTGGTTGATTTATCGGAGCCAGTCGACGGCGAAGGGGCGTGGTGGTAGGTGGCGTGGTGGAGGGAAGGTGCCGCGGAGGGCGCGCGGGTGGCTGACAGGGTTGGTGGTGGCGTGGGTGACGGCTCTGGGGCAGGATGGTTGATGTGCGGCTTTTGGTTTCTGGAGAGTCGGCGGAGTCGCGGCTGGGCGGATGTCGTAGGCGAGGAGCTGGTGAGCTGGGGGTGCTAAAGGTGGGGTTTGAGGCCGAGGTGGTGTGGTAGGTAGAGAGTGTTGAGCTTGATGCCCAGTCGATGTCGTGGTCGATGGTAAGATGTCGCCGGTTTTGATGGCGTTGAGGGTGGTGCCAGAGGTTGCGGGTGTGGGTGAGTTCGGTGTTGGTGGTGCCGCTGGTTTCGCGGTGGGCGGAGCCATTCGGTGGCGGCGTCGAGGTAGCGTTGCTGGGAGCTCGAGGCGCTGTGGTGGTGCTGCTGTGGTGGATGGGGTTTACCGGTGAGGTCGCGATATGGCGTGATGGCGGCCATGTTGTTGGCGAATTCGAGGTGGTAGGTTGGGGAACCAGCCGATCATTTCGAGCGAGGTGGTGCCAGTTGATTTGAGGGCGAGGGTGGTTCGGCGAGGTTGGAGTCGCCGACGATGATGGAGGCGGCGGCAGCGGTGGGTGTTTGGCGGTCATCGCGGGTGCGACACAGTCACCTGAGCGGTGAGGAGACGCCTCATACGCGGGCTTCATGCGTCAGAGAATTGTAGTGCCATCGCGCTGATGCTGCCGGTTTTATGGCTTTGAGCTGGCGGGTGATGAGGAATGGAGGAGGGTGTCCTAGGTTTGATGCGACGACTTCCGGTCGATGAGGTGTTTTCGTGGCGCCGTAGGAGCGGCCGGCGGAGTCGAGTTGTTTTAAAAGGCAGACGTTGGTGTTGGATGCCTTTCCGGTTTCGAGGGTTTGTTCGGTTTGGGTGGCGAGGTTGTTGGATGATTTCGTCGTCGCCCGGTCGTAGGTGATGAGTTGGGTGATATTGTCGCACCGGCGGCGGCGATTTCGCGATCCGACGTCGAGGTAGAGGCGATGCTGTGTGAAGATGGTTGTCCATTGGTGGTTGATGGGCGCAAAGAGTGACGCGGGCGATTTCGTCAGCTGAGGGGTGGCTGGTGCCGGGGTGGTGGCGGTGACGCTGCATTCGGTTTCTATGCCCATGATGCGGCGGGTGGGGTTTATTGGCCCGCCTTTTTTGATAAGGAGCGGGACGTAAAGTCTGCTTGGCTTCTGAGGGAGTCGTCGATTTCGTCGAGGAGTGTCGTCGATCCGGAGTGTGTTGATGGGGTTTGGCCACCGGTGGTAATGGGGTGGTGTCGTTGTTGTTGGGGTGTTGATGGGGTCAGGGCATGTTAGTCATTCCATTGTTGTTGAGGGTTGCTGGTGAATGTGGATGTTAGTTCGGGAGCAGAGGTCGAGGTCGGTTTGTTGTCGGTGCGGGTGATTGGCATGCGATGGTGTGGTTGAACATCGGCAGACGCATTTCCAGTTGGCGGCGTCGATGAGGTGGGTATGGTGATGAGTTTGCGCTAGGCAGGCGCGGTGTCTTCGGGGGGTTGGTGGCGACGGCGAGGATTTCGGTTTCGTGATGGTTTCATGCGGTGGTTATGGACGAGGGCGGTAGAGGCTTTCGGTAAATGTCGGAGTATTGGAGGTCGATGTTGATTTGGGGTCGGTGATGGTAAGGCCCTGGCTGAGGTAGGAGGTGATGAGGGCGCATTAGGCACCAGTCGAGCTGGCCAGCAGGCGCTTTCGCCACCCGCCGGTTTTGGAGGTCGGTCATGATGGTGTGCCGAGGGGGTGGATGAGGCGGTCGGGGCACCCGGTTGTGGTATTCGGCGAGGAGTTCTAAGGCGTGAGGTGTCGGCCGTCGACAAGCGTGAGGGTGTGGGTGAGGTGAGGTCGCAGGAAATGCTGGTGACCGGTGACGGGGTTTGCGAGTTGAGGTCGCTGTGTCGGTGCCGGTCAGCGGCGTCGATGATGAGGCCGGTCAAGTTGAGTTTCTGGTGGAGGGTGTGAGGTGGGTTGCGGTGGCGTCACCGTTGATGACGGGAGGCGTCGTAGGTGGTGGTGCGGTGTCTGGTCGCGGTGTTGATGATGTACCCGGTTGAGGTATTTCAGGAGATTTTGTTCGATGTAGCCGGCGTTGGGAGATTGCAGCCGGGGTTTCACCGTGCCCTTGCCGACGCGGCCGGCGCCGCAGATGATTTGGCGGGCGACGAAGAACGGCAAGGAGCGCCTGAAGAGGTAAACAGTTTGGTGGTGCGGTAGTGTTGGTAGTTTTCGTGACTGCCGTGCTGGCGCCTTCGCTGTCCACATTATTTTTTGGTAGATTTCAGTGGCAGGGCCGGTGGTCGAGGATGGAGGAACATGACAGAATGCGGCTACCGTTCGACGGCGGTGCGGAATGTGGTCGCCGTCGCATCGCAGACCAGGGCTTGGTAGGGTTGCGTTTCGGGCTGAGTATTCGGGGTGGTATCGACGTGTAGAACCAGCCCCTGCTTTCCGTAGTACCACGTTGGCGATGTTGAGGGGCGTTGGGGCGACGACGGGGACGGTGCAGAAGCGTTTAGGTCGTGCCGCGGCTGTCCCGCAGGGGCGTTCGCGGAGAAGTCCCACTGCGCCTTTAGTTCTTGGCTGAAGGCCACAACGGCGTGGCAGAGGTGATGATGGGGGGCTGAGGGGTGTGTGGGGTGTTGATGCTGTATTCGGTTTCGGTGCCGAAGATCATGGTTAGTTCCTCCATGACGCGTGGGCGGGCGACCCGGATTCCGGTGTGGTGGGTGATGTGGACCATCGTCCGGGTTTGCGGTGTTGGCGTCTTCGCCTGATTTCCGCGTCGATGGTTTATGCGCTGGTCGGCGTGATGCCCGGGGTCGCCGGTCAGGCGGGCTTGATGGCGGGATTTTTAGCCCGGTCAACAATGTTGGCAATCATGAAGCGGACATGAAATCCCCGGTGGTGCAGGGGTTTCCACTTCCCCGGTGACCTGTGGTGAGTTCCACATAGTCGGGTCCGCATACATACCCGCAGGCTACTGGATGAGCTTGTCGACGCCACCGTCAGGCACGGACCGGCCCAGGTGGCGGGCGAATATTTCTTTATGTTGTTCCTCGTGGCGCCCACCCGGATTTTCACATCCAGCCGGCTGCTGGCAGCACAGCTGGGTCGATGAGTTCTTCCTGCTGGTGGCCCCACAATAACGTTGGAGAGGGATTCCACCTCGTCGAGTTCGGTGAGTTAGCAACCGGTGGTTTCCATGTCGGAGGACACCCCGGTCGCGGGTGCGTGAAATGGAACCATTTCGTCGAAGAATATGATGACGGCCGGCCGGCTTCGGCAAGTTCCCAGCTTGTCTGAAAATGAGGCGGATCCGCCGCTCGGTCTCCCCCACGTATTTGCCATGAGCAGTCTGGGCCTTTCACGTTACCAGCTGATTCCCCATCCCACCCGGTCGGCCAGGGAGTTCGCCACTGTTTTAGCGATGAGGGTTTTCCTGCAGCCGGGCGCCCATACAGCAGCACCCCTTAGTGGGTGAGCCAGTCGCGGTACAGCTGCGGTGGGTGAAGGGCAGTTCCACCGCATCGTGATTTGTTCTATCTGCGTCCAATCTCAATGTCGGCGTAGGTCGGGGTTTTCCAACAATTGCAGGGCCGCCACCGGTTTTCGGAATGATTTTGAACACGTAGCCGGCCTTGAGGTCCACCAGACTGCAGCCCGGCGGGGCGGCATGGCGGGGTTGTGGGTTTGGCGAGTGGTGGCGAGGCGGGCGACGTGTTCTTCCCTTTGTTGGTCGACGATGAGGCCCGGTCAGGGTCGTGATCATTTCGACGAGGATGGCGAGCTCCGGTGGTGGTGTAGGAGCAGGCTTCGACTATTTCGCTGGGGCTTGCCGTCGACCCTGTCAGCACCAGGTCGTTCAAGTTGATGAGGGGGAGATCGCGAGGCGCATGAGGTGTCGGCGGTAATACTGGCGGTTTTCCTGTTGGGTCAGTTCAGTGGTGCCGCAGTGAGGGGGTGCGGCTAGTCTTCTAACGTTGGTGGAGACCCGAGCTATCGCGATGCCGGAGCAGTTCGGCGATTTCGCGTTGCGCTCTTCAGCTGGTCTTTTTTATCCGCCATCAAATGGAAGATCGCATGGTTTTCAATTTTAGCTTGCGGGTGGGGGTCGATAAGTTGTGGCGTGGGGTTATTGGGCGTCGCCGCGGCCTGGGGGTGACCTGTCGGCGAGGCGGCGGGCCCAGATGAGGAAATGCAGTGGGCGTTCGCGGTGTTCGGGCGGCAGAGTTCCGATCGCGCCATTCGCGGACGAGGGATTCCCAGGCGCGGGGTTCGGTGAAGTATTGCTGTTCGCGGATGCCCACGACGTTCGAGTTGGGGCACGGTGTACATGCAGGCTGCGAGCGGCACCCGCCGGGGGACGAGGAGTTGTTTGCCGCTGGTAGAGGCATCTCTAGGTTCGAGCATGTCGAGGGAGGACCTGTCGACGGTTACGTCGAGGTCGTCGAGGTGGTGGCGCGAGGTTGCTGGCTATAAACTCAGTTGCGGGCGGGTGCTGGCATTGGTCGATTGTTTTCGGCGTATTCGAGGTGGTCGGGGCGGATTGTAGGAGATGATTTACGGGAAAGTCCTTTACCGTTTGAGGGGAGGGAGACAGAGAGGCCGGAGCGGCGCTGGCTTTGAGGACGCGGGCGTTGTAGTGTCGTTTCGTGAGGATTTGGGCGAGTTCAGATGACGGCGTTGCGGGCACGGGAGAGGATGTGGTCGACGAGGAGGTGCTGGAAGCAGTGGTTCGGTGCCTTGTTCGCTTTTTGACGATGGTCTTTCCGTTTATGCCGATGATGTCGCTGGTTGATGACTCTTTTGTGGGCGGAGAGTTTGGCGTCTGCTGAGGGAAGATGTGAGGTGATTACGTTTGGGGTCGGTGAGCTGGACACGGTCGTCGTGGTTGAAGCGTCCTGAGTATGCTATGGGGGCTTAACCACCAGATAGTTGGTGTGCTTTGCAGAGTGCGGTGATGTCGAGGCAGAGTTCGCGGGCGGAGTGCATGCTGAGCAGGGGATGCCGACGACGGTGGGGATGCCGAATAAGTATGCGGGGCCGATGGTGGTGCCGAGGTGTTGTTAATAAGCGACGAAGCGTTGGGATTCGGGGCAGTGTTTGAGCCAGTGGGCTTGGGTTTCGGCGGTGGAGTGCAGCGGTGGTTGGCGTTGACGGAGGACGCGTCCTAGTTGGGGTAGTTGTGGGGTCGTAGGGCGGCAGTTGCGGATGGCGGCGCGTCGGCGGAGACGGTGGAGCGTTGTAGGCGCGGTTTGGTTTCGTCGAGGTTGAGGCCGAGGGGCACAGGGCGTTCGAGGGTGTCTGAGGATGAAGTCGGCGGCGCCGGTGGTGGTAGCGGAGCCGATTTTCGTGGTCGAAACAGGCGGAGATGAGGACGTCGGTATATGCCCGGCGGCGTCGATGAGTGCGGTGATGGCTGGCAGACGGAGCTGAGGTTGTCGAGTTCGCCGGCGGCGAGGAGTTTGTGGTCGGTGCCGAGGCGGCCGGGTGGTTGGGTGTCGACGGCGATGAGGCCGGGCAGGTGCGCTGGTGGGGAGGAGTTGGCTGGGTTGGTGGTAGCTGCGTAGATGGGGGGTGGTGGAAGGTCGGTCGAGCGTGGGGTTGCAATAGGATGGCGAGGTTGGGGATGCGGAGCAGTGGTGGGGTTTTTGCAGAGGTGGGTGGTGCCGTCATGTGGTGATGATGCCGGCGAGTTTGAGGTCGCACGAACCAGGAGAGATGATGGGCTGCTGTAGATTTTCGACTGCGGCTTGCTGGCTGTGGTGGTCGGGGTGCTTGAGTTTGAACTGCGGAGTCGGTGGGCGCTGATGATGTGAATCGCTGGGCTGGTGGGGAGTTGGGCGGGGATGTGCCAGGCGGTTTTAGGCGCCGCTGCGGATTATAGGCATGCCGCTGGGCGTCCCAGGGTCGGCTCGCGGTGGATGAATCCGCTTGGTTAAGGAGGGCGCTGCGTGCGGCGGTAGAGCCGGGTGATGCGGTGAGTAGTTGATGAAGTCGCCGGGCATGGTGTTCTAGTAGCTTGCGTGGTGATCTTGCCTTGCCTTCCGTGCGAATGATTATATGCAGCGCCCGTTGTTGTATCGGTTTTCGGGCGACGATAAGTTACGAGCCGAAGACTGCGGTCAGGTTCAAAGTACGTTGGCGGCCGCGTGTTTGGAGGATATGCATTTGTGAGCGACCTGAGCGGACGTATCCGGCGGTGGTGAAGCGCGTTGCATTGAATTGGCGATATGTGGGTGGGAGTGATCCGTCGCCGTTGGAGCAGTGCCGGAGGGGAGGCGAGTTTTTGGTGGGTGCTGGTCGTTGTTGAAGGCTATTTTTGATGGAGAATCCGCAGGGTTTTGATGCGCGGCGTGAGAAGCCAGGAGTGGTACGCTGAATGGGTGCCGTGGGGTTTATTGATTTGTGATGGTGCCTACTGGTGGAGGTGGTAGATTATAAGATCAGCCAGCTGCCGCCGCGGCAGTGTGGGTAAGGCTCAGCTCGATGGTTTTATGTTGGTGGTGGCGACTCAGGGGAAGATTCCGCACCAGTTGCGTATGATGTGTATTTGAAGGTGGCGGATTCGTTGTATCTTGCACCGTCGCGGGAGGAGTTGGAGTTGAGCGGGATTTGGGGGATTGTAAGATTTGGGTGATATTTCCGCTGGGGCAAAAGTTTCAAGAAGACGTCGAAGGTGGTGGGTAGCCCGCATCAACGGTTGTGCCCACGTTTGGGGGCACTCCCCCACCGTTCCCCGGGGTGAGTAAAGCCAATCACCTGGTAGAAATTTGGTGGGGTTTTTAAACTTGGTGTGCAGGTTGCTTTTTGGCCAGGTTGGTTTTTGTTATGCCCGCAGCAGATCACCGGTTCCGCGTCACCCCGGCCGGATTTTGTTGAGGATGAATCCCGATGAGGTTGAGCCGCATGATGGCGGAAGCGATTATATGCGCCGGAGTCGACCGAATGGGTGGCGGCACGGAATTGACTTGAGTTCAAGGCGCATGTCTGCAGTTTTCGGCAAGACTCAAAGTTTTTGATGGAACCCCAGCGGCGTGGGAGGCGGCGGTTAGAACAGTCCGGTGATCTTCCCGTCGTCTGGAGACGAGCATGCCTTCAGCTGCGTTTTGGGGAGCCCAAATACCGTGACGCTTCCGGTGAGTGCTACGATAGGCTACCCAATGCGGGCAGGAGTTGCCGGACGGGAGGATGTGGTCTTCGGCGGCGCCGAGAGGGTGGGGGTCGTCGCTGAATGAGTATTGGTTTGGAGATGCACACGGGGAGAGTGTCTCACCCGTTTGCGGCGAGGTGCGCCAGTCGGTGCGGGCTATTTGCGAATTCCACGCTGGTGGTGGTAGAGTTCCCGGGCGATGGTGGTGATGTTGGCCTGCGTCGTCGGCAGGGTCGGGTGAGGGGTGGGTGGGGTTGCGGCACGATGGTGGTAAGGACCGTCCGCCAGGTTGGTGGCTCCGCCCCACTGTGGGCCCAATAATGTCGCACGGCATGAGTGGTGACAGCACACGTGCCCGTCGGCGGTTTATTGCTGACGTCCGTGTCCGACGTGAAGGAGTTGAGCGTCACCACCGGTTCCGCTCCGAATTTGCGCACGTTTTCCACGTGGTGGGCCAGGTTAGCAACGCCTGTTGGAGGCGTCCAGGTTTTCGTAGAGTTGGTCGGGCAAGAGTCCCCGTTGTACCAGGAGCGGATTGTTGCCACGATCACGACCGCGGATACGTCGAGGTCACCGGCGCGGCTTTGATGTCGAAGAACTTTTTCCGCCCCAGGTCGGAGCCGAAACCGCTCGGTGAGGACCACGTTTGGCGTGCGCCAGTGCGGTGGCGGCGATGAGGGAGTTGCAGCCGGGCGATAGCGGAACGCCGCCGTGATTTAGCGCGGGGCAGCGCCCAGGTTTGCACCAGGCTGGGGTTGATGGCGTCTTTGAGGAGGGCGGTGAGGCGTTTTGGCGTTGACGTCACCGGCGGTGACGGGTTTCCTCATCGTGGTAGGGCTTAGTTAGACCACCATGGCTGATGCATCCGACAGGCTCTGGCCAGGCCGGTGGCGAGGTGAGGACCGCCATGATTGCTGGCGGCGGTGATGGTGAACCCGGTTTCGGCCGGCACCGTGGGCTTGCCGCCCAGGCCGGTGACCACATGCCGGAGGCTGCGGTCGTTGTCGACGCACCGTTGCCAGAGACCCGGCGCGGGTCGATGAGCTGCTGCTTGGTGATGGGGTTATGATCATGGCTGGTGGGTGCTGTTGGCGGCGGTGATTGCGGAAGTCCCCGGGTAGCGCATGATGTCTCCACGATGATTTGGGAGGCGCGCGGCGGCGTTGCCTTTTACGCCCATGACTGGGCTGAGGGAGGGGTCTTGACGGCTACGATGGTGGAGCGTCGGTGACCGGATGGCGTCGGCGCCTCGATGAGACGTGGATCGGCTCTTCACCGGCTGGGGTGGGGGAAAAGCGCCGGTGACGAGGACGACGCCGGTTGTTTCGGGTGGGGTGGTGATGTCGATTTTGGCCAGGTGCCGTAGGGGATGAGGGATTGTTCTGGGATGCCGGCGCGGGCGGTGATGGTGGTGATGGGTTCAGTGGGTGGGCTTGAAGGATTGACGCCCAGGCATGCCTCCCTTGGTGTTGTGGTAAGAAGGTCGAGGTAAGGTGCCGGAACATAAAAGTATGAGGTTTTCGGTATATAACCTATTGAGGGTGGCTTCATCACGCGCGAGGCCTTTTCTCGGACCAAAGTCGCGGACTGACTTTGCCGGTTGGGCGGCTTCTCTACCGATGGGGTCAGACCGTTGTGAGTGACCGATATGAATGGGTTGAGTGTAGTGACGATGCCGATGGAGTTTTCCACAGTATTTGCGGGCTACGCCGGCTGGCGTGTTGATCCCGTTGACGCATTTTTCCCGGAGATTGGTGGCAGCGTTGCCGAGGATTCGATCATGGATTCCGAATAGGGCTTGGCCGATGGCGGGTTCCATCATCGATTGAGTTGGAGTTGGCCGACTTCTGGCATTGCCATGAGACGGTGAAGTCGTTGCCGGAAGACTTTGAAGCACACTTTGGTTGACGACTTCGGGGATGACCGTTGACTTTGGCCAAGCATGATGGGAGGATCCGGCTTGTCGTTCGGGAAGGTTGGTTCGTGCAGTGCCGGCGGTCGCCCGGATGCTAGGAGCCGCAGGTCGCAGTACAGATTTTTGAGAGTTTCATGGCGGCGCGTTTCACTGCAGAGTGGGCGAGTTACGTAGCGCCGGTGTCGCTGGTGGCCTCGACAGAGGTCGGCGGCGGATTTCATGGGCAGGCTGTGACTTCCGGCCAGGGTGGCGGTGACGGTGGCGGTAGCCGGCGTGTTGGGCCCGGTGCCGATGGCGGTGGCCCCAGGTTGAATTTTCTAGTAGTCGGCTCGGCGGCATCCCGGAGGATGGCTTGCCCTTTCGCCAGGCGGTGGGCCAGTACGTTGAATTCGTCGCCGAGGTCGCGACCGCGATCTTGGGTTAGCGTGCGACCATTTTGAGGATGTCAGCGAAATCTCGTCGGCTTTGCGGTGGAATGCGTGTTGCAGTTCGTCGATTCGTCTCGATGATAGTCGCCGCATGCGGAGCGCGAGCGCCGTGAGCCGGAAGCCGGTGTAAGCTGTCCGTTAGTGGATCGACATGTTGACGCGCTCGTCGTTGGGGTTGATGATGTCGTAGTTGCCCTTGGGTTCGCCCTAGGTGTTCGAGGCGAGGTTATGCGATGACTTCGTTGGTGTTCGCGTTGAGGCTGGTGCCGGCGCCGCCTTGGGAACACGTCGAGGTGGGAATTGGTCCATGCACCTGCCGTGGTGGAGGATTTGGTCGCACGCCCGCCATCGATGGCGTCGCATACTTTTTCGCAGCAGCGTGGAGTCGTCGGTTGGCGAGTGCACAGCGTCACTCTGCACCATGCCGCGGATGAGGTCAGGCACGTCGTTGATGCTTTTCCCGGAGATGTGCAGGTTATCCATGCCTCGGAGAGTGTGGATGCCGTAGTAGATTAGTAGCTCGAATGTCACTTCCAATAAATCCACTTCTTTCCGGGTGGGGACTGGCGCCTGAGGCTTGAATGCTGTTTCGTCCTTTTGAGGGCAGACTCGCCATTTTGCCTTCGTTTTTCACGCGGCGGTAACAGGATACACAGCTTTTACCGTAGTCGACTTTTAGAGGCGCGCGATGCGGATTTTCGCGTGGCGAGTGATGGCTTGGGCCCCAAGGTGCGAGGCGGTCAGCATACTGCGTTGGCTTCGCTCGGCACCATGGCGCGGACGGCAACGCTGTCCAGGGCGAGTGGGGACACGGTGGGTCCGGATATGCCAGTGATGGCTTTGGCTTGTTCCAGCAGGTGGTGACTCCACGTTGTAGTCGAGCATGAGGAAGTTATGGGCGTGGAGGGATGCTCTTCCATCCGCAGCACAGCACCATCATTTCGAGTGATTTCGGGCGCCGGTTCGCAAACCACAACAATGGCTTCGGAGTTGATATGAGCCTCCCGCAGCGGAGCCCGTGCTGGCGAGAGGGTGCGGCCGCGGATGGCCACGTCGGCGATGACGTCGGCGACGCCGTTTGATGGAGATTTCCACGGCGCCGTCTCACCGGATGACAGGTGGCGTCGATGCCTCTGCGGGCCAGGTCGGCGCGCACCAGCACGGTAGGAGGTGGCGACCGTCGACGGCTATGTTGAGGATGGTCCAGGTTTTCGATGGCTCGCGCGCGTAGCCGGAATGTGGCGGCGCCGAACCCTAGGGTGAGAAATCGTCCAGCACGTCGGCGCGAGTCTGCGGCGAGGTCTCTGCCGGTGATGCCCATGTCGAAAATGAGGTGTCCGCCGCGACATAGATGGCGATGTCTTTTGGGGCGGAGGAAAGAAAGTCCACGTTGTTGGTTTTGTCGAGGGGGTGGTGAGGGATTTTGTGTTGCTGCGGCTGGCGTAGCCGGCTTTGACAGTATGGTGAGGGCGGCTTCCGACAGGGAGCCTTTGACATACGGCTACTTTTAGCATGGTTGTTTAGAGGTATTTGTAAACGTCGGCGGGGTGTGAGTCCACGGGCGATCATGATGGTTTAGGGCCCAGTAGAGGAGTTGGGATAGTTCTTCGGCGAGTTCATCGTCGGTTTGGTATTCGGCGGCGATCCACACTTCGCCGGCTTCATTCGATGACTTTTGCCTAAATGGTGGATGCCTTTGGCGATGGCTGAATGGTGCCGGATCCGGGTTTGCGGTGGGTGAGTTCGGTAAAGAGTGTCAAAATCTTTCACGCGCACCATTCTTCGCTGGCGCTGGCATGTCGACGCCGTAACGTGTGTGTGGAGCTGGTCGTAGGGGTGCCGCCCACAACAAGGAAGTCAACGTGGAGAGACACCGTGGTGTGGTTCCGGTCGAGCCGGCGTGACGATTGCAGGTAGAACCCGGCATCAGACGACCCAGCGTATCATGTTTTTCTTTGTGGTCTGGTAGGTTTGGGCGATGCACCGTTGTGGTCGCGGAGAGTTGAACCAGCCGTCAGGGGGCATCCTGTGAATAGTAGTCGGTGAAGCTGTCCAGGTCGGTGAGGCGGTAGAATGCTTCGGCTGCAGCGGCATCAACCACAGCAGCGGCCCCGAGTCGAGGCTACACCGTCGGTGCGCATGGCGGATGGGATGGGATTTCATCCGGGTTGCGGTGCGGGTAGGGTTGTTCGAGGTAACAGGTTCGGTGTTGGAGAACACCACACTGAGGTAGGCGTTGACCGATTTTCCGGGAATGTTCGCAATGGTGACTTTGGTACGGGATCGCCGTCATAAGCAGTCATAAGACAGGCCGTGGGATAACCCGATGAACTGGGCGAACGGGTCACACACCAGGAGTGTGCCGGAGGATGGTTATGGTTCCGGCGTCGGTCACGGTCAGAGGAAAGGGTGGTGTCCCCATGTATCGGTGCCGGGTTTTTCAGCGGGTGAGAACAGTGCTGGGTCCCGTGAATCTGTTGGTCCTTTACTTGTCGAGTGGTTACACAATTATTAAAAGCAATATTTTTATTGGTGTAGGAGATGTGTGAGATTATCAAGCCCATCAGCACCCAGATGCTGGCTGCCGCTAAGATGATGGCGGTCGCCACCAGGTGCAATCACCCGGTTGATGACGCGTTTTACTGCCTTGAGCACCAACCAGACCCGCCCAATCCGATGAGGAATGGACGAAAACATCCGGGGCGAGTAGTTCGTTGATACAATCATTCACCTTAGTGCCTGGTGGTAGCGCCTTCGGCGGTTCCGACGTCGCTTAAACACTAAAATATTTAATCAGGGTGGTGAGCACGAATGCGTCCGTAGACTGTTCGGGGTAATTGGTATTCCTCGGACAGTGTCACGATCCGCTCAGAGTGCAGTAAGTCCACTATAGCCCTGTCGGTCGGTGAGGTTAGAGCGAACCATAACCAAACGAGTAGCGACTGAATAGTCCAGGTCGAAGAACCGGCGGGTGTCGTGAGCATCACTATCGCCCACGTGTGCCGTCGGGGAGCCGCAGCTCGCGGCGTGAATGCGGGAATATGCAGTATTCGGCCAGGGCTTCCGTGAGCTGCACACCAATGCCGTGCACTTCGAGTGGTCGGTAGTTATTCATGGCGAATAATTCGTTTGCGTGGCGAGGCAATGGGATCCCCCATGGTCACCAGTTGAGGGGCAGCATCCACCTGCCCTGTTTCTTCGGCCAGGGTGCGCGCGCACATATGTCGGCGATGCACGGGAATTTTGCCGCGCTGCTGCCGGGAATTTCAGCCCGAATCACCTCGGCGTCCGGCCGGGGTTCGGCGAGAATCAGGACCGTATCTACGCTCACGCCGGAAAATACCGTACACGACCGCGGCATGGTCTAACACGCCGCGGCTTTTCAACTGGTCGATCAGGCCCGCAGCCGCGCTGTCGGCCTCAGATTCCACCAGCGCCTCATAGTCGAACGGCCATCACCGGGTGGTTCAGCCCCACTGCCCCCATGAATAAGGCCCGCTCGTCCCAGCATGGGCAGATAGTCGGACTGGACGGACCTTGATGATCCGAGGTGCCCCAGAACGGTGGGTGCACCGGAAGTCGCCGCCACCTCGGAACGCCTGGCAGCTGCTGCGGCTTCGCCTTTGGCTTTCCGCTCCGCCGCGATCTTTTGGGACCGCTCAGCGCGCCCTTGCGTTCGGCCTTTTTCCGCTGCTTGGTCACGTCTTCGGTGATGGGTTTCGCCGCGTTTGCAGGCCATGAGTTTTCGTCCATGAGGCTGGGCCTGAACGCATCGCGGGCGTAGTGGACATCGCCCGCGTAAAATGTTGTCAGGTCGTGCTCAACATAGCTGCGGGTGAGTGCGCACTGGGATGACAGGGGATGTCGGAGGCGTTTTGACGTTCATTTCCTCCAGGTTTTCCTTCATCACCACGGTGGATTTCACCAGGGCGGACATGCCCACATCGGCGTTGTGTTCCCTGGCGGCGGAGATGATGGTATGATGGGTTGTTTGATGCCGATGTTGATGACGTTGTAGTGCCGTTGTTGCTGAGGATGATATCGACAGGGTTTTTACCGATGTCGTGAACGTCGCCTTTGACGGTGGCAATAACCATGGTGCCCTTGTTGCCGGAGTCGTTTGCCTCCATGTGGTTTTCGAGGTAGGCGACGGCGTGTTCATGGTTTCGGCGGATTGAGAGGACGAAGGGGTTGCATTTGGCCGGAGCCGAAGAGTCCTCGCCGGTTTTCCATGCCGCCGAGAGGTCTTGGTTGATGATGTCGATGGGGAGTTTTTCGGCCATGGCGGCATCAAGGTCGGTTTCGATGCCGGTTTCCCCCATCAATAATGCGTTGGGACAAGCGTTGCGAACAGCTCGGAGGCGGCGAGGGCTTCGGCGCAGGCGTCTTTCGCTTCGGCGGCGGAGACGCCTTCAGGTCCATGAATGTTTGGAGGGATCATAGCCGTCACGCCGGCGATCGTAGAATCATGTCGAGGCGACTTCGCGTTGACGGTCCTCAATGCGGTTCATGGGGCACGAGTTTTGAGAGTGGGCGATAGCGAGTCAAGGCCGGCGACACACTCGTTGAGAAGACGGAGTTGAGTACCTGGCGGGCGGCCCGGGTTCAGTCCGAAGGAAATATTCGACAGGCCGAGCTGGTGGTGTACCCGCGGGTGGCGGGCTTTTCAATTCGCGGATGGCGTTGATGGTTTCTATGCCGTCGCGGCGGGTTTTCTTCCTGCCCGGTGGAGATGGGGAAGGTGAGGTGTCGACGATGATGTCGGATTCGTCCAGGCAGTTTTCGGTGATGGTGATGAGCCGTTCCGGCGATGGCACGAGTTTTTCTCGGCGGTGCGGGCTGGCCTCTTCATCAATGGTGAGGGCGACCACGGCGGCACCATGGGTTTTCGACGAGCTGCATGATGCGCTGGTAGCGGGGAACCGGGGCCGTCGCCGTCTTCAGAAGTGACGGGAGTTCACGGCGCAGCGTCCGCCCAGGTGTTCGAGCCCGGTATGGATAACATCGGGTTCGGTGGAGTCGATCATGATCGGCAGGGGTGGAGCTGGTGGCCGGAGGGATGCGAGGCGGCCATGTCGCGCGGCCGTCGCGGCCCACGTAGTCGACGCACAAGTCGAGCATGGGCGCCGTCGCGGGTTTGTTGTTTGGCGATATCCACGCAGGTTTCAGGTCGCCGGCAGCATGGCCTCCACGGAAGGCCTTGGACCCGTTGGCGTTGGTGCGCTCCCGATGATGGTGACGCCGGCGTCCTGGGTGAGGGTTGACTGAGGTGTAGAGGAAGACACCGCGTCCGAGTCGGGTGTTGTTCTTTCCGCCGGGGTGATGCCGCCGGTCACCATGGTGTGGACGGCGGTGATGTGTTCGGGGTGGTGCCGCAGCAGACCGCCCACCATGCGAGACCATATTCCTCGATGAAGGTTTTCATGAGGCGGCGAGTTCAGCTGGTTTCAGCGGGTGACCGGCCCGTTTTTCCAGTGATGGGCAGGCCGGCGTTGGGCATGACGGAAACCGGGATTGGGCGTTATGCGACAGGTAGCGGAGGTGTTCGCTCATTTCATCGGGGCCGGTGGCGCAGTTCAGGCCGATCATGTCGATGCCGAGCGGCTCCAGGGCGGTAGCGCCGCCCCGATTTCCGACCCGAGCAGCATGGTGCCGGTGGTTTCCACGGTGACAGTGGCAGACGATGAGCGGCGGTAGCCAACCTCGGCGAAAAGCTTCCTGGCAGCCGTGGATGGCGGCCTTGACCTGAGGAGGTCTTGGGCGGTTTCGATGAGGATGCCGTCCGCTCCCCATCAACCATGCCCGGGGCGGCCTCCCGGTGGTGAGGTTTTCAGATCAGGTGGGGGCGTGCCCGAGGAGCACGGTTTCGTGCCGGGCCCATGGACCGGAAACACAAAACGGCGCATGCCGTGCTGGGGCCCGAGCTCGTCGGCGACGGTGCGGGCGATGCGGGTGCCTTTGTAGGCGAGTTCCTGCGGCGGTCCCAGCAATGTTGTAGTCAGCAGGTTGGGAAGGTTACAGCCGAACTGGTGGTTTCATGGTCCGCCCCGCGGTGAAATAGGCGCGGTGAATTTGAGGTCACCACGTCCGGGCGGGTGTCGTTGAGGATTTCATTGCAGCCTTCCAGGCCGAGGAAATCCCGTTTTCGACGTCAGGTCGAAGCCTTGCAGTTGGGTGCCCATGGCGCCGTCGCCAATGAGGACACGACTGTGGAGGGCGTCGAGGTCAGGGGGTTTTTACTGGTAATACGGTGCTCATCGGCTAGTCGAAGCAGTACGGCCTACCGCGCGCCCGTAATCTACCACTGCGCGTATTTTTAGCTTGTCGACGCGCCCAGGTCGGCGAAATCGGGCACGTGGTCCGCCGCATAATCGGGCCACATCATTCGGACCAGTTCGGTGATTTCGGCCTTCTTCAGGTTCGATGATGGCATCATTATGCCGGGCGTTGAATTCCGCAGTTGGGTGTAAAGGTCCAGCACATGGTCGCGGATGATGTCGGGGTTGGGCGTCGAGCGGCACGGACTTTGCTGTAGCCGATGGTAGAGCCTCTAGTTCGGGAGGGCATCAACGTCGAAGGAGGTTCCCAGTATTGGCGTTCTTCCGAGCCGGGTACGCCCCGGTGCCCGAACTCACGCAACTGCTGAATAAATTCAGTGATGGCGGTCGGAAATTTTCACCCCCATGAGGGCGTCGACGGCGGTGGCCACAATGCTGCCAGCCGCGGGTGATGGCGTCGCCGGGGGTCGTGGCGGGGGCGTTACAACTATCCGCCCATTCGTCGATGGCTTTGATCACGGCCGGGGTGTTGAGGTCGTCGGCAAAGCAGGGGACCGGATTTGCTGCACCAAAGCGGGCGGCCGCCTCATCGCTGGCGGGGTCGTGGCCATCCGCCAACCACAGTGCGGTGCCCGCCGCCCACAACACTGTCGACCAGTCCCGATCCGACCGGTAGTGGCCCAGGTACACGCCCAGGCGGATCGCGGACGCCGTGGCGACCTCGGTGAGTTTTCGACACAAACACCAGGTTGCCCGAGGTTTACTCATTTTCACCCCGTCGAGCGAAATCATGCCGGTGTGCACATAATGCTCCGCCATGCGGGGGAGGCTGAGGCCGCCTCGGCGTGGGCGGCGGAGAACTCGGTGGGGGAAAATCAGATCGATCCCCACCTGGATAGCGAAACTACTCCTAGCCGGTTGGTGGCGATGGCGGAGCATTCCATCATGCCAGCCAGGCCAGCTGCCCCCAAACGGGGCATCCCGACGCGGCTCACTCCCGGGCCGCCCGCCACAGGAGTGGCATCCAGCAGGTTACCTTGCCGGAGCGAGTCCGGGTCGCCGCCGCGCCTCGGCACACTCCAGCATGCGCGCTGCCTGGGACGCGGACTCGCAGCCGAACCAGAGTCGGTGGCCGGCGGTGATGCTGGCGTAAATATCCGGCAGTAGTCAGGGTCGTCATCAGCATAGGCGGCACCAGCGTCAAGCAGCTGCTGCACCACGTGATTAACCTCACACCACGGACTCCATCGCTACATAATCGACATGCAGGAGGATCACACTCTAGGTCGGCCATGTCCGACCTGAATAGGTCAATCTGGTGGACCCTCAACGCCAATGACCACCCCATCCGGTGGCGCGCGCTCAAACAGGGGATCATCGCACATCCGTGATGTTTTAGCATACAGGTGACCTGCACCCCGGCGTCGATAAGCAAACGGTGAATCAAATCAAACGCCAAATCATGGCGTGCGCCCCAAAATGCGTCGAATCATACGGGGTAATGCCGCACACATACATGCCGGCCTGGTTATGGGTCACACGAGACCGGTTTCAGTGTTTCATCGGCGGTATCGTAAAAGGCGCAGCGGCACGGCCGGGCCGGGACGGTAGGGATATGCGGAGAGGCCACGAATGCATGCGACAAGCTTAACAATCACACCGAAGCCGCCGCCAACGGGTTGATCTCCCCGTGTACAGCAGCAGCATCACGAAAATACCCAACGGAATCCGGTCACGGCAAACCAGCTGAACGTGTTATTCGCCACGAACGCTTCAACAACCAGGCGATCGACGCTAACCCAACACAAACGCAATCAGGGTGCCCACAATAAGCTGCGTGCCCGATGCGGCAATACCCGCCTGGGGTGGAACGCATCGAGCGAAAAACAGGCCGGCGGCCAACACCGCGGAATAGCCAGCAAGAAACTGAACCGGGCCGCCACCTCACGGGTGAGCCCCAAAAACAGGCCGGCGGAAATCGTGCCGCCCGACCTCGACACCCCCAGGAATCAACGCCAAACACTGGGCAGAACCCCATCACAATGGCGTCCCGCATCGTCAACTCCTCATAGTCCGGTTTTTTCCTACCAAACCGTTCCGCAATGATAAACACGAACGAAAACAACACCAACACCGTGGCGGTAATCCACAGGTTCCGGAGATTCTCCGAATCAAATCCTTCGTAGAGAAACCCAATCGCCGACACGGGATCGTCACGATCACCATCCAACCCATGCGGTAATTGAAATCGGGCATCATATTCACCAGGCCCTTAAAACCAGGCCACGATGATACTGAAAATGTCTTTAGCGAAATACACCAGCACCGCCGCCTCCGGTACCGAGCTGCACCACGGCGGTAAACGATGCGCCGATCATTATCGAAAAACAATGGATGCGATACGCAGGTGGCCGGAGGAACTCACCGGCAGGAATTCCGTCAACCCCTGAATAATGGAGAGCACTATGACTCAACCAGCAGGCATTTGTTCACTAACGCCCGTGGAAGCCTGGGCGAGGATACTGCAGTAATCACATCACCACACCGTACACCGCGGTTCTTCTCCTCTCAACAGATGAATGTGCAGGGTGTATTTGAGGTGTAGTCACAATAATCCCAAGTTACGGGATCTACCTGCTAATCTGGGACCTTTGTAAAACCGAACCCGCCCCGCTCCTCCTCTGCCTCGGCGCGCCGGCTTCCACTGGTCGCGTTAGGCATCATGATGGGGGTTGTGCTCACGGCCTGCACCCCACCGTCGGTGCAGGAGAAACTGCCCACGGCCATGGGGAACGCCACCCTCGCGCCTTCTCCGGCTATGTTGATGCGCGACCGGTGAAGTGATATCGCGCCGGAGCAGCTAGCGAAGGTGACGGAGTTGGATCATATCGGGGAAATCGTTGCGGTCCGCGCCGGGAACGTGGTGGGTGCGGGAACGGTGGACCAGCGCTGCGCACCCGGACGGCTGGTGACGGTGCCGGTGGATGCTGCCTGCGGGGATATCGGCGCGGCGCCGGCGTCGAACGAATTCGTTTTGGGCTGCCCCGACTGGGCGTATGGCATTCCGACGAGCGTCGCCGATGCTGCCGACGACGCTGGGGGTGCGGGGGATGGCCGGCGAAGAAAGCGACGGGGTGAGACTGCTGGGTTGCCCACGGCCGACCGGTGCTGCTTCAGGCCACCGACCAGCCGGTGACGGCGGCGATCAAAAACCACCAGTGGGATGATTTTCGCCGGCAGTTCGGATCGGAAGACGTGGACGTGCCAGGACGGGGAAAAACCACCATTCGGGTGGAGGATCCCACAGACGCCATGATTGCGGTGCCGGTTTCTGGTGGTGAGGATTCGGGTGTATCGATCAATCGGCGGACCACGATCATCCAAAACATTAACGTGGCCGACAAGTCGGCGGGCGCGGTGCCGCGCGGGCTTGGGTGTGGAACGATCACCCCAGCCCAGGGATGGCGTTGGCGACGGACACGATCGGGAAGCAGTTCGGTGTATCTGACCCATGATGTGATTCGCTGCGCATCAACCACCCCACCACCGGTGCGCCGTGGGCCATCGCGTCGGGATGATAAGCGGCAGCAGGTGTGGGTGGCGCACCACGGATGATGATCATCCGGCGGTATCAGCTTGGTTCGGGCCAAGGCGAGGAGTTGGAAGCCTATAATTCTATTGAAAACACCCAATCGCTCTGTGGCGTTACCTGATGGCACGATCCTCGCGGCCTCCGCCACCGGAACTGATGTGCAGGCTCATCACCCCGCAACTCCCTATCAGCGATACTTTAACTGGAAAGCACCCTATGACACTTATTCGATTACCCCGCACCGTGGCGCACCAAGGCCTATGCCCTGGCGTTGAAAGGCATAGTTCCGGCTGTCCCCGGAGCGGATCCATAGTATTATTTCCGCCGCCCGCGGGTGTTTTGCAGGCCACTCCCCGACCGGTGAATCGGTTGTAGAAGATTGTGCAGGTGAATGATCCGATCTTGTCGCAGGAAGTGTTTTGGCACGGTGTTCCGCAACCGTTGGGGTTGGCTGCCGGTTTTCGATAAGAACGGGCGGTTAGCTGATGTGTGCAGCACGATCGGGTTTGGTTATGCGGAGTTGGGGACGGTGACGGCGGCCGGCCAGCCAGGAATCCCGCCCCCAGGCTGTTTTCGGTGCCGAAGGATGATAAGCGATTTTCGAACCGCATGGGGTTCAATAATGAGGGAGCGGATGTGGCGTTTCATCTGCGGCACCGGAAGACGCGCGCCGTGGTGAGGTTAATATTGGGAAAACCAGGTGGTGGATGCGGCCGCGGCGGCGATGATTACCGCCGGTCGGCATCACTGTTGGGGGATTTAGCGCAGTTCCTTGTGGTGAATGTTTCTCCCGAATGCCGCCCGGGTGGCGGGATTTGCAGGCGATTAGGTCGCTGAGGCCCATTCTTCAGGCGGTGCAGGAGGCCACGAGCACGCCGGTGTTGGTGAAGATCGCCCCGGTTGTCCGATGGGGATGTGGATGCGGTGGCGGACCTGGCGTTGGAGTTGGGTTTGGATGGTAGTGGCGACGAGATACCACGATTTCCCGGATGGCCTGGTCACCCCAGAGTCGCAGGTGGCGGCCATGGCCGGGCCGGGATTTCCGGCCGCCGGTGGCGGATCGGGCGTTGGAGGTGCTCAAGCGGCTGCGGGGTCGGGTGGTGATTCCCTGGCGCTCATTGGGGTGGGCGGATTTCGACGCCGAAGGATGCGTGGGAGCGATTGCGGCTCAGCGCCACCCTGGTGCAGGGCCACACTGGCCTGATTTTATGGTGGCCTGGATTGGATTCGATATTCACTTGGCATTGCCGCCCAGTTGTGGCCCTACGGACTGAATAATATTTCGGAGGCGAACTGGGTCGAACCTGCCGTGGACCTCGACTAGCCCTCCCCACCCAAAAATGTGACCCCGGGCCACGGCTGGCCTGGGGTTTGGTCGACCCACCCAGCTGGTCGTTGCGGGTGCCAGCCCAGTACACGGCGCGCGGGCGAGGAATGGTGACAGGTTCAAAACCAGCACAGTGGGGTGGCGTCTCACGGAATGTCAGCCGGTCCACGTCGACCGCATGAATGGCGAATAGGTAGCGGTGGGGCCGTACGGCGGGCGGGTTGGGCCCGTAGTAGCCGCGGATGCCGGAGTCGCCCGCAGGGTGACGGTTTCATCAAGCCCCAGCAGCGGCTGGTCGGCCAGGCCCGCACCGGTGGGAAGTTCCGTGACAGTTACGGGAATGTTGAATGCGGTTCAGTGCCAGAACCCGCTGGCGGTGGGGCGTCGGGGTCAAACATGGTCACGGCAATGGATTTGGTGCCCTCCGGCAGGCCGGACCAGGCCAGTTGGGGGACACGTTTGCCGGGGCAACATACGTGTCGGATGGCGTCGCCGCATCCGAAGTCGGTGGAGGTGAGGGGAAGTCCGCGCAGTCCCGCGAGCGCGTAGGGTCGGGGCCGGGGAATCGGGGGTTCGATGCGTATGAACTCACAGGTTCATTCACTACCCTACATGGTGTGATCCTGGCCGCTCCACCGGGCAAAGAGTTGCATATCTCCCGCCGGCGGCGACAAGGTCAGCGTGCCGGCCGTCTTTCACGATCCGCCCGGCATCCATCACGATGATGCGGTCGGCCACTACCGCCTGGTCCAGCCGGTGGGCAACCACGAGGCGGTACGCCCCTGGGTGACGAGTTCGAGCCGCCTCCAGGGTGTGGGCTTGGTCGGATCCGGCTTCAGGGAGGTGGCCTCTGTCGAGGATGAGAACGTGGGGGTGCGGAGCAGCACCCGGGCGAGGGCGATTTGTTGCTGCACTTCCGGCATGAGCGGTACCGCGCCCGCTAACCTGGGTGTCGAGGCCGAGGGGGAAGGCCCGGCGGAAGGCGGTGCCGTTCTCGGCAGGCCCACGGCCGCAAGGGCGTCGAGAAGCTCCCGTCGGTGGCGGTGGGTGCCGCCATACGGAGGTCGTCGCGCAACATGCCGGAGAATATGTGCACCTCCTGGCTGATGAGGGGTGACGTTGCGGGCGGTCCACACGTCGGAAACCTGAGCGATGTCCACGTCGCCGACGGTGATGGTGCCGGCGGTGGGGCGCAGCAGGCCGGCCATGAGGGCGGCGAGCGTGGGATTTGCCCGCCCCGGACGCGCCGACGAGGGCGGTGGTGGTGCCGCCAGCGTGAGGTCGAGGGTGGGAAGCTACGGGTTCGGTGGTGTCGAGGGTAGGAGAATTCCAGGCCACGAATGGTGACGTCGCGGGTTTTTCCAGGTCGGGTGCGGTGCGTTGGCCGGTTGGGGTGTAGAGTTTCGCCAGGGCGACGGCACGGCCGAGCCGGGTCAGCGCTTCTGAATGTCGTTGAGGAAGAACATGGTGTTGAAGATTTTGGTTTCGGCCCGGACGGCGAGGAATACCGCGGCGGAGGCAGCGCTCGACGGTGATATGGTTGTGGGGCGGTCAGCCAGGCGCCGAGGCCGAGGGCGGCAATCACCCACACCCCGGAAATGGTTTGGGCGAGGTGGAGCAGCCGGTTGATGTAGGGGACGCGGGTGGCGGTAGCCTGGAGAGCCGCCCAGCTTTTTGGTTTGCATGCGGTCAAGCGCCCAGGCGCCGTAGCGGAACGCTTTTGAAGGTGGCGAGCCCCCCGGAGGGTGTCGAGCAGGGTGGCGTTACGTTCGGCCTCGATGGCGGACATGGCGTTGGTTACCGGGGCAGCGCCCCAATCCAGCGTTTGCTGATGGGGACGAAAAATAACGGCGATGACCAGGGGCGAGCACACCGAACCGGTAGTCGATGAGGTCATGGCGCCGATACTGAAGGGGAACATCAGGAGCATGAAGATGACCCGGGACCCAATCTGGCTGAACTGGGTGACGGGCTGGTCAATGTCGTGGGTCATGCGGGTGATGACGTTCCCGGTGCCGAGCGCCATAACATCGGGAATGGGTGCCTGCAGGGTGGAGTTGAGGCAGTTGCGTTTTCAGGTCGACGCTCATACGGCGTAGTTTTTATGCCAATAAGATAGTTTGCAAGCGAACGCAGGCAATGGCCGACGAAGGTGGCGGCGCAGGCCACGCCAACCAGGATCATGAGGCGCGCTCCCCGTGCGCAACAATGGGGACGGCAACGCCACGGAGGACATCCACACTGCAGCCCAGCACGTTGGCCTCCAGAATGGTGCAGGCGAGCAAAACACAGTGCAGCGCGATAATGCCTCACCCACCAGCGGCGGCTGAGTGCGTTACGGAGGCCACCGAGGTAGCGGAGGGTTTCGGCTACGGGGGCTGGCGCCAGCGAGTCATGGTGGGCGAGTTGGTGAGTCATCGGGTGTGTTCCTCTCCGGCGGCGCGGGCCTCAGGTTTTCCGCCCGGATATGACCAGGGTGATGCTGGTGGCGCGCAACTGTTTTATCGGCCTGCACCACGGCGTCAAGGGTGACCGCGGTCCAGGCCGGTGGTGGGTTCGTCGACCAGGGAGCACGCGGGGGTTACGGGCGAGAGCCCGGCCAGGGCGACACGTTGCCGCTGCCCACCGGACAGGTTGAGGCCGGCCTCGTTGAGCGGCGTGGTGGGCAACTCCCACCCGGACCGTACCCGCCCAAACGTTCGATAATATCGGTGCAGGCGGCGGCGTCGAGGCCGCTATCACCTGTTCGTGGATATATCCCCGCGGGGCTGATATTTTCGGCAAGGGTTCCTTCGAACACACTCACGATATGCGGGGTGGCGAGCACCTCGTCGAGCCCGGCGAGCAGATCGATAGTCGCGGTAATTATCGGTCGGTTGCCACACGTGCAGCCCCGGCTCAAAGACGGCGAGGAGCCCCTCCGCTTTGCGACGCCTCCGTGTCGTCTTCCGGCTTCTCGGGAGTCCGCCGCCGTGGCGTCAATGAGATCACTAATGCGGTCGCCGGCGCGATACCACGCGCCCAGGTACTCGATAACATGCCCATGGAGATACCCAACGCCTGGAGCGCCGGTCCGGCAATCAGTGGAGATGGACGCAATTCACCCGTGATTTCCCCAGGTGGGGCGAGCCAGGCAGCATAGCTGATGGTAGAATGACCAGGAAGGTGTACGAGCTGGCGGAGGAAACCATGCCGATGGACACCCGCATGTCGCTCCATGGCGTCGAGGACCGTGTCGCTGGTGGCGTCGAACCGGTGCTGAGTGATTTCTACCGCCCCCAGACCTTTAACCACGCGGGAGCCTTGGGGCAACGTCGGTAGCAAGACTCGGCAAGCCCGGCCTCGCCTGACGTCGGGCCGCAGACACCTGGTGATGGGCCCGCGGTGAGTGCCGCGGCACCGGCGGTCAACAGCGCACCGCGGGCAGCAGCAGGGCGATCGTCAGGGATGTGGGGCGATACCGAAGGTCGCACCGATGAGATAGCCGATCATCGCGACGGGAAATCCAGTGATTTCCGCACATCGGCGCAGGTTTTCGATGTCCGTGTCGACGGTGCTTAAAAATCGTGCCCGGCTGTGGCGACATCCGGCTGCGCAGCGCCTGGCGGTGAGGAAGAGCCGTGTGTTGTGCACCACCCAAGCGATCCCCACTTGAGTCATGCCCATTGAGGTGGTTTCGCCTGCAATGCCGAGGATCATCAGTGCGCACAATAACGCCCCAGTGGTAGGAGGAGTTTTCCGCAACATGGCCTGCGTGCCGAACGTGGCGTCGATGACGCGGCCCACGACGATTGTAGCGATGGCGCTCATGCCCGACCCCACACCCTGCATGATGACCTGCCATGTCACCGCCCCGGGGTATGCAACAGCATGCTGGTTTCACCCGCCTACCACCATCCCACGTGTCGGGGCGGAGGCTGCGGTCGGTGGTGGGTGGTTGGTCTGGGGCGAACCATCGCCAGGCTATCCCCCGCCTGAGTGGTTTTGGTTGTGATTCTGATGGGTGTGCTGTCATCATTATACAGTAACAGCTTTTGCCACCAACGGAATTTTGGGAGTTTACCTGCTGATTTTGCCTGTTGTTGGTTTTTCGCTTAAAGTGTAGCGGGTGCCCAGCCGATATGGTTGAAACCACATCCCAAGCCCGGGTGGCGGAATGGCAGACGCGCTGGCTTGAGGTGCTAGTGTCCTACTAATGGACGTGGGGTTCAAGTCCCCTCGGGCACACATGATGACCCCAACTGTTTGCAGGTTGGGGTTTTGCTTTACGACGCTCCCCGTGCACAGCATGCGCACATACCTTTATACACTGACACCGACATTGCGCTCGAGTAGCCTCTCACCCACTACGGAAAGCATCAGGAAACCTGCACCACCGGCTGGCTGGACGCAATAACATTGTGGATTGCCCCATCCGATCACCGTGCTCTGGCCCCAAAATTTCAACGAAGCATAGGAAGGACCACACCACACTGCGACAAGTCACATGCCCCAGTGACCAACAAACCCCGAGATCGCAAAAAGAAAGTCTTGCTCAATGTATTCCGAATATATGTTTTGGCGAAGAATGCCTGACGAAAAGACATGCTCACAGCCCTGCGCCACCAGGTAGCGCAAGATACCAGCCTGCATTTGTATATTTTCTTCAGAGTTCGAGACGCTGCAAAAATTTTCCGACATGACACACCAATATGCGTGGCGCACTGCTCTGGCATAAAGATTTTACAGACACACCGCTCGGGTTTCTGATGCAAAATCCCATTATCGGACTGGTGGAATTTGACTGCTCTGATCCCGAAAGTGATCCCGCAGGCGCATTCTTTCGCTCCCTCCATACCGCTCTGGGAAGCAGGGTAATGGTGAGCGATGATTACGACATTCCAGACAAAAGCGAAGCCTCTTCTGATCTACGACTATTCTCCAGCGACGTTCATAGGAACCAACGAAGAGCGACCCGGCCCGTTTAACATCGACAAAAGAACTCGTCAACGCCGGCGCACTACTCACCTATACAGTAGAGATTTACGATCAACCAGACGACAAAGAAGACTATTGGATGGAATTCTATCGTCAACGACTCACGCGACGAACTCTCACTAACCTAAGGCAAAAGCGCTAGTGGATTCTCAGAAATGATGTGCACGGGCATATCGAGACGAAACTAATGAAATAATGTGGAACATCCTCTAGGAATAGAATAAACTCATGGATTTTAAAAAGACTGAGATCCCCAATATTCCATCAATGATCCATTCCACAAGTTCCAGGAATCATTAGAGAACGTCACAACCATTGGTTTTAGAGCTATCCGAGGCAACCTAGTCTTTAGACGGAAATAATTACCTTATCGAGGTAGACCAAAAATGAAATCACTGGAGAAGTAGCATGCGTTGAGGTAGCCATACTCTTTCATGGCGACACATCTCAAGGCATTGACCTCACCAACATGCCGCTGAATCTTTCGCGCAAGAGCTAGCAAGATTGGTTCCACACCTATCATGGAAATCGATAACGTCTGGTGGCCAAAGGAACGCATGGGATTTTATGTAATAGAACACCCCAGTACAATTTGCTGGTGGGGAAACACCACTGACATTGAAATACAGGAAATATTTTCCCAGGACAATAAGATTTTCCAGCATAACGAAGCTTTATTCAGTACTGGAAAACCCACCCACCCTAACAGATGACGAATCGAAAAAGAACACGTCATCTATCTTGTTTTTCTCTTACACTTTCAGGGAGTAGTGATGTGGGTTAATGCCTTAAGAAGCTGAACCATAATTTCCCAGCAACTGGATAAGCTGCCTTGTTTACGATAATGAACAACACAACCCAGGGTTACTATTAAGCGTAGTGCCTGCAAATACTGACACTTGACAGGTAGTCTTATACCTAAAGAATTTCCTCAAGGTAGTGATGGTAATGGCTAAAAAGTTTGTCTCAGCGGTTGCTGATGAAGCACGTCCGCCTGCGGTGTTGGGGCGGTATCCAGGGATGCGTGATTATTATACTGAGGTGCTTTTGGATGACTTAGTAGAGTCTGGGCATGGCTTGATCTGGAACTTAAAAGGCCGTTTTTGGCTGTGTGGGTCAATGATGAAGACTTCGACAACACTGATAGTTGGAGAGAACCCATTATTGGTCGCACTCAGAAGAATGTGCGTAAGTTCGCAGCAATGGACCCGGTAGTTGATTTGGAATCATTACGAGGAATGCAGGTGAAGCTTTTTACGATGATTAACAACACAATCAAAGATCTAGGGTGATGGTAATGGCTAAACGTTTGTTTCAGCAGGTAGCTGACGAAGCCCGTCCACCTGCAATATTAGGCCGGCCCGGGTGCGGACCACCGACTATTTCACCGACGTGCTTTTTGGATGATTTGGTGGAGTCTGGCGCATGGCTTGACCTGGAGTTAAAATGCCGTGGCGTTGTGGGTGAATAGTGAGGACTTTCGATAATCCTGATTGGGAGGATCCCATCATTGGTCTTACTCAAAAGAATCTGCGCAAATTGCAGCAATGGCCCCTGGCAGATCGACCTGGAATCGCTGCGGGAATGAAGGGTGTACCACATCGAACCATATGTACGATGATGCACACAGCTCAGGGTTACTATTAAGTGTCAGTGCCTATAAAAGTCTGACACTTGATAGTAGTCTTCTACTTAAAGAATTTCCTCCAGAGAACCCAGTCGGTGATAGTAATGGCTAAAGATTTGCTTCTAGCGGGTTGCTGACGAAGCCCACCCTCCTGCAATATTGGGCAGGTATGGGATGTATGAGAATGATGATCAAGTGCTTTTTGGATGATTTGGTGGAGTCTGGTGCATGGCTTGACCTGGAGTTAAAGATACCGTTTTGGCGTTGTGGGTGAATGATGAGGATTTTTGACAATACGATAATTGAAAGATCCCATCACCGCTATTGACCAAGCAAATGTGCATAGTTCGCACCATGGACCCAGTAGTTGACCTAGAATCACTACGAGGAATGAAGGTGAAACTCTTTTACGATGATTAACACACCCAGGGTTACCATTGAGTGTCAGTGCCTATAAAAACTGACACTTGACAGGTAGTCTTATATAAAGAATTTCCTCCAAAGAATCCAGTTGGTGATGGTAATGGCTAAACGTTTGTTTCAGCGGGTAGCTGACGAAGCACGTCCCCGGCAGTGTTGGGGCGGTATGGGTTGTATGAGGATTTTGAGCAGGTGCTGGATGATTTGAGTGGAGTCTGGCGCATGGCTTGACCTCGAACTCAAAGGCCGTTTTTAGCGTTGTGGGTCAATGATAAGGGATTTCGATAACCCTGATTGGGCTGATCCTATTATTGCTCTTGGCCAGGAGAATGTGCGCAAATTCGCGGCAATGGACCCGGTAGTTGATTTGGAATCGCTACGAGGAATGCGGGTATACCATATTGAACCATATGTACGATGACGAACAACACTCAAAAAGATCTCAGGTGATGGTAATGGCTAAGACCTCTCTTCCATCGAGTTGCTGACGAGCACGTCCACCTGCGGTATGGGGGCGGTATCCGGGATGATCTGAAAACGCTGACGAGTGTGCTTTCTAGATGATTTAGTGAAGTCCGGCATGGCTTGACTCTGAGAGCTAAAAAAGCCGCTTTTGGCGTTTGTGGGTCAATGATGAGGACTTTCGACAACACTGATAGTAGAAAGAACAATTGGTCGTACCAGAAGAATATACGCAAATTCGCAGCAATGGACCCAGTAGTTGACCTAGAATCACTACGAGGAATGAAGGTGAAACTCGTTTACGATGATTAACAACAAAACCAAAAGATCTGAGGTGATGGTAATGGCTAAACGTTTGTTTCAACGGGTCGCTGACGAGGCGTAAACCCCTGCAATATGCGGTCGGCCAGGGTGCAGCCCACCAGATTAGGTGCATTATGCTTTTGGATGATTTGGTAGAATTCGGTGCGTGGCTTGATCTGGAACTTAAAGGCCACTGGCTGTCATGGGTCAATGATGAGACTGACAACACTGATAGTTGGAGAGAACCTATCATTGGTCTTGCGCAGAAGAATATGCGCAAATTGCAGCAATGGACCCGATAGTTGATTTGGAATCGCTGCGGGGAATGAAGGTATATGTTATTGAACCATATTTCCGATGATTAACACGGCCCAGGGTTATATGTGTGAGGTTAATAAACTACTCCTGCTAGTTGAGACTACGGATACCAAGTCATTAACTAACAGGGAATATTATGTTATTGACCAACTCATTGAATAACCCCCACAAAACAGTAGCTACAGCAAAAATCCTACCCCTAGGTGCGTAAACCAAAAGGCCGAGAAGCCTATTACCTACCGCTACTCCCCCACCTTTACCAAGGACTATGAGGACAAACCATCCGTCGGCTGATTCGTCTACTACCAGTAAGAGCAGGCGCCCGCAGATCACCATTCTCGGAGGCACCACACCGAAATCATTACTGCCGCCAGAGCCCGCCACTAACCTCACCAGGGCCAGGACCAAACCCACCCTGAGCGTTCTCCCCGCCACCACCTCAGTCGTGGCCGAACCACCGGCCACTTATAGGTTTGCCCTCCGTGAT
>BNJU01004973.1_pt1 | contig 54097 bp, 90 predicted proteins | sample 8539281 | NCBI WGS metagenome assembly BNJU01 (sample SAMD00202456, study PRJDB9452) | human saliva metagenome | isolation source: human saliva | place: Japan | reverse complement strand
ATAAAATATTATGATAGCATAGCTTAAGTATGAGAGGGACAGCCAATCAGTTTGGTCTGTCCTTTTGTGTGAGGTGGATTATATGTATAACAAAATTGTCAGACCTTCTTTGAAGACAAAGAAGTGGAGAAGTTCAGAGATAAGATTCTAAGAAAACATAATTATCTTTGTCAGGAAAGTTTGAGATATGGAATATCAGAACCAGCTGAAACGTTCACTCATATTTTCCAGTGTCCGGAATATCCTGAACTAGTACAAGAATGGAATTGTCTGTCAAGCTTCACGACAAGTTTATTGCAACACTTTTCCATGGCCAAGAAAGAATGACAGTTATTGGTCAAGGAATTTTTGGCAAAGAAACGAAAAAGGAATTTTGAATTTTTACAAAAATCGAAAATAAATTTTAGTAAAATCAAATTTTCAATGCAATTTTGAATTCGATTGTCCCCATCGATCTGAGCGTCTGGGAACCGGTGAAGGGAACCTCTTTTTCCAAGTCGGAGGCACTCCAGACAAAAAGGACAAACCACAGAATTTTAGAAGGAGGCCTAGCTTTTTGGCAAACCAACAAGCCAGCTAAGTCAATCAAGTCAAAAGTCATCAAACAGATGAAAGAGCTTGGGACTTATCGCAAAGAATTTGATATGATCATTGACATTTTTTCAGGAATGCTATTTCAGTATCAGAAACTTGCTCAGATTATGCTAATATGGGGCTATCCCTGTCACAGATGTCTATGTGAATAAGGCAGGAGCTGAGAATGAGCGTAAGGTCCCAATTCTCACAGCAATGGAAATTCTACGAAAAGATATACTCAGCTATTCCAAATCAACTGATGATGAATCCTAAATCATTGGGTGAAGTGGTAGAGCAAGATAATGGATCAGCTCTCACAGAGGTCCTGAAAATTTAAAGACCAGATCAAAAAGAAACGAGTGAAGTCTGATGGGTAACGTGGAGAAAGCCAAAAATACGCTCAACACGTTCTAGACCATCAGGAAGAGCATTGTGAAGAGAATATTTTGGCAGCATCACGCTTCCTGAGAGACTTGGATAATCCAGAGTTTGAGATGGATGAAGACATGGTTGATTTTGTCGTTCATTTTCATTGAAACATACAATTGTCCATCAGCAGGGTGATGATATGTTTGCGGTCTCTATCCGCACAAGCCATTGTTCTTTGCAACCGTGGCAACATTTTTGTGGTGGTCAATCTCTTTGGATTCTATATCGAGGGAACAAATGAGAGACGCTTCAAAGAAGCCTTGATCATGCTTGCTCGCAAAAGAATGGCAAGACTTCTCTTCACTGCTGCAATCGCTCTGGCCTATCAGATTCTTGATACAGACAGCGGTTCAAAATGCTATATTGTAGCCAATTCTGTCAAGCAAGCCTTGAAGCCTTTTTGGCTTCTTTTGCGGTTCAATGTTGAGCGATGGAATGACAAGAACATCCGTATCAAAGATAACAACCAAGAACACTCCATCACTGCCAATTTTTGTGAGGAGGGTTCATTTTTTATCCAAGCACTAGCAAATGATGAAAGCAGGCTTGACTCTCTCAATGGGAAATGTCATCATCCTAGATGAAGCACACACCATGAGAAATTCCAAGAACATGGTCTTATGAAGAAAAATAAATGTCATAGCATACCGAACAGTATGCTTTTTTGTTATCTCTACAGCAGGGGACATTCCAACAGGCTTCCTTGCTAACCGTCTGAAATATTGTCAGAAGGTGCTGAAAGAGCTGGTCAAAGATGATTCATTCTTCATCTTCATCTGCAAAGCGAATCAGGCTACTGATGGAGATGTTGGGAGACTACTTGGATGAGAATGTGTTGAAGATGGCTAATCCCTCATGGTGTGGACTGTCTCACCCAAGGCCCTCAAGGAAGAAGCAGAACAGGCTTTGAATGATCCACAGACCAGAAACGAGTTTTTCAATAAGACACTGAATGTCTTTCACTAACTCAATGAACGCTTATTTCAATCCAGATGAGTTCATTGCAGTGATGACTGCTAGACTGGACCATTGAGGAGCTTGCAAAAGCTTCCTATCCGATGGTATGGAGGCTGACCTCAAGACTGCATGACTTGACCGCTTCTGCCTCTATGGTGTATATAACGATGGTGAAAAAGATGTTGATATTCAGAACACACACGCTTTCTTCCTCGTGTCAACGCTCAGAAGAAAGCCAATGATGATGGCATCCCACTGTTTGGGTGGCAATCAGATGGGATGAGCTGACAATGAGCAACACTCCAACCGTTCTCTATGATGACATTGTTAAATGGTTCATAGAAATGACGACGAAAAGGCTTCAAAATTGCTGCTGTTGTGGTATGGATAGGAAATTTGGTAGAGAGTCTCATGCTCAAAATGAAGCAAGCTAAATTCAAAATGATTGACCAGCCTCAGCTATTCTATTTGAAATCAGAGGGATCTAGAAGAATTGAATTGAAAGTGAAGAACAAAGAATTTTATTATGTACATTCGGACGCTTATGAGTGTTGTGTCAGCAATGTCAGAGCCATTGAGAAAGTGGATGATGCTGTCCCAGTATGAGAAATTAGATGGTGATGGAGGTACAGCAAGAATTGACTTGTTTGATGCGAGTGTTTTCGCTTGTATTCAGGCGCTTACAACCTTGGCAAGAATAAGAATGTGATGGCTTACTTTGATTAGATAGAAAGGAGGTGAGAAATAGGGGAATCTTTGACAAATTATTCAAGCGTGGAAGTCTCAGACGATGTTCACAAGCTTTTGGGCAATTCTGATTTAGGCATCATGTATGACGAGATATTATATCTCCATTAGCAAGGAATCCAGATGTGATCATGGCAGTCAATAAAATTGCTGACATGGTTTCAAATCATGACTATCCAGCTCATGGAGAATACAGAATCTGGTGATGTACGAATCAAGGACGGGTTGGCCTCGTAAGATCGATCATCAACCCTGCAGATCGCTACGACAAGAAAAATCATGATCTTCAAGATTGTCAGGACTTGCTCCTGTTTGGCGATGGAAATTCTGTGCTACATGTGGAATATGACCCAATGACTGATTGCATCAGTAACCCTCAGACCGTTCCCAATGTCGGAAGCTTTCGTCTAGTAATGATCTGACATATAAGGGATCCACTTTTAGACACGATTTCAATCCAGATGAAGTGGGCCCACTTGCCATCAATCTCTGATCCAGACCGGCCTTATATTGGGACCGGTTTTAGATTGGCCTTGAAAGACATTGTACGCACTGAACATGACATCAGACCAAGAAGGGCTTCATGAATGTGAAGAACGTTCCAAGCCCTCATCGTAAGGTGGACTCATCCAGTGAAGAGCTTGGAACTGTTGAGGGCGGGAGAAAATCGCTAAGAAATACTTGACAACAAGCCAGTCTCGGTGAACCTTGATTGTTCCTGATGCCTTGATGGAAGTGGGAACAAGTGAAGCCATGTAAGTTTGGAATGACATCGCTTTGAATGAGTCAGTAGAAATTGATAAGAAGACAGTAGCTGGAATGTTAGGTGTTCCGGCTTTTGTGTTAGGTGTGGGAGATTTCAACAAAGAAGAATACAACAACTTTGTGAATACTATCATCATGAGCATCGCAACAACGATTACTCAGACACTTACAAGAGATCTACTGACTTCAACCACACGTTACTTCAAAATTAATCCATCGTTCACTGTACTCTACGACATTACAGCATACTTTCAACGGTTGCTCAACAAATGACCAACAGCGCTGCAATGCGTAGAAACGAGTGGAGAGATTGGGTGGTATGACTCGATCCTGAAATGGATGAAATTATTGTTCTTGAAAACTACCTTCCACAAGGAGTTAGGCAATCAGAGCAAACTAAATAAGGAAGGAGGAAATGCCAATGAAGAAACGTAATTCATACATCGCTACTAAATTTGAGACACGAGAAGAACAGGAATCTGGTGACTTGATTTTGAGTGGCTACTTTATCCGTTTTGATGAAGAAACTGAGCTGTGGCCAGGTTATTTTGAAGTGATTAAACGTGCAGGAGTGGAAGAAGCAACAAGAATGCTGACATCCGTGCATTGTTTAACCATGACCATAACCTAGTTTTAGGACGCACAGGAAATAGCACTAGTTATTCTCAAAGTTGATGACAAAGGTCTTATGGTGACATTATCATCAACAGGAATGATCCAGACGCTAGTGGGAGCTATGCCCTGTACAGCGTGGGGATATTGTTGGATGCAGTTTTGGATTTATGCCTATCAAAGTGGATACCATTGAGCGTGAAGATGGTTCTCTATCTCTGATACCGTGCTAGAGCTTGAAATCTTTGAGGTCAGCCTTGCATTACTCTTCCGCTTATCCACAGACTGAAATTGCTGCACGGAAGAAAGACTTTGAATGTCTGAAACGTGCTAACATTGAAGCGTTAAATGAACGCAAAATGAAAAATTAAGGAGAAATACAATCTATGAATAAAGCATTGATTTATGAGCACGCATGCGTGCAAAAGCAAAGGTTGTTGAACTGGAAGAAGCAATCACAGAATTGAATGAACGTTCTGCAATCGAAGCAGAAAAATTGGACCGTGCTGAAACTGAAGAAGAAGTTTCAACGGTTGAAAAAGAGCCTGAAGACATCCAAAAAGAATTGGAAGAGAAAACAGGCAGAAAAAGCAAAAACTTGAAGAAGAAATTGAAGAGCTCAAAAACAAGTCGATGAACAAAATTTGAAAGCCCTCAACTTATCCGATAGATGGGGAGCAACGTGGAGGAAAGAAATTAACAACGTGACGCACCATACAATTATTCGTACTGGTCAAACTGTGACATCGTAGGTCTTAGAAACAACAGACTCTGGAAGCGCTGCTTTGATCCCAACTGAAGTGTTGGAAACCTCACTCCTTGAAAAGACACGCAATCCACTTTTTGGATCTTGTCCAACGTGTTCAAGTAAACAGTGGTTCTGGTAAATATCCAGTTATCAAGAAAAACAGATGGCAAAATGGTTTCAACTGATGAATTGAAAGCTAATCCTGAACTTGGAAAAACCAAGCATCAGCGAAATTGATTACTCAATCAAAACTTACCGTGGATACATCCCTGTATCTCAAGAAATGATTGATGATGCAGACTATGACATCATGTCAATTGTAGAAGATGAAGTATTTAACCAAGGTGAAAAACATCTGAATTGTCATTGATCGCTGCTGTCTTCAAAACAGCCACCAAGCAGATGCTGCTGGATTTGATGGCATCAAAGACATCTACAATAAGAAAATTCCAAATCAATCTACAAAGCAAGTATTGTTGTAACTCAATCAATGTTTGCAGCGCTTGACAAAGTAAAAGACAAAGATGGACGCTTATATGCTTCAAACTGATGTAGCTTCCCCACAGGTTACCATATTCGGTGGGAAAAACAATCTACCCAGTAGATGACACTCGTATTTGGAGCTGAAGGAGACATGAAGTTCTTCATCGGTGATATTTCGAATCTGTCAAACTCTTTGACCGTTCTCAAGTATCTATAAATGGGTTAACAATGACATTTATGGCCAATTGCTTGGACTCTTCATCCGTTTGGATGTCAAGAAAGTAGATGAAGTTGCCGGATTCTTTGGCACATACACTCGATGTTGTAGCATAAGGAGGTATCACATGCCCTATACAGTAATCCGTCCATTCAAGGACATGCGTGATGAAGAACAACATGAATATCAAATTGATGATGTGTTTCCACGCAAAGGCTGGATGAACCTGATCAAGAGTTTGTTAAAGGACCTTGACAGGCTTTAATTCAGCAGGTTCAATCTTCATCACTGATGAAGTAGTAAAGAAAGCCACTAAGAAAGCTACTCAAGAAAGCAGAAGAGGCTGCTGAAGAGGTGAAACAACTACTGAGGAAGTAGAAGAAACTACTGAAGAAGCGAAAGAAGCTACTGAGGAAGTAGAAGAAGCTACTGAAGAGAAACCAAAGCGCAAGAAAGCAACTAAGAAAGAGGAAGAATAGCATGGACACTGGTCAGTTAGTGGAATTACTTAAAAATCAAATTAGGAATTGCTTCAAATTTGTGAGATAAAAACACTAGAGAAGATTGTCTCAAGCGTCATCAGCGAATTAACAAACAATCTGGGTGTTGAATTGGTTCCAGATCGTGCTGACCATGAAATGTTCATTGTTGACTTTGCTGCTTATCGCTGATGAAGGTGGTGTTGATTTGCCACGTCACCTTCAATGGCGCTTGAACAATCTGCAAAACTCTTCCAAGAAAGAGGCGAGATGTGGAATGATGGAAATCACATTGATAGGTTTTAAAATCTACAGGCAAGGACAAGCTCAAGCAAGATCTGACTGAGAAAGTAAAGACTACAATTTTTCTGTAAGAAGAAAATCTCATCACACGGTCCGAATTTTTACCAAGCCAATCAGGCTGGCATCAGGGTCCAATCTAATTGTTGATATTCTAGTTTTGAATATGACAATCAGGAATTTGCTGAATTTGGTGGTAAGGAGTACCGGATTTTTGAAGACATATCCAATCAACCTCAACATCCTTGAATTGACCTCTAGTGGGAGAAAATGACATGAGCCAAGATCTAGGCTAGTCAAATTGCTAAAGCATTAGCAGAATATTCCACAGTAGTTGAAGAAAAAGTGGACAAGATGCAGAAGAAACAGCAGAAGAGACCGTCCAAGAATTGAAAGTCAAAGCCCAGTCCCCAAACGATTTCGGTAAGTATGCAAAAATCGTGAAAGAAAAGAAAATGGGGGAAGGGTAATTTTGTAGTGCATAACACAAAATTACTCGTCTCTCATTTGCTTGAGTTTGCATATCAAAAGGAACGGGGACGGCTTTCCGGCATCGTACACATCAGCCGGCAGAAGATCACGCTATTGAGAATTTTGAAAGAAATTGAAGGAGCTTAAGATGAAGTTGTCAGAGTTTGCAGAATTTTGAACAGGCTAGCTTGCCTCGTCACTTATAAGGCATTCTAGGGAAGGAAAATGTCCCCATTACTGCCTTTTACCTGTCTATTTTGAAAGCTTGCACATCTATCACAGGGACAGACAATCAAGCATCATACAAGATCCGTGCTGTAACTGTAGAATTGGCATTTGAACGCAAAAGACGAGGAACTAGAAGAACGCTTTGGAAGAGCTATGGAATGAACACAAGCTCTTTTTGATGTTCAGGAAGAAAATTTTTATTGAATCAGAAAGACTGTTTGTAGAAGTCTTATGAAGTCTCATCTATATTGAGGAGGAAAGAAATGACTGAAAAATAAAGTTACATTTGGACTTGAAAATGTCCATGTGGCACCAATCCAATCCATCAGTAGCAGGAGTGATCACTTATGGTCAAGTATTCCGCTTCCCGGGAGCGATGGAATTAACGTTGGACCCTAAGGGGATTCAGGCTCAGTGAAAGCTGATAACATTGATTATTACTTCATCAACTCAAATGAAGGTTATGAAGGTACTCAAAGTCCCACATATCATTGAAGCTCTGCAACTAAAAATTTTGGGGACATCAAAGACCCTACAACAGGAGTGGTCACGGAAAAAGCAGATGCAAAGACAACCAACTTTTGCTCTTATGTTTGAATTTTGCTGGTGATGCTAACAAGACACGTCACATCATGTATTACTGTTCAGCGTCGCCCATCTAGCGGATCAGCTACCAAGAACGGAACCAACGTGAATGAACGTGAATTGAGCTTCAATGCCAGTCCTCGCCCAGGCGATCAAGTGGTGAAACGTTCCATCACATCAGCGGATGATCAAGAAGTTTATAAGAAATGGTTTGAAAAGGCTTATGAACCTAATCAAGCTTTTGTAATTATGAGGCCTTAAAATGCGTAAGAGCGGATCATTAGTGAAAAGGAGTATGAGCTTGTAACCACATGTTTACACTCCTATCGCTTATAAGAGTGAGTTTGGGGAAAGACTTCTTCCAAGATCTATTTGAATGATCTCAAACCAGAATATCATGCAATGGCTGAGAATGTCAACAATGAAGTTGACATCAACATGTTAGCCAATTTTGACATGACCTTCTTCAATCGCTTGTTTTGGGTTTTCACGAAAATCAGGAAATCCACACATCAAGCCTTATGAACAATTTTTCATGGAGATGGAAGAATTTCCTTTGCAGGACATCGCTCCAATCTTGATGGAAATGATCAACGACACAATGACATCAAAAACCAGATGAGTCAGAATCAGCCAGTGATGAAATTCTACAGTAGAATCTTATCTTCCTGTTGTAAAGAAACTGGTCTCACAATTGATGATCTGAAGCACTATTTCAATTGGCATGGCTCTGGATTATCAAACAGATTATGTAAATTTGCGTACTGAGAACAAATCAGAAACACGCAAGGCCACACAGTCAGATTTTGACTCATTTTAGTCTGAAATAGAGTGCTGAGAGGAAGAATCTGAGATCAAGTTCATCAAATGGATGGACAATTGATCACAAGAATCTTTAGGCGCTCTTTATATTTTTATACGAAAGGAGGAAATATGGCTGGTAATATTAAAGGGATAAAATTGAAATTGGCAGACACACAGCCCTTCAAAATGCCCTGAAAAAGTAAATTCTGCCTCTATTGAAGCAGCAAAAGAATTGAAGAGCATTGACAAGGCTTGAAATTTGACACAGGGAATGTGACTCATTGGCTCAAAAGCAAGAAGTCCTCCAAAAGCAAGTCTCAACTACCAAGGAGAAAACTGGAAACGCTGAGACAGGCACAAGCCACGTTGAAGCTCAATTCAAGAGCGGTGACATTGGTGCTGGATCAATACCGTGCATTTCAACGGGAAGTGGTCCAGACAGAGAACATCCTGAAGGGCTATGGAGAACAAGCTTGAGAATGTCAATAAGGGCATTGGATGGAAATGGAAATGCTACCAAGTCAAACCGTGAACAACTGAAAGAGCTTCAAAACGAGCAACAGTCGTCTTGCATAGTGAAGGTGACAAAGTTGTCAGCTCATTCAAATTACAAGAAAGCCAGATGGGTTCCAATGCTAGTGAAGTAGATAAGTTGGCACTTGCGAACAGAAGATTGGGAAAACAAAGTGAGATTGTCGCTCAACAGGTCGAGAACCTTGAGAAACAACTTGCCATTGCAAAAACAAGAGTATGGCGAGAACTCAACAGAAGTCAATAAGCCAGAGACTCCAACTGAATGAGTCCAAGGCTGCCTTCAACGGGCTTGCTAATGAGATGGAGAACTTTGGTGAGTCAGGGAAGATAGTGCAGTGGTCTTGAAGAGACAAACAAGCTTTGAAAGCTGAGTTACTGAATCAATTTCATGACAAAGCTCTCAGAGATCAGTCAAAAGTTGGTAGATTTTGGAAAGAGTGCTCTAGGATGCTTTCCGGGAAATTGATGAAGGAATGGACACCATTGTCACCAAGACTGGCAAGTGGTAAAAGCCTTGAGGAGATGCAGGGAATAGCCAACGGAATTGCAACTGAAATGCCGACTGATTTCAGTACAATCGGGAATGCTGTTGGTGAAGTAACTACCCAATTCAGTCTAACCGGAGATGAACTCAAAACATCGGAAGATATGATTAAGTTTGCTGAAATCAATGGTTCTGATGTAACAAATGCTACTATCCAATCTAAGCAGGCTCTTGAAGCTTACGGTTTATCTGTCGATCATTTATCGGATGTTCTGACTCGCACAACTTATGTGGCTCAAGGAACAGGGGTTTCAGTAGACGACTCTGATGAAGAAAGCCACTGACTGGAGCGCCACAAATCAAGATGTTAGTCTTGAATTTGATGAAGCGTGTCCTTGATTGGCCAGACTGGAAAAGTATGGGGTTGACTCTTCATCTGCATTGTCAGCTAAATGACAGAAAGCAGCCGGTAAATCATACGAAGCAAGGAAAGACCATGAAAGAAGGTCTTAGAGAAACCATCGAAGCTATCAAGAATAGTAAGGACGAAACCGAGGCTATGGGGATAGCTATGGAGATTTTCGAGCCAAAAGGTTCTCAAATGATCGATGCAATCAAACGGGGATTGCTAGATTCTGATGAGCTTGACACAGCTCAGGTAGCAGCCGGGTCGGTTTCTGCAACATATGAAAACACGCTAGATCCGATTGATAAATTCACTACAGCACAAAATGGCTTTGAAAATTGTCATGGCTGAGGTTGAGGAGCGATTGCAGAAACATTCGCTCCTGCCCTTGACATCATTGTGGATATCTTCAAAGAAAAATTGGCAGAATGGATCAACAACCTACCAGGACCAATCAAAGAAACTTTTGTTGTAGTCTTTCGGAACAATCGTGACTGTAGCCGGTGTACTTGCACCAATCTTTCTGGCTCTTCAAGCAGCCGCAGTTGCTGTTGGAACGAGTATAGGGGGGCTGATAGCTGCCGCATTGCCAATCATTGCAGTAATAGCTGCTGTTGTTGTTGCAGTAACTGGAATCGTGTTGGCTAATCAAACACTTGGGAAACCAATGAGGGATTCAGGACCGCTGTTGAAACAGTCTGGAACGCCATAATGTCAGTCATCAATACTGTTGTCCAAGGCTATTTCGACTTTGTCATGCAAAATTTGGGGGACGCTGACAACACTGGTGGAATGACAATCAACACTGATTAAACAGACAGCAGAAACAGTCTGAACGCTATTTTCAGCAACCATAACCACAATCATGAATGTGCTTGGACCATTCATTGAAGCTGCATGGAACACTATTTCAACTGTAATTTCTACAGTGTGGGACACTATAAAAACCGTAGTTGAAACAGCAATCAACGTGGTATTAGGCATCATTAAGACTGTGATGCAGATTATTACGGGTGACTGGTCTGGGCGCTTGGGAGATCCATCAAAGGCATTGCTGAAAAGTATCTGAATGGGATCAAGAGCATTGCTGAATCTGTATTCAATGCAATGGCTCAGATCTTGTCCAATATCTGGAATACTATTTCAAGCACCGCATCAAGCTATTTGGAACGGCATCAGCTCAACTCTATCTGGGAATCTGGAATGGAATTTCAAGCACTGTTTCAAGTGTTTTCAATGGGAATTTCAAGCACGCTTGTCAGGAGTTTGGAATGGCATCAGCTCAACTGCTTCAGGCATCTGAACGGATCAAAGACACAATTGACGTGCTATCAATGGAGCCAAAAGATCTCGTAGGAAGAGCCATTGACGCCATTAAAGGCTTTCTTCAACTTCCAATTTATGGCACACACATCCCACTACCTCACTTCAAAGCTAGCGGATCACTCAATCCAATGGACTGGCTGAAAAGGCAAAGGAATTCCAAGCATTGGAATTGACTGGTATGCCAAAGGTGGATCTGACCAAAGCCCAACGGCATTTGGCACGAACGAAATAGCATGGTTGGTGGGGAAGCTGGAAAAGAAGCAGTCCTACCACTGAATGAACGTAACTGAGCGCTATTGGCCGTGGCATCGCCCAAACAATGGACCTCACAAGGAACCGTATCACATCAACATCTCTGACAACATCATCAGAGAAGAAGCTAGACATTGAGAAGATCGCCAATAAGGTATCTCAGAAGATAGCTGCTGAATTGAGGACGACAGAATTGAGAGGAGCACTGCATGGTAAAGTACAATGAATTGATCATTGATGGAGTTGGAACTTCATCATTTCCATTTGATGATTGTGCTTTGAAGGCCCTCACAATTCAAGTCAGGTCTCTCAAAAGGACAAGCTATTGAGCCATGATGGAGTTAGTGGACATATCGTTCAGTCGAAACCCTCACAGAGAAGCGATTGAGAAGAAATACATCTTCAGCTACATCAACCCAACAGAGTTGCAAGTCCTCTGAATTCGTCCAATTTCTTTCCAAAAGGAATTTTCTGGCTTTGAGAAATCAACAGAACAAGCTCAATAAGATGATTCTGTTATCAGACAAAGTGTGTCTGACACCAGAGAGATAAAACTAAAATGTATTCTTAGGAGGTGACATTTGTTTGTCACCCAACAAAACACATGAAGAACAATGATGTTCAAACTCGCATCAAACGGTGTTTTCAGGCTGCAAGGCAGCTCACCAGCGTTCCCTAGAAATCACACTAGAGGAAACAGCTCATCTGAGACTAGCTCACGATTGGGAAGCAAACCATCAAAGCTCGAACAGTTATCTGAGAGCGCTGTGATGGTAAATGATCCACAGAATCCAAGCTTCTGATAAGAAAGGGAATCTTGTGAAGTGGTCAGGGATTTCATCACTATTGAGTGCAAACCAAAGCACAGAAAAACTGTCGGTGTGGTCTCTGGGGCCTGGCATTCAATCTCTTGTCTTTTGAAACGAAATTGGGGTGGTTATAATTTATATCTATTAGACAGAAATGTTCAACAGTTGAATGGAATGGCCAGCCACCCACGAAGCAACAAAAGCAGAAGTCGAAGAAGTAACTCAACGTGAGCTACACACTCAAAGGTTGACTCATCCAATCACAGACACCGAAATCTATAAGAAATTTCAGGAAGACATGCTCATCATCGCCCCACTCCTGTCACTGGCCGGCAACTCGTTCCGGAATCAGTGAGATCAGTGAGCAAGATGACACAGTGAAGTCTGACTTGCCAGCACATCACAGAGGACATCTTCTAAGCGTCTCTGTGTCGTCCTATCAAAGGTTTCAAATCAACTCTGTCAGATCGCTCTTGAATGCTATGATTTCAGCAGTCAAGACACCACTTGGGGAAAGTTTCTTCACAAGCAATATCATGGACAATAGAACCTTCAACACTACAGAGGATGAAACGCTTTTATAAGATCCTGATGGATGGAAAACATTCCATCGTGGGGCGCTTGGGGAAGGTGAGATGATCCCGTGATAACTTCCTGATTGACATTCCCAAAAGAGTCGGGGGAATTGATCGTGGTGTGGTAATCACCACACATCAAAATTTGAAGCAGTATGAACGTAGCAAGACAGTTCCAGCATCATCACAAGACAAGCATCTGAAGTCGACCTTCAAGCCAGAGGGAGCAGAAAGAAGACACGGTCCTGAAAGTCACTGTGACAGCCCCTCATTGGCAGCTACCTCACATCAATGAAGCTGAGATGAGAATAATGATCTACTACAGAGGAAGAATTGAGAAAATGGGGAAGCCAAATCAAGAATGAGACATTGACAAAGTCCCTACTGATCAGATTAAAGTTGAGGCTCATGAGTTAGATGGTCAAACAGTCATCTTGGTGATACTGTGACCATCATGAGTTTGAAAGCATGATGTTTATGATGAAGAAAGCTGTGGGCTATGTCTATGATGCTCTGTCAGAAGAGTATATCTCTTACATTTGATGACAAGGCTAGGGCCACGGTAGGAGGTATGTCAGGATCAAATGGAATTTCTGATGTAGCATCTGAAACTTTGATACAGTCCAAAAGACTCAAGAGGATGATGAATACCACAAGAAATTGAAAAGTATTAGTTGATAATGCCAACAGAGTTTTGAAGACAAAGCAGGAGCTTTTGAAGAAAAGAGATCACAGATGGCATTGAGGAAGCCAAGGCTCAGGCTGAAGTACATAGAAGAAACTCAGCTCAAGTCACTGAGAAGATAGCGACAGCAAACCAAGCAAACAAGAATGAAATTGTGGAAGAGTTCAAAGCTCAATACAATGGCATTGAAGTCAAGATGGAAGGTTTGGTAAGCTACCACTGGGATAAATTAAAGACCAGTGATGCAGCATCCAGAAACTGATCAATGATTTGCAAGGTCAGACAGAGCCAATTTGTCGGGATCCAAGGCACATCACGATTTGAGCAACACTGAGAAAGCCATTCTGACCTCACTAATGTGACCAATGGCAAGGCTGATCGGTCTTATGTTGAACATACCGTGAATGGTGTCAAAAGAAGAATTACCCAATTTACAACCAGTCAGTGGTGGTCCTAACATGCTCAGGAAACTCAAGAGCAGATGAAGCTGAAATATTGAACGAACTCAAATGGACGAATGAGCTATACATCTCATCAGTTCTATTTCAATGGACAAAAGCGGATGTTCTCTAAGGCCGGAGCGATGGTTCAAAAGTCCACGCCTATTGTTAAACGAAATAAAGACTACATTCTTAATATTACAGCATTTGACGCTAACACAAAGAATATGAAGATTTCTGTTTGTAAACGCAAAAAGGTTCCTCATCGGATTTTGAGGAAAAACAAGAAATTTTCAACAAAAACTGGTTCTCCTGCTTTTAGCTCTCAATGAAGCTTTTAAAACGTACTCAAGTTTAATATTGAGCACTTTGATGAAGGTTATTTATTTGAATACCAGGCAATCCATCTGGATGGTCCGAATGTTCATGCACTGAATTCAATTTCTGAAGGAATCATGACTGCTTGTGGCAGCCTGCACCAGAAGATCAAAATTATCTGGAGAGCAAGCAGCAACATTTTGAGCAGACCATCCAAGGCCATCACCAATTAACAAAATTAGAGACTAAGACTCGGGTCCAACCGGTGAGCTTGAACACGTATGCTGACATACTGAGAAAGCTGCTGTGATGCTTTTAAAAGCAACCATGACAGATTCTAGAACAAGGGTATACAAACTCAATATACCGAAGATGTCGCTGGAATCACAAGAAGATTTGATGAAATTGTTCAGGCTGGGAAAACTTGCTTAAACAGCAAACTTCAAAATGTAGAGGTTGGGGCATACTATGAACCAGGTAAGATTCCAGAAGTGACCATCAACTCAATCAAATCTACTTCAACGAATCCAGAAAACTTTTGCTTGATAATTCAACAGGCAGAAAAAGTTATCCCAAACGCTTCCAGCATCAAGAGGAATACCACATACATATTTCATTTTGATGCTGATTGACTGAGACAATCTCAAACTGGGCCATTTCTACATCTAGCAAGCAGCGGGTAGACAGAACCTTTCTCAAAAGTATTCACGCTTGCTGACAAGATCATCAAAGCCACAAGATAGAATCACACGCTACTATTTCACAGTCAATTCTGAAGAATATGATGAAGCATTTTGAGATGACAACACGGATCATCAAACGGATCAAATCAAAGCCTTTCTTTGGTGACATTGATGTATAAAGGATCTATCAAGAGAGCTTACCAACCGCCAACAGATAACTGTTCATCTGTGATTAGCCAAGCTTGCTGAATTGCAAGGATTGATGGGCAGTTCACAACATTCTCCACAGAGTTTGAAATGAGGCTGTCCAGTCAAAATTCTGTCATTAATGATGTTAGACGATCAGACAGCATAAATGGTCGCTGACGAATTATCAGCAAACAGTTGATGGGCAAGTGGCAACGTCATCAGTCAATTTGTGATGGAGTTCTAAAGAAAACAGACATCACATCACAGATGGTCGATCTCATCTCGGTACAGGTACAGACCATCAACGGAAGGACTATCAGGTCATTGCTGGCAGGAACCAGAAGCTGTTGCCTTGATACAGCTAAAATGATCAAGGGTGAAAGAGTGACATGGTAGAAGTGATGCTCAATCGCATGCAGGCATCTGGCTTCTCGAGCGTCCGAACTGGTCACATGGAATCTGGACTCAGCAACCACTCAAATTCTGGCCATACGCAGTCACAGCAGAGCAAGTTGATAGTAGATTCAGCCATGATCAACAAATTTGCAACGAAAGCTTTTTAATTAGAGAACTTGATTTCACAACAGGCTTTATTACTCAGAGTCGAATTCCACCAAGATTGCTGCTGAAAGAACCTCAGTGTATGGTTATGCAAACACGGAACGACTGTATTTGGATCTAGACAATGGCACATTAAATTCGTATTCAAACACAGGAACACAGACGACTGACAGCACGAGTTCCACAGTTTTTATGACCCGTAGCGGTATGATCGGCTGGACACTTCAGGATCCTCAATTCGCATATCATTGTATTAGGACAAAACCACGATAAAACCGAAAAATACTTCAATGAAACCTTTGCTGGAACCGCCTATGGTCAGGTTCAGAAATGGTAGATGAATCGTTTACGAGATAGGGTTGACCGTATCGCTATCCATTCAAACAGGACATCGCAGTCCGTGGCTATTTCACAATATAGATGATGGTAGCGTTTATTTTGCACCAATGAATGAAAAAGGTGTTAAACATCATTTAGGTCGAGGAGAGCACTCAGTAAAACGGTACACAGATAGTTTATTTCTGGGAGCAACCGTGATTTAGCATTTATTCCTGGGATATTATGACTCCGTTCTGGTCAGCACTCGCGTCATGGATGTGGATCTTAAAATTCGCCTGTTACAGAGTCACATTAGCGTGCAGAGCAAAGTACGGTTTTAAATAGAGAGGAAAATAATGAACGAACAAACTGTATCAATCATCACAGATCTAGCTAATCAATTGGCTGTAAATCAATCAATGAAGCTGAGTTCAAAAGCACGATTGATCTGAAGCACAACAGGAGAAAGCAACAGCTCCTCAAAAGAACTAGAAATCTATCGCTCTGTTCTGGAATCTGACAAAGATTTGAAGGACCTATTTGAAGAAGTAAAAATAAGAATGAGGTAAAATGCTAATGAATTATAAAGTACAGTTCAAAGCCTATGATCCTATAGCTAATGCCACAAAGGTTTCCATCAAAGCAAGATTATCCATACCGGGTATTTGAAGAATCCTTCCAAACAACCGCATGGCAGATGAAGAATCAACACTTGTGGATGCTGTTCTAAATCTTGTCCGGATGGAATTAGATCCATCTGGCGCTATCGTAGCATCTGAAAAAGAGCTTGACGAGTCTGTTGAGGCTACAAGGAAGCTATTCAGAAAATTCAAGAACTTACTCTAGAGAAATGAAAAGAAAGATGTCCTAATTCAAAATAACAAAGCTCTTGGCTGATTGGTCTGTCTCTGTAGCTGTGACCAATCAAGACAATCCCACTTGGATCCAACTCTCTACAAGCGAGCGCTTGAACTTGTGGAAGCTGCTCAGTAGGCAAGACCCTACAAAACAACATGACATCTTCACCTTGATTGATCCAGATCACACTGAAAAATTCAGTGAAGAAAACGTGTTCTCATTCAGGTCAACTATGATTTCACTTACAATGGCGAATCAATCAAAGACTTGAAAGGTCCACTGCTCCAAAAATGGCAAACTTGCAATCTACAATTGGGAAGTTCCCTAAAAGAAGAGAAGCAAAACAAACCATCAGGAGATCTTTGAGACTCAACCAGTAGCACAACCTGAATCTAAATTGAAGGAGTGTGATTGATGTATCAAGAACCAGATGGAATCTTTTGGAATCATTGAAGTAGTACGTGATTTTCTACGATCACTGGAATCGATGAGCACATGATTGTGTTCATGTTTATGGCATTGTTGCTCTAGATATCGTTATAGGAGTATCTAGAGCGTGGGCCTATCATGAATTTCTCAAGTAGAAAAGTGGAGGAAAGGGCTGGTAGTCACACAGCTATGATCTTTAATTGTAGCCATTGGCTATCCATTCACTTTGCATATGAATCTTGGAGCTGTAGTTGATGCCTTCATTGTCGCAATGATGGCAGCATACTGGCTCCAGTATTCTATGCCAGCCTTTTCAGCTCTAGGGTTGAAATTCTGGCTGATCGTCTATGAAACAAAATATTGATCATGAGAAATTTCAGTTAAAAGATGGCTTGGAAGAGCTCAGTAGACTAGATCAAAAAGGAAAGAAAAAATGAATCAAATCACTGATATTGTAACAAGTAGCTCAATGAGTATTCTTGTAATTCTGGTTGAATTGTTGTTCAAGCAGTCAAGAAATATCTTCTGACTCGTGGAGAGAAAAAAGCATTAGAAGTAGTTGAAATCTTGGCAAAAAATGCGGTAAATGCTACTGAACAAGTAGCAGGAACATTGGATATTCACGGCAAGGATAAGATGGAGCATGCTAACATAGCTTGATTGAGGGACTAGAATAACATCATTTGACCAAATGATCAATTGAAACACATTCATTGAGGCTGCTGTCAAGAAAGCCAATGAACAATGGAAGAAATGAGGTTCAAAAATGGTAGCAACAAATGATATTATAAGTTATTCAGAATCTTTGGCAAATCAAGGTGTAGGAGCGGATGCAGATGGTTCATACGGAACCCAATGTGTGGACCTACCAAATTCAATTTCTATCAACTTTTTTGGAAAAGCTCTGTGGGGAAACGCTATTGACCTACTTAATTCAGCCGCTGGTTTAGGATATGAAGTAGTGTATGATGCAGTAGGAGTCAACCCACGAGCAGGGGCCATCTTCGTCATGGACACAACCTATCTATGCGGTCATCCTTACGGTCACACAGGGATTGTGATCGAGGATAGCGATGGGGTCACTATGAGAACCATCGAACAAAACATTGATGGCAATGCTGACTCTCTGTATGTTGGAGGTCCTGCACGATACAACACACGCAACTTTGATGGAATTGTTGGATGGTTCTATTTCCCAACTGATGACACATCTGTGGCATTTGAACAGCCAGAACCATCAGAACCATTGACAATTGAATCAAATGGATTCAATCCAGAAACAGGGACATTCACTGTTGAGGTGTCTGCTCTCAATGTACGAGCTGAAGCCGGTCTTGGAGCTGAGATTGTAGCTGTGATAGTGTAGGTCAAGAAATCAATTATGATGGATGGATTGACAATGATGGCTACATCTGGATCACATACATTGGCGGTTCTGGAAATCGTAGATATGTAGCTGTAGGGCAATCTGAAAATCGGACAACGCATCACAGACTTTGGATCTTTTAAATAGATCTCTGTGATTTGTAGAATAAGAGGATTTAGATGAGCGGAAAAATTCAACCAATCTGAGACAAAGAAAGGCGGAGAAGTCATCAAACAAGGTGACTTCTTCTGTTTGTTTTGAACATGAATTATTAGACTATGATGCTAAATAAAATCAGCTCTCTTGAGGGTAAAGATGCTAATATAAAAATAGCAAATGCCAAAGGAAAGAAACAATCAGGCTGTTGTGGAAAATTCAAGAATTCAATCCAAACTCGAAACACTCACCTGCTGGCATCTATCAAGTTGAGGCTGAATGTGATGGGCTTTTTATTTCCCAGGACATGAGCGCCAAAATTGGATATAATCTCAATCTATTGAGAACTATCAACAGCATCATTGTTGAAAATTCGACAAGATCAAACATACAGGAAGAAATAGTACTACATGGCTACACATCAAATTCAAACTCATACAACGACAGCCAAATCATCAAAGAGAATTGAAACACTAGAAAATAGATCACAAGCACATCCAGAGGTGGTTGACTTTAACAAACTATTTTGACATCAGTACAATCCTATCAAACGTTTAGACCCATAGCGCTCTTCAAAACTCAGATGGCAAGCAACATCAAGACAAACACTCTAGAACTTGGAATTGATGCCCTGATAGATGAGAAAGCTAAAAATGGCGGTGACTCTATTCATCACTGGCCATCACAGAAAACATTTTGTTTTCTAAACAAGAGTTTGCAGCTATTGTCACGAGTTCAAGCGTTAGAAAAACAAAGATAGTTTTCACTCCGAAAATGGAGGGGTTTTTCTGTTATAATGGAAAAATTTCAGAAATGTCTGTTATAACCTTCCCACCGGCTCCATATATACTTTCTAAAACTTCTTAAAAGCTTCCCAAAACATTGATAATTCAATGTTTTTTATTTTTATACTTTCTATTCTTTCCCATACCTTTTTGGAATGAACAGACCCAAAAACAGACCCTTTTTAAAAAAAGAGTCTGTTCTGATAGCTGATAGGATTAAAAATCTATATAATTAGCAAATTTCTCACCAATATCATCTTTTGGCCTGTTTTGTGATATGTGTGTATACATTCATGGTTGTCTTTAGATCTGAATGACCAAGACGATGCTGGACCTGCTTCAATGTCATTCCTGCTTCAAAGCACAAGCTGGCATGTGTATGCCTAAAACCGTGAATCTTGATAGGTTTGACATCTGTCCCTTTGATAATTTGCAAAAGCCATTTCCTTGGTAGTGAACTTGGAACAGGCTTTCCTTCAGGGCTTTCAAAAATGAAAGTGGTAGTAGGATTCATTTCTCTGTACTCTGAAAGCAGATCAATTGTTCTTTGGTCAAGGCTAATCAGTCGAACACTACTCTTATTTTTAGTAGCCCCCACAGATTCGCCCTCAAAACCTCTTGTAATGGCCTTGTTTATGTTTAGGGTATTATCTATCCAGTCATTCCATTTGAGAGCCAGAATCTCCCCCTTTCTGGCCCCTGTGAACGCAAGAAGACGGAACATGACTTTCTTTCTCAAATCATCCGTACCATCCACTAATTTCATGAATGCTTTTAATTCTTCTTTATCATAGAAATCACTAGAAGAACCACTCTCTTTTTTCACAAGGGTAGTGACACTATCAACAGGATTGGTTGAAATATAACCATAACGGATGGCATATTTAAAAATATTATTCATCAGACCTTTCAACTTGCGCCCATACACCAGTTTTCTGGACCATTCATTGACTTGTTCCTGCAATTGAAGAGGAGTGATGGAAGCTATTTTTTTGGCTACCAAAAAAACAGGGTAGATGTGATTTTTTATATTTCTTTCAGTCTTGATGTAAGTGCTATCCTGAACAGTATCAACATACTCTTTGAGCCATTTCTTTGCAATCTCCTCAACTGTAATGTCTTTCTTTGCTTGCTCCCCATTCTCTAAATCATCTTGAAGTTGCAAGAGCGCTGACCGTGCCTTTGCCTTGGTTGGAAAACCTTGACGCTTGACATACTTATCTTTGCCGTTTTCCTTGCCTACATAGATCCGAAATCCGTAGGCAGTCTCACCATTTTTCTTTTTGTAAGATTTAATTTCCATTGCCTTTTCCCTCGTTTATTGGTACAATAGGCATAGTGAAAAGGGCTTTTTCAAGCCTATTTTTACGCCTTAACAGTATCCCTGCACTCTACGCCCCAAATGTCGAGTGCAGGGCTTTTTTGTTTGTCTTAATTATTTATCAGTGCTTCCTCAATAGCATTCTTGATTTCCAATATTTTAGCTTTATCTTCTTTATTGAATGTGATTGTATTTTCATCTTTCACAGCATCGAACACTCCACCTTTTGTCTCAATGCTGCCAGGAAAAATCAATTGAAGATAACCTACTGTTTTACCCGGTTCTTTTAATTGGTAAGCAGTAATCTTTGATAGTAGTATAGATTTTTCTCCATCAAGCCCTTGCAATAAAAGCATTGCTGATTGTATTTTGTCGAGCTATACGAATGAAATGATCATCAATTCTTACTAGAGTTTTTTTGATTCGCAAAGAAAAAAATGTCCTTTTCATTTTCAGTAGATTCAAAGAGTTGAATTTCTTCTGGTTCATCATGTTTCTTCCCAAAAAAATAGCCATTATTTTTCTCCTTTTTCAACTAATTAGTGAATTATATTCGTCTTTGACCATCGTTTCACTTGCGATGGTCTTTAGACTGTATTTTTCCATAAAATGCAGATAGTTGAAATCTCTTACATCATCCATCAGCTTCAATTCTTCTTCAAGCAAGTGATGAATCATGCTTCTATCTGCTTGTAATTCGCAAAGCTCCCTGTTCAATTCATATTGAAAAGGAGTGTGTTCTTTGTGACCAAGTTCATGAAGAGCAACTTGTTTTTGTTCATCATTAGACAAATTTATATCTAATGCCAAAATGTTCAAAACAGGATTGAAAAATCCGGGGCTGTGCCACTCACTGCCATCAAAATAGCACAAGTTCACTCCCTCGTTAGCACAAAGTTCTTTCACAGTCATAAAAATGCACCTCTATTTATTTTTTAAGTGTGCCTCTAGAACCGCTGTGATGAAATCTATATCTTCTTCAGACAATGGTTTCCCATCAAATAACATTGATTGGGCAGCGATGTCTCTGAGGTCTAATGGTGCAGAAGCATCACCATCTTTTTGCAATTTTTGGATTATCTGTGCGTCCCAAGAGGTAGTCGGTGGACACGTTAAAGTAATCTGCGATTTCTGAAATTCGTTCAGTAGACGGTTTGGAATTTTTAGATTATAAATAGTATTCCTACTATAACCTAGTTTTTCTTCCAATAAATTTATTGAAAGTCCTTGCTTTTTGGGCAAGTTCTTTAATTCTGTCAAATGTCTGAAACATTGATTTTTCAACCTTTCTGAGAATATGACAAAAATATTTAATATTTCACATTAAAAATACTTGACAAAGTTAATGCGGAGTATTAAAATAGTTTTTGTAAGTTAATGAGTTAGTAAAAAAACAAAGTTAAAACTTATCTAAAAAAATAAAAATAGCTTTGGCGAGCAAGAAAAATTGATAGATATAACGTTTTATCAAGGTTTTTAATTATGCTTTCATTTTAATACTATACATTAAAATTGTCAAGCGTTTTTTTAAAACAATTTACTAACTCTTTAACTCTATTAAAAATAAAGGAGGAAAAAACATGAGCCAACAACATCGCAAGTGGATCGAGCTTGTAAAAGATCGAATTGAAAAAAACGTGGGTGGTCACAGACGGACTTGGCCATTGTTGTAGGTGTTAGTCCATCAGCTATCACACAACTTTTTCAAAGATGGAAAAAGGAAGTGACAACTTAAAATTAAAAATCAATAAAAAAATTACGTATTTCTGAATCATGGGAAAAGTTAGAGGAGGGATAAAATGAATGAAATATTTGATTTCAGAGGTCAACAGATTAGGACTGTAACCATTAACACTGAACCATATTTTTGTAGGAAAAGATGTTGCTGACATTCTCGGATACCAAAACGGTAGTCGAGATATAAACAGGCATGTTGATGATGATGATAAGCTAATGCATCAATTTAGTGCATCAGGTCAAAATCGAAATATGATAATCATTAATGAATCAGGTTTGTATTCATTAATATTAGCAAAGCAAATTACCACAAGCAAGAGAGTTCAAAAAGTGGATTACAAGTGAGGTCCTGCCAGCAATACGGAAACACGGGGGCTACCTTACAGATAGCATGATTGAACAGGCTTTTACTAAATCCTGACACGATCATCAGATTAGCAACAGATCTAAAGCACGAACGTGAGAGAAATAGCCGTCTAGAAATTGAGTTGGAACAAGCACAGGAACAGGCACGCTACTTAGATTTAATTATTGAAAGCAAATCCGCTGTGGTTATCACCCAAATAGCTGCTGACTATGGAATGAGCGCCATTAAATTCAATCAACTCTTGTATTCTCTAGGCATCCAACACAAAGTTAATAATCAATGGATTCTATACAGAAAATACATGGCCAAAGGATACACGGATAGCAAGACAATTGAAATTTCCGGCAGAGTCCGAATGCAGACAGTATGGACTCAAAAAGGCCGGCTGTTCTTGTATGAACTACTAAAGAAACATGACATTCTGCCATTAATTGAACAGGAATAGAAGGAAGTGATAAAAAAATGATGCAGTATCCTATTCTGAATCAAATAACTCAAACCCATAACGAAAACTATATCAATCAGCTCTTTGAAGAACTCGTATCTCTAAACATCAAAGCAATGGAAGAAGCTAAACGCAGAACAAGCAGACAGATTACATGGGTGTCCATCAAAGAGTTGCAAGCATCTACTGGCTGGGGCAGAACCAAGCTGGAAGAATGGCGTGATCAAGGGAAATTTCAATTTCAACAGTCCGGCAAAGGTGGGAAGTATCTGTATAATTTGGAAGATGTTCAGCGATTCTGTCGAACACTACAAAAATAAAAAGCACCCTTTGAAAAAAAGGCGCTTTTGAAAGAACTATAACTTAATTATAACATAGGAATTATTTTTTTAGAAAAGAATATTGGAGGAATTAACATGTTAGCAGAAATCTTAGTCGGAGTATTAATCATCGTGGTCCTATTTCAAATGATCATCATCAGCTCAATTAGTGAGCGATGCAAGGAATCAAAACGAGAACTAAAGAAGATGATCGCTGAACAACAACGTATTCAAGAAGCACGAGAAGCAATGCGTTTCGGATATCGTAGATAAGGAGAGGATTGTATGGGAAACGACACATTAGTATTCATCTCTTTTCGGTTTCATTATTTCCTTTACCCTTTTTAATATTTTTAAACTTCTTTTGTAACCTTGAAAAATACCTTGGAAGGTATTAGGGATCAAATAGAGAAAAGGAAACTGATAAAAATAGCGATCAGGTTGAACTCTTTCTCAGACAAGCTCTTAACAAGGTAACAACCGAAAAGAAGGATAAAAAGAAATCATTGCGATCGATGTTGAAAGTTGAATATCATTTTTTTCAACTAGATCATAAAACAAAAAGGAAATTGTATACAGTAACTAACACTGAATATGAAATAATAAAAGCTAAAATTAAAAAAACGTAAATAAAGTCTCAAAATGTATTCCTTTCAAAACTTCAAGAGTTGACTCCATGTTAGTAGGTAAATATTTCAAAATACAAATATGACATTAGTATTGTGATAAGCAAAGGAAAAAAATTAATGAATATTTATTTCTCATAGATAGACCCCTATTGTTTTTAATTTAATTATATCAATATTAAGGAAAAAAATAAAAAAATGGCAGAAAAAAACAAATATCCTGCCTCATGATCTGTTAGCTGAACAAGCTGTGTTAGGGTTCCATCTTTCTTGACCCTGATAAGATTCACATTGCTTCTGAATATCTGACTAAAGATAGTTTTTTCAAGCTATCTCATGGGATGCTCTTCAACATTATGCAGGAACTATCAGACAAAGGAGATCCAATTGATCCAGTGTCTGTCAAATCTGCCCTTGATTCTATTGGACAGTTTGAACAAGTCGGAGGGATGGCATTTCTTGCAAGTCTGATCAATGCAGTGCCTACAAGCGCCCACATTGAACATTATTCAAAAGTTGTCGCTGAGAAATCCAGAGCAAGAAAAGTCATCGAAGACCTGAGCCAGAGCATTTCAAATGTTTACGATGGCCAGAAAGACTTAAATGAGATCTTATCTCAGACTGAGCAAAATTTGTCAACAATTTCAAACGAGCAGAAAAAAGGATTCAGACCCATCATTGATGTGATTGATTCAACACAGTCTATTCTAGATGAACGATCTCAGAAGGTTGGTGATGTGACAGGAACCTCAACAGGCTTCACTGATTTTGACCAAATCACAACAGGCCTTCATGAAGATAACTTGATCATTATCGCTGCAAGGCCTGCAATGGGGAAGACAGCATTTGCCCTGAACATCGCTCAGAACGTGGCCAAAAGTTCAGATAAAGCAGTAGCAATCTTCTCACTTGAGATGGGAGCAGAAAGCTTGGTGGAGCGTATGCTGTCAGCAGAAGGCTTGATTCCATCGTATCATGTCAGAACAGGGAATCTCTCTGAGAGCGAATGGCGCAGAATGATTTCAGCACAGGAACGACTAGCAAGAGGGAAGATCTTCATTGATGATACAGCAGGAATCAGAATTTCAGAAATTAGATCAAAAGGCCAAAAAGACTAGCTCAAGAAAATGGCGGTTTAGGATTGATTGTGATTGACTATCTTCAACTAATCGAAGGAAGAGGAAGAGAGAATAGACAACAGGAAGTCTCTGAAATTTCAAGACAATTGAAGATCATAGCCAAAGAATTGAAAGTCCCTGTCATCGCTCTCAGTCAGTTATCTCGTGGAGTTGATCAACGGAATGATAAGAGACCTATTCTTTCAGACTTGAGGGAATCTGGATCAATTGAGCAGGACGCTGACATAGTAGCTTTCTTGTACAGAGAAGCTTACTACAAGCGAGATGAACAAGAAGAGCCAGACAATGTGACAGAACTCATCCTTGAAAAAAATAGGCATGGGAGTCTTGGAACTGTCCAGCTATACTTCCTCAAAGAATACGCAAAATTCGCAAACAAGGAGGCCTAATGAATGGTAACTGAGAACCGTAGATATTACTGGTTACAACTAAAAGATGACTTCTTCAATTCCAAAGAAATGAAGTTGATGAGAAAGCTTCCCGGTGGAGAAGAGATCACAATCATCTATCTGAAGATGATGCTTGTAAGTCTATCAGAACAAGGAAAATTGTATTTTGAAGGATTGGCTGAGGATCTAGCTGAAGAACTATCACTCATTATTGATGAAGATCCTGAAGCAATTAGATTGACATTGATGTTCTTAACTAAAAAGAAATTGTTGACAACATCAGACAATTATCAGTTCAATCTTGAGCAAGTTCCAGAAATGATAGGTAGTGAAACCGCTAGCGCCCGTAGAGTTCGCAAACATCGAGAAAATCAAAAAGCGTTACAATGTAACTCCGATGTAACAAAGTGTAATGGAGATATAGATATAGATATAGATATAGATATAGATAAGGGCAAAAGCCCCAATCAGATGTCTATGAAGAAATTATCAAATATCTGAATGAGAAAAACTGGTTCACATTTTAAACCAACTAGCAAGTCAACTCAAAGACTAATTAACGGAAGATTGAGTGAGAACTACACAATTGAAGACTTCAAATATGTGATTGATGTTAAGACAAACGAATGGAAGGACAACACAAAGATGTCTAAATACTTAACACCAGACACACTCTTCAATGCTAGCAAGTTTGAAAAATACCGCAATCAGCAAATGCCTAAACAGCAAAAATGTCCAGAAGCAAGATGAAAGGTTGGGATTCTAATGAATGAAGAAATTACATCTTGTGAAAAACATGGCTGTCAGATCCTGCATGCAAAAGTAAAGATCAGTGGATCAGAACAGATCATTGAGATCTGCCCCGAATGCGAAAAAGAAGAAATCCTGAAGATAGAATCTCTCTTGAGGCAGGAAGCGAAAGTTCAAGCCCTCTTGTCTCACACTTACAAAGTATTTGAAGAGAGAGCATCTATTCTCAAGAGTTGAGTGATAAGACATTAGAAAATTATACAGCAGACAATTCAACTACTGATCAAGCTCTCAACTTCATGAAACGGATGCTGAGGGATTATCTTAAATTTGAAACAGGGAATGTGATTCTGAGTGGACCGCCTGGCATTGGGAAAAGCCATCTCTCCATTGGATTAGCAAAAGCATTGAATGAGAAATCAAAAGAATGCAAGAATCCGAAAAGCGTGATCTTCATCTCAACATCAGCTCTCTTCAACAAGATTGAAGATAGCTTCAATGGTCGAGGAGACTTCACAGAGAGCTACGCTGTGGATCTACTCAGCAAAGTTGATTTTCTCTTCTTGGATGATTTAGGGAAAGAAAGTAGCATGAGCGCCAATCTAAAAGAAGCGAACGAGTGGAGACAAAGGGTGCTATTTAAAATTTTAGATAGCAGGCAAACAACTTTCTTCAACACTAACTTATCAAGCAGTGATATCAAAACAATCTATAATCAAGCACTTGCTGACAGAATCTTCAAGGGAGCAAGTAAACACTTTTTAAATTTCCAGAAACTATGGAAAGTCGGAGGTATTAACGAATGGAAAACAACAAACTAAAGGAACTAATTTCAAAGGTTCAAAAATGGTTCTATGATCGTAACTTACACACGCAAGAACCAAATAAGCAATTTCTAAAACTCTATGAAGAAATTGGGGAGCTATCAAGAGGAATTGCTGAAAAGGATGAAGAAGTGGCCAAAGACAGCATTGGAGACATCACTGTTGTATTGGTTGGGTTGACTCTTCAACTTGGTATCAACACAAAAGAAATCTTTCCAGAACAAGAAAAATTCAGTTTCTTAAAAGCTGCAAAGGCAGAAGATTACTTTGTATTGCTGTTGGATCAAGCTTTGGTGTCATATTTCAACCGTCAAGGCTATCAACTTAAAAGTGTAGTACATGAGTTGATGCGAATCTCTCAAATGCTGAACTATGATTTTGTGGAATGCTTAAATAAAGCCTATGAAGAAATTAAGGACCGCAAAGGAAAAATTGGTTGATGGCATCTGGATTAAGGAGGAACGATTGAAATGAAAGAACGGTCATTTGAACAAATTTTAGAAGAGATGAATGATTCAGTGAATAAGCCAAATCACTATTGCGGTGAATATGGTCTGGAATCCATTGATGTCATCCGGAACTTTGCAGGAAATCTGAAAGGGGTTCAGGGATTCTATTGGGGAAATGCTATCAAGTATCTATGTAGATTCCAGAAGAAGAATGGGCTTGAAGATTTGGATAAGGCTAAGAAATATCTTGAATGGCTCATTGAGGATTTGAAAAAGTCATGAACAGGAGTGACAGCATGAGAGATTACACGAGAAATCAGATGGATCACTTTCGTCAACAATTGCAATTGTTGATCCTTGGTAAAGGACTAACACGCAAAGAGCTGTCAATGAAATTGAATAGAAATCCAAATACAATTCAACAATGGATCACAAACAAAAATATAAAACCAGCTCATGTCCAAGAATTATGCAAATTCTTCAACATTGACGAGAAGGCACTGATGGGAGATCCAGAAGAATTGACAGATTATAGATTCTTTGATCAAGGAAAATACATCTGTACTGCTCCAATCAAAGAACTAAGCAAGATCACTGGCAAAGATGTGTCAATTCTCAAGTATTATATACACTTGAATGAACAAGGAAGAGAAGCTGGCCAATATAGAATAGAAAGGGTAATTGAAGATGAAAAGTAAAATCAATTGGCTGATTATCAATTTGATCTCATTGGCAGTTATTTCACTAGTCATTGCTATCAATCTCAATTCTAGATTAGTAGATCAAGAAAATAAGATCAAAAGATATGGAATGGACTATTCAGGAGCATGAATTGAGCATTCAAAGAATGGCAGAACACAACACTGCACAAGATGTCATCTTGAATAAATTGAATCAAGAATATCAAATGCAGGAGCGAAAGAAAGCAGAAGCGCTCAAGGAAGCTGCTGAAATGAATAATGTCGGAGGATAATAATGATTAACAATGTGACTCTTATTGGTCGATTGACCAGAGATGCAGAACTACGCTATACAACTAGCAACATTGCAACTGCTCAATTCAATATTGCATGCAATCGCAATTTCAAAAATGCAAATGATGAGTATGATGCAGATTTCATCAACTGTGTGATGTGGAGAGAACAAGCAGAACGCTTCTGTAATTGGACAAGAAAAGGAATGCTTGTGGCAATCACTGGACGAATCCAAACAAGAAATTATGAGAATCAGCAAGGACAACGTGTATATGTGACTGAAGTTGTCGCAGAAAATTTCCAAGTCTTGGAGAAACGTGATAATACCGCAAATCAAAAACAGTATGGCTGACCAGATGCCACCAAGCTTTGCAAGCCCAATGGACATCACAGATGACAAATTACCATTCTAAGAAAATCAAATGTTAAAGAGGAAGTGAAAGAATAATGCCAAATTGGGCCGAAGGATCTCTTAAATTAAGAGGAAAAAGCGAAAATATTGCATCAGCATTAAAACAAATGCTATTAAACAACACTGTGACGCTAGAAGATGAATATGATGGCACTCTGCTTAAATTCAATAACACAGCTCCCTATTTTTACATCAATGGGACAAGACGAGCGTTTTTTTGATCATAAACAAATAGAAGTTTGGCTTGAAGAAAAAAATTTTGTACCGTTAAACTGGATAATTTCAAGCAAGCATGGAGTGCTATTCCAGAAAATTATCAAGAAATTTCAAGTAAGTTTGATGTTGATATTAAAATTTTTACGTTTGAGCGTGGCATGGAGTTCACAGGAAATCGAAATTTCAAAAAGGTGAAATAATCAAAAATATTTGTTATGAATATGATGATTACCAGTGGGAAGTTCCATTTAGCAATTTAGGAGGTTGATGTATGAAACAGCCTGAACGATATCTATCTAGATATTTTATTCCTGAACTTATTGAAGATGAAGATATTATTTTTAGTAAAGACAGTGAATATCATAAACAGAAGAAAAAGGAAAAGAAGAACCCCATTTTTAAAAGGAATAAGTCCAAAAAAAGATGGGCGCTTTGAGGAGGTAGAAGAATGATTCCAAAATTTAGAGCGTATGATAGCAGTTCATACAGACGTATGTATCAACCAGATGAAATAATGGTTGGGAATGGTGATATTTGGATAATTGACGAAGATTCTTGTGATAACGAATGGATAATAAATAACGATCTTCACCTCATGCAATCAACAGAGTTCAAAGATGATCTTGATGAGAAGATTTTTGAAGGAGATGTTATCCTTTGGACGTATTGGGACGGATTTGAAGATAGTGGAATAGCAAAGATTATCTTTGATAAAGGTATGTTTAAATTGTTAGATATACGCACAGAAAAAGAAGTCTGGAATAATCTATTTGACTGTATTGAAAAATTGTAATATGTACCTACAAGGTAACATTTATGAAAATCCAGAACTTTTGGAGGTGGAAGAATGAAATTATTATATCTAAGATATGGAGACACACAAAGCGATTTTATTATTGATGCTAGTGTTATTAAAACAATAGTACCAGTAGGTAGTTATCAAGACGCTTCATTCATGATTTACGACCAAAAACGACGAGACTTATGAGTTTGATTATATATATCGTCATGGTGAGTTTATTCGAGTATATGAAATGGCAAGTTTATATAATTTTTGATGGATAAAAAACGTTTGAGGTAGACTAATGGAATTACAAAACTTCATCTATTTACTACTCGCGCTGATCTGGCTCTCTGGTCTGATCTGGGCTGGTGTGATAGCTTTTAAAAACAGGAGAAAGAAATGAAGATGTATGTGGTAAGAAAGTATCACGGCCATTCAAGCTGGATTGATCCTAAACATCTAGCTGAATACACTGAAGCTGAATTTGAGACAAGGCATGAAGCGCTTGCTCACTGTGAAAGACTAAAAAGGGAAAGGGATAGTAGAAATCTATCAAAGAGAGGTTATTGAATGAAAAAAATTAAACAATAGAGAGTTGTTTAATCTTGACCAAGAATTATTCAATTTTCGTGGAATTGACCGGGCAATCTGGACACGCAAAGCAGAATTGATGGCAAAGAACGGTGATGATCTAATTGGCAGTGGTAAGTCTGGCATCAGTAAGCCCACTGAGAATACAGTGATGAAATTTGCTACTGATGTTACTCTGAAGAATCTTGAGCTGTTCAAAGAGACTGTTGAATCCTTCAAGAAGCAATTGACAGGCGAACAACTTGACATCTTCTATCTAAGATGGGGGCAAGCTAATCTTGATTGGGAAGAAATCGCAGAAAAGCAATTTGTCAGCAATGCTACAATTTACCGCAAGCGTGCTGGCATCTTGGAAACGTATGCCAGAATGAAAGGTGTACTATAAATTGAGAATATAAGTTATTGTATTCTCACACAAAATAAAATACTATAATCTTGTTCATGATAAGCACATCATGGATGAGAGGGTCTCCTAATAGTGGTTAGGGAGTTAACTCAAAAGGTTAGAGCATGCTGGCGGAAAACAGCAGATGCAGGTTCGATTCCTGTACTCCCAATTCCTTATGAAATCAATTTTAATATAGAGAGGGGGAAGCGTATGGAAGAGGTCTCACCCATAAAAGATACAGATGACATCCAAGCCATGAAAGACTATCTGAGAGAATGGAATGAAATGTATTACATGTTATTCATCACTGGTCTCAATACAGGTTTGCGAGTCGGTGACATCCTCACACTCAAAGTCAAAGATGTTCAGGGATGGCACATCAAACTACGAGAGAGAAAGACTGGCAAGCAGATTTCTCGTAGGATGACAAAAGAGTTGAAACGAGAAATGAGGAAGTATGTTGAAGGGAAGCCATTCCATCATTTTCTATTTAAGAGCAGGCAAGGAGGAAACAAGGCCATCACTCGTGAACGAGCCTACCAGATCATTCACGAGGCTGCTGAAGAATTGGGCATTGATAACGTGGGAACGCACACGATGCGCAAAACATTTGGATATAAATACTATAACAAAACAAAGGATGTAGGCACACTACAGAAGATGTTCAATCATTCATCTCCAGCGATTACGCTGAGATACATTGGAATTGAACAAGCTGAATTAGATGATGCCTTGAGAAACTTTGTTATTTAATTTTTATATTTTTGACATTAACATAATGAGTTAAGCATAAGCTAGAAAAAAGAGAAACGAATGAAAGCCATATTCTAAAAAGGATTTCAGAAACAAGGCGAGCTTAACAAAATATAAGATATGTGAAAGTGAGGGTGAAAAATGGCTACTGCAAAAAGAACATCAGATATAACTGTGGCACTTTATGAATGGAATAAATTGACAACCAGAGATATCTATGAAGACGATAAAGAAATATTTGGGATGGATTTGATTATGTTTGGGATGGTAAAACTCCAGAAATTGACGAGGAAGTTCTTGTATACAATCCAAAGACCCAAGAGATAACCACTGACATCTGGATTGATTTTGGGAACGGTGTTGGATTTGAAAAACACTTATGAAGATACAGTATTCTGGATGAGTTATCCAAAACCACCAAAGGAGATGGAAGAATGAATAAACAAGAGTTGATAAAAACGTATTTCGGAGCTGCCTTATTTAGAAGGTCCTATAGCAGATACAGTCACAGTAAATAGAAATTGGATATTGGGATCTATAGAACAACTAGACAAACCACAGGAAGTCCCAGTCCCGCAGTTTGTGGCGGATTATATTAAATATGCCATAGAGAATGATTGGGATTTTCAAGATTTATTTAAGCGTATAGAAGACGAAGAAGATGAAGAACTTCTGAGATGGGTTTTATCACGAACGTAATCAAGAAACGCTTGCTGCCGCTTGGATCAATGGCTACACAGTTGAGAAAGAGAAACGGTATATAGTGAAGATGAGTGCAACAAAACAACCGCTATTTTATAATAATATGTACGAGAAAAATATTCTTTTCTTTAGGAGATTTAGCTACTCGATTTACACGCAAACAACTTGAAGGGCTTGGATTGGGTTGGGTCTTTGATTGTGAAGGAATTGAAATTGAGGAGGTAACGGAATGAATACAAAATTTAGAGCATGGGACGAAGAAAAACAAAAAATGTTTTACAGGGTCATGGTAGGCAATTGTGATCAAAATGATGAAAACCGTAATTGCCCAGTAGTCTACTATGAGGGAAGTGGATGGAAGCACTTCGAAGATTTGAAATACATTACTCAGTCAACACGCACTTATGACAAAGAAGGCAGAGAAATATTTGTAGGGGATGTCCTTCAAATTGATTTTGTAAAAGCTATTGTCCGCTTTGGGAAATATCGCTACTATGAAGAAAAAGAAAGTACTATCTGGAAATGGTTTCTATCTTGAATGTCTAAATGTCATGGACCCAGATTGTATTTCACCTTATGAACCAGATGTATTGGATAAAGCTGAAATCATTGGGAACATTTTTGAGAACCCAACACTAGAATATCATTTTTATAGGATTGAGACCGAAGGAAGTTGAGGAAAAGAAATGAACAACAGTATAACGATAAAGCAATACACAGATATTCCGTTACTAAAAAGTGCAGTAAATGAATTGAACACGGATATCAAGAATAATCCAGGTTTGAAATATGAGATTGTAGGATATTCAATTTGTAAAGATGAAACATTCTGCACAACCGTTTCAAAGTATCCTTGTACGTTGGGAAGGAACACCATTCCAAAAATGTGAAAGAAGTAGAGTGATGCGATATTTAAAATTTTTATGTATTTTAATTTTTCATGGTATTACTAACATCATGTCATAAGCTTTCAAGCGGAATCATTACTGATAAACATATAGAGGAACCAACAACGATATTGATGCCAATTTCATCTGGCAAGACAACAATATTAGTTCCAATGAAAACTGATAGAAAATACGTTATAACCGTTAAAGGAAAATCAGGGAACAAAAATATTGAGGAAGATTTTTAAAGTAAGTAAAAAAGATTTCGAACATTTGAAGATCGGTGACAATTTCAACACAGATTGAAAAATGAGAAAAATAAGCTCTTGTTTTCTCACATAAAATAAAATATTATGATAGCATAGCTTCAAGTATGAGAGGGACAGCCAACCAGTTTGGTCTGTCCTTTTTGTGTGAGGAGGATTAGATGTATAACAAAATTGTCAGACCTTCTTTGAAGACAAAAGAAGTGGGAGAAGTTCAGAGATAAGATTCTAAGAAAATATAATTATCTATGTCAAGAGAGTTTGAGATATGGAATATCAGAACCAGCTGAAATGGTTCATCATATTTTTCCAGTGTCCGAATATCCTGAACTAGAATTCCAAGAATGGAATTGTTTACCTCTCACTAACAAGCGACACAATACTTTTTCATGACAGAACCAATGATAAAGTTATTGGTCAAGGAATTTTTGGCAAAAGAAACGAAAAAGGGAATTTTTGAATTTTTACAAAAATCGAAAAAAATGAAATTTTGTAAAAATCGAAATTTTTCAATTTTTCAATTTTTGAATTTTTCGATTATCCCCCATCGAAAAAATATTTTTTTCAGAGCGTCTGGGAACCGGTGAAGGGAACTTTTTCCAAGTCGGGACCGCTCAGACAAAAAAAGGGGATAAAAAAACTAAAGGGATTTTCAGGAAGGAGGCCTAGTTTTTTTGGCAAAACCAGTCACAGCTAAATCAATCAAGTCAAAAGTCATCAAACAGATGAAAGAGCTTGGGACTTATCGCAAAGAATTTGACATGATCATTGACATCTTTTTCAGGAATGCTATTTCAGTATCAGAAACTTGCTCAGGATTATGCTGATATGGGCTACCCTGTCACAGATGTCTATGTAAATAAGGCAGGAGCTGAGAATGAGCGCAAGGTCCCCATTCTCACAGCAATGGAAATTCTACGAAAAGACATACTCAGCTATTCAAATCAACTGATGATGAATCCTAAGTCATTGGGTGAAGTAGTAGAGCAAGACAATGGGTCAGTTCTCACAGAGGTTCTGAAATTTAAAGACCAGATCAAGAAGAAACGGGTGAGCGCTGATGGGTAATGTGGAGAAAGCTAAAGAATACGCTCAACACGTTCTTGACCATCAGGAAGAGCATTGTGAAGAGAATATTTTGGCAGCATCACGCTTCCTGAGAGATTTAGACAATCCAGAATTTGAAATGGATGAAGACATGGTTGATTTTGTCGTTCATTTCATTGAACATACAATTGTCCATCAGCAGGGTGATGATATGTTTGCGGTCTCTATCCGTAATAAGCCATTACTTTTGCAACCGTGGCAACATTTTGTGGTGGTCAATCTCTTTGGATTCTACATCAAGGGAACAAATGAAAGACGCTTCAAAAGAAGCCTTGATCATGCTTGCCAGAAAGAACGGCAAGACTTCCTTCACTGCTGCAATCGCTCTGGCCTATCAGATTCTGGATACAGATAGCGGTTCAAAATGCTATATTGTAGCCAATTCTGTCAAGCAAGCCTTGGAAGCTTTTGGATTCTTGAGGTTTAATGTTGAACGATGGAATGACAAGAACATCCGTATCAAGGACAACAACCAAGAACACTCCATCACTGCCAATTTTGGTGAGGAGGGTTCATTCTTTATCCAAGCACTGGCCAATGATGAAAGCAGGCTTGACTCTCTCAATGGAAATGTCATCATCCTAGATGAAGCACACACCATGAGGAATTCCAAAAAATACGGTCTTATGAAGAAAACAATGTCAGCATACCGGAACAGTATGCTTTTTGTTATCTCAACAGCTGGGGACATTCCAACAGGCTTCCTTGCTAACCGTCTGAAATATTGTCAGAAGGTCCTGAAAGAGTTGGTCAAAGATGATTCATTCTTCATTTTCATCTGCAAAAGCCAATCAGGCTACTGATGGAGATGTGGGAGACTACTTGGATGAGAATGTGTTGAAGATGGCTAATCCTTCATGGGGTGTGACTGTATCGCTCAAGGCCCTCAAGGAAGAAGCAGAACAGGCCTTGAATGATCCACAGACCAGAAATGAGTTCTTCAACAAGACATTAAATGTCTTTACTAACTCAATGAACGCTTATTTCAATCCAGATGAGTTCATTGCTAGTGATGACTGCTATAACTGGACAATTGAGGAGCTTGCAAGGCTTCCTATTCGCTGGTATGGAGGAGCTGACCTTTCAAGACTGCATGACTTGACTGCTGCTGCCCTTTACGGTGTATACAATGACGGTGAAAAAGATGTTGATATCTGTATCACACACGCTTTCTTCCCTCGTGTCAATGCTCAGAAGAAAGCCAATGATGATGGCATCCCACTTTTCGGGTGGCAATCAGATGGCTGGCTGACAATGAGCAACACTCCAACAGTTCTCTATGATGACATTGTTAAATGGTTCATAGAGATGCGACAAAAAGGCTTCAAAATTGCTGCTGTCGGTATGGATAGAAAGTTTGGTAGAGAGTTCATGCTCAAAATGAAGCAAGCTAAATTCAAAATGATTGACCAGCCTCAGCTATTCTATTTGAAATCAGAGGGATTCAGAAGAATTGAATTGAAAGTGAAGAACAAAGAATTTTATTATGTACATTCGGACGCTTATGAATATTGTGTCAGCAATGTCAGAGCCATTGAGAAAGTGGATGATGCTGTCCAGTATGAGAAGTTAGACGGTGATGGCGGTACAGCAAGAATTGACTTGTTTGATGCGAGTGTATTCGCTTGTATTCAGGCGCTTGCTAACCTTGGTAAAAATAAGAATGTGATGGCTTACTTTGATTAGATAGAAAGGAGGTGAGAAATATGGGAATCTTTGACAAATTATTCAAGCGTGGCAAGTCTCAGACGATGTTCACAAGCTTTGGGAATTCAGATTTGGGCATCATGTATGATGGAGATGGTTATATTCCACTGGCAAGGAATCCAGATGTGATCATGGCAGTCAATAAAATTGCTGACATGGTTTCAAACATGACGATCCAGCTCATGGAGAATACAGAAATCCGGCGATGTACGAATCAAGGACGGGTTAGCCCGTAAGATTGACATCAACCCTTGTGATCACATGACAAGAAAATCATGGATCTTCAAGATTGTCAGGGACTTACTCCTGTTTGGCGATGGGAATTCTGTGCTACATGTGGAATATGACCCCATGACTGACTACATCAGTAACCTCAGACCGTTCCCAATGTCAGAAGTGTCATTCAAAAGTAATGACCTGACATATATGATCCATTTCAGGGACAATGATTTCAATCCAGATGAAGTGGTCCACTTTGCCATCAATCCAGATCCAGACCGGCCTTATATTGGGACCGGTTTTAGATTGGCTTTGAAAGACATTGTCCGAAATTTGAACATGGCCACACAGACCAAGAAGGGCTTCATGAACGGAAAGAACGTTCCAAGCCTCATTGTGAAGGTGGACTCATCCAGTGAAGAGCTTGGAACTGTTGAGGGGCGGGAAAAAATCGCTAAGAAATACTTGACAACAAGCCAGTCAGGGGAACCTTGGATTGTTCCTGATGCCTTGATGGAAGTAGAACAAGTGAAACCATTGAGTTTGAATGACATCGCTTTGAATGAGTCAGTAGAAATTGATAAGAAGACAGTAGCTGGAATGTTAGGTGTTCCGGCTTTTGTGTTGGGTGTGGGCGATTTCAACAAAGAAGAATACAACAACTTTGTAAACACCACAATAATGAGCATCGCAACAACGATTACTCAGACACTTACAAGAGACCTACTGACTTCAACCACACGCTACTTCAAATTCAATCCACGTTCACTGTATTCTTACGACATTACAGAGCTTTCAACTGTTGCTCAACAAATGACCAACAGTGCTGCTATGCGTAGAAACGAGTGGAGAGATTGGGTTGGTATGACTCCAGATCCTGAAATGGATGAAATTATTGTTCTTGAAAACTACCTTCCACAAGGGGAGTTAGGCAATCAGAACAAACTAAATAAGGAAGGAGGAAATGCCAATGAAGAAACGTAATTCATACATCGCTACTCAAATTTGAGACACGAGAAGAACAAGAATCTGGTGACTTGATTTTTGAGTGGCTACTTTCATCCGGTTCGATGAAGAAACTGAGCTGTGGCCAGGCTATTTTGAAGTGATCAAACGTGCAGGAGTGGAAGAAGCCATCAAGAATGCTGACATCCGTGCATTGTTTAACCACGATCATAACCTAGTGTTAGGACGCACAGGGAACAGCACAGTGAGTCTCAAAGTTGATGACAAAGGTCTCTATGGTGACATTATCATCAACAGGAATGATCCAGACGCTATGGGAGCTTATGCCCGTGTACAGCGTGGGGATATTGTTGGATGCAGTTTTGATTTATGCCTATCAAAGTGGATACCATTGAGCGTGAAGATGGTTCTTATCTTGATACCGTGCTAGAACTTGAAATCTTTGAGGTCAGTCCTTGCACATTCCCGGCCTATCCACAAACTGAAATCGCTGCACGGAAGAAAGACTTTGAATGTCTAAAACGTGCTAATGTTGAAGCGTTAAATGAACGCAAAATGAAAATTAAGGAGAAATACAATTTATGAACAAAGCATTGATTCTGGGCGCACGTATGCGCACAAAGCAAACAAGATTGTTGAATTGGAAGAAGCAATTGAAGAATTGAACAACCGTTCAGCAATCGAAACAGAAAAATTGGACCGTGCTGAAACTGAAGAAGAAGTTTCAACGGTTGAAAAGAGCCTTGAAGAAATCCAAAAAGAATTGGAAGAAAAACAAGCAGAAAAAGCAAAACTTGAGGAAGAGATTGAAGAACTTCAAAAACAAGTGGATGAACAAAATCGAAAAGCCCCAACTTTCAAAGACGAGGAGCAACGTGGAGGAAAGAAATTGGAACAACGTGACGCAATTGCTAAATTCATTCGTACTGGTCAAACTCGTGACATTGTAGGTCTTAAAACAACAGACTCTGGAAGCGCTGCTTTGATCCCAACTGAAGTGTTAAAACCTCACTTCCTTGAAAAGACACGCAATCCACTCTTGGATCTTGTCCAACGTGTTCAAGTAAATAGTGGTTCTGGTAAATATCCAGTTATCAAGAAGACAGATGGGAAAATGGCTTCTACTGATGAATTGAAAGCAAATCCTGAACTTGGAAAACCAAAGATCAGTGAAATTGATTACTCAATCAAGACTTACCGTGGATACATTCCTGTGTCTCAAGAAATGATTGATGATGCAGACTACGACATCATGTCTATTGTAGAAGATGAAGTAGTCAATCAAGGTGAAAATACTGAGCTTTCATTGATTACTGCTGTACTAAAAACAGCTACTCAAGCAGATGCTGCTGGATTAGATGGTATCAAAGACATCTACAACAAGAAATTAAAACCAATCTACAAAGCAAGTATTGTTGTAACTCAATCAATGTTTGCAGCGCTTGACAAGGTCAAGGATAAAAATGGGAAATATATGCTTCAACCAGATGTTACATCACCTACAGGATATTCATTTGGTGGCAAAAAGATTTATCCAGTGGATGACACTCTGTTTGGCAATGAAGGTGATATGAAGTTCTTCATCTGGAGATGTTGCTGAATTCGTTAAATTGTTTGACCGTCTTCAAGTATCAGTTAAATGGATTAACAATGACATCTATGGCCAATTGCTTGGACTCTTCCTACGTCTTGATGTCAAGCAAGTAGATGAATCTGCTGGTTTCTTTGGCACATACACTGATGTTGTAGCATAAGGAGGTATCACATGCCCTATACAGTAATCCGTCCATTCAAGGACATGCGTGATGAAGAACAACATGAATATCAAATTGATGATGTGTTTCCACGCAAAGGCTATGAACCTGATCAAGAGTTTGTTAAAGGACTCTTGACAGGCTTTAATTCAGCAGGTTCAATCTTCATCACTGATGAAGTGGTAAAGAAAGCTACTAAGAAAGCAGAAGAGGCTGCTGAAGAGGTAGAAACAACTACTGAGGAAGTAGAAGAAGCTACTGAAGAGAAACCAAAGCGCAAGAAAGCAACTAAGAAAGAGGAAGAATAGCATGGATATTGGTCAGTTAGTTGAATTACTTAAAATTAAGTTAGGAATTGCTTCAAATTTGCGAGATAAAACACTAGAGAAGATTGTCTCAAGCGTCATCAGCGAATTAACAAACAATCTGGGTGTTGAATTGGCTCCAGATCGTGCTGACCATGAAATGTTCATTGTTGACTTTGCTGCTTATCGCTATGAAGGTGGTGTTGATTTGCCACGTCACCTTCAATGGCGCTTGCACAATCTACAAATCTCTTCCAAGAAAGAGGTGTGAGATGTGGAATGATGAAATCACATTGATAGGTTTTAAAATTACAGGTAAGGACAAGCTCAAGCAAGATCTGACTGAGAAAGTAAAGACTACAATTTTTTGTAAGAAGAAATCTATTACACGGTCCGAATTTTACCAAGCCAATCAGGCTGGCATCAGGCCCAATCTAATTGTTGATATTCATAGCTTTGAATACGACAATCAGGAATTTGCTGAATTCGGCGGTAAAGAGTACCGGATTTTGAAGACATATCCAATCAACCTCAACATCCTTGAATTGACTCTAGTGGAGAAAATGACATGAGCCAAGATCTAGCCAGTCAAATTGCTAAAGCATTAGCAGAATATTCCACAGAAGTTGAAGAAAAAGTTGACAAGATAGCAGAAGAAACAGCAGAAGAGACCGTCCAAGAATTGAAAGCGACAAGTCCCAAACGATTTGGGAAGTATGCTAAAACGTGGAAGAAAAAGAAAATGGGGAAAGGTAATTTTGTAGTGCATAACACAAATTACCGTCTCCCTCATTTGCTTGAGTTTGGGCACATCAAAAGGAACGGGGGACGGGTTTCCGGCATCGTACACATCAAGCCGGCAGAAGATCACGCTATTGAGAATTTTGAAAAGAAATTGAAGGAGCTTGGAAGATGAAGCTGTCAGAGTTTGCAGAAATTTTGGAACAGGCTGGCCTGCCTGTCACTTACAAGGCATTCAGGGAAGGAAATGTCCCATTACTGCCTTACCTCGTCTATTTTGAAAGCTTGCCATCTATCACAGGGACAGACAATCAAGCATCATACAAGATCCGTGCTGTCACTGTAGAATTGGCATTTGAACGCAAAGACGAGGAATTAGAAGAACGATTAGAAGAGCTGTGGAATGGCCACAAGCTCTTTTATGATGTTCAGGAAGAAAATTTCATTGAATCAGAAAGACTGTTTGTGAAGTCTTATGAAGTCTATCTATATTGAGGAGGAAAGAAATGACTGAAAACAAAGTTACATTTGGACTTGAAAATGTCCATGTGGCACCAATCCAATCCATCAGTGAAGCAGGAGTGATCACTTATGGTCAAGTATTCCGTTTCCCTGGAGCGATGGAATTGACGCTGGATCCGAAAGGGGATTCAGGATCAGTGAAAGCTGATAATATTGATTATTACTTCGTTAACTCAAATGAGGGATATGAAGGTAAGCTCAAAGTTCCAATCATCATTGAAGCCTTTGCCACAAAAATCTTGGGCGACATCAAAGACTCTACAACAGGAGTCATTACAGAAAAGGCAGATGCGAAGACAACCAACTTTGCCATCATGTTTGAATTTCTGGTGATGCTAACAAGACACGTCACGTCATGTATTACTGTTCAGCAAGTCGCCCATCTAATGGATCAGCTACCAAGAACGGAACCAACGTGAATGAACGTGAATTGAGCTTCAATTCCAGTCCTCGTCCCGGTGATCAAGTGGTGAAACGTTCCATCACATCAGCGGATGATCAAGAAGTTTATAAGAAATGGTTTGAAAAGGTTTATGAACCTACTCAAACTTTGTAATTAAGGAGGTCTTAAATGCGTAAGAGTGTGATCATTAGTGAAAAGGAGTATGAGCTTGTAACCAATGCTTACACTCCTATCGCTTATAAGAGTGAGTTTGGGAAAGATTTCTTCCAAGATCTATTTGGAATGATCTCAAACCAGAATATCATGTCAAATGGCTGAGAATGGCAACAATGAAGTTGACATCAACATGTTAGCCAATTTTGACATGACCTTCTTCAATCGCTTGTTTTGGGTTTTCACGAAAATCAGGAAATCCACACATCAAGCCTTATGAACAATTTTTCATGGAGATGGAAGAATTTCCTTTGCAGGACATCGCTCCAATCTTGATGGAAATGATCAACGACACGATGACATCAAAAAAAAACCAGATGAGTCAGAATCAGCCAGTGATGAAATCTTTACAGTAGAATCTTATCTCCTGTTGTAAAGAAACTGGTCTTACAATTGATGATCTGAAAGCACATTTCAATTGGCATGGCTCTGGATTATCAAACAGATTATGTGAAATTTGCGTACTGAGAACAAATCAGAAACACGCAAGGCCACACAGTCAGATTTTTGACTCATTTCTAGTCTGAAATAGAGTGCTGAGAGGAAGAATCTGAGGTCAAGTTCATTGAAATGGATGGGACGATTGATCACAAGAAGCCTTTAGGCGCTCTTTATATTTTTATGTGAAAGGAGGAAATATGGCCGGTAATATTAAAGGGATAAAAAATTGAAATTGGCGGTGACACACGCCCTTCAAAATGCCCTGAAAAAAGTAAATTCTGCTTCTGTTGAAGCAGCAAAAGAATTGAAGAGTATTGATAAGGCTCTGAAATTTGACACAGGGAATGTGACTCTATTGGCTCAGAAGCAAGAAGTGCTTCAAAAGCAAGTCTCAACAACCAAGGAAAAATTGGAAACATTGAGACAGGCACAAGCACAAGTTGAAGCTCAATTCAAGAGCGGTGACATTGGCGCAGATCAATACCGTGCATTTCAACGGGAAGTGGTCCAGACAGAGAATATCCTGAAGGGCTATGAGAACAAGCTTGAAAATGTCAATAAGGCATTAGACGGAAATGGGAATGCCACAAAATCCAACCGTGAACAACTGAAAGAGCTTCAAAACGAGCAACAGCGCCTTGCAAGTGAAGGTGACAAAGTTGTCAGCTCATTCAAGTTACAAGAAAGCCAAATGGGTTCAAATGCTAGTGAAGCAGATAAGCTGGCACTTGCTGAACAGAAGATTGGCAAGCAAAGCGAGATTGTCGCCCAACAGATCGAGAATCTTGAAAAACAATTGGCTCTTGCAAAACAAGAGTATGGCGAGAACTCAACAGAGGTCAATAAGCTAGAAACTCAACTGAATGAGTCCAAGGCTGCCTTCAACGGGCTTGCTAATGAGATGGAGAAATCTTGGGCGAGTCAGAAAAGAAAGCTAGTGGCGGTCTTGAAGAGACAAACAAGCTTCTGAAAGCTGAATTACTGAATCAGTTTTCTGAAAAGTTATCTGAAATCAGTCAAAAGTTGGTTGATTTTGGCAAGGGCGCCTTGATGCGTTCCGGGAAATTGATGAAGGAATGGACACCATTGTCACCAAAGACTGGGGCAAGTGGAAAAAGCCTTGAGCAGATGCAAGACATCGCTAACGGGCATAGCAACTGAGATGCCGACTGATTTCAGTACCATCGGGAATGCTGTTGGTGAGGTCAATACTCAATTCAAATTAACTGGAGATGCTTTTGAAAAAGTGACATCAGAAGACATGCTCAAGTTTTGCTGAAATCAATGATATCAGATGTCACCAAATGCTACTATCCAATCTAAGCAGGCTCTTGAAGCTTATGGTTTATCCATGTGATGACTTTATCGAGATGTTCTGGACTACTATAACCTATGTCGCTCAAGATACAGGGGTTATCAGTAGATGATCTGATGAAGAAAGCTACAGATGGAGCCCCACAAATCAAGATGTTAGGTCTTGAATTTGATGAAGCGGTCACCTTGATTGGGCAGACTGGAAAAAGTAGGTGTCGACTCGTCATCTGCATTGTCAGGTTTAACAAAGGCGGCAGGTGTCTATACTAAAGCAAGGAAAAGACCATGAAAGGAAGGTCTCAAAGAGACCATCGAAGCTCATCAAGAATAGTAAGGACGAGACAGAGGCAATGGGGACTAGCTATGGAGATCTTTTCGTGCTAAGAAAGCTCCTCAGATGATCGATGCCATCAAAGCGTGGGAACCTTGTAGTTTTTGATGAGCTAGGAAAAAACATCACAAGAGTCAGCTGGGTCTGTTTCTGAAACCTATGAAAGACACGCTAGATCCCAATTGATGAAATTCAAATACAGCACAAAATGGGCTTTGAAAATTGTCATGGCTGAGGTTGGTGGAGCGATTGCAGAAACATTCGCACCCTGCCCGTTAGATGTTCATTGTGGGACTATCTTCAAAAAAATGTGCAGAATGGATCAACAGCTACCTGGGTCCCAATCAAGACATTTTGTTGTAGATATTCGGGATCAATCACAGCAGTCGCTGGTGTACTTGCACCAATCTTAATCTGGGCCTTCAGGCAGTCGCAGTTGCTGATGGAACAGTAGCAGCTGATAGCGCTGCATTGCCAATCATTGCAGTAATAGCCGCTAGTTGTTGCAGTAACTGGAATCGTGTTGGCCATTAAACACCTATGGGAAACCAATGAGGGATTCAGAAACGCTGTTGAAACAGTCTGGAATGCTATCATGTCAGTCATCAACACTGTTGTTACAAGCTATTTCAAGCTTTTGTAATGCAAATTTGGGGAACCCTGACAAACTGGTGGAATGAAAATCAACAATTGATCAGACAGACAGCAGAAACAGTCTGGAACGCTATTTCAGCAGATAGTGACAACGGTCATGAATGTTCTTGGGACCATTCATTGAGACTGCTTGGAACAATATTTCAACTGTAATTTCTACGGTCTGGGACACTATCAAAAACCGTAGTTGAAACAGCTATCAACGTGGTATTAGGCATCATTAAGACTGTGATGCAGATTATCAATGGTGACTGGTCTGGTGCTTGGGAATCCATCAAGGGCATTGCTGAAAGTATCTGGAATGGCATCAAGAGCATTGCTGAATCGGTATTCAATGCGATGGCTCAGATCTTATCTAATATCTGGAATACTATTTCAAGCACTGCATCAAGCATCTGGAATGGTATCAGCTCAACCCTATCAGGGATCTGGAATGGAATTTCAAGCACGGTCTCAAGTGTATTCAATGGAATTTCAAGCACGATTTCAGGGATCTGGAACGGTATTAGCTCAACTGCATCAGGGATCTGGAATGGGTATCAAAGATACCATTGGCGGTGCTATCAACGGGAGCCAAAGATCTAGTTGGAAATGCTATCAATGCCATCAAAGGCTTTCTTCAATTTTAAATTTAAGTGGCCACACATCCCACTACCTCATTTCAAGGCCAGCGGGTCACTGAACCCAATGGACTGGCTGAAAGGTAAAGGGATTCCAAGTATTGGCATTGACTGGTATGCCAAAGGTGGGATCTTAACCAAGCCCACAGCGTTTGGCATGAACGGGAATAGCCTGATGGTTGGTGGTGAAGCAGGAAAAGAAGCAGTCCTGCCACTGAATGAACGGAACTTGAGCGCCATTGGCCGTGGCATCGCCCAAACAATGGACCCACAAGGAACCGTGATCAACATCAACATCTCTGACAACATCATCAGAGAAGAAGCAGATATTGAGAAGATCGCTAATAAGGTATCACAGAAGATAGCTGCTGAATTGAGGAGACAGAAAGAATTGAGAGGAGCGCCTGCATGGTAAAGTACAATGAATTGATCATTGATGGAGTTGGAACTTCATCATTCCCATTTGATGTGATTGTGCTTGAAGGCCCTACAATTCAAGTTGGTCTCTCAAAGGACAAACTTTTGAGTCATGATGGAGTTAGTGGATATATTGTTCAGTCAAATCCTCACAGAGGAGCGATTGAAAAAAAATACACTCTTCAGCTCATCAACCCAACAGAATTGCAAGTCCTTGAATTCGTCCAATTCCTTTCTAAAAGAAATTTCTGGCTTGAGAATCAACAGAACAAGCTCACGAGATGGTTCTGTTATCAGACAAATGTGTCTGACACTCAGAGAGATAAAACTAAAATGTATTCTGTGGAAGTGACATTTGTTTGTCACCCCACAAAATACATGAAGAACAACGATGTCCAAACTCTCACTTCAAATGGTGTTCTCAGGCTACAAGGCAGCTCACTAGCGTTCCCTAAAATCACAATTAGAGGGAACAGTTCATCTGAGACTAGCTTCACCATCGGAAAACAAACAATCACGCTTGAACAACTATCTGAGAGCGCTGTGATGGTGAATGATCCACAGGATCCAAGCTTCTCGATAAGAAAGGGAATCTGGTGAAGTGGTCAGGAGATTTCATCACAATTGACGCTAACCAAGCTCAGAAAAACTGTTGGTGTGGTTTTAGGGTCCTGGCATTCAATCACTTATTTTTGAAACCAATTGGGGGTGGTTATAATTCTATATCTATTAGACAGAAATGTTCAAACAGTGAAATGGAATGGCCAGCCACTCCATGAAGCGACAAAAGCAGAAGTTGAAGAAGTAATCAACGTGAGCTACACTCTCAAAGGTTGACTATCCAATCACAGACACTGAAATCTATAAGAAAGTTTTCAGGAAGACATGCTCATCATTGCTCCCCACCCCTGTCACTGGCCGGCAACTGTTCCGAATTAAGGAAATCAGTGAGCAAGATGACACAGTAAGTCTGACTTGTCAGCACATCACAGAAGACATCTTCAAGCGCTCTGTTCGTCCTATCAAGGTTTCAAACTCAACCTGTCAAATCGCCTTGAATGCTATGATTTCAGCAGTTAAGACACCACTTGGGAAATTCTCTTTCACAAGTAACATCATGGACAATAGAACCTTCAACACTACAGAAGATGAAACGCTCTACAAGATCCTGATGGACGGAAAACACTCCATCGTTGGTGCTTGGGAAGGTGAGATGATTCGTGACAACTTCCTGATCGACATTCCAAAGAGTCGGGGCATTGATTGTGGAGTGGTTATCACTACACATCAAAAACTTTGAAGCAGTATGAACGGAACAAGAGCAGTTCCAGCATCATCACAAGACTGCATCTGAAATCAACCTTCAAGCCAGAGGGAGCAGAAGAAGACACAGTTTTGAAAGTCACTGTGGACAGCCCCCTCATCGGAAATTACCCTTACATCAATGAAGCTGAGTATGAGAACAACGATCTTACTACAGAGGAAGAACTGAGAAAATGGGGTGAAGCTAAAGTTCAAGAATGAGATATTGACAAGCCTACTGATCAGATCAAGATTGAGGCTTATGAGCTAGATGGGTCAAACAGTCCATCTTGGTGACACTGTAGCCCCTTATGAGCTTGAAGCATGATGTCATGTTGAAGAAGGAAGCTGTGGGCTATGTCTTTTGATGCTCTGTCAGAAGAGTATATCTCTTACATTCGATGACAAGGCTGGTCACGGTGGAGGCCTATCAGGCTCTAATGGAATTTCTGATGTAGCATCTGAAATCCTTGATACTGTTCAAAAGACTCAAGAGGATGATGAATACTACAAGAAATTGAAAGTATTGGTTGACAATGCCAACAGGGCCTTTGAAGACAAAGCAGGAGCTTTGAAGAAAGAAATCACAGATGGCATTGAGGAAGCCAAGGCTCAAGCTGAAGTGGTCAAAGAGGAAATCTCAGCTCAAGTCACTGAGAAGATCAGCAGCAAGCCAAGCAAACAAGAATGAGATTGTAGAAGAGTTTAAAAGCTCAATACGATGGCATTGAAGTCAAGATGCAAGGTTTGAAAGCTACAACTGATCAATTAAAGAACAGTGATGCCGATATCCAGAGGCTGATCAACGACTTCAAAGTTCAAACGCAAAGCCAATTTGTTGGGGTACAAGGCGCACAATCCAGATTCGAGCAGACCACAGAAAAAGCCATCTCTGACCTCACTAATGTGGCCAATGGCAAAGCAGATCGGTCTTATGTTGAACATACCGAATGGTGTCAAAGAAGAATTTACCTCAATTGGTGTCAGTGGTGGTCCTAACATGCTCAGGAACTCAAGAGCAGATGAAGGTTTGAAATATTGAACGAACCAAATGGACGAATGAGCTTTATCTCATCAGTTCTATTTCAATGGACAAAAGCGGATGTTCTCTAAGGCCGGGAGCGATGGTTCAAAGTCCACGCTTCATTGTAAACGAAATAAAGACCACTTAATATTACAGCATTTGACGCTAACACAAAGAATATGAAGATTTCGTTTTATAAACGCAAAAGGTTCCTCATCGGATTTTGAGGAAACAAGAAATTTTCAACAAAACTGGTTCTGCCTTTAGCTCTCACGAAGCTTTAAAACGCACTTTCAAGTTTAATATTGGCGAATTTGATGAAGGTTATTTATTTGAATACCAGGGCAATCCATCTGGATGGTCCGGAATGTTCATGACTGAATTGGACTTCTACGAAGGAATCAATGACCGCTTGTGGCAGCCTGCACCAGAAGATCAAAATTATCTGGTAGAGCAAGCACAACATTTGAGCAGACCATCCAAGGCCTATCTACCAATTAACAAAATTAGAGACTAAGACTGGTCCAACCGGTGAGCTTGAACAGCGTATGACATACTCTGAGAAAGCTGCTGTGATGCTTTAAGCAACCAGACAGATTCTAGAACAAGGGTATGTTACAACTTTATACCGAAGATGTCGCTGAATCACAAGAAGATTTGATGAAATTGTTCAGGTACGAAAACCCTAAGTTTACATGTGAAATCCTCATGTGAGGGTTGCTACCATGAACGTAAGACTCATGGACCACATCAGCAATCAAAGATCCACTACAACGAATCCAGAAAACCTGTCAGCGTTGATAACCAGTCAGTGCAGTAAAAAGCTGGCAGTGACATCCCAACGTTTCAGCATCAAGAGAATAACCAATAGTATTAATGTCTTTTCCACGGATGACTGATCAGATGAATCGCAAACTGCCAATATTCCCATTCCAGCGTTGAAGAAAAGCGAGACAGGAACCTTCAAAGAGTATTCACGCTTTGCTGACAAGAATCGCTAAAGCACAAGACAGAATCGCTACGTACATGATTTCACAGTCAATGAGCAATATGATGAAAGCATGCTGAGACGGACAACAACGGATCATCACGACAACGAGAGCCTTTCTTTGCGAGACATTGATGTCGTACGACGATCTAATCAAGAGAGCTTACGACCGGCCATCATGATAACGGTACATCTGTGATTAGCTGTTTCGCTGAATCCGCCATGATTGATGGGCAGCTCACATCTTCACAGATGCACGCTAAGACCAGGTCAAAATTCCGTCATTAATGATCAAGCCAGACGCACTCCAAGACAGCATGATGGTCGCTTTCGGAATTATCAGCAGACAGTAGATGGTCAAGTCGGCGACTGATCATCAGTCAATTTTGATGGAGTTCCCTAAAGAAGAAAACAGACATTCAGCATCGCCAGCGTCAGATCTCAGTCTGCACGGTGTTGTAAGCAATCAACGTGAGCGACCATCAGCTCAATAGCGTAACAGAGCGAGCTCATTGCCTCGATCGCCACAAAATTGACAAGCGTGAAGCAGTGACTACGAAGCCGATGGCTCAATCACAGCAGGCATCTGTTTCCGCAGAGGCCGTCTCGAAACAGGCCACATGGAAGCTGGACTCAGTCACCACTCACATCGGCTACAGTGCAGTGACGCAGTAGAGCGGGCCAGTTAGTAGACTCAGCCATGATCAACAAATTATCAAATGCTTTTATTAGAGAACTGATTTCACAACAGGCTTTTACTGAGTTGAATTCCATCAAGATTGCTGCTGAAAGAATTCAAGTGGGCGTTAAGTGCAAACAATGGAACAACTGTATTTGATCCAGACAATGGCACATTAAATCTGTATTCAAACACAGGAACAATCAGACGGATCGACAGCACGAGTTCTTCACAGTTTTTAAAAATGACCCGTAGCGGTTTTATCGCTGAACACTTCAGGGATCCTAATTCCGCTATGATTGTATTAGGGACAAACCACGATAAAACCGAAAATACTTAATGAAACCTTTGCTGAACTCGCCTATGGTCAGTCAGGAAATGGTATAAATGAATCGTTTTACGAGATAGTGGCTGACCGTATCGCCATCTATTCAAACAGGAAATATCGCAGTCCGTGGCTATTTCACAATAATATAGATGATGGTAGCGTTTATTTTCTACCAATGAATGAAAAGGTGTTAAACATCATTTAGGTCGAGGCGATAAACACTTCAGTAAAACTTACACAGATAGTTTATTTCTTGGGAAAGAATCTCGTGATTTAGGCATTTATCTTTGGGATATTATAACTTGTTTCGGTATCATCGCCAAATATGGATGGGATCTTAAAAATTCGTCTGTTCAGAGTCACATTAGAAGGTATATAGCAAGTACGGTTTTAAATAGAAGGAAAAATAAATGAACGAACAAACTTATGTATCAATCAGTCACAGATCTAGCTAATCAATTGGCTAGCAAATCAATCAATGAAGCTGAGTTCGAAGCACGATTGACTCGAAGCACAACAGGAGAAACAACAGCTCTCAAAGAACTAGAAATCTATCGCTCTGTTCCTGGAATCTGACAAAGATTTGAAGGACCTATTTGAAGAAATTAAAAATAAGAATGAGGTAAATGCTAATGAATTATAAAAGTACAATTCAAAGCCTATGATCCTGTGGCTAATGCCACAAAGGTTTTCCATCAGCAAGATTATCCATACTGGGTATTTGAAGAATCTCTTCCAAACAACTGCATGGGACAGATGAAGAATCAACACCTTGTGGAAGCTGTTCCAAATCTTGTCCGATGGAATTAGACCTTCTGGCGCTATCGTGGCACTGAAAAAGAGCTTGACAAGTCTGTTTGAGGCCACAAGGAAGTTATTCGAAAATTCAAGAACCTACTCTAGAGAAATGAAAAGAAAGATGTCCTAATTCAAAATAACAAAGCACTTGCTGATTGGTCTGTCCTGTAGCAGGACCAATCAAGACAATCCACTTGATCCAACTCTCTACAAGCGAGCACTTGAGCTTGTGGAAGCTGCTCAAGTAGGTAAGACCTACAAAGAACATGACATCTTCACTTTGATTGATCCAGATCACACTGAAAATTCAGGAAGGAAAACGTGTTCTTATTCAGGTCAACTACGATTTCACTTACAATGGTGAATCAATTAAAGACTTGAAAGGTCCACTGCTCCAAAATGGCAAGCTTGCAATCTACAATTGGGAAGTTCCCAAAGAAGAGAAGCAAAACAAACCATCAGGGAGATCTTTGAGACTCAACCAGTAGCACAGCCTCGAATCTTAAATTGAGGAGGAGGTGATCGATGTATCAAGAACCGGATGGAATCTTTGGAATTATTGAAGTAGTCCGTGATTTCTACGCTCATGGAATAGATGATCACATGATTGTATTTCTCTTGATGGCCATTGTGGCTCTAGATATCGTTTTAGGGGTATCTAGAGCATGGGCCTATCATGAGTTCTCAAGTAGAAAATGGAGGAAAGGGCTAGTGTCACACAGCTATGATCTTTTAGATTGCAGCCATTGGCTATCCATTCGCCCTGTACATGAATCTTGGATCTGTAGTTGATGCTTTCATTGTCGCAATGATAGCATCATACGGGTTCCAGTATTCTGGCGCCTTTCAGCTTTCTAGGAGTTGAAATCCTTTGGGCTGGATCTGTCCCTATGAAAAAATATTGATCATGAGAAATTTCAGTTAAAGATGACTTGAAGAGCCTAGTAGACTAGATTAAAAAGGAGAAAAGAAAAATGAATCAAATCACAGAAATCGTAGCAAGTAGCTGCAATGAGTATTCTTGTAATTTATGGTTGGAATTGTTGTTCCAAGCAGTAAAAATACTTCTGACTCGTGGAGGGAAAAGCATTGAAGTGGCTGGAAATCTTGGCAAAATGCTGTGAAATGCTACTGAACATGCAGCAGGAAACATTGATATTCATCGCAAGGATAAGATGGAGCATGCTAAGACTAGCTTTTGATTGAGGGACTAGAAGCTATATAACATCAATTTGACAAAACTGATCACTAAACACATCTCATTGAAGCTGCGTCAAGAAAGCCAATGAACAATGGAAGAAATGAGGTTCAAAATGGTAGCAACAAATGATATTATAGTTATTCAGAATTTTGGCAATCAAGGTGTAGGAGCTGATGCAGATGGTTCATACGGAACCCAATCGTGTGGACCTCCCACCAAATTCAATTTCATCAACTTTTTGGAAAAGCTCTCTGGGGAAAACGCTATTGACCTACTTAATTCAGCCGCTGTTTAGCGATAGGGAAGTAGTGTATGATGCAGTGAGTCAACCCACGAGCAGGGGCCATCTTCGTTATGGACACAACCTATCTGATGGTCATCCTCACGGTCACACAGGCATTGTGATCGAGGATAGCGATGGAGCTCACTATGAGAACCATCGAACAGAGAATATTGATGGCAATGTTGACTTTCTGTATGTTGGAGGTTCCCGTACGATACACACACGCAACTTTGATGGAATTGTTGATGGTTCTATTTCAACTGATGACACATCTGTGGCATTTGAACAGCCAGAACCATCAGAACCATTGACAATTGAATCAAATGGATTCAATCCAGAAACAGACATTCACTGTTGAGGTGTCTGCTCTCAATGTACGAGCTGAAGCAGGTCTTGGAGCTGAGATTGTAGCTGTGTATAGTGTAGGTCAAGAAATCAATTATGATGGATGATTGACAATGATGGCTACATCTGGATCACATACATTGGCGGTTCTGGAAATCGTAGATATGTAGCTGTAGGACAATCCGAAAACGGGACAACGCATCACAGACTTTGGATCTTTGAAGATCACTGTGATTTGTAGAACAAGAGGATTTTAGATGAGCGGATTCAACTAATCTGAGACAAACGAAAGGCGGAGAAGTCATCAAGCAGCAGACTTCTTCTGTTTTTGAATACGAATTATTAGACTACGATGGCAACAAAATCAGCTTCCTGAGGGTAAAGATGACTAATAAAAATAGCAAATGCCAAAGGACAATCGTGGCTGTTAGTGAAAATTCAAAATTCAAATTCAAACTTGATTCTACCTCCCGGCATCTATCAAGTAGAGGTTGAGATATGATGGTTTATATCTTCCCTAGTGACAAGAGCGCCGATTGATATAATTCAATCTATGAAAATTATCAAACAGGCAATATTGCCGAAATTGACAAAGATCAACATACAGGAAGAAATAGCCACTACATGTACACATCAAATTCAGCATACAACGATAGTCAAATCACTAGAGGATTTGAATCACTGGAAAATAGATCCAAATACAGCCAGAGTGGTTGATTTAACAAACTATTTGACATCAGAACAATCCTATCAAACGTTTGTGACTACAGCGCTCTTCAATCTCAGATGGCAACTAACATCAAGACAAACATCTAGAACTTGGAAATTGATGCCCTGATAGGATGAGAAACTATGGCGGTGATTCATTCATCACTGGCCATCAAGCGAAAAACATTTTTGTTTTCAAAACAAGAGCTTGCAGCTATCGTTTCACGAGTTCAAGCGTTAGGAAAAATAAAGCATAGTTTTCACCCTCCGAAATGGAGGTTTTTCTGTTATAATGGAAAATTTCAGGAATGTCTGTTATAACCTCAAACAATTATCAAAAGAAAAATCTTTCCTATTAAATGACTTCCTGTATCTAAGATATAAACTTTGAACTTTCTTGAAAGCATGCTAAACCACAATGTGAGCAATGAACTTGTGGAGTTTTTAGAAGTCGAGCACCAAACCAGACCCTAAAATCCTACAGCGATATGCAACTGGATTTCGTATCAATAGATCTACGCCGATTGCGTGTATTTAAAACATTATTCATCAACCTTTCAACTTTACGACCATACACTAATTTTCTAGACCATTCATTGGCTTGATCTTGCATTTGAAGAGGAGTGATACTCAGTTATTTTTCTATTGCAAAAGCTGATAGATGTACGAAGTTCCTAGATGTCTTGATATAGGTGCGTCAGTCTTGTACGGTTTCAGAATACTCTTTTGAGCCATTTTTCAGCAATCTCCTCAACTGTGATTTCTTCCTGCTTTGCTCTCACCACTCTCAATATCATCCTGAAGTTGAAAAG
>BNJU01000211.1_pt1 | contig 54116 bp, 89 predicted proteins | sample 8539281 | NCBI WGS metagenome assembly BNJU01 (sample SAMD00202456, study PRJDB9452) | human saliva metagenome | isolation source: human saliva | place: Japan | reverse complement strand
GAAATAGATATGAGTTTATTTTGTGCAGAAATAATTGATTAGATGGAGGTAATATGTTAGATTTTAATTTAATTTTTAAATATTACTATAAAAATTTTTAGTTTTCTATTTTATTAATTGTTGGAATTTATGTATTCATCCAATTTTTCAAATAAAAATTAGAAAATGAAGATAAAATAAGGTTTAATAAGTTTAAAATTTTAAGAATAGTGTTATATGGGTTATCAGTATTTTTATGATATTTAAGAATTATTCAATTTTAAGGATAACTTTAGTTACATTTTTGGCATCAGTTGTTATTGCGTATATTTTAAAATCCATTTATGAAGTTTTTGAGAAAAACATAAAGAGAATATATGCTATAATACTTATTTATATTATAATTGCTCTTGCTATTTTTGTTTTGGGGATAGGAATATTTCCTAGTACATTTAAGCAATTTAAACATTTATTGTTTTCTTTTGCCTGATTTGGTCAAAAATTTTGTAGATTATAGTGATAGTATTAGAAAAAGTTTATTTTACAGATACACTTTTTATTAATAATATGATAAGTAGTATAAATGGTCAACTTAAAAATTGCTAATACATTATTATCGTCTCTCAGCATCTTGGGTAACGGGAATGGTTACAGGCATTTCCGGTTTTATAGCAGTGATTATTCAGCTAATCTTTAATTCCTGTAATAACATTTGTATTTGTTGTCGAAAAGATAAAATTTTAGAAGCAATAGCAAAAGAGTACCTGATAGGTATGAAAATTTTTAGTAAGAATTTGGAGAGAAATAGATGAATCATTATCCATGTTTGTAAGAGGTAGAATTATATGGCATATATTTGTAGGAGTAGCTACTATGATTTATCTAATGCTTTTTGAATTGAGTTCTCTTTGTAATTGGAGTTATAACATGTGTGCAGATATTATTCCATATATAAAGTGGCCATTTTTAGGTTTTTGTACCCGCTGTTTTACTTGCATTGTTCAAGTCCATTTACTGCATTTTGGGTTGCAGTACTGTTTTGCTTTGTTCAATGGCTTGAAAAATAATATCTTAGATCCAAAAATACTTGGAGATAGTACAGGAATGCACCCACTTATAGTTTTGATATTATTGATTATTGGTGGAGGAATGTTTGGCGTTTTTAGGTATGATTTTCTGTACCGGTTGCTGCGGTTATAAAGATAATTTACAAAACACACCAAGCCATATGTAAAAATATTTGTATAAAGATAAAATTGACAACTAAGAGGATATATGAGAAGATTAGGATTAAATGAAATTAGAGAAGAATATTTGAGTTTTTGAGAGCAAAGGACATTTGCGTTTGAAGAGTTATCCTTTAATTCCAAATAACGATAAAAAGTTTATTACTTATAAATGCAGGAATGGCTCCGTTAAAAGATTATTTTACCGGAGTTAAAAAGATGAGTAAAAATAGAGCTACTCCAGTCAAAAATGTATTAGAACAGCCGATATTGACAACGTTGGAAAAACTCAAAGAGCATGGAACTTTTTGAAATGTTAGGAAATTTTTCTTTTTGGAGATTATTTTTAAGAGAGAAGCTATAACTTGGGCTTGGGAATTTTTGACAGAAAAGCTTGAAATGGATAAAAATTTATTGTCTGTAACAGTTTATGAAGAAGATAATGAAGCTTATGATATTTGGAGAAATGAAGTTGGACTTTCAGCTGAAAAAATTCAAAGACTTGGAAAAGAAGATAATTTCTGGGGAATTAGAAGTTGGACCCTGTACCTATGTTCGAAAATTATGTATGATAGAGGAGAAAAATATACAAATCCGGATGATAGATTTATGGAAATTTGGAATTTAGTTTTTACTCAGTTTAATAAAGATAAAGACGGGAATTATCATAGATTAGAACATCCAAACATTGATACCGGAATGGGACTTGAAAGACTTACTCTAGTTTTTAGAAGAAAAGGACAATATATTTTGAGATAGGCTTGGTTGATACAATAATAAAGAAAAATAGAAGAAATTTCAGGAGTTAAATACAAATCAAATGAAATTTCTGATATTTCCATAAGAGTAATTGCAGATCATGCTAGAGCTATGACTTTTTAATCTATGATGGTGTAATTCCAAGTAATGAACAAAGAGGTTATGTTTTTAAGAAGACTAATAAGACTGCAACAAGACATGGCAAATTGTTGGGAATTAAGGATAATTTCTAGTAGATGTTTCAAAAAGTTGTTATGGAAGCATATAATACGGAGTATCCTGAATTATTGGAAGATAGTGAAAGAATTTTTAAGATTTTAAATGCTGAAGAATCTAAATTTCAAGAAACAATAGAACAAGGTTTAGGTATTTTAAATTCTTATATAGAAGATGAAAAATCAAAAATTCTAAGATTTTATCCGGAGATAAAGCTTTTAAATTGTATGATACTTATGGATTCCCTATTGGATTTGACAAAAGAAATTTTGGAAGAACAAAAAATGACAGTTGATGAAGAGGCTTTTTAATAAAAATATGGAAAAACAAAAAAATTAGAGCAAGACAAGGAAGAAATGTTTCATCAGCGGGTTGGAGTGAAAAATACTGACTATTTAAAAATCATTGGAAACTACTAAATTTTTAGGATATACAGAAAATGTATGTATTGGGAAAGTTATAAAATTATTTAAAGATGAATTGGAAGTTTCAATTTTAAAATCAAGGAGATAAGGCACTTTTAGTATCTGATAAAACTGTTTTTCTATGGAGAAGGTGGTGGACAAGTAGGAGATGTCGGAATTTCTAGAAGGTAAGCATTGTAAACTTAAGGTTTTAGATACTAAGAAGAAACAAAAATAATGGAATTTTCCATAGTGTAGAAGTTATTGAGGGAAGTGTTAGGTTAAATGATGAATTGATATTTAAAATAGATGTAAATAACAGACGTGATATTATGAAAAATCACTCTGCAACACATCTTTTACATCAAGCACTGATTGAAGTTCTAGGAAATCATATTAATCAAGCAGGTTCGTTAGTAGATGCAAATAAATTAAGGTTTGATATCACTCATTTTGAAGCTATAAGTCCAGAAGATTTAAAAAGAGTGGAACAAATTGTAAATGATAAGATTGCTTTTAAATCTTGAAACAATTATAAAAGAAGTGCTTTTAGAAGAATCTTCAAAAATGGGAGCTATTGGTCTTTTTGAAGATAAATATAAAGATATTGTAAGAGTGGTTTCATTTGGAGGTTGGTCAATAGAACTTTGTGGTGGAACACATGTAAAAATATTTAGAAGAAATTCAAATGTTTAAAATAATTTCTGAATCAAGTGTTGCTGCTGAGTTAGAAGAATTGAAGCTATAACAGGAAGAAAAGTTTATGACTATCTAAAAGAAAACTGAAAATCAAATTGAAGAAGTTTCAAATGTATTAAAAATGTAAAAAGCCGAAATGGTTTTCTAAAAGCGATTTCTATGGTTGATGAAATTAAATCATTGGAAAAGGAATTAAAAGAAATTAAATTAGAAATAACTTTGAGCAGTTTAGACTCTTTTATAGCTGAAAAGAAGGAAATAAATGGAATTTCATTCATAGCTAAAAAGTGGAATTTGAAAAATCAAAAATGATTTGAGAGATTTAATTGATAAATTAAGAGATAAATTGGGCTACATGTAATAGTATTTACAATGTTTATCAGGGAAAACTTACCTTTACAGTTGGAGTAAGTAAAGATTTGAATGCAAGAAAAATTAATGCAGGAAATATTGTTGAGAAATTACTAAAACTTGTTACGGTAACGGTGGTGGTAGACCGGATATTGCATCAGCTGGAGGTAAGGACTTAGATAAAGTTGATTTTTGCTTTTGAAACAGGCAGAAGAGATTTTAAAATCTCAATTTTAAAAATAGGAGGGATTATATGTCAAACGAATTTAATGAAACAATGAGAATTAGAAATACCAAAATGATAAGAAAAAGTATTAAGGAAATAATAAAATCGTGTATTCAGCACTCGAAAATTAAGGGATATAATCCTAAAAACCAAATTATAGGATATATTCTTTCAGGGATCCTACTTATATTACTAGCTAATAATGCTAGAGGTTTAATTGAGACAAGTTAGTAGAGATGAAATACTTGAAGAATTTTTAGAAAATTATATAAAAGATTAGATTTTTCCCGGCAAATTGTCCGGGCTTTTTACATAATGCAATTAAAAAGAGGTATTTATGAATAGATATATGGCTTTTAGATGTAGGCGATAGAACTATAGGAGTAGCTGTTAGCGATCCTTTGTTTATTATGGCGGAAGGGTATAGTACAATTTTTAGGAAAAGTATTGAGAAAGATTTAGAGTCTTTAAAAACATAATTGTTAAAAGAAAATATAATTAAAGTTGTTATTGGACTTCCTAAGAATATGAATAATACACTGCACCACAAGGCGAAAAAGTTTTTATCTTTTGTAGACGAGTTGAAAGATTTTTAGTTAAAAATAGTTTTGATATAGAAATAGTTATGCAAGATGAAAGACTTACAACCGTTAGCGCTGAAAGAATTTAATTGAAGGAAATATGAGTAGAAAAAGAGAAAAAAAGTGATAGATAAAGTCGCATGCCACTTACATTTTTACAGTCATATTTGGATAGAAAAATAGGAGTGATATTTTTGGAGCGTTTTGAAGCTTTTTGACGAAAATGGGATTATTTTTGAATTAGTTGAAACTTTTGGTATGAATGATAGTGAATATGCAGTTTTAAATTCGAATAATGATGTAAATACGTATATTTTGAAAAATTATATATGATAAGGATGGAAACATTAATCTGGAAGGTATTGATGATGATGAACTTTCCGATGCGATAGAAATTTATGAAGAATTAAAGTCAGAAAAAGAAAAAAATTTAGAAAAGGAGAATTGTTATGAAGTAAAAGACATGAAAAATTGTTGAGTTGAAAACAACTATAAGATTACTAAACAGAGAAATTGTTTTTAATGTTTTAAACGAAAAACAAGGTAATCATTTAAGTCCTGAAGAACTACATGAAATAGCAGAGTAAATATGACAAAGATTTGGGAATTGCTGACAGTTTACAGTACTCTTGTTATTTTTGATAAGATGAATATAGTTCATAAATTGGATTTTGATGATAAAAAGATACAGATATGAAAATAATAAGAGATGATGACAAACATCAACATCATCATCTTTTATGTAAGGATTGTGGAAGATAATTGAAGTAGAAGAAGATTATTTAGAAACTTTGGAACAAATAATAGAAGAAAATACAAATTTAAAATTATAAACCATGATTTAAAATTCTATGGAAAGTGTTCAGATTGTTTGCAAATCTGAAAAAGTAGGGATTGTTGTGGTGCATAAAAAGAAACTTTAAAGATGATACCCTTTAGGAGGCGTTGGTGAAATAGGTAAAAATATGTCTATTTTGGAATATGATGAGTGAAATTATCATTTTTGGATTGTGAGTATATTTTCAGATGATGATATGCCAGAATAGATATTGTAATTCCCGATATTACCTATTTAATGAAAAATATTGATAGGGTAAAAGCACTTTTTTGACACATGGACACGAAGATCACATCGGAGCCGTCCCATATATACTATAAATGTACCGGTTTATGGAACTAAATTGACTTTAGGGCTAGTTGAAAGTAAACTGCAGGAACATAATATTAGTAAGGAAAATTTGCACTTGGTAAATGCAGGAGAAACCGTAAAACTAACATTTTTCTGTTGAATATATAAGAGCATGTCATAGTATTCCTGACAGTGTAAGTTTCGGAATCAAAAACGCTCGGTCGGGAAATATTATTTTACAGGAGATTTTAAAATTGATTATACGCCTATTGATGGAGATAAAATGGATTTACATCCGTATTGCTCAATGGGGAATGGATGGAGTTATGCTCTTATGTGCAGACAGTACCAATGTTGAAAAGACCCGGTTATACTCTTAGTGAAAGTTCCGTCGACGATACCTTTTATAGAACTTTTTAGTAAAGCTTATGAAGAATTATTATTGCGACGTTTGCATCTAACTTACATCGTGTACAACAAATAATAAAAGCTGCAGAAAAATTTAAACGAAAAGGTTGCAGTTTCAGGACGTTCTATGGTTAATGTTATTAAAGTTGCTACTGAACTCAACAAATTAGAAATAAAAAGGAACTCTTATTGACTTAAAAAGATATTAATAAATATGATGAATCGGAAATTGTGCTTTTTGATGACAGGGAAGTCAAGGTGAGCCTGTGAGCGCATTAAACAGAATGGCTTATGGTGAAACATAGAAAAACTTGTATTGACTGAAAATGATACCGTAATTATTTCAGCATCACCAATTCCCGGAAATGAAAAATCTTTTTGGACTCTAAATCGCCTTGTTGAAATGGGAGTTAAGTTATTCGTCTTCTCTTGCAGATGTTCATGTTTCAGGTCATGCTTGTCAGGAAGAATTAAAGTTAATTCATACTTTAGTAAAAACCAAAGTATTTTTATTCCAGTTCATGGAGAATCAAGACATTTAAAAAGACATGCAAAAATTAGCTGTCGAGATGGGGATGCCTGAAGAAAATATATTCATAGGAAGAAATGGAACTGTTTTTGAATTTAATTATAAGCAAGAAGGTTTTATATCCGGCACTGTTGAATCCGGAAATATTTTTGGTTGACGGTCTTGGAGTTGGTGATGTAGGTAGTGCAGTTTTTAAGAGATAGAAAACATCTATCAGAAGATGGTATTATAATCGTTATGGTAGTTCTTGAAAAATCTACTAAAGAAATAATTTCAGGACCCGAAAATAGTTTCAAGAGGATTTATTCTACGTAAAAGAAAAATTTAGATCTTGTTTCTGAAATGAGAAAAGTTGTTGAAAAACACCTTTGAATATTTGTAAGAGAAGATTCTATAACAGATATTGGAACTATGAGATATAATATAAGGAAAGATCTAAATTTTATATCTATCATGAAATAAAAAGAGGGACTCAATGATTATTCCTATAATTACAGAACTTTAGGAGGGATTATGAATATTTATAATAGTATTTTAACTTTTTCAAATGATTTTAAAAATTCGTGATGAAGTTAAAAGAATTTAAGAAATTAGAAGAAAAGATTGATGAAAAATCCTGAAAACATTATAGATGATTTTCATAAGAAATTATATGATTATCAAATTGCAAAAACAAAATGGAGAAGATGTTGCTGAAAAGAAAAAGCAATTAAATGAATTGAACTCTATTTTTGATGAGCAATTCTGAAATATCAGAATTTATGGCTGCTGAAGTTAGGATTTCAACTATAATGAATGATATTGTAAAAATGTTAGAAGAAACAATAGGGAATAATGGAAATAGTTGCAAAATTATGTTTCTGAATATATCAGAGTTTAGAACAAAGTAAAGAGCCTATATTAATTGAAATGGAAGAATATGCTAGCATAAATAAAAGTGCCAATTATAGAGGTAGAAGTTGCAGATTTTTAGAATTTTTGGGTAATGTTAAAAGCCAAAAGAATATTAGAGATTGGAACAGCATTGGCTATTCATCTATAATTATGAATAGAGCTATCCTGATTCTATTATCACAACTATTGAGATTGATGAGAAAAATTTTTTAAAAAGCTAAAGAGTTTATAAAAGAGCAGGTTGTGGAAAAGAATATTGATCTCATATATGCCGACGCAAATGATGCTTTAGATTTTATTACAGACGAATATGATATGATTTTTATGGATGCAGCAAAGGGACAGTATATAAGTTTTGAAAATCCATTGAAAGATTAAATCATAGGGGAAATATTAGTTTCTGATCAATATTTTATTTAGAGGTCTTGTTGCAAAAAGAGAAAAATAATATAAGAGATACAATAGTTAAAAGATTGAAAAGAATTTTTAAATTATAACGAATAGTGATAAATTTTCAACTACTATAATACCAATAGACGATGGTATGGCTATATGTTATAAAAATAGACTAAATATAAATGGGAATCCGATTTTCTTGGATTCCTATTTAATAGTTAAAGGAGATAATTAATGAAAAGAAGTTGAACTATTAGCCCCCTGCAGGGGATATAGAAAAATTAAAAATGGCAATTATATATGGGGAAGGATGCAGTTTATCTTGCAGGTGAATCATTCAGTTTAAGAAAAGCATCTAAGAATTTTGCAGTTGAACAACCAAAAGAAGCTACTGATTTTTGTTCATGAAAGAGGTAAAAATATATGTAACAATGAATATTATTCCTCATAATGATGATTTAATAGGTCTTGAAGAATATGTAAGAATTCTAGTTGATATAGGTGTAGATGCATTAATCGTTGCAGATGCTGGAATATACACTGCCGTTCGCTTTCTGTAAGTAAAGATATTGAAGTACATATGAGCACACAGGCGAGTGTTACAAATTATAGAACTGTAAAATTTTTGGCATGATTTAGGTATTAAACGATCAGATGGCGAGAATTATCTTTAGAAGAAATTAATTTAATACATAAAGGAAGTACCTGAAGTTGATATTGAAGCTTTTGTCCATGGTAAATGTGTATTTCATATTCAGGAAAGATGCTATGAGCAACTATATGTGTAAAGATGCAAACAAGGGAGATTGTGCTCATGCTTGTAGATGGAAATATAATTTAGTTGAAGAGAGAAGACCAGAGAGTATTATCCTCATTGAAGAAACAGAACAAGGAACTTTTATATATATAGTAAAGATTTATGTATGTTGGATTCTCTGAAGATGTTATCAAAGCAGGAGTTCATAGTTTAAAAATTGAAAGGAAGAGTAAAAACTCAATACTATGTTGCAACTGTTATAAGGAGTTATAGGATTGCACTTGATGCAATAACAACGGAACTTATACAAAAGAAATGGCAGAAAGACTTTTTACTTGAAATAGCAAGTCATAGAGATTTTACAAAAGGATTTTATTATAAAAAACCTGATGAAAATGATCAACTTTACAATTCAAGCTCATATATAAGGACTTATGATTTGTTGGACTTGTTTTAGATTACGATAAGAAAACGAAAATCGCAACAACAGAACAGAGAAATAGAATTTTTGTTGGAGATGAAGGAAATTTTCGGATCTAGAGATGGTTTTGAAACTTTTAAAATAGAAAAATGTATGATGATAAAGGCGAAGAAATAGATGTTGCTCCAAGAGCAAAACAAATTATAAAAATGCTTTTACCATTTGAAGTAAAAGCCTTTGGGATATAGTTAGAAAGCAATTATCTGATGAATAAATTCAGAGAAATTTATGATTGAACTAAAAAAGAATTCAAAGAGATGAATTAAGACGATTATATGATATAGAATATTCAAGTAAAACACCTAAATGGAAAAGAATATGATGCTCCATATTTTGATGATTTTGAATTTAAAACTTATGATGAATTTATTCTATCAAGCTGAAATAGAATTCTTTTTGGGAGAAAGAGTAAAAGGAATTTATTTTAACGATATTCTAGTAGGAATAGTTTCAAAAATATTGGGAAAACGAAAAACTAGATGGCTTGAAATAGAATTGTAATTTTTGATGATAATTTTGGAGTAAAGGAATCGGCTCAAAGCACTTTCGTTATGGATAGATGAAATTTTTAATACTGAAGATAATTTAGAACATATTGGTTTGACTACTTGGAGCGGAAATATAGGAATGATGAAATGTAGCTTAAAAATCGGTATGATACTTGAAGGAAGAATTAGAAAAAGTTAGATACCATAATAATATATTTTATGATTCAATGAAGTATGGAATTTTAAAAGATGAGTGGGCAAAACAAGTTAAGAATTAATAATAATTATAAATTTATAATATACGATAACATAAAAATTGATGATAACCGGTAAAATTTTTAAAAATAGTTTACTTTTTGTTGTGTTTTATGTTATACTTATCAAGTACTGTTGCTATGTTTATGAAAACTCCGACCTTTACATTGCTACGGTGAATTATATTTTAGAGGTAGTTATAATGATAACTAAAGAAGACAAATTAAGAATTATTGATGAATTTAAAAGAAGTGAAGGAGATACAGGTTCTCCGGAAGTTCAAATTGCATTATTAAGTTTCAGAATTAAATACTTAACTGAACACTTTAAAAAGAACATAAAAGACCACGCAACAAGAAGAGGTTTATTCAAATTAATCGGACAAAAGAAAAGGTCTTTTTAAAAATATCTTAGTAATGTTGATATCGAAAGATACCGTGAATTAACTAGTAAATTACAAATAAGAGGATAATTATTAGCGGCGATTTTTCGCCTTTATTTTTAGAAGACTCATAGGAGGATTAAAATGGTTAGAGAATTTATATATGACTTAAGTGGTAGAGAACTTAAAAGTTACAATAGGAAAAGTAGCAGAACAAGCAAATGGATCTTGTCTTGTACAATGTGGAGAAACAGTTGTTTTAGTAAATGCTTGCGCTTCTAAAGAACCTAGAGAAGGAGTTGACTTTTTCCATTAAGCTGTGATTTTGAAGAAAAACTTTATTCAGTAGGAAAAATTCCTGGTGGATTTATTAAAAGGGAAGGACGTCCAAGTGAAAAAAATCAATATTAACTTCCAGACTAATAGACAGACCGTTACGTCCACTTTTTCCGGAAGGATATAGAAATGATGTTCAAGTTATTGCAACAGCATTATCAGTTGAACAAGATAATCAACCTGATATACTTTGCAATGATAGGTTCTTTCTATTGCACTTACAATTTCAGATATTCCTTTTAACCGACCTACAGGATCTGTTAATGTTGGATATGTTGATGGGGAATATATTATAAACCCGACAATTGCACAAAAGAGAAAAATCAAGACTTAATATTACAGTATCAGGAACAAAAGATGCTATTATGATGGTTGAAGCAGGTGCTGATATTTTAAGTGAAGAAGAAGTTTTAAATGCAATTCTTTTCGCACATGAAGAAATTAAATCAATTTGTAAACTTTATAGAAACAATAAGAGAAGAAGTTGGTAAAGAAAAATCTGAAGTTATAATAAAAACAAAGAGATGAAGATTTATTCAACTCAATTATTGAATTTGGTAAAGAACAAATTATTTCTGCTCTAGAACTCCAAACAAAAATGGAAAGAGAAGAAAATCTTGATAAAATTACTAAAGAAATTTTTGAAAAATTTTACCTGATTATGAAGACAAAAAGGTGAAATTAATTCTGCTATAGAATCAGTTATAGTTGACGAGTTAGAAGATTAATAATAGAAGAAGGAATTAGACCGGATGATAGAGAACTTGATGAAGTTAGAAAAATTTCTTGTGAAAGAGACTTTTACCTAGAACTCATGGATCAGGTTTTATTTACAAGAGGACAAACTCAAGTTTTAACTTTAACAACTTTAGGAGCTCCCGGAGAAGTTCAAGTTTTAGATGGAGTTATTGATGAAGATGATAAGAGATATATGCATCAATACACTTTTCCACCATTTAGCGTTGGAGATGTTAGACCTTTAAGAAGTCCAGGAAGACGTGAAATTGGTCATGGTGCTTTTAGCTGAAAGAGCTTTAGTTCCTGTTTTACCAAGTGAGGAAGAGTTTCCATATACAATGAGATTAGTTTCAGAAGTTTTATCTTCAAATGGATCAAGTTCACAAGCAAGTATTTGTGGCTCAACACTTTCATTATTGGATGCAGGTGTTCCTATTAAAGATTCTGTTGCAGGTATTGCAATGGGACTTATAAAAGATGAAAAAACTAACAAAATTGCTATTTTAACAGATATTCAAGGTTTAGAAGACCATTTTGGAGATATGGACTTTAAAGTTGCTGGTACTAAAGATGGAATCACTGCTTTGCAAATGGATATTAAAATTGATGGTATTAGTAGAGAAATTTTGGCAACCGCACTAGAAAAAGCTAAAAGAGCAAGACTTCATATTTTATCAATTATGAATGATTGTATTGCAACTCCAAGTGAAGAAATGTCAAAATATGCTCCAAAGATATTTACTATGCAAATTTTACCAGAAAAATTAGATAGTAATTGGACCGGGTGGAAAAGTTATCAATAAGATTATTGATGAAACTGATGTTAAAATTGATACTTTTGATGATGGACGTATTGCAATTACAGCTGATTCAAGAAAAATGGTGAAAGAGCAATAGAAATGATTAATGAAATTGTTAAAGAAATTGAGGTTGGAGAAATTTACAGTGGTGTAATTACGACAATCACAAATTTTGAGCATTCGTTGAACTTATTAAAGGTAAGGAAGGCTTACTTCATATCTCAAATATGACTCACGAAAGATTAAATAAAGTTGAAGATTTATTTAAAAGTTGGAGATGAAGTGAAGTTAAAAGTACTAGAAATTGACAATCAAGGAAAGATTAAATTGTCACGAAAAGCCTTACTTGAAAAACCTAAAAAGAAAAAGAAGAAAAAAATAACAGAAATAGGTCAATATTCTAATTAGATTTGATTGACCTTTTTATTAAAATCTTATGATAGGAGGATTTGAATAGGGAAAAATAGTTTATAGTGCATTACAGCCTTCAGGTCAACTAACAATAGGAAATTATTTAGGTTCTATAAGAATTTTATGGTTTACAAGATCAATATGAATGTAATGTTGCAGACTTACATTCTATAACTGTACCACAAGAACCTAAATTACTTAGAGAAAGAACATTGGACTTAATGGCTATATTTTTAGCATCAGGATTAGAACCTGATAACTCTACTCTGTTCAGTCACATGTACCTCAACATGCTGGAATTACTTTGGGTTTTAAGTTGTATGAGTTAGATGGGACAGCTTAATAGAATGACTCAATTTAAAGAAAAATCACAAAAATCTGAAGAAAATCTAAATGCGGGTTTATTTACTTATCCCTGTTTTAATGGCTGCAGATATTTTACTATATCAAACAGATTTAGTTCCCTGTTGGTGTTGGATCAAAAACAACATTTTAGAGCTTGCAAGAGACTTAGCTGAAAGATTTAACAGTAAATATCAGATACTTTTGCAGTTCCTAAAGGAATAATTGGAAAAGAAACTGGTAAATTATGAGTCTTAAAAATCCTGAAAGAAGATGAGTAAATCTGATGAAGATGTTAATTCATTTATACTACTTCTGATGATGAAGAAACTATCAAGAGAAAAATTAAAAATCTGTAACTGATAGTCTTGGAAATTTCGATTATAATGATGAACAAAAAGGACTGAAAAACTTAATAAATATGTATAGTGCTTTTAGTGGAAAAACAAGGATGAAATTGTGGCAAAATATAAAACTGAAAATTATTCGGTGTTTAAAGAAGATTTAGGACAATTAATTGCAGATAGTTTAAAACCGCTAAGAGATAACTACAAAGAATTTATTTCAGATAAGGCATATCTTGAAAAAGTAGGAAAGAAGGAGCAGATAAAGCATCCTATTATGCAACTAAAACACTTAGGAAAGTTTATAAAAAAGTTGATTTTTACTAAGATAAAAAGAGACAGAAAATTTTATATTTTCTGTCTTTCTCTTTAATTATTTATAGTCTTCTACAATCATTCTTGCAAGTTCATGTGATTTCCACATCCTGTTGTAATTATAGTATCTTTTATCTTTAAATGTTTCAAATATATAATCTCTTGCTTCTTCAAATGTTTTAGGTATATAGCATTTACTCTGTTTTTATTTAGTTTTTCAACTAAATCTATTGAATGAATAGTAGGATCGAATTTTTTCTTGCAGCATAAATCTCAGTAACAATAACTTCATCACAATCATCAAAACATTTTGCAAAAGTCATTTAATAAAGCTTTTGTTCTTGAATAAGTATGTGGTTGGAAAAATACACACAAGTCTGCCTTCTTTATGTTCTGCAATAGAACTTAAACAGCTTTTTATTTCTTTTTGGTGATGACCATAATCGGTAGAATAGTAGCTTTTTACCATTACTCGATTACTCCATAAACTTCCATTCTTCTGTGTAAATTTTATATTTTGAAATAGCATTCTTAATATATTCAACATCTATTCTGTTTCATAAGTTGCTATAATCGCAGCAGCTGCATTGTAAATATTATGTCTGCCTATTATATTTAAACAAAAATGATATCCGAATTTTTCATTTTCAATATCAAAACAAGGATGTCCAACTTTATCAAAAACTTATATTTGTAATGTTATAAGTAGCATTTTCATTATTTATACCAAATGTAATAGTTTCTCCTTTGATATGTTCTAATAGGGAAGACAGTTAGGGTCGTCAATATTTATTATAGCTTTTGAATTTTTCATCCAAGTTTTTCATATATCCTATAAATGTATCTACAATATGATCCAAGTTTTTATAGAAATCTAAAATGATCTTCATCTATTTAAAATAATAGCCATACTAGGATAATAGTGAAGAATATTAGCCTTAAATTCACATGCTTCAGTTACAAGATAATCTTCATTTCCACACAAAACATTTCCATCAATTTTCATCTAAATTTCCACCAATTAAAAATTGATGGGTCAAATGGAGAATTAATTAAAATTTTTGAGATCATACTCGTTGTTGTACTCTTTCCGTGTGAACCGAAAATTGCAATGGAATGGGTATAATTTCTCATTAAGGCACCTAAAAATTGTCCTCTTGTTACGCAAGGAACTCCAATTGATTTTGCTTTAATTAACTCTTCATTATCCGGTAAAATTGCATCATATACAATTAAATCAGGATTTTCAATATTTTCCTTTTTGACCTATAAATATTTTGCACCATTTTTGTTCTAATATTTGAATTTCTTTAGAAGTATTTCTGTCACTTCCAGAAATACTATATCCTTTTTAGAAGTAGTTTAGCAATCCCACTCATACTAATTCCATAATACCGATGAAATGTATATTTTTTGTATTTTTATCATTAAAAATCAACTTTAAACATAATAACTCCATTCAAAAATAATATAATCACTGTAATTATAACATAAAAACATATATATGCCAAATTTTTATGAAAATTAAAAAAATGGAAAAAACTTCCCATTAATATATATATTTACTAAAACAGCAAATACATTATTTCTTTGTAGGTAGCAACATAAGTTTTTGAATTTTTACATACTACGTTATCTAAAACTAAAGTACCACCATACCATGCTTCAAAATCATCGTTATATTCATCATAATATCTACTATATGGGAAGTTTGGTGAAATACCAGATACTTTTAAAGTTTTAAATCTTGTTACTGCGCTATTATTATATTCATTATAAACTTCATCTGTGTCATCAGGTATTTCAGCATTATTCATCACAATCTAAATCACAAATCATAGAAATTTCATCTTTATCTACAATTGTAAAAACCTTTTTAAATTCAATTTTCTAATTTTCCATTTTCTAGTTCTCTAACTCTATATTCTTCTTTAATCCCATATTCTTTACCTGATTTAGTATTGCTGTGTGTAGGTTCAAAATGTTCACTTGCCGTTACTATATTGAATCCTAATCCCATTGATAAAAATCAATGTACAAACTATTAAAAATCATATTAACCTCCGTTGTTATACCTTTTAAAATTAATATTACGCGTTTATTCAGCAATTAAGTTATTAAATATACTTTCACAACATCATTATACTGTTTTAAAAATATTTGTCAATATATATTAATAATATTTTTAAAATGCTTTAACTTTATATTATAATTATTATAGTTTTACGCCGTATGGTAAAACTATAATAATTTCAGCATAATAACAATGAGTTATAGTAGGAAATATGCTATAATTAATATGGTTTTACGCCGTATGGTAAAACTATGATAAATTCAGCATAATAACATTAACAGATAAAAAGAATTAATTTATGGTTTTGTGATAAAAATATTTTTGGAGAATAAAAATGATACTTTTTAATCGACGAGTTCAAGTCTTATTTTTAGGCTTTTTATGCGATAAGAAATTTAACAACTAAAGATGGAGTTTTTGTAAATGGAGTGTATGGTTTTTAAATATGTACTACAAAGCATTGGAATTAATAAAATCCCACTCATATTTTTGTAGCTTTTGATAAGGGTTCAAAAACTTTTTAGACATAATGAGTTTGCAGATTATAAGGGAACTCGTGATAATGCTCTAATGAAATAACTTATCAGTTTGGAATTTTAAAAGATTTACTATCTTCTATGAATGTAAATTATTTGGAGCTTGATGAATATGAAGCAGATGATATTATAGGAACAATTGCAAAAACTTGCTCAAAAAGAAGGCTTTGAAGTAGATATTTTTACGGAGATAGAGATTATTTACAATTAGTTGATGATAATATTCTTGTTTATTTGACAAAAAGGGTATTAGTGAAATTAAACTTATGAATACAGAATCAATTTTAGAGGAATATGATCTTTCTCCCAAACAACTGATTGATGTTAAAGCTCTTCAGGAGATAGCTCCGATAATATACCCGGAGTTAAGGGAGTTGGAGAAAAACCGCATTAAAATTAATTCAAGAATATGGTAATCTTGAAAACTTATATGAAAATATAGATAATCTTAAAGGAAAATTAAAGGAAAAATCTTGTTAATGAAAAAGATAAAGGCTTATTTAAGTAGATATCTTGGAGAGATTTTTGAGAGTTCCTATTGAGAGAAATATTGAAGATTTTGAAATTAAAGATGTAAATTATAATGAATATCTTAAAAAGTTAGAAAAATTAGAATTTAATAGTATTATAAATAAGCATTTTAAAGATATAGAAAGTAGTAAAAATCAAATCAAAATATTGATTTTTGAAGTAATTAATTTTTCAGAAATTTTTGAAAAAGATAAAAATGATGATGAGATATCAATTAAATTTTTCTCTGATAAAGGGTATATCTATAGGAAGAAATTTTATATCGGAATTTATTCGAATTTTAATAAGAAAGCTTATATTTGTAAAGATTTTAAGCTATCAGATTTTGAAAAAGTTTTGTAATTTAGATATAAAGATAATTGGTTATGATATAAAGGAAGAATTGTTTTGCATTAAAAAACAATTTAGAATTTAAAATTATGAAGATGTAATGATTTTAGAATATTTAATTGACTCTAATAAAGGAAATTATGATATTCTAAAAGTTAGTAATGAATTTTTAAATCTGAAATTTTAGATTTAAAGAAATGCTTGGAAAAAGGTAAAAATAAGAAGACTGAATTGGAAGAGGACATTATTTTAAATTTATTTCACAAAATGTATTTGCAATTTCAGCTTTTATATGATATTTTTATAGAAAAAGCTAAAAGAAAATAAATCTGATTTCATTATATGAAAATGTTGAAAAACCTCTTGTTAAGGTTCTTGCAGATATGGAAAAACAGGAGTTTTAGTAGATAGAAATAAGATTATTGAGTTAAATGAGGAATATTCAAAACTTGCATATTTGTATGAACAAAAAGTTTTATGAACTTGCAGGAGAAGTATTTAATTTGAATTCTCCAAAACAGCTTGTGTAATTTTATTTGAAAAATAGGATTACCTGTAGTAAAAAGACAAAAACAGGATATTCGACAGACGTTGAAGTTTTAGAAAAATTATCAAAAAGCATGAAATAGCAGATTATATTTTTAAAATACAGATCTTTGAACAAGTTAATTTCAACTTATTTAGATGGAATATTGGAGTATATTATGGATGACGCAGAGTTAGAACTTTTTTAAGCAGATGATTACCGCAACAGGAAGACTTAGCTCTGTAGATCCTAATTTACAAAATATTCAATAAGGAGTGAAGAAGGAAAAATATTAGAAAAGTATTTGGTAGCAGATAAAAACAAAGTTTTTATTGATGCAGATTATTCACAAATTGAACTTAGAGTTTAGCTCATTTGTCTAAGGATTCAGTTATGATTGATTCTTTTTAAAAATGATTTGGACATACATTATAAAAACCGCAAGTGAAGTTTTTGGAGTTCCGACAATGAAGCTACCGACAATCAAAGACGAAGTGCAAAGGCTGTAAAATTTTGGAATAGTTTATGGATAAGTGATTATGGTCTTTCAAAGGATTTTGAATATTACCAGAAATGAAGCAAGGCAGTATATTGATGGATATTTGAATACTTTATCCTAGTATAAAAAGTTATATGGAAGAAATAGTTAATAAAGCTAAGAAAGATGGTTTTGTAACAACGATTTTGGATAGAAAGAGATATATTCCGGAAATTAACTCCAAAAATTTTAATATTAGAAGTTTTGGAGAGAGGATTGCTTTGAATACTCCAATACAAGGCAGTGCAGCTGATATCATAAAACTTGATATGATTAAAGTTTATGAAAGACTGAAAGTTGAAAAAGTTAATGCGAAGTTGATTTTGCAAATTCACGACGAGCTTATAGTAGAAATGCGAAGAAAGTGAAAAAGAAACTGTTAAGAAGATTTTTAAAAATTCTATGGAAAATGTATATAAATTGGATTTACCGTTGAAAGTCGATATTTGTGAGGGGAGAAATTGGTATGAGTCGAAATAAAAAAATTTATTGTTATCACAGGACAAATTGCCAGTGGTAAGAGCAGTCTAGCCGAGCTGATTAAAGAGAGGAACGAAAATTATTTAGTTTAGATGCAGATGATCAAATTAAAGAATTATATAAAAGAGGTGCTGAACTTTATAAAGTTTTTAGTAAATGAGTTTGGAGACAGTATTCTAAATGAAAAAGGCAATATTTCAAAGTCAAAATTAAGAAAAATTGTATTTTTGAATGATGAAAATAGAGAAAAGCTAATTCTTGACTCATCCTGTTATTTTGAAGAATATGGTCAATCTTGTATAAAAATTCTGATGCAGAAGTTGTGTTTTTACAAATTCCTTTTAAACGAATCAATAGACAGATTAGAAAAATTAATTGATATTGATGAAATATGGAATATAACTGCAAATGATGAAGTTAGATTTAAAAAGGCTAATGGAAAGAAAGGGCATTACAGAAGAAATTGCTCGTAGAATTATGGAAATTCAATCAGAGTTTGAAAACGAAAATTATGATATTTTATCTGTCGAAAATAATGGTGATTTTGAGGAATTAAAAGATAAACTTGATTTATTTTTAAAAAACAGTTGTATAAATGAAGGAAAAAGTTGGATTTTTTTGGAAAGTTGAAGAAGAGTAAACAAGAAGAAGCTGAAGAAGACAAAGCAATTGTCGAAGACAGAACTGAAGATGACAGATGTAGTTAGAAAATTAACTGAAGATGAATTAAAAGCGATGAATGCTGGCTGAGGAAGTTTTTAATGATCATCCTTTAGAGAAAGAAAACTTAGACAATAATGAAAAATTTGATGGCTTTTATGAAGTCAGTATTCTGCAAATGAACAAAGTACTGAAAAATGTTGATTTAAAAAATTTGGAAAGTCAGAATTATTAAATATGGAAAGACTAAATTAACAGATTTAAGTCTTTTGCGTGAAGAAAATAGATTCTACTAATTCTGCTAAAAACGGTATTAATAATTCTAATGAAGAGTTTTTGAAGAGAAAGTAGTAGAAGATACAAAAAGACAAAGGCAGAGATGAAAATGTGGATATTAATAACAATAATAACAGTATTAATTATGTAAGGCATTATTTTTGGGAGCCGTATATTACGGTGGAAAAATTATCCTATAAATTATATTGAAGAAATTCAAAAATATTCTAATGAGTATGGAGTAGATCCGAAGGTAGTTTTAGCGATATGAGGGTTGAAAAGTATCAAAAGTGATGCAAGTAAAGTTAATGCTAAAGGTTTAATGCAAGTTTTACCGGATACTGCTAAACATGTTGCAAAGTTGTCAAATGTTAATGTAAATTCTGTTGACTTAAACGATCCTGAAACGAATGTAAAATTTGGGAACATATTATTTAAAAATATTTAATGCAAAAATTTTAGCAATATGGATACAGTTTATGCAGCATATAATGGTGGAATAGGAAATGTAAATACTGGCTAAAAGATTCAAAATATTCAAATGATGGAGTTAGTCTTTACAATATTCCTTCAGCAGAAACTAAAAATTATGTAAATAAAGTGAATGAAGCATTAAAAGCTTATGAAATTTTATATGGAAAGGAATTTCCAACTACTAAAGGATTTTGGGTAAAATTTATAGATAATGTGAAGAATGCAGTTAGATATATTTTTAGAAATTTTTAATAAAAAGTAAAAATTATAGTACTGGATACAAATAGCAACGGACAACGAAGTCCGTTGTTTTTATGAAATTAAAAAGATTCAAAATTGATTCTAACTAATATATATGATATAATCAATGCGATTTTATAATAATATTTTGGGATAATTATGGGAAAATAAAAAGATTGAATTTATGAAAAATTTTATAAATGATAGAGAAAAATTAATGAGAATTTTACTTTGGGGATCAGTAGTTTTAGATATTTTTAGTATTATGTTTTTGTTATTGGTTTGCTGCTTGAATGGAAGTTCTGAAATAGGATCTTTTATGATTGGAATTATTTTTAAATATGGGTTAATTCTATATCATAAGCATTATACTTAAGTTTGTAGCTTTATTTTAAGTCTTCGAAGAGATACAAAGAAAAAGGAAATACTTTTTATTACTTGTGTTTCCTTGTTCAGATTATTGTTTATTGAGCATTAGTTTATGGAATATATTATATTGGCAAGATAATGACTGCTGTGGGATACTATATTAAATTTAAATTATATTAATTTAAGAGTTGAAGTTGAGAGGAATTTCAAACATTTTAATCAACTTTTTTGTTTATGTTAACAATCTTTAAATTATAAAAATTTTTCAAAAAGTAAAATAATCTCATTCGTTGGGTAATATAATAAAGGTCAAAGTAGGTCAGGAGGTGTTCTTTGGCAGGTATCAGTGATATTATAGAAAAATTTTTGAAAGAAATGTTAGATACTCGAGAATGGGATTATTGAGATAGGTAGAAATGATTTAGCAAGTAGATTTTCTTGTGCTCCTTCTCAAAATAAAATTATGTTTTGACAACAAGATTTTTCTTCAACAAAAAGGATATTATATTGAAAGTCGTCGAGGAGGAGTGGTTATATAAGAATTTCAACTCTTTTCAAAATGAAGATGTATTTTTAAAATTCAGTTATTGAGTATTTAGAACAAAATAATATAACTTTTAATGAAGGTCGAAGAATTATAGATAGAATCTTTGAATTGGGATATATCACAAAAAGAGAAAGATTTATTATTTTACACGCTATAAGCGATAATTCTCTTTTGTAGATAATAGTTAGAGATAAGTTAAGAGCTAATATTTTTGCTAATATGTTTGTATTCTTTCGGAGGGAAATGAGTAAGAGAATTGCAACGATTAGTTATGAAAAAGAAATTACAGATATTGAATATGATAATTTATTCAATTCATTAAAATCTTATGAAAAAAGATGAACTGTTTTGTAACTTTAAAGGTCAAATTTCTAATTCAAATATATGTAAAAAGTGTAAAACTTCTAAAGGATATTGTCTATACAAATTACTTGTTTGTCCTTGTTGTTTTGAGACAATTTATAAACTTATAGAAAAACAAGAAATTGAAACCCACACTCATTTATTCAAATTTTATCAAAAGACTATTATGCAATGATTTTAGAAAATATAGAGGCAAAAACCTGAATATGCTAAGGAATTTTTGAAAAACGAAATAAAAATTTCAGATTTAGAAGAGAGCTGGAGCATAGTATAGAGAGGGAAGAATTTTTAAAATGTGATATTTTAAAAATGCTATTGAAGATTTAAAAAAAGAAAAATCTGAAATTTAGGAGGAGAATAAATGAGTAGTTTCTTAGGAAAATTTCTGAAAAGTATGTTTCTCTTTCAAGTCAAGTTGATGTTTATAGAAATATAAAGGATTCAAATTTAATTGTATGTTAACTTTTGAAGATGAAATTAATTTATATAATAAAATTTGTTCTCAATTCTATAAATTGTATTACAGTGATAGGTTTACATTTGAAAAGGTAAATACAAAAACAAATATTAAAAATATTATAATAAAGCGGATATTTTTGTATTCAAATGATATTTTTAGAAAAATTCTATATATAGCTCAAGAGATGATAAGTTTGTTTTTATGAATATAAACATTGGGGAACATCTTAGGTTGACAGGAAACTTCCGGGAGTTAATTTTTAGATGTGGACATTTTTGCTTATGGGCTGGAGTCAGATTTAGATGAGAAACTGAAATTCTCATTTAATACAAATTTCGGCTATGTTTTTAAAGATGTAATTTAGTTGGAATGGATTAAAAATGATTGAGTTTTACATATCCCGTCATTAAAATATTATAAAATGACTGAATTTTTTTAGAAAATAAAATGAAAAATTAGGAATTAACTTTTTATTCTTTATCCAAAATAGGTCTTTGTGAGGATTTTTATATAGCAGAATTTTGTAATCACAATGCAGAAGAATTTTCTGCTAATAGAAAAATGGACAAATATATTACAGAAATTGTTAATTTGGAAATAGATAATCGTAGAAAAACTTTTGGGTATAAAAACTGATTACTATAGAGAAAAACTTGAAAGATATAGGAAAATTTTTAAAAACAGAAAGCATAAAATCCATATATGGTTAGTAAATTTATTTCACTTTGTATATTATTACAAAGTTTGGATCTTATAGTTGATTATGATATAAAGAGTTGTATGAATGTATTATGACTGTTAAGTTCAACTTTTAAATGAAAAAGAGAGAGATGAAGAACTTTTAAAATGTAATTTTTAAATTAATATAGGGGTAGTTTATGTATGAAAATGTAATTAGAAGCGTTGATGAGTTTATCCGATATGCAGTAAATGAAGCATTTTTATCTTAAGGATAATTATATTGGAACTGAACATATTTTTACTAGCTTTTTAAAAATAAACAGTAGAGAAACTGAAAGTCTTATTTTCAGCAGGGTGCAAATTATAATCTTTAAAAGTTATCTAATAGATAAGAGAGTTTGGAAACTTTTCTAATGTTGCTAGTAAGTTATCTAAAAACGCAAAGAAAGTTGTAGATAATGCTATGGATATTGCAATGAATTCAGATAATATTCAAGTTTTACCTTGTCATCTTTTTGATTTCTTTAATGGAATTAAAGTAGGGGTTAGCATATAAAAATGCTTATTGAAACTAATGTCAGTCCTGAAAGTATTTTTAGCAGATATAAAAAGAAAAAGATACATTTTGAAAATGATTCGGATATTACAGGGGAAGTAACAACAGAAACCCCTAGAAAAATACACTGTAAATTTGAATGAAAGAGCAAAAACGGAAAGATAGATCAAGTAATAGGTAGAGATAAAGAAATAGATAGAATTTTACAAATTTTACTTAGAAGAACAAAAATAATCCAATTTTAATTGGAGAGGCAGGAGTTAGGGAAAAACTGCCATTGTAGAGGGTCTTGCTCTTAGGATTGTAGAGGAAAAAGTTCCTGAATTTTTAGAAAATAAAACTATTTATAGCTTAGATTTACCAAGCATGCTTGCAGGAAGTAAGTATCGTGGAGATTTTCGAAAAAGAGTAAAGGATACTTTGGATGAAATTATGAAAAATAAAAATGTAATTATATTCATAGATGAATTTTCATAATATAGTTGGAACTGGAGGTAGTGAAGGTTCTATTGATGCGGCAAATATTTTAAAACCATTTTTGGCTAGAGGAGAAGTTCAATTAATTGGTGCCACAACTACTGATGAATACAGAAAATATATTGAAAAAGATTCTGCACTTGAAAGGAGGTTACAACCTATAGAAGTTTCTGAACCAACGATTAGTCAGACTATAAATATATTATAGGGGTCTAAGAGAAAAATACGAAAAACATCATGGGATAGTAATAACAGATGAAGCTATAAAAAGCAGCTGTAGAATTATCTAATAGATATTTGACAGATAGATTTTTGCCGGATAAAGCTATTGATTTGATAGATGAAGCCGGATCTATGCTAAGAATAAAATCATATTTGAATCTGGATGATATAATTTTTTTGAAAGATGAAAAATTCTAAATTAAAAGCTGATATAAAAGAAATTTGTTGCAAATCAGGAATTTTTAAAAAGCTCAGGAATATAAAAACAGATACGAACAAAATTTAGAAGAGATTAAAAAGCTTAAAGAGATAAAAAGGCAAAAAAATAATGAGAATTTAACTTTAAAATATGATGATATTGCAAAAAGTTGTTTCTAGATTGAGTAAAGTTCCGGTTAATAAAATTAACTGTTGAGGAAAGTCAAAAATATTTGTCCCTTTCAGATAATTTAAAAATATTGTTATTGGTCAAGGAACAGCAATTGACAGGGGTTACAAGTGATAAAAAGATCCAGAGCAGGAGTCTCTTTAGGTGAGTAAGCCTATAGGGTAGTTTTTATTTTCGTTGGAGCAACGGGAGTTAGTAAAACATATCTTGCAAAAATCTTTGGCAAATCTTTTATTTGAATCTGAGAAAATATGATTAGGATAGATATGAGTGAGTATATGGAAAAAACATACTGTTTCCAAACTTGTAGGCTCTCCCAGGGATATGTCGGATATGGAGAAGGCGGATATTTAACTGAAGCGGTTAGAAGAAGACCATATAGTGTTGTATTGTTTGATGAAATCGAAAAAGCTCATCCGGATGTATTTAATATGTTACTTCAAATTCTTGATGATGGAAGACTTACAGATTCACAAGGAAAAACTGTAAATTTTAAAAACACAGTAATTATTATGACTTCAAATGAGAGTATCTGCAATCGAAAAAGAAAAACACTTTAGGTTTTTCTTCAAAAAGATGAAGTAGAAAAGAATATGATAGGGATTAAAGACATTGTAAATTCTGAACTTAAGATCATGTTCAAACCTGAATTTTTAAAAACAGAGTAGATGATATAATAGTATTTTCAAGACTGACGAAAAAGAATATTTAAGATTACAGAGCTTTTTGCTTGAAAAAAATTGAAAAAGACTTAAAAATATTGGTCTAAATGTTGGATATAGTAATAAGATTATTAAAAACTATCCGATATGGGATATGATAAGTCTTATGGAGCAAGACCGCTTGAAAGAATTATCAAATCTGAGCTTGAAAATAAAATCGCAGATGAAATTTTAAAAGAATCAAATTCTCAGTGATGAAAAACTATTTTTAGATGTTAAAAAGGCAATATTGTATTGGAAAAAGTAAAAAGTCAAAACTAAGTAAATATATTTTTATTCTTAAGATAATAGAATATCTTGATAATATTTAGAAAATATGTTAATATCATAAAAAGGAGAGATGTTTGTGATAATTACAACTACAAATAGTATTGAGGATATGAAATTGTTGAATATAAAGGAGTTGTTTTTATGAAGTAATTACAGGAGTAAATTTGTAAAAAGATTTTAAGGCAGGGACTTAGAGATATTTTTTGGAGGACGTTCGTCTTCTTATGAAGAAGAATTGATGGAAGAGAGAAGAGAGCGTAGATGAAGATTGTAGAAAGAGCGACAGAAATTGGAGCAAATGCTGTCGTTGGACTTAAGATGGATTATGAGATGCTTGGGAGCATCGAACAGTATGATGATGGTTACTGTTCGGGGACTGCAGTTAGAATTGTAAAGAAATAGATTTTTAGGTGTTTTTAATTTTTTAAAACACCTTTTTCGTTTTAATTTTTTAAATTTAATTTATTTTTACTTGAAAATTTTTAAAAATTTAGTATAATGTATTCAATAAAGGGAGTAGCTAATTTTGTTTGGTCGTCAATACGGTTTATCCAGCTAAACACCTAACTATTTCAATAGGAAGCAAGACCTTTGTTTAATTTTTATTAAACAAGGTTTTTATGTAAAAAGCCTTAATTCAAGGAGGAAAATTTATGTTTTGGTACAACAAAAGTGTTAATGAATGTATCAATGAGCTTGGAAGTGATGCGGAAAATGGTCTTTCAAGCAAGAAAGCCATAGAGCTTTTAGAGAAAAATGAAGAAACGAATTAAAACAGAAGAATAAAAATCACTTTTTTCAAAAATTATTGACCAATTCTAAAGATCCGATGATTTTAATTCAATTGGAGCTGTATTATGTCTGCTGTTGTTGGAGAATTAACTGATGCTTTTATAATTATTGCAATTGTAATGTGAATGCAATTCTTTCGCTTAATCAAGAAGGAAAAGCTGAAAAAGGCAATAGAAGCCTACAAAAAATGGCAAGTCCTATGGCTAAAGTTTATAGAGACGGAAAGTTATTGCATATTCCTTCTCCAGAAATTGTGGTTGGAGATATTGTTGAACTTGAAACAGGAGATATTATTCCGGCAGATTTAAAGATTGATTGAGAGTTTTATTTTGAAAATTGATGAAGCGTCTTTGACAGGGGAATCGGTACCTGTTGAAAAATTTGCTGATAAAGTTTATGATGGAGAAATTGAAATTGGCGATAGAGAAAATATGGCTTATTCATCAACTATTGTATCTTACGGTAGAGGATTGGGAGTAGTAGTTTCTACAGGAGAAAGTACAGAAATTGGTAAAATTGCGACAACTCTTGATTCTTTTGAAGATGAAAACACTCCACTTTCAAAAGAAACTTGCAGGACTTTCAAAAATCTTTGGGAGTTATAACGATAGGAGTTTGTGTTGTAGTTTTTATAGTTGGACTCTATACAGACAGAAATTCTTACTTATGCTTTTAACTGCTATTTCACTTGCTGTTGCAGCGGTTCCTGAAGGATTACCGGCAATAGTTACGATAGTGTTATCACTGGTATGACAAAGATGGTTAAAAAGAATGCAATAGTAAAGAAACTTTTAGCAGTTGAAACATTGGGAACTACAACAGTAATTTGTTCAGATAAAACAGGAACTTTACTCAAAATGAAATGACTGTAAAAAAAGTTTTTGTAAATAATTTAGTTTATGATGTAGAAGGAACTGGTTATGAACCTGCTGGAGATATGCTTTTAGACGGAGAAAAAGTTGATGCTAAAAGAAATAGATGATTTTATTTCAATTTCTAAGATTTCAACTCTTGTTAATGATGCAAAACTTATTAAAGATGAAAATATGTATAAAATTGTGGGAGATCCTACGAAGGAGCATTGACTACTCTTTCTGAAAAAGTTGATATTTCAAAAAGATGATTTAAGCAATAAACATAAAAGAATTGCTGAAATACCTTTTGATTCTACTAGAAAGATGATGACAACTTTAATGAAAATGTATTTTTCATCAAATATCATTTCAAGCTACAAAAGGAGCTCCGGATATTGTAATAGAGTAATGTAAATATGTTCTAATAAATGGAAAAGAAGAAGAGTTTACTCTGAGTTGAAAGATAAAGTTCTTTTACAAAATAGTCAATTTACTAAACAAGTTTCTTCGTGTGTTAGCTTTTGTTTATAGAAAATTTGATTCATTACCTGGAGACAGAACTTCAGAAAATATTGAAAAGGATATGATTTTGTTGGATTGATGGGAATGATTGATCTGCAAGACCTGGAAGCAAAAAGAAGCAATTAAAGGAATGTAGAAATGCCGGAATAATTCCAATAATGATAACAGAGATTATCTTGAAAACCGCAGTAGCTATTGTGAAAAGATTTAGGGAATTTTAGATGAACATTCAAAAAGCAATTATGGGTCGTGAACTTAATAAGATGACTGAAGAAGAAATTTGTGAAGTTGTTAAAACTACAAGAGTTTTTGCAAGAGTAAGTCCTGAAAACAAAAGTACAAATAGTTAGTGCCTTAAAGAAAAATGGACATATTGTTGCAATGACAGGAGATGGAGTAAATGATGCGCCTGCAATCAAGAGACAGATATTGGCGTTTCAATGGGAATTACTGAACAGATGTTGCAAAAAAATACTTGATGTAATTTTAACAGATGATAATTTTTGCAACAATAGTTTCAGCAGTTCATGAAGGACGTATAATTTATTCAAATATTAAAAAAATTTGTATCTTTCTTGTTATCTTGTAATGTTGGAGAAATATTAATAGTTTTAATTTCAATATTATTAAACATACCGGTGCCTTTTGTTCCAATTCAATTGCTTTGGTTGAATTTAGTTACAGATAGTTTTCCGGCACTTGCACTTGGAGTTGAAAAAGGTGATGAAGATATTATGCATGTTTCTCCTAGAAATCCAAATGAGTCAATTTTGGATAAAGAGATGGTATATAGTATAATTTCTCAGTCATTGGCAATTACTACAGCAACACTTGTAGCGTATTTTTATGGAATGTATCATTATCCTAATCATATTGAAGGAGCAAGAACAGTTGCATTTTTCACACTTATAACAGCAGAGCTTTTAAGAAGTTACTCTAGAAGTAGTAGATTTACCTTATTCCATATTGGAGTATTTTCAAACAAAACATTAGTTTATGGAACAACTTTATCTTTCTTTTATGATGTTAGTAGTTGTATATGTACCTTTCTTACAACCATACTTTTTGATACTGTTTCTTTAGAATAAAAGAGTTAGTGGTTGCAATTCCACTAGCATTTTTACCTTTTATAGTTGCAGAAGTTTCAAAAGTTATGAGATAAAAATATTGTAAAAACAGCCGGATTATATGTAATAAAAAAATTGGCAGTTTTTACTGATAAATTTTGAGTTAATTGTAATTAGTCATTATAAATTTAATTACCAACTATGGTTAAAATATTTATTTTGCTAAGCACAAACAAAAGAGTGTTTTGCAATTTATTTATAAGGGTATCTTATAATTTATAGTGTAGTTTATTTTACATCAATATAGGATTCTTTTTAGAGTAAAAAGATATTGACATTTCTTAAATAAATTGTATACTGAAAGAAGGAATAACGATTCCCTAATAAATGTTTTGTTAATAAAAAGGAGGATTTTTATGAAGACAGATGTCAAATTGCTCAAGAAGCGAAAAATGAAACCTATCAAAGAAGTAGCTGATTATTTAGATTTCGGAAGAAGCTATAGAGCTTTATGGAAATTATAAGGCAAAGTTAAATATTCATGAATTGAAAGATTATAAAGATAGACCAAATGGAAAAATTAATTTTGGTAACTGCTATTACTCCAACTCCTGCAGGGAAGGAAAAACTACAACTGTTGTAGGACTTGGTGACGGATTAAATAGAATAGGGAAAAGAACATCTCTTGCACTTAGAGAACCTTCTTTAGGACTCGGTTTTTGGAGTTAAAGGTGGAGCTGCAGGTGGAGGATATGCTCAGTAGTTCTTATGGAAGATATAACTTTACATTTTACAGGAGATTTTAATGCTATGGTGCGGCAAATAATTTACTTGCTGCAATGTTGGATAATCATATTAATCACGGAAATGAATTAGATATTGATTCGAGAACTATTACTTTAAAAAGAGTTGTTGATATGAACGATAGGGCAACTTCGTTTTCATTGTAGATGGATTAAACGGAAAAAGCTAATGGTGTTCCAGAGAAGATGGTTTTGAAATAGTAGTTGCTTAGAAGTAATGGCTATTTTATGTCTATCAAATGATTTAAAAGATTTAAAGGAAAAAATTAGGAAAAATCATCGTTGCTTATAATAGAAAAGTGAACCAGTAACCGCAAAAGATTTGAATGCTCAAGGAGCTATGGCGGCTTTATTGAAAGATGCTATTAAACCAAATCTTGTTCAAACTTTCTAGAACATACTCCTGCTTTTATTCATGGAGGACCTTTTGCAAATATAGCACATGGTTGCAATAGTATAATTGCTACAAAATTAGCATTGAAATATTCTGATTATGTTGTTACTGAAGCAGGTTTTGGAGCTGACTTAGGAGCTGAAAAATTTTTAGATATAAAATGTAGATTTTGCAGGTTTAAACCTAATGCAGTCGTAGTTAGCTACTGTAAGAGCATTAAAAATGCACGGTGGACTTGCTAAGACTGAATTAGGAAATGAAGATTTAGTTGCATTGGAAAAAGGACTTCCAAACTTTATTAAAGCATGTTGAAAATATGCAAAATCTATTTAGTATTCTTGTGTAGTTGCAATTAATAAATTCTATTAGATACTGATGCAGAAATCAAATTGATTGAAACAAAAGTGTAAAGAACTAGGCGTTAATGTAGTTCTTTCAGACGTTTGGGCAAAAGGTGGAGAAGGTGCTATCGATCTTGCTCATGAAGTTGTAGACTTGCATGAAAAATGACAAAACCAATTAATCAAATTTATGATATTGAAGATTCTTTTAGAAGAAAAATTAAATAAAATTGTTCAAAAAGTTTATGGAGGATCTGGTATAACATTCTTCCAGGAGTTAAAAAGAAAAATTAAAAACTATTGAAGAATTAGGATTTAGAAATGTTCTATCTGTATGGCGAAAAACACAATACTCATTCTCTGATGATAAGAATAAGGTTGGTAGACCAGAAGGATTTAAGGTAAATATCAAAAATATAAAAATTGCTGCAGGTGCAGGATTTGCTGTTGCTTATAGTGGAGATATTATGACTATGCCTGGATTACCAAAAGTTCCTCGCTGCAAATAATATTGACATAACTGATGATGGAAAAATAATTGGATTATTCTAGTTAATAGGAGGAATTTATGGAACAAAAATGTGTGATAAAACCATAAATTTATTTATTCAAGAATTATCAGATAAACAACCGGTACCAGGGGGCGGAGGGCATCCGCCTTGTAGGTGCTTTGGGGAGTTGCCCTTTTAAATATGGATGCAATTTATACTACTGGTAATGAAAAATTTAAAGATGTTGAAGAAGAAATTAAAAGAACAAATTAAAAAGTACAATGAATTAATTATTTACTTAAAAGAATTAGTTCAAAGGCGATGCAGATGCTTTTTATCCACTTTCTCAATGTTATAAGATGCCAAGAAATACTGACGAAGAAAAAGAGATTAAAGAGAGAAGCATTAGAAGAAAACCTTTATAATGCTAGCTATGATTCCTTTACAAATAATGGAAAAATCTTATGAGGCACTTTGCTTAGTAGATAGACTTATTAGAATTGGAAATAAAAATCTATTGAGATGTTGCAACTGAGCTGTATTTTTAGAATCCGCTCTTAAAGGGCAAGTCTTAGTGTCTTTATGAATACTTTTCAATGAAAAATGAAGATAATATTAAGATGATAAATGAAAAATCTATGAAATTATTAAAAGATGGAACGAAACTTGCTAACAAGGCGTTTTGAAGAAATATTTAATGGATTTTAAAATAAGGAGACTATTATGACAACAATAATGAAAGGTAAAGAAGTAGCAATTGCTTTTAAAGGAAAAAGATTAAAGCAGGAGTTGCTGAACTTAAAGAAAAAGGAAAAGTTACTACTTGTGGTTTTATTAGAGTTGGAGATAGAAGTGATTCTATAGGTTATGAAAAATGCAGCATTAAAGTTTTATCTTCTTTAGGAATTGAATGTGTTCAATTTCACTATCCAGAAGATATTACTGAAGCTGATTTTATATCTGAACTTGAAAATTGGGGAATGATGATAGTGTTGATGGTTTTTACTTTTAAGACCATTACCTGCACATATTGACGATGATTTGGTTGGAATGAAAATTAATCCTAAAAAAAGATATTGATGGAGTAAGTCCATATAATATTGAGAAGTTTTTCTATCCGAAAGAAGATAGTTTTCATTCCTTTGTACCGCTGCTGCTGTTATAAAAATGTTAGAATTTTATGATTTAGATTTAACAGGTAAAAATGCAGTTGTATTAGGTCGTAGCAATGTAATCGGAAAACCTGTTGCAATGCTGTTATTGGCAAAAATGCAACAGTTACTGTATGTCATAGTAGAACTCAAAAATTTGAAAAGAAGTTTGTAAGAATGCAGATGTCTTAGTTTCAGCTATTGGGAAAGCTCGATTTTTGTTACAAAAGAATTTGTAAAAGAAGGGCTATAGTAGTTGACGTTGGAACAAATTATGATGAAAACGGAAAGGTAACAGGCGATGTTGATTTTTGATGAAGTTTCTGAAATTGCAAGTTATATTAATCCTGTACCCGGTGGTATCGGATCAATAACTACTTCAGTTTTAGCTGAAAAAAATGTTTAATCGCTGCTAGAAAAAGGTAAAAATAATATGAATTATGAAACTGCAATGATAAAACTCAGAGGAGAAGTTTGCAGTGGAGTTAAATTAGGTTTACAAAATATAAAAATCTTATGGAAAAATTAGGAAATCCACAAGATAAATTAAAAATTATTCATATTGCAGGAACCAATGGTAAGGGGTTCCTGCACTTTTGTAAAATTCTGTTTTAGTTTCACAAGGGTATAAAGTTGGGATGTTTACTCTCTATTTACAATTTTGAAGAAAGAATTAGAATAAATAATAAAAATATTCCAGAAGATAAATTAATAGAATTAATGAATGAGGTAAGAGAAATTGCAAATACTCTTGAAGTTTTTCCAGCCGATTTTGAACTTGTAACTAGCTTTTAGCATTTTTGTATTTTTATAGAAAAATTGTGATTTTTGCTATTATGGAAGTAGGATTAGGTGGAAGACTTGATGCTACAAATGTAATAAACAAACCTTTAATTACATTAATTACATCTATAAGTTTTGATCATCAACAATTTTTGGGAAAATACAATAAAAGAAATAGCATTGGAAAAAGCAGGAATAATTAAAGATGGTGTTCCTCTAGTTCTATATTCACAAGATAATGATGTTATGGACAGCATTATAGAGTTGCAAAAATAAGAATTCTAAAATTATTTTAAATGATTTATCAAAAATTAAAGTATTGGAAAATAATAAAATCAGGGACAAGTTATAGACTATAAAGAATTTTAAGAATTTAAAAATTAATTTACTTGGTTCACATCAAGTTAAAAATGCTACAATTTCTCTTGAATTACTTTTAGAACTTAGAAAAAATGGGTTTTGAAATTTCAAATAAAAGTATATATAATGGATTTTTCAACAGTTACTTGGCCTTGTAGATTTGAACTGGTTTCAAAAAGTCCGGATTTTATTTTGGATGGAGCTCATAATATTGATGGGATTGAAAAATTTGTTTCAAATATGAATTTTATTACAAAAATAATAAAAAGATTGCAATTTTTGGAGTGTTAGCAGATAAAGATTATAATGAAATGCTCGAAAAAATTGTTCCATGTTTTGATGTGTTTTTGACTGTTAGACCGGATTCTGAAAGAGCAATGGAAGCTTATGAATTAAAAAGAAAAATTGAAGCATTAACTGAAAAAAGTTTATAGTTTTGAAAATTATCAAGAAGCAATAGATAAAGCATTTGAAATATCAAGAAAGATGATGTTATTTCAGCATTTGGATCTTTGTATTTTTGTAGGAGAGATGTAAACTTTTGGGAGTGAGTGATTATTAATGGATAAAAATTATAAGAAAAAGAAATTCAAGAGAAACTAAAAATATCAGATAAAAGATAGAAAAAAAGTTTTTGAAGAAATTTTATAAAAAAATTATTTGAAAACGAAAATTTTTAAAAATGCAAATTGTATTGCACTGACAATTCCGTTTGGTACGGAAATAAATACTTATCCAATAATTGAAAAATTGTTGAAAAAACGGAAAAATAGTATGTTCGCCTATTTGTGAAAAAAGAAAGTAGAAAAATGACTTTTATAAAATAAATTCTTTGGATGAGTTAGTTGAAGGATATTATGGTATAAAAACTCCCTCAAAATAGAAGAGAAAATATTATCAAAAAGACGAGATTGATTTAATATTAGTTCCGAGTAGGATTTGATAAAAATAATTATAGAATTGGATTTGGTGGGGGCTATTATGATAGGTATTTAAAAGATTTTAAAGGATATACAATATCTTTAGCTTTTAAAGAGCAAATAGTGGAAAAAGTTCCAACAAATGAATTTGATTTACCTGTGGATTTAGTAATAACAAATTAAACATTGGATTTTAAAAATAGTTTATTTTAAAGCTATTTTTCTTGCAAAAATATCAAAAATAGTATATTATATAAACTAGGTAGGTTTTTAAAAATGGAGGTAAATATGATAAAGTTATTTTTCTGATATGGGAGCAGATATTCCTGTAGAAATTGCAAAAAATATAAAATCCGAATTTTTAATATGGTTTGTTACTGATGGAGAAAATGAATATATTTTAAATTACGATATAGATAAATATAAATTATTTGAAAAATATGACTAAGGGAATCAATTATAAAAACTTCTCAGGTATCATATAAAAGATTTTTATGATACTTTTAAGAAGAAATTTTAGCTGGAAAATGAAATTATTTATATTTCTTTGTCTTCTGGACTTTCAGGAACTTTCAATACTGCTAATATGGTAAAAATGATTTATTAGATGAATTTTTCAAATGCAAAGATTCATGTGATAGATAGTTTAGGTGCCAGTTTTGGATACGGTATTCTTGTAATAAAAATTGCAAAGATGATTGAAGAAAAATGAAAGTATGAAGAAATTTTTAAAATATATTGATTTTTATAAAAACACATTAATTACATTTTACTGTTGATGATTTAACTTATCTTTATAGAGGGAGGAAGATTAAATAAAGCTAAATTTATAATAGGCAATTTATTAAATATTTGCCCTATATTAGATGTTTCGAAAAGATGAGGGAAACTTAATTTTTGATAAAGTCAGAGGTCATAAGGCATTTAAAAAGAAACTTGTAGATATAATTAGTAACAGATCAAATGTTTTTAGATAAACAAACTCTTGTTATTTTTCATGGAGATTGTGAAGATAAGGCAAATGAGTTAAAAGAACTATTGATGAGTGAATTTAATAATGACGATATTTTAATTAGCGGAGTAGATGCAGTAATAGGATGCCATACGGGTCCGACTGTTTTTAGCTATGGTTTATCTTGATGAATTATATGAAAATATGATAAGTTTTGAAATTTAAGGGTTGAGAATAACCCTTAAATTATTTTAGGAGATGATTAGTATTAAACATATTTATGAATTTCTTAATTATTTTAATTTTTATTTATTAGAACTATTTTGGAGGTTATTTTTAAATCTCAATTCCAGCTTCTAATTTGTCAATGTTACTTTTAGTTGCATTATTATATTTTAAAAGTAATTGAGTTAAAGAAAAATAGAAAAAGTTTCAGGGTTTTTACTAGAAAGTATTACATTGTTTATGACACCGTTAGTAATGGAGTTATAGATAAATTCCATCATTTTTAACGGAAAATTTTTACAAATATTTTTAATTTTGTTTATAAGTGTAGTTGTATCTATAACTGTTACAGCTTTGTTACAACCTTTTGAAAATTTTTGTAAAGGAGAAGAAAATGGAGCTAATAATTAACAATTCGCTTTTTGGAATTTTTCTAACAATTATAACATTTATTATAGGGTATGAAATTCAAGTAAAATTAGGATTGAAAATTTTTAAGTCCAATGGTTACATCTTCAGTCTTAATTATCTTAGTTCTCTTGATTTTAAAATTCCATATACTAATTATAAGCAAGGAGCGGATATATTAACTTTTTGTTGCACCGGCAACTGTTGTACTAGCAGTACCACTATATAAAGAAATTTAGAGATTATAAAAATATTTTCTTCCAATATTACTTGGATGTTTAGTTGGAATGGGGTTGGAGTTATTATTGGAGTCGTTTTTATGCAATATTTTTGGAATAAATAAAGAATTTTACTTTCGATGTTGCCGAAGTCTGTAACATCTGCAATAGGATATGAAATTTCTAAAAAAATAGGAGCAATTACGAAAATTTCGATGGTATTCATAGTTATTTGTGGAATTATAGGTTATAGTGTAGGGAGAATTGATTTTTAAGATTTTTAAAATAGATGATAAAGTTGCAAGAGGAGTTGCACTTGGATCATGTGAGTCATGTATTAGGAACTGCAAAAAGCAATGGAACTTGGAGAAATTGAAGGTTCAGTTTCAACTGTTTCAATTTCAATTTTCAGGGATTTTTAGCTGTAATTTTAATTCGCTTTAATATTGAATTTTATGTAAGACCATTAAATAAAAATATAAAAAATACATTGAGAAGAGAGAATTCTTATATGCTGAATAATGTTTATTTTGCTTTTACTAGTATTATATCATTAGATAGTATTTTATTTAGTTTAATAGATGAAGTATTCTTTTAGAAAGATTAAAAGAGATGATACAATTTCAATAGAAGAAAAATAAATATTTAAAGAAAATTGTTAGTGAAAAATATAATAGTAATTTTTAAAACATATTGTTTTATAGACTTTTTGATAAGTTTTCTTGATTATATTGTGAAATTAGAGTTTCTAAATAAGTTTTTAATTAATAGAAGTATAGTAAAAAGCTAGTTTTATGTTGATAGCTATAAAATTTAATATTATGTAATTTTAAAATAACTACCGAAAATTCAGTAGTTATTTTTGCAAAAAGATATAAACTCAGTTTCGTTTTTGTTATTTGTGAATAACTTATAAAGTTTTCTTGAATTTTGTTCAATTTCAAATTTGTTTTTGAAAATTCGATAGGTTTTTGTGTACTTTTATTTGTTGTTACAATTTCTAGATTAGTTTTTATTTTTAATTTCTTTAATGCAATTTCTTGTCCTTTTTATTAAAAGCCTAAAAACAGTTATATATTCAATATCTTTTGAATAAATTTCCTTTATTTCATTATTTATATTTAATAGATAATTGTAAATAAATCTTTTATTCTAACTTTTTATATCTTTTACTCTGTATTTTTCCTGCTAATTCTTCTATAGAGTTTACTGAATATATATTTTTCTTAATTAAATTTAAAAATTCCATTTTCGTAATTTACATATATTTTCAGGATTTATTTGATTTATTAAAATATTGTATTTTAAAAATTTCTAAAATAACTTTTTCATTAGGTAAAATATTATTTTTACTGAATTTTTAATTCGTCAAAAAGTATTTTTATCTATAAAGTTTTTCAATTTTTCAAAAATTATTTTTCATAAATTGCTTTTCTTATTGCTGAAGCACTTAATTGATTCTGTGAATTATAATCTTCATCATTATAATTTTTCCTTTTTCTTTTTATAGAAATGGAGTTATTTGAGATTTTGATAGTATTAAGTTTTTGACATATTCAATTGATAGAATATTATTTGAAATAAAAAGTTATCTTGTATTTCTAAAACCTTATATTTTTTGTTGATTTCTATACAAGCATTTTTATATGCAACCGCATAACTTTTTCCAAGTTTTATTTCAAAGTTTAAGAGTTCTTCAATTTCATCTTTTGTATTTAAGTTGGAATTTTTGCAATTTCTATTATATCCTCTTTTTTCACATTTCAAAGCAAAACAAAGATAATCAACGATATTTAGTTTATTTAGAATAGATATTCCACCTTTTGCAAAATTTTCAGCACTTTGTAAACTGTAATAAAATGGAAGCTCTATTACAAGATCAACTCCATTATTTACTGTAATTTTAGCTCTTTGCATATTTATCTAAGATTGCACATTCTCCACGCTGAACAAAAATCTCCGCTCATTATTGCAATTATATTAGTATTCAATTCTTTTAATTTTATTTATTTGATATTTATGTCCTAAATGAAATGGATTGTATTCAGCTATTATTCCTGAAAGTCTTCATAAATACTCCTTTGAAAAATTTTTCTAATTTTTACTATAACATAATTATTTTTACTGCTTTTTATTATATCATATCATTGGGGTAATTGAAAAATAATTTATTAATCAGAAAATTATCAATTTTATATGCCTGTAATTATTGACTAAATCTAAAAATATATAATAATTGTACTATTTTTACGTATACTTTTGGAGGTTTGTTATGGACATTAGAGTGGTTAGTGAAAAGTATTTTCAATATTGAATCCGACTGCATTGTTTATTTTGTTGATAATGCTTTTTCAAATGAGGATACTATGGAAATTATCACTAAAGCCGGAAACAGATTACTTGATGTTTTTAGTAAAATAAGTTCATTAGCAACCGGAGAGTTTAAGACAGTTCCGGCATTTAATCTTAAAGCAACCTATAGTTGTTCTTTGTTCAATTCCACCAAAAATTGAAAAAGGAGAGAAGATGAAAAGTTTTTAGAGAGATTTTCTGATATTTTTGGTTGGAATTGAAAGATATGAATTCAACACTCTTGCTGTTGATGTTACAAGACTTTCAATAGTTATAGTTCTAAACATAGTGATTTTTAAATTTTTAAGAATATGAGTGATGACGTTGTTTTTTATGTGAAATGAGGTTATATTTTTATTTTTATATTTTTATAGAATGTAGTAGATTAAAAATTTATGAGGGAGAATATGAATACTTTATTAGATAGAGATACCAGACTTGCTTTAGAGTATAGTTTTTGTACTTAAAAGATTCAGTAGCTTTTGATATTTTTATTTCCTCACTCAATTGAACAACGTGGGTTTAATGTGAGATTTAGACAAGCAATTTTTCAATAAAATTTCTAAGAGTTTAGATATTTTTACAAAAATAGATCTGATAGGGAATACATACAGAGTGCTGTTCGGAAACTTGTGTATGATGATATAAATCGTCTAGAAATAGTATTGGCAGTTAATTCTTATATGTATGGAAAAATCAAATGTTTTTGCTAATGAATTAGAGAATTATTTTTCAGTTAATTATCCTAATTTAAAGATTAGTAGAAAACAAAAACTTATAGTTAGAAAAATTATCTTCTAAAAGATTATAGATTTAGAAATAGGGCTTATAAATAATGTTATAGATTATTACAATCTAAAATAAAAATTTGAAGAAAAACTAATGACTTTTTGAAAATGTAATAAAAGAATATATTTTTAATCTTAACAATTATATTGTAAAACAATTAAAATTGGAGTTTAAAGGCAATAGTTATTATGTTCTGCAAAAGAAAAATTTTTGACAAAGAAAGAACTGGAAGAACTTTATAATCATATAAATAAAATTTTTATGGAACATTTAAAACAAAACTTCAAGAATATTTATATGGTATGGAGCTTAATGATAAAGTAACAAGTAGATATAAAAACTAAAGTCAAAAACTGTGTTTTTGACCTTTTTATGATAGGAGAATTTTATGGGTTTATACCGCTTTTTACTTATGGTTATAAATATTTTATCTAAAATTTTTGGGGATTTTTAGAGAAATATTGTTATCCTATTTTTATGGAACGGAGAAATATGCAACAGCATTTCAAATTTCATTTTTGGTTCCTTTATACAATTTTTAGGCTTTTGTAATGTCAGGGCTTTCTACAAATTTTATTCCGACATACACTTCTTTAGAAAATAAAAAGGAAGAAACAGAGTCTGACAAATTTACAAATAATATTTTAAATATAATTTTTATAATAGCAATTTTTGCAACTATTTTTAGCTTATATTTTTGCAAGACAAATTGTATTTATTTTTGCAATAGGATATTCCAGGGTGAAATTTTTGAATTATCTGTTAGATTTACAAGAATTACTATACTTGAATGTTGCTCAACTTTTTAAATTCTATTTTAAAGGATACTTAAATATAAAAAGGAAATTTTGATAGTTCGGGATCAACAGGGATTTCTATATAATGTTATTATAATCATTATTTTTAATTGTAGGTTATAAGACAATCCAATATTAGCACCTATAGGAGTTGTTGCTGCGACGATTTTTCAATATATTCCATACATTCCTGCAATTAGAAACATCAGGATATAAACATAGATTTGTTGTAAATTTTTAAAGATGAAAATATTAAAGAATGCTAATTTTAGCACTTCCAATTATTTTAGGTAAATCAGATTAATATACTTATAGATCAAAATTCTAGCATCATTTATTTCTAGTTAAAAGGTATTTCAGTTTTTAACTTATCATTAAGACTTTATGAGTTCGTTTGAGGGAATAATGATTGTTTCAATAACTACTGCAATTTATCCTACATTAAGTAGACTTGCAATAGAATCCACTATAAAATTTAAAGTTCAGATAACTAAAAACTATTTCTACAATTTTGTATTTAGTTGTTCCTTCAACCATAGGAATCATGCTTTTTCAAAGGAAATTATAACTTTAATATATAGAGAGGGAAATTTGACGAAAGTGATGTTATATTGGTTTCAGGGAGCATTATTCTATTATGCTTCTGGATTGATTGGACTCGGAATTAGGGATGTCTTATCATCTTCTTTTTATGCATTAAAATTAACAAAAATTCCTTTAATAAATTCAATTCAGATAGTTGTTTTAAAATGTAGTTGCATCTATACTTTTATCAAAATTTATGGGACTTAACGGGTTGGCTTTAGGTTCAACAATAGCATCATTTTTGGAGCGTTTGAAACCTCTATATGAAAGTGGAAAAGAAAAATTGGAAAAATAAAATGTAGAGTTATGATTAAAAATGTATATAAGTGTTAATTTCCGGACTTTTTGATGGCTATAGGTTCAAGAATTATATTCTATTTATTACATCTAAAATTTTCTGGTAATTTTTAGTTTAATTATATCAATTATTTTTGCCGTAATAATTTATGCAGTAAGTTCTATTTTACTTAGAACTAGACAAAGCATTGGATATTTTAAAGAGTAATTATAAAAGAATTTTAAAATATAAAATATAAATAGTAAAAGGAGAAATTATGAGGAAATGTTTTATTGGGAACAATCGTTGCAATAATTGGTAGCTTAGCAGGTGTTGCTTTTATATGGTGGAGTGAGCTATGTTAAAAAGTATTTAGTTCGTGGTCCGGAGCAGTTGCTTTATATTTGCAATTTTTATGTATACTTTTCATTTTCAAGAAAATTAACAAAAGTTAGAGTTGTATATCAATTATAGTTTTCATGTGCATCAATGATTTTAGCAGAGGTAATTCGTAACATCCATTAACATAGCTAATCGCTATCACTTCCCGTTTTTGAAAGTTTTAAAACTTTTAGATATATCCTAAAATAACTGATAGCTTTTCATTTTGGATATATCCGGTTATAGCATGTGCATTTGTTTTAATAGGTTGGATATTTTAGTTGGTAAAAACAAAAATGATGTTGAACTTATAGATAATGACGCAGAAGAAAGTGAAGAAGTTATTGAAGACGATGACTTGGAGATGGATGACTGAAGATGACATCGAAGATGTTGATAAAAGAAGATAAATCTATTGAGTAAAGAAAATATTTAAAAATTAAGGAGTTAATAATTTATTATTTGCTCCTTTTATATTTTTACTAGTTATAAGATGTTTTATATTTAATTTCTTATTGACTGTTTTTTGTTGTTATAATTAATAAAAATTAAAATAGTAAGCGATGAAGGAGTTTTTGTTAAGATTTTTAGAGAGGTAACATTTGGTGAAAGTTACTAAATTAATACAAAATGGGACAATCTGAGCAGTCATATTAAAGAGAGAACCCTATAATTAGGTGGGTACCGCGTGATTTAATTCGACTGTCCCCGCATTTTTGCAGGGATATAAGGAGGAAAATATGGCACAAATGGGAATTTAAAGAAACACATATGTGTGGAAAATTTAATGAAAAGAGACATTGGTAAAGAAGTAATTTTTGATGGGATGGGTTTCAAAGGAAAGAAATTTAGGCTCACTAATCTTTATGGATTTAAAGATACTACTGAATTTCACAAATAGTTGTTAGAGATAGTTTAGAGAAAGTATTTTTAATAGCAAAAGAAATAAGACTAGAATTTGTTTTTAGCTAGTTAAAGGAATTGTTTCTGAAAGAGAAAGTAAAACTGAAAATACCTACTGGTGATATTGAAGTTGAAGTAAGTGAATCTCAGATTTTTAGATACTGCTACAAACACCTCCAATTTATAATAAAGATGACGATAATGTTTCTGAAAGTCTAAGATTAAAAATATAGATTTTTGGATTTAAGAAAAGAAAGTTTACAAAAGTAATTTAAAATTAAGAGCTAAAAGTATGTAAGGTTATCAGAGATTTTTACACTCGAAAATACTTGGCAAATAGAAACCCATATCTTAATAAACCTACACCAGAGGGAGCAAGAGATTATTCCTGCACATCTATACAGAGTAAACTGGAAATTTTATGCGCTTCCACAATCTCCACAAATTATGAAACAACTTTTATATGATTTCAGAATGGATAATATTTTCAGATAGTTAAATGCTTTAGAGATGAGGATTTGAGAGCCAATAGACAACCTGAATTTACTTCAGTTGACCTTGAAATGAGTTTCGTTGATGTTGAAGATGTTATTGATGTAAATGAAAGAATGTTGAATTATGAAAGAAATTAAAGGAATTGATATTGAATTACCCATAAAAGAAATGAACATGATGATGCAATGGAAAAATAGGAAGTGATAAACCGGATTTAGTTTGTTGGTTTTTGAAATTAGGAAATATTACAGATTGTGTTAAGAAGTTGAATTTGATTTATTTAAAATGCGAATTGCTTCTGGTGGGAGTGTAAGAGCAATTTTCAATCCGGGAAAATATCTCAAAAGGAATATACTCAGAAAGAAAATTGATAAATTAATTGATTCAATTAGAGATTATGGTGCATTTATTCTGGATAAAAATAACTGATGGAGAAGTTACGATCTCTATCAAAAGTTTTTAAATGAAGAAATTATTTCTAATATAAAACAAAAGTGGAAGCTAAAGATGATGATTTGATTTTAATGCTTGCAGATAAAAATGATATTGTTTTAAATTCACTAGGAGCTTTTATGATGTATTACAAAAGAAAATGAATGTATTAAATCCTAATGAATATAACTATGCTGGATTGTAGATTTTCCGCTTTTTGAATATGACGAAGAAGAAAAAGATATGTTTCAAAACATCATCTCTTTTACTCATCCGAAAGATGAAGATATTAACACTGGAAAGCAATCTCGAAAAGTTATGCAAAAAGATACGACTATTGTAATAAACGGAGATGAACTAGGTGAGGTTCAATTAGAATTAACAATTTCGATTACAAGATAGAATGTTTAAAAGCTTTTAGGACTTACTAAAAGAGGAAACAGAAACAATATGGATTTTTACTGAGGCTTTTAAAATATGGGAAACCACATGGAGGTCTTGCATTTGGACTTGATAGATTGATTACGTTACGAGGTACAAACAATATAGAGATGTAATAGCATTTCAAAGACACAATCAGCATCTGATTTGTTAACAGATGCACATGTATTGTAACAGAGGCACAACTCTGAGGAGCAAATTTAAAATTGGAAAATAATATTTATTCAAGAACTGAAAGTTTAATAGGGAAGGATTCACTAATTATTTTACTCCCAAAAGTTATCGTATTTGGAATTGGTGGAGCTGGAAGTTTTACGGTTGAATCTCTGTAGATGCGGAATAGGAGAAATTTCACTGTGGATTTTGACACTATTGATATAACTAATATAAATAGGCAAATTCACAGTAGTCAACAATATCGGCGGATAATGCAAAGTTGATGGGGAAACAAAGAATAGAACCATCAATCGATATAAAAGTAAATACATTAGCTAGATAAAACAATGTCGAAAAACTTTAATTTGAAATATTATATTATGTTGTAGATGCGATAGTACTATTATCAGAGACGACTCTGATAAAATGTTGTTATGAGAAAATAATATAAATGTACTAGTCAATGAGCCGGTAACAAATTGGATCCTACAAGATTTAAAGTAGTAGACATTGATAAAACATCAAGCTGTCTGCTTGCAAGAGTAAATAGAAGAGAATTAAGAAACTTGGAATAGATTAAAATGTGTGTGCTCTGATGAGAACTTCTAGTGGAGAAGTAATTGAATCTTATGATAGAAGAAAATCATCTCCTTCAGTATAAGTTTTATTCTTCAACTATGGGACTTTATTATTGACATCAGAGAGTAAAAGATTTCGATATTATGGAACAAGTAGGATATATAACGTAATTTTTACCCGAAGATAAATGCAAAGTTTTGATTTCAAGGATAAGTGGTTGTAAGGAACTGTAAAACTTGTGGGAGGATGTCCAACTCCGACTATGCATATAGTTATGAAAAACATTAGATGTTTCTGGTTGGGGATTGTGTAAAAATAGGAGTTGATAGTAGTGTTGTATTAAAATATTCTATTTTTTATGTGGTTTTTTCCCTATTTTAATGTTTATCCTTCAATATTGTTAATCAACATTGCTTTTTCCTAATTTAAAAGGAATTGATTTGGATTGGATTAGAAGTTGGTATATTTACAAATGTTTTGGTATTTTAATAATAAAATTTGTAGATAATAAATATGCACATCTATCTGCAAAAGCAATGATATGGAAGAAATACTACAAAAATAGATTCAGTAATAGGTTGGGAGTGAATTTAAAAATCACTCCCTGACTTTTTATTGTACAATTATATGAGATTATCATTTGAGGACATAATAAATGGAATACAATTATAGTTAATAAATTTATAAAAATGCCATTAGTAAAATGATAAAAACTTAATATTTTAATAAAAATTTTATATATAAAAGCACACTAAATTAGGTATAAATTCATCTAATAATATTTGAATATGATAAATATTTTTAAAAATATAAAAAATATAGAAATCTTTTAAAAATTTTTAAAAATATATATAGTAAAATATGTACTAGTTTACTTATTATATTTAATTATAGAATAATGATAAGAAATTTTAATATTAAAATCAGTAATTTTGAGTTGATATTACACTTTTAGTAGAATTGATAATATATTGTTATATTTTATAAATAAGTGACAAATTTATAAATCTAACAAAATAAATGCAGGAGGAATTTATGATAGTATTATTGCTGGTTTATTTGTGTATTGGCAACGGCAGGAATAGGTTACACTGTTTACAATCAGTGTTTATTCTGACAGACAAAAACATGGGATAAACGAAACTGCAAAACTTGACAGTCAAAGGCTCCAAAATGAATTGAAAGATGGAGAATATACTGCCAGTGCTGAAGGGTATGAGAGGTCTCATAACAGTAAAAGTTGTAATTAAAGAAGGCAAAAATCAGTTGAAGTGCTTTTCACATACTGAAACGCCTGAATACTATGAAATGGCAAAGAAAAATTTTACAAACTATAGAAAGAAAAATACTTTAATGTTGATTCAATTTCCGGCGCTACGGTTACTTCGATGCAATTAAAAGTAATGTTTATAAAGCACTTGTTCAAGCCGGTGCAAAACAAGTGATGTAGCTGAAGGTCTTGAAAAGGGAAAAATGAAGAATTAGAGATAAAGAAAAAGCAAAATTATTAGCAAAACAGTCTTCAGCTGTTGCCGGTAGTCGGATTTAATAGAAATAATCTTAAAGATGGTACATTTATTGGCGTTGGACGTCGATAATGCAACAATCAAAGTTTTTATTTCTATAAAAATGAGTAATTTATGATGCGAGAGTTGGTAAGTCATAGTGATGATTATCCATATTTTACTTGGGCATCCAGTGTGCTTAATAAGGTTATAAGCGGAAGCACCAATATTGACACAGTGTCAGAGCACAGCCTTCAAGTAGAGGAATACAATGCTGTAAAAGATGCTTTTAAGAAAGGCAAAGAATGGTAATAACAGTTTGGATATCAATTGCCTGATGAAACGGAACAAAAATATTCCAAGACAAAATAGACGTGAAATTGAACAGATAAAGAAATATTTTAAAGGTTTAAAGGATGTGTGTTTATTTTTGAGAAAGTCAAATGGATATTATACAAAATTCAATTGAAGTTAAAAGTAACTGTTAAAGATGGTAAAATAGCAAAAATAGAATTAACCAAAAATGATGATGATGAATCATATTTTGATAATAAAAGCAGGTATATTAGGAGATAGAATTATTTCAAATCAATCTACAAATATAGATACACTTTTCAGGAGCTACAACATCATCAAAAGGTTTTATAAATGCTAGTTATATGCTTTTAGAAAAAGCGGTTGATTCTAATGGAAGTGATGCTGATAAATATATTTATTCTCCTAAGACTATAATTGTAAAATGTGGGGAAACTATTGATTACAAAAGATACGAGATGCATTAGAAAAAGTTACCCGAAGATGTACAAATTAATATAAAAAATAATGCAGATACAAGTTCTGAAGGCAAACGAAAAATTAGAAGTTGAACTTTAGTATTCAAGGATAACAGTAAAAAGATTGGGAGAAATTCCTGTATTGGTAAATTCTAAAGTGGATGGAAGTTATAAATTTTATCAGCAGAAGAAGTTAAAAATCCTGATAAAAATGTAAATTATCCTGACTGAGTTTATTATGGCGACAGTTATGGGATTTGTTTCTAATAAACCCATACCGTAAAAAGTCACTATCAAGAACAACAAAATTGAAAATGTAGAGCTTTGTTAAAGAAGAATTAAACAGATTAAAGGGCGTAACATCACCCTGAAATGTAGATGATGGCGGAATATTCCAAGAAAATTTTATACTATAATTGATAGAATTAAAAATATGCAAAAATTTGAATCCTTGATATATAAATTTGAAGTGTTAGAGAGACGCAACTAGCAAGGTTATGGAAGAAGCTACGTGAAAAAGAACAAACAGTAGAAGTTTATAGAGTCGCATTGATAAAAGTAATCGGAAAAACATAATTTCGGTAAATGGGGACTTAGTATAGATGAGTCACATTTAAAAGGAGAAAGAAATATTCTATGACAGATATCATTGTTAAAAATATATGTCAGAGAAGAACCGTTATGACGGTAGTGATTATGATGCAGTAAGTGGTGCTACTTTCACTGCAACAGGAACACTACATCTATTAAAAATGCATTATTAAAAAGCTAAAAACTTTGATTTTTATGACATGAGAGTTGATGATAGTAACTTTAAAACTGCCTATAAAAGAAGGAGATAAGCTTGATTTAAAAGATTTAAAAAGTTACGATATATATAAAAATAATCAGCAAATTACAGTTTCATATTCTGACTTTTGGCAAATATGGGTTAAAAAGTAGTGATGAGTATAATAAAGAGCTTAAAGACGATTAGTTTTGAATAAAGAAAACTTAGGCTATAATGTTACGGACGGATTGAGGCTCAAAGTAGTTCATGAAAGAAAGTAAAAGTTTTAAATTTTTAAATACTATTCTTATATCTAAAAGCACGACTAAGAATTTTGAAATTTCCGAATTAAGATAAAAAGCTAAAGATGGTTCTGAGTGGTATGATACTAAAGGCTATAATACAACAGACTTTATTCAAAATCTAACTGTTTCAAAAGAGGTTGCTGAAAAAAACTTAACAACAAAGAAATTGAGTTTAAAATAATTGCTAAAGACAAAAAGTCTTCTGAAGAAATTGAAAATTCCATTAAGACAAGCACAAAATAAGACTTTAATTGCAGATTTTGTTAGTGGAGAATATACATTAGACGTTATTGAAAAGTATAAAGGTGTATTATTCAATACTTTCCGTATCAAACAAAAGTTGAAGGAAAGATTCCTAAAAGCATTTTTATACAAAGAAACGCCGGAAACTTTGATTATATCCAAAAGGAACAGAAATAACAGAAAGTAAAATAAGAAGTGTTCTTAAAAATTTACCTGACAAAACTGATATTTCGGTTTTAAGAGAAGTCGATAAATAAAGTAAATGAAACTGTTCCACAAAAACTTTTAATTAAACTTAAATTTGATGATGGCAGTGAAAAAAGAGATAGAAATAGATGTTATTGTAAAAGAAAAGTTATTTCTATGGCAGATAAATATGTTTACAAGCCAAAAGATTTGATTACAATTAAAAGGTAAAGAAGTAGAATTAAGTCATTTAAAATCACCTTTAATGACTTACCAGAAGGTACCAAATTGAAATTATTGAAAAGGCAAATGTAAGTGAAGTAAATGAGGCAGTACTTTAATGAAAGTAAGGCTTGAATTTACTGATAAGAGTACAAAGGATATTTCAATTAATGTTATAGTAAAAGATACCGCTCCAAACAAAGCAGAAAGAATTTAAGATTTTGTATCCTGAAATCAAAAATGAAATAGTAAATGTAGTTGTAAAGATTCTAAATATGGAAATACGGAAAAATTTGCAGAAACTGTTAAATGGGGTGCATTTTTCAGACTTTGCTATAAATAGAGATTTAAAAATTGAAATCTGTTCTGCTAATATCTCACGTATCGAAAGTGTTAAAAGAACCGGACAGATCAAAGCTTGAGATCAAAAAGGAAAAGATAAGATTAGCTTTAATGACGGTTCTAAACTTGAATTGAAATTTCTGTTAAAAATAGTCCCATATCCTGTATATAGAATATTTAAATTAACATCAAATAAGACTCAGTATAAGTTAGATGATAAAGTTCTAATTTGAATGATTTAAAAGTAACATTGTTTATCTCCAACAAATTGGAAAATGAATCTGATGAGACTACCGGAACACCTGTTATAGATATACCTTATTCAGATTTTCATTTGTTTGGAATTAAAGTTGTAGATTTAGATTCAAGAAATTGAAAATAATAGTATAATAAAGTACGCTTATTAAAAAATAAAAATTATCAGTTGGAGCATATTGTGAAAATTTAATTCAAAAGAATGATTATGAAAAGTGCAAAAACTGGTAGAAATTTCTAAAATAACAATACAAATATTGATGAATGGAAAGAATCTATATTGTAGAAATTAAAGATGAGAAAAATTCTAAAAAGCAGATGACTCTAATAAAACAGAAAAAAGTTATGGACTCAAAAAGAAATTAAAAATGTTGATAACCTAAAATAATACTTCTGAAAAAAATAAGACTATTGAATCTGAAAAAGACAACTAAGGATAAAGTGCAAAGAAAAGATTCGGATAGTGGAGGAAAATTATCTGATGACTCATCGGAAAACAAAAATTTAAAAACCAATGAAAAGGAAGATTAGATGAATTTAATAGTAGGATTAATTGCAATAACATTATTTTACATTTTATTTTGCAGATATTATAAAAATATCCGGTGTTGTTTTATACGGCAACTTATGTATTAATAATCCGGTCGCTATTGTATTATCAAACAAAGTTTTATAAAAATATGCTAATTTGATTTACAAGATATATGTCATGATATTTTTTCAAAGAGATATTTTCAACAGTAACGATTTATGATAGTAATGTTTTGTAGAGTTGTTACAACTCATAACAAATATACACGAAAAACTTATGAGTATAAGAGGTGAAATGTCGATTATCGGTTGTTTTGTCAGCACTTTGTCATAATGTGGCTTTTTGGAATAAGATACTTTGTAGAATTTTTTACAAATGCATCAAAAATGAATGTATATACTAAAGACGGCAACAATAATAAGTTTAATTCTTTATAGCTATGATGATTCCGCTTATGATAACTTCATTCAGGTGTAAGAAAGAAAAATGAAAGCTAAAAATTGGAAAAATTTTACAAAAATTAGCATATCCGTTTTACTTGATATATGTTCACTTGATGGTTTTTGTTTATGCATAAACCTGAAAAACATATGCTATCAATAGTGTTATATACTGTTATTTATATGTTATATACGGTTCTTAGAATTAGAAAATGTTTAATAACCAAAAAGACAAAGATAGACTCTAGACTATTGTAAAGTTAAATTACAATAGTCTTTTCTGTTGTAGAAAACATCTCAATATCTATACTCGATATAAAGCATTGTATGAGGGAGATTTTCTTATTAAAAATTATAATCTCAAGTTCTAGTGTTCAATTATATACTATGTTTGTATAGTTAAAATCAGTTAAAAATTTTCTTAAAATTAACAATAAAAATTTTATTAATTCATTGAAATTTTTGCAAAATGTTAATATATATTTTGATAAATTTAATATTTAATTTAAAGCATTGATTATGTATGATTGGTGCTTAACTTTTTGTTCACTATGTGATATGTATTATCTTTATCATATATTATTGTTTAGGAGGTGCTGGTTATGAAAAATTATTTTTCTCTAATATTTTGTAGTGTTTTATTTTGTAGCGCAACGTTGGTAATGTTGATGCCAAAGTAGAAAAGAAAAAGTATTCTAATTGGCAGAAGTTGCTAAAGATATGCACAAAAAAATTTGCTAGAAGCGAAGGAGTATGATGATAAAAAGATTTCAAAAGCGCTTACAAGGCAATGGATTCTGCATATTTTTGATTATTATGAAGTTCAAGGTTTTGAAAAATGTTATAGGTTGCAATTTCTAATAGTAGAGTAAATGAAATTGAGTGGCATTTAGAGAAATTAAGCATACTTTAGGAAATACAAGTGATTCTGTTGAAAAATTAGCATCAATAGATGAACTTGATATGAAAGTTTATAGAGATGCACTTGTTTTGATAAAGCACTTCAAAAATGCACCGGATTCGGAAGGTAAAGCTGTATTTGGAGATACTGAAATTAAACAGGGGAGATGAGAAAGCTAAAAATATCCAAGATTTTTAACATCATTCGGATTGATGCTTAGAGAGGGATTGAAAGCAATTCTGTTTGTGTTGCAATTGTTGCTTATCTTGTTAAAACAGGGAATAAGCATCTTTTGTAAGTCAGTTTATTTGGGAATGGGTGTGCTGTGTATGTAGTTTTGGCTTTAGCCAACAATAAACTATTTATTAGGAGGAGTTGACAGGAACCACTTGAAGGCTGGACCATGTTCTTAGCGGTTATTGTTTTATTCTATGTTAGTAACTGGATTTTATCTAAAATCTGAAGAAGAAGTAGGGAAAAATATGATTCAATCTAAAGTTCAAAAAATCAACTAGATAAACAGAAGTAAGTGGACTTTGGTTTTATGCTTTTCTTTAGTTGTACTAAGAGAAGGAGCAGAGTTTATTTTATTTTTATAAGGCCTCATTTTCGGGTGGAGGTAAGATTTTTGTATCCAATGGGAGGGACTTGTTGCAGCCTCTGTTGTTTTTGGTTATAATATTTTTACTTTTAGATTCACATCAGTTAAATTACCGCTTAAACCATTTTTTCTTGTTTTCAATGCATATTATTATATCTAATGTGTATCTCGTTTATGGGAAAAGGGGTTATTGAGTTAACTGAAGCCGGAGTTATTTCTGGTTCAACAGTTATACCTGCAATGCAAGGTTGGAGTATTCCAATTTTGAATATCTATGATAGAGCCGAAACTTTAATTCCACAAGTTATGTTGGTAATAATTACTGTTTGATATTGTTAGGTCACTATTTAAAATTAAGAAAAATAAAAAGGAAAGTTAAACTTTATTTTATTAAAAGTTAAAAATTAGGAGGATTTATTTTTATGAAAAAAATCAAAAATGGTTGTAACATTAGCATTATTAGCGTCAGTAGGTTTAGTTGGCTGTCAAAATGACACAGCAAAAAAATAAATGAATTACAAAAATCAATTGAAGAAAAAGATAGATTGCGGAGTTAAATGACAAATTAAAAAGAAGCTGGAGCCGAAGATGAAAAAGCTGAAGATGCTGAAAAACCAGGTGAATCAGGACTTTGAAGAAATAAAAATCGGAGAAGAAAAAAATTGTAGGTCCTTTCCAAGTTGCTACAGTTTATTTTCAAGGAGTTGATATGATTCCTGAAGGAAGACAACCTAGTGCTGCAGAATCAGATATGCACCTGGAAGCTGACATTCATTTTGACTAAAGACGCTGGTAAAAATATGGTTTCGGTAGTGGAAAAGATATTTGGCCCGTATATTTAACAGTAAATTATAAAGTATTATCAACTGATGGAAAAGAAGTTACTTCAGGATCAATGATGCCAATGAACGCTGATGATGGTGCCTCACTATGGAACAAATATCAAAAAGAATGTTCTTAAAGTTGGTAAGTATAAATTAGTTATCGAAATTCAACCTTCAGCTGATTACTTATTACACACTGATGAAGAAACAGGTGTTCCCAATTAAAGATGGTGAAAAGCTGATGCTTTCAAAATATTATGAAAAACAAACTGTTGAATTTGGATGAACTATACAGGACAACAATATACAAAATAAATAATATTAATATATGAAATAATATTAGTATTAATATATGATAAACGGACAACCTCTCTCAAAAATCTTAAGAGAGGTTTTGCATATTTTAGAAGTGAGGTTTTATTTTGGGGAAAAATTTTATGTTGATGTAATTTTGCTATATGTACATTTTCTTTCTGCATTAGCATTGTCTTTTTAAAAGAAAATATGTCTTTGACAACAAAATAATTTCATTTTTCAGTTCTTGTGATAGGAATAGTTCTAGGTTTATACATGCATATACTTAGAGTGAAGAATAAAAAAGAAATGATACACAGTTACAAAAATTGAATAGATATGTATTTGCATTATGTTTATTTATTTTTATTTTAATGAGTATTTTTATTTTTGAGTATTTTTGAAAAAATCATAAGAAAATTTCTAAAATACTTACTTCTTTTGAATTTATTATTTATGTTTATATCTCATTTCCTGTATGATTTATCTAATAACACCAAAGCTTTTAACCCAGCTAATGGACTTTATCGCATTGGAGAAGATTCTGTAAGCTACAGTTACTTTATTTAGAGTTAGTGGCTATATTCTGAATTTTAACTGAGTTTTGCTTATATTAGTTTTTATAAGTTTTTAATAAGATGTACAAAACAATACATTGTAATGTTTATTTGCGATATTTGTTAATACTTTTTGAATATGGATAGAAAGCAATTATCTGCTACCGTTAGACTTAAAGAATATTTGAAAAAGATTTTAATATATCTCCTATTCTGACTGAAAAAGTAATATTTTTGGAATAAAAGTTTTAATTTAATGATTTTTGAAGATAAAAGTGAAGTGTATTTTTATAGGAGTCGCTTTTATAATAATACTGATAGGAGTAATATTCTTTCGTTTATAATAATTTAAAAAGTCAAGGGGTAATTTGGAAAAGTCATGTCAGTTTAAGAAAAGAAAAATGGAGGCTAATCGTAACAGAAGATGGGCATATTTTTGCAGTTTTTATCTTTGTTACGTTATTTTCCACAACTTACTTAAATTATTTACTTACAAAACCTGTTGAATTAACAGCTCGCTCAACTTATCAAGAAGAAGGAAAATAATAGTACTCCTTTATCTGATGTTGATGATCGGACATTTACATAGCTTTCATAAAAAGATGGGCATGATAGATTTATAGTAGTTAAAAAGCCAAATAGTACATCTTTTGATGAGTTGGACTCTGATGCTTGTCAGATATGTGGTGTAGCAGGATATCTTTTGAAAGAAAAATGATATAGTATGCAAAAAGCATGTTGCTATGAACAAAGCAACTATAGATTTAAAGGTGGATGTATCCATACCTTTGAGTACAAAATTGAAAACTCAAAGATAATAATTGATAAAAGTGTTTCTAGATAAAGAAAAGAGATTTCCAATAGGGTGAATGATATGCTTTTGGAGAAGTGGGGACTTTAATCAGACAACGAAAAAGATGTTTATGATAGCATTTACTGTTGCACTTGGCGTTTCACTTGCAACAGGAATGCTAAATGTAATGTTTGGAGTTGAGATAAAGCACAAAGAGCTTTAAAAACTTATGGAGCAAAATATAATGTGTTTCTATGATGCTTCACTTATTTCGATGTATAAGGAATTGGAAAAATTTGAAACTGCAACAAATGAGAGTATTTTGAGAAGAAGATATGCTACAAATTAACAAATATTTTGGGATTTTCAATTGTAGATTTTACCTCTTATCTTGAAAAGACTGCAAAAGCACAATCAAGACAAAAATTTATTGGCAATGCGGTTTGCCAAACATATGGATCGCATCAACTGGTAACAAATTGATACCGGAACGAAAAATTTGAAAAATTGGTGGAAGATTTAATGGAGAATGGTTAAATGAAGACGATAATGATAGTGTTATGGTCGAAAGTTTATTCTGCAGGAAAAAACGAATTAAAGTTGGGGATAAAATAGAAGTTAATAGTGGTAAAAATACTAAAGTCTATAATGTCAAAGGGATACTCGAATCCGGTGTGAGAATGAGGATTTAAATATTTTTCACTTTAAAAACTGCTCAGAATTATAAGGAGTTGAAGGTAAAATTTCAAATATTGAAGTTTGCACTCACAACTCCTGACAATGAATTGCAAAAAGGCAACTAGGGATCCAAACAGTTTAACACTAACAGAGTATGAAACTTGGTATTGTGCCAGCGGTGTAAGTTCTATTTTGTTATCAAATCTGGAAGAGGTTGTTGAAGATAGTGTCAAAACCTATATGCTTGTTGAATCAGAAGGAA
>BNJU01005227.1_pt1 | contig 54137 bp, 46 predicted proteins | sample 8539281 | NCBI WGS metagenome assembly BNJU01 (sample SAMD00202456, study PRJDB9452) | human saliva metagenome | isolation source: human saliva | place: Japan | reverse complement strand
ACTGTCAATAAAGAATCAAGTAATTCTCTTGGGCAGAAAGAGAACCAAGGAGACACAAAAGAGAAAAACGAACCGACTAAGCTGATTCGCCTATACCCCAACTTTTCCGATAATCCTGTCACCGAACATACGCTTTCTCTTCCAGAGGAGGGGATGGATGGTATCACGTGTGTTGGGAATAAAGTCGTTAGCATAAGGGATACCTATCCTCCCGGCAGCGACCCGCAGAGGAGCAGCTCAAAAGATGTTACGGGATCGGTTCTTGAGGTATTCGATACAGATACCGGCCAGGCATATGAAGTTCCTATAAGCGGTGACCATGCAGTGCGCGTGAACCATGACATGTGGGAGTCGAAGCAGGGGCGTTACCGTGCAATCGGTCGCGAAATATGGTGGCAGTCGGGTGATGGGACTATTATTTCTACAGATGTAGAAACCGGCAAAAATACCCGACATTTCACCCTTAAAGACTATAAGAGGTCAAAAGATCAGGGTCTCTTTTATTGGTCCGATAAGTATCTCTACAATATAAACTCAACGGACAATAAGGATACTCTGCGCATATACAGCCTGCATGAGAATAAGCTGATTAAAGAAAAAGAACTCCCCGACATGAAGGCTATCCTGTCGAAGCATCAATTTACATATGCCATGGTGGTCACAAACGAGGAAGAGCTTCTCAAGCTATAAATAAAAAGGATCATAGGGTTTGTGAGCCCCAGAAAACCTGCCTTCACCCCATCAAGCTTGCATCTTTGATAGGCTTCAGCGTAAGTACCGTTTAAAGATTTTGCCAGGGTAAAACACTCATGGAAGGGCTGCTTATGACTGTTAGGCGTATCGTTACTAACCTTGCCGCTGATAAACCCGAGTCTGCCGTTGCTTTTTATCAAGATATTCTAGGTCTGGAGCTGCTCATGGACCACGGATGGATACAGACTTACGGCAATGCGGAAACTATGACTGCGCAAGTCAGCATAGCCAGTGAAGGGGGTTCAGGTACACCGGTTCCTGATTTATCGATTGAAGTAGATAATCTTGATGAAATCCTCGCTCGCATTCATGCGGCAGGTATTGCGCTTGAATATGGCGTTGCTGAAGAACCCTGGGGAGTGCGGAGGCTTTTCGTTCGCGATCCGCTGGGGAACCTTGTGAATATTTTGCAGCATGCGTAGAGGATTCGCCATCAAAATTATCGCAAGAAATGGGTTATCAAATTATTGAAAGAGCGGCTAAAACCTCATAACTTAGCTTTCCTTAGATCCGGCGCGCGAAGACGGCACCACGGCATGCATGGAGTCTGCGGCGAGAGCATCCGGCGCGGTGGAGTCTTGCTTGGAAGCCTGAGCTTCAATGCGCACAATCTGCGACTGTTTAAACCGGTGATCCGGTGTGCAGGTCAGCTTATATTTTGTCTCGGAAAGATCGCGGATCTTCTGCACATAGTTCTGGGTCTCGGGGAAGGGTGGAATGCCCTTGTACTTCTCGACCGCGCCGGGACCAGCGTTGTACCCGGCAAGCGCCAGGTCGAGCACTTCGTCGTCATTGTGGGCGTACTTGCCCAGTCGTTTCTTGAGCGATTCCAGGTACCGGCCCTGCGCATCGATCGAATTGTGCGGATCGAGAATATCGCCGCCGTTACCCCAATCCTTCCAAGCCTCATCGGTGAACTGGGCTACGCCTCGGGCACCCGCGCTCGAAGCCGCATTGATGCGCCAGTGGCTCTCAGTTTCAAGCTGTGCCGCGATCACGCCCGGGCGAATATTCGCTGTCTGACCGGCCTTGCGGAGATCCTCGTGCACCTCTTCCGGTGCGTAGGTCAAGTCGGTCATACCGCAGTAGTCGTCGTAGGTGGCGGCGAGCCCCACCACACCCGTACCCAGGAGCAGCGCGGAGGCAATAATCTGCCAATGCGCCAGCGCCCCGGCGGTCACTTTCGTGAAGATATTCTTGCCGGATGCGGTCTTGAGTGAGCTCTTCTTCGCCATTCCTCTAGCCTAGCACCCCAGTAAGCCTGACTGGCGCGGTTTTCACGGACCGGAAAGTAAAATTCCCGTCTCCACTCAGCTCCTTTATTTGAGCGCTGGTATCCGTGCAGAAACGAAGGGGTAGGCAAGAACCGACAGACCAGAACCTACCGCGCCTCAATACCGTCGGGGAGGTCATCGCTGGTGAGATAGTAGCCGTTGGGCCAGATAACGCTCCAGGTGACGGCTCCGCTGCCGCCTTGATCCCCCGAAGAACGCGCGACCGCGCGAACAACAAATACGCTCTGTGGCTTATCCATACCCGGAATCCTGACCTTAGCCTCGCGGTAATCCCGCACCTGAATATAGGTTCCGGGTTCGGGGTAGAGCCATTTACGCGCGTACTGCTCCGCCTCCTGCATGGTCTTCAGGCGCACCTTGGAATAGTCGAACGTGCAGTCAACCTCTCCATCTGCCACTTGTTGGTAGGAGACGTCCTCCGGGCATGTGGGTTCTTTCCCCGGGGATGCGCTGGCAGACCCACTGGCACTGGGGGCGGCGCTTGTAGCATCGGCTTTATGCTGTTCCTGCCCAGCGTCAGATGAAGTGCTCGGCGACGGTTTGGCAGTATTCGTTGCGGAGGGCGAAGCAGATTCCGAGGGCGAATCCTGCGCCCCCTGCGACTGCTGCGGCTGTTCCGGCGCGGGTGCCGCCTGTGCGCTCTGCTCAGAAACCTGCGGGGTCTGTACCGGGGCGCTTGATGCCGGCGCGGAACTTGTGGATACGCTAGGTGTCGCCGTTCTGCCGGGTGTCGCCTCGTTCCGCTGCGTGCCTTTATAAAGCAGGAACATCAGGGTCAAGAACGCTACAATCGCTAGTGCTATGAGAGCGTATTTACGAAATTTTGCCACGGAGTCTACCTCGCCATCGGTGTAAGCACTGAGGGTTTTTCTTTAATGGTATCCGTGGAAACTATAAATATGTAGGGGTTTTCCCCGCTGGTATAAATACAGGGTTTTGCGGTGGGTAACTGCAACAATTAAGAATATGACTACGACAGAAACCACCGCTGAAACTCCAGCGGTATCCACCAAAAACCTGTTCAAAACCTACGGTCGGGGTGAGGCAACTGTACACGCCCTGAATAATGTCACTATTGATTTTGAGCGGGGTAAGTTCACCGCAATTATGGGACCTTCAGGCTCCGGTAAATCAACACTGATGCAAACCCTCGCCACGCTGGATACTCCCGACCATACTCCAGAGACCAGCATCCGTATTGGTACCACCGAACTGTACGGGCAGAAGGATAACCAGCTGACCGAGTTCCGGCGTGAGCACGTGGGGTTTATCTTCCAGGCGTTTAACCTGGTGCCTACCCTGACCGCCGGGCAGAATATTGATTTACCGCTGGGGTTGGCGGGCAAGAAGCCGGATCCGACCTGGCGTGAATACCTGGTTAAAACCCTCGGTCTGTCAGACCGGTTGGGTCATCGCCCCGAACAGCTTTCAGGTGGTCAGCAGCAGCGTGTTGCTATTGTACGTGCGCTGTTGTCGCGCCCGGAGGTAGTGTTTGCTGATGAGCCCACCGGTAACCTTGACTCAAATTCGGGTGCCGAGGTGCTCAGGCTATTGCGGGATGCCGCCACTGAGCAGAAGCAGACGATTCTGATGGTCACCCATGATGCGCATGCTGCTTCGTATGCTGATCGTGTGGTGTTTTTAAAGGATGGTGCGATTGCTGGGGAGATGTTGAATCCTACGCATGATGCTGTGCTGCAGGCGATGGGACAGCTGGAAGGGTAAAGCATCCGCACATCTAACAGGAGGGGAAATAGCCGCATGTCTACTATGTCTAAACGAACTAATACATCTCTGAATACGGTGGCGCGCTCTAACCTGCGCGCTTCTAAAGGTAAGTACGTTCTGACCGGCATCGGCATAGCGGTTGCCTCATTCTTCATCGCCGCCATTATTGTGCTCCTCGGCTCGCTACAGGGAACTATAGATGCCGCGATAGGAGATGCGCTCTCAGAGGACGATAACGTGGTCCTCTCGGCTGGAACTAACAACCCAAATAATTACACGGCGAACCACTACCTCACGCCCGAAAATCTCGACACGATCACCAACGACCCTTCGGTTCAGCGCACCTGGGTCATATATGACGGGCAGGGTAAACTCGGCACCGGAGAAAACTCAGCAAAGGTGCGGTATACACCGGCTCCCACCGACACCGAGCTCTTCCCATTCCCCATTGACGGCAAACTGCCGGGCACAGACACCGAGCTGTTGATCTCAAAAGAATTCGCCGAAAAACACAACCTGCACCTTGGCTCAACGGTGACCTCACCGGATGTTGTGGCAGCTATTACGAACCCTAACACCGGTGCCACCAAGGAATACACCATTGCGGGCATTTTCGACACCGGATTCTCCGGCTCATTCTCAAACGATAACGTTTATATTGGTGGTACCTCCTATCAGAACGCGGCAGATGAGGCGCTCAAACAGCTTGACCCGAAATCTATGGAGGCGGCACAGCTACCGCACCCTAGCATGACGTTCGTCCAGTTCAAAGGTGACGATGACGCCCACGCACGCACCGAGCTACAGAAAAAGCTAGCTACCGGTGATCAGAATACCGAACCCGTGGCGAAGTCAGGTGGGGAGTACCTGCAGGATCTCAAAGAAGAAACATCACAATTCTTTGCCTTTATCGGCGTGATTCTAGGGGCGTTCGCGGCGCTCGCCCTGCTGGTCTCATCTTTCGTTATCTCGAATACGTTCGCAGTGCTGGTCGGTCAACGCATCCGCGAGTTGGCGCTGCTGCGTACTCTGGGTGCGCACGGGAAATCCCTGGTGCGCATGCTCTTAGTTGAGGCGCTCGTGGTGGGGGTTATTTTCTCCGCTATCGGCGCTGCGCTCGTCTACCCGGTCGCAGCGCTCGTCGGTGTGCTGTTTAAAGATTTCATGGTCTCGTATAACCCGCTGGCGTTCGTGGTGGGTGTGGTGGTCTGCACGCTCGTAACGGTTGTTGCATCGCTCGCCCCGGCACGTAGCGCCCTGAATATTTCGCCCATCAGCGCCTTGGGGGAGGGTACCGCCCAAGCCGTGAAGAAGCCGGGCATTGCGGGTCTGATCCTGGGCCTGATTGCCGCCGTGGCAGGGGCAGCAGCAGTGTGGCAGTCGCTGAGTCTGACCAGTGCCCCGGACGCAGGTGTGCAACAAAGCAGCGCTGGGGTGCTGTTGGTCATGGTTGCGGCGTTGCTTTTGGGCGTTGCCGTGTTCTTACTCCTGCCGTGGCTGTTGCCGCCACTGATTCGCGTGTTTGGTTCGGTGATTCGCTCCCAGACCGGGAATCTGGCAGTCGCTAACGCGCTGCGTTCGCCTAAGCGCACGGTTTCGACCGGGCGTGCCGTATTGGTGGGTGTGCTCGTGGTGTCTGCAGTACTGAGCGGGTACTCCATCATGACTGCATCGACGGCGAAATCCTTGGAACGTGCCTATCCCGTCTCGGCGACGGCAACCTACGGGACCGGTGGCGGCACGGGGGCTGAGAGCCTTTGCCAAGGCGCACTCGGTTGCCGATAAAGTGCAGGGGATTAAGAATGTCGAAAGCGTTGCGGTGGCTCCAGCCGCCGGTGTCCTAGAGTACACCCTCACGTCGAAAGACGGCAGCCAGTCAATGAGCAACACCGCGAGTATGGTGGCGCTCAGCCAGGAAGACTTCGCCAAGGTTATTCCGGCTGAGGGCAAGTACCCGACTGAAGATAACACGGTGCTCGTGCCCGAATCCCTGTATAACAATGCGGGCTTTGACGATTCCACCCGCCTGAAGGCACGCGGACCCTTAGGAGAGATCGAACTCAAGCCCATTAAGTCGACCAGTAAGATCGCGAATCTGTATGTGGTGAACCCAGCCACCGGTGCTAAACTGCAGAACCCGGATGACCCGCAGCCCTTGACCCCGCAGCAGCCTGAAGAAGCTGGGGAACAGCCCCAAGGCTCAGCCGCGCAGAGCAGCGGGGCGCATCCGCTGCCCCAGGGGGTATGAATCCCTCAGCCGGGGCGGAGACTATGGTGCTGGTACACGCTAAATCCCCGCTGACCGCTACTGAGAACTCCGCGCTACAGGATCAGCTTAATAAGGCTAATGACGGCAACGAATTCACCGGCGGTTTGCAACAGCGCGGTCAGCTCGATCAGGTTCTGACGATCATGCTGGGGATTACCCTGGGTCTTCTCGCTCTCGCCGTGGTGATCTCGGTGATTGGCGTGGCAAATACGATGACTCTCTCGGTCAATGAACGCCGCCGCGAGAATGCGATGCTGCGTGCGTTGGGGCTCTCCCGCAAGCAGCTGCGCCGCATGATTTCGGCGGAGGCGGTACTGATCACCCTCGGCGCGGTGGCGTTGGGTATCCTTTGGGGGCGTCTTTATCAGTAGCGTGAGCGCAAAGGTGGTGCTTGCTGCAACAGACCAAAAGGTGGAGTTCGTGCCGGATCTGCCGTATCTGGGTCTGGCGCTGATATTGCTGGTGGGTCTTGCATCAGCATTGGTTGCATCCGCTCTGCCGGCGGCACGGTCGGCTCGGATGTCGCCGGTGGAAGGACTCGGCAGCTAGCTAGTACCGCTGAGCCCATACTTTTGTCATGGTTGTGCTTTTGTCAAACGACCGTAACCATGACAAAAGTCTAGGAGGCAGTGAAGACAGTATGGGAAAAGCGGGGAGGCGACAGCGATAATCCCGCCACCTCCCCGACTGCCCGGACTACTTATCCGTCACCTTGATGTGCCCCATAGCGCCGCGTTCCATCTCGGCGAACTGGTGATTCACGAACGTGTACGTGCCGGGTTCGCGGAACTGCATCTCAACGAACCCGCCCTGCGCCGAGTCCAGATCGAGTGCCTGCGAGTGACCGCCGCTTTCCCCATACGGATCTCTGCCGTCTCGCAGCAGGTAGCCGCCCTCCTTATACACGGTGTCAAATTGCGAGCCGACCACGTGGAAACTCATGCCCTTCGACGGTCCCGCAGCCAGCAGCCAGATGCGCACGCGCTCGCCGGTTTTCACCTCCAAAGGCTGATTCACATACTGGGTGGCGTGCCCATTGAACATGGTGAGCGAGGGGGTGCCCGCCGCAATGCCGTCAGAGGAAACTTCGGCAAGTTTATTACCGTCAGCCGCGGTCTGCCCCGTATCGGTCAGGTATGTTTCATTCTGAACCATCACATACTCATGATCTACCGGTTCCAGATTCGGCGGGTCGATAATTACGGCACCGTACATGCCCGCCGCCATATGCAGGCTCATGGGCGCGGTCGAGCAGTGGTACAGCCAAATACCAGAGCCGGTAGCCTCAAAACGGTAGGTCAGCTTCTCGCCCGGGGCAATGGTTTTCATCGTGTTATCGGGCGAAACCATGCCCGCGTGGAAGTCGAGCGAATGCCCCATCGAACCGTTGTTCTCCAGGGTAATCTCGAAGACGTCGCCCAGCTTACCGTGCAGCACCGGGCCCATATACGAACCGTTGAATGTCCACGCCTTTACGTCAAGCCCGGGTGCAATTTCGCGGTCGAGCTCTTGCACATCCATGGTCATCTTGTGCACGGTCTTACCGTCACGTTTCTCGCCCGCAGGCACGGGACGCAGCACCGGGTCACGGCGCTCATGGTCCTTGCCGGGGGAGGCGTGCATATCAATATTCGCGTTCTGCGCGGTCAGCAGGTTCGTATTTGTGCCCGAGCCATTTGACCCGTTATTACCGCCGGAACCACCCCCGTGATGCCCGTTCGCCTGCAGGTTATTGCCGGTGGTTTTCACATGAAATACCATGCCCTGCTGGCGGTGCCCGGCCACCGAGCACCAGCCCTCAAGGTCGGAGGTCACCACGCCAACATCCACGCTCTTAGTCTCGCCGGGGTTCAGCGTTCCGGTCTTCGCGCCGTTGGCGAAGGTGAGGTCGTGGGTCATGCCCTGATCGTCGTTCGTCACCTCAATCACCAGGCGGTTACCCACCGGAACCTGCGCGGTATCGGGCGTAAACCGGTAATTCGAGGTTGCCTTGACCTTCAGCGTTGTGGTCTGCCCCGTGCCGGTCGCCGTAGAACCACCTATAAAGTTGAAGCCTACCGAGCTGGGATCGGCCGCAATACCCAAGGTCAGCGCCAGAATCACAGCAAGCGCACCGAAAAGGGTCTGCCGGGTATGATTCACAGGTTCCTGTTTGACCTCCGTAACAGGGACAGGCTTCTCGCCGCGCGCCCGCGCCGCCATCATCTCTTTACGGGTATTGACCGAAGCCTTAACGCCGCGCACCATAAACGGCAGGAACGAAGCCAAACCGAGCGCACCCACGGCAGAGACAGCGACCTTCACCCAAGAACCCGTAAGCGCATTCGGAAGCATGAAAATAATAAGGCTCAAGTTCACAACCGTCACGCGCCCGGCGGCAAGCCTACTGAACTCCTTATTGGATGCGCGCACCACGGCGGGACCGCCGCCCATACGCTGGGGAAGCAGGTAACTCATAGCCCCCAGAAGCACCTGAAGCAGGAAACCCGCCACGAAAATGGGGGTTACCTCGCTCATGCGAAGCTCCTCAAACGGGGTGGTGAACACCAAGCCAGCAGTCCACACCACGCCGATAATAAGCCAGATAAAACCTGCACCCACCGACATTGGTGGGAACTCTGTGGGACGCTTCGTACGAAGGGTTCGCACCATCACCCACGCCACGATCAGCAGCCCCAGCAGATACACGAGCAGGCCCGCGCCCGCGAGGGGGCGCATCCCGAAGAGTGAAGCGAGCGTGGTAACCCCAACGCCCACACACATCAGAATGAGGGCGCGCACGCTGGTTCCCAAAGCGTTTTCGACCATCTTGGTGCGCAGCATCGTAGGCCAGAAGGTAATCAGGGTACCAACCACCGTAATACCCACGAACCCGAGAACATTCACGGCCTCATGCGCGAGCATAAACTGCGAATGCAGCGTGCCCCGCAAACCAGGCAGAGCCGCCATCGCGCCCAGTACGGCACCGACGGGAAGCAGGAACGCCGCAGCGATATAGAAACGAATCGTGGCGCCAAACCGCGAGGGAAGCGCCTGTTTGACCTGGCGAAGAAGAGCATAGCCATGCCAGGCGACCATAGCACCCACCACCAGCGCGCCGACAACCGTCAGGGGATAGAACTGCGGCATGAGATCCTGCAGAATCATGCCCGCCATCAGCAGCACAATGCCGCCGTTAAGCGCAAAAATACGTGTGACCTGAATACCGCGGGCCGAATCAGGGATCTTAATCTTCATGAGCGCTTCGGTGAAGTGCTGACTCCAGATCAGAATCGAATTCGTAATCAGCCCCAGAGTCACCATATGCACAATCAGCCAGCCGCCCTTGGGGATAAAGCGATGCACCAGAATCGCGATAATAACGCCAAACATCCAGTACGATACCGGCTTCGATGCGCGGCGGTGCCAACTACCCCGACCGGACGCGCGCTTAGCAATCTCCTCGGGCGTTAGCGAGGCGCCGGGGAGCTCGGTGGGGCGCATCCCAATCGTGAGTCCATCGTTGCCGGAACCCGAAACATCGGCCCCGGACCGTGCAGAATTTTGCGCCGCGCTCGGCTTTGAGGATGCGCCGCCACGACCGGTATCGCGGCCTGTTGATCCTTCTGAGTCAGAACCCGAGGGAGTGGGGTTATGGGGATTCTCGCTCACGGTGTTGTCTTTCGATCGCTTTTAGTCACAGTGCATGTAGTTCCATTATATTGCCCGATTCATGCGAATTTTGGCTTTGCGTGAGCCGTCATACAGTAAGGTGCCGGCGAGTGGTAAACGCTAGAATAGCCCTATGAAGTATCTGACTCTCGCCCCCCTCGCCGCCGTTTCCGCTGTGATGCAAGCGCTCGCTATTTACGCTTACGACCAAGATGGAATGGCGGTGGCGGGGCAGATCTTCTTTCCCGTTCTCTTTACGCTGATGGCGTTGTACCTGATGATGAGGAATCCGGGCGGGTCTGCCAAACAGCTTGTGGTGGTGGTCCTTGAGCTGGCAGTTTTCGCCGTCACGATGGTGGGAGTAAATCAGAAAAATCCTTATCTGTACCCCTCGATTATCGTCTACTATGCGTCGTTCGCGGTGCTTGCCTTAGAGGTTGCGGTGCGCATCGCCGAGATGCCCAAGAAGGCGAAGGTTCAGGACGATAGCGAAGACCCCGAATCTTCCGATCAGGATGCGCCTGCCGAGGGCAGCGATGATGCCGCCTCTGTAAAAACCGATGAAAAACCCGCGGCGAAATCTTCGGCGGCAGCAAAATCGGTGGGTCATGGACTGCGGCGTGCCCGAGCTCAACGCGGTACGCACTTGGTGGCGAAGGTGAAGCCGCGTGAAGGTGCCGAGCCTTCCGGGCAGAGTTCTCAGGGTAAGACTCACGACAGCACGAAATCTGAGCCCGAAAAATCTTCGGAAAATAATTCTGACTAGTATATATTTTGTATTTGGAATATAACGTGGATGGCTTTTTCGCATAGGGTGAGAAACCGTATTCGCTACACATCAGCGATTGGCGTGTGCATCCCGCGACCTAATCAATATATTTAACGCAAGCATATGTCACCACAGAAAGACAGGCTCTCATCTGGGTATATGCCCGAAGGGGAATATAATCTTTCGGCGAACAGAATATCCACGCTACACTAAAGGGCGAGAACTTCAGCTCAGTAAGACAGGTACTAATACGCCATGACTGAATCCCGCGCTCAGACTCCGGTTCTGGGCAAAATTGCAGTAGCGGCGCTCATCCTCATGGTGGTGGGCGGCTATATTTTTGAAGCCTTCGTGAACACCTACGGCGGTCTGGATTTTTCGATCTATCGCATGGGTGCCATGACCATTTTCGATAATGAAGGCTTCGATAAAGAACTTTATGGGCGCGCTATGGTGAGCATCGGCGTGCTGGATTTGCCGTTCACCTATCCACCCTTTGCGGCGCTAGTCTTCCTGCCGTTCGCCTTCATACCGCTCAAGGTAGGTATGGCGATTATGGTGCTTATGACGACCGCCGCCGCCTGGTGGCTCTCCAGCATCATGTACTCCTACGCCAATGCACATGGCCGACCTTTACCGCTTCAGGATAAGCTCGGGCGTTACGGCATGATCGCCGCACTCACCATAGTGGTAATGCTCTGCGGACCCTGGCGGCGTACCTTCGACCTTATGCAGATTAACCCCATCATTATGGTGCTGATTCTTGCCGATTTTCTACGCCCGGCAACCCGTGTGCCGCGCGGAGTACTTATCGGTATCGCTGGTGGCTTGAAGCTGACCCCGCTCGTATTCGGACTTATTCTGCTGGTGCGCCGCGACTGGAAGGGCATTATCACCCTCGGTGCAACCTTCCTCGCCACCATTGCCCTCGGCTTTGTGCTACTGCCGCAAGAAGCCCCGCAGTACTGGTTCCACGCGGTTTCAGATCCTTCGCGTGTGGGCGATATTAACTTCGTCGATAATATTTCGATTCAGGGCTGGCTTATGCACTATGGGCTGAACGGAACCGCCGCCAAGCTCTGTTTCTATCTGCTGGCGGCGCTCTCCGTCGTGCTCACCGCCGCGATTCTCTATCAGCTCGAACGCCGCAACAAGGCTCTCGCCCAGGTTGCCGTGACCGGGTTCCTCATGGTCAGCCTCTCGCCGATCAGCTGGTCGCATCATAACGTGCTTCTGCCGCTTCTGGTCCTCGTGCTTATTGTGGATGCATTCGGCGAGTTCTTCACATACCTGTCGCCCGCTGCGATGACTGTGGCGCGCATCCTGACCTGGGTGGGCGTTGTGGGGCTCTATATTTCCCCGCGCGTGCTCGGCGGCATGACCCAGTGGAATATGAATGGGCTCGAATTCTTGGCGGCGCCGGGTGTTGCACTGGGTGGCACGCCGATCGTGTGCCTCTTTATCGTGACCGTTCTGCTGTGGGGGTGGGCGGCCCTCACCCCGAAAGCACGCTGCGCTTCGGTCAAACCTGCAGCAGAGTCGGCAAACGCCCCGAACTCGGCATAGCCTTGCGAACCGTGCAGAAGACCCCCGCATCGTGATCGACGATGCGGGGGTCTTCTCTATCTCGGTTTAGACCAAGAAGTTATCGGCTACCTAGCGAATACCGACGTTCCAGGTGCCCTGGAAGGAGTTAATTGCCAAGTAAACATCTTCGGAAGCGTCAAACTTCGCGGTGCCCTGGAACTCTGAGGTGCTGGATTCCAAGATGACATCGTTCGAGCGGGCCGCATCCATCACGCGCAGGTTCATTACCGGCCTGCGCTCGTAGCCAGCCTCCAAGGTACCCGAGCCGCCCGAGTAGATCACGGCGTAGGAGTTGAACGCGGCGCTGATCTTCTCGCCCTTAGAAATCTTCGGTGCGGAGGAAGCATCGTAGACGCGAATGAGCCACTCGCCCTCACTATCGACATTCACCTTGCGGGTGGGGCTGGAAGTCTTCAAGTCCATCCACAGGGTGCCCGAGATTTTATCTTTGGTCAGCGCGGAGGTGTACAGAGCGAAGCTGGAAGTTTTATCGTCCCCCGTGCGCCCCTCCAGGGAATGGCGCGAGTTGGATTCTTTGGAGGGGGTGAACTCATAGTAGACGATAGCCTTCGAATCGTTGCCCTTGGGCTTCTCGATATCGATGGTCTGCTTATCTTTGCCCTTGTACTCCTTGAAATCGCCGCTGGGCAGTTTCGCTTCAACATTCTTCAGCTCGGCGGGCGATGAGCTTGCCGAGCTCTCTGACGATGCCTGGGCTGCCGATGATGACTCGGCGGGGCTTTCCGATGCTGCTGCATTGGAAGATCCGCGCGGCAGGGTGAAAATCAGCACCAGAATGATAATAATCAACAGCGCCACAGCACCGGCAATTACGCTCCACCCGGCGGGAGTCGCAAAGAACGGGCGCTTCGGCTTCTCGGGCTGGTTGAAGGGAGTCTGACCGTTTGCATACGGTGAATCGCTGAACCCGGATGCTGCCGCCGCAGTGAACCCGTTGAGCGCATCCGAGGTGTTTGACTCGGAGTATTGCTGATTCTGGTTCGACTGGTTCTGATTGTACGAACCCTGAGCAAAACCGCTGTTCTGAACGTTATTATTCTGAGCACCGTTCTGCTGCTGGAACTGCTGCGATTGACCGGCCTGGTACTGACCCTGCTGAGGCTGGTTCTGCTGCGACTGCGAGCCCTGGAATTGGTTGGGCTGACCCTGCCCCTGGAACTGGTTACCCTGCTGGTTCGAAGCATTCTGCACCGAGTGCTGCTGATTCTGCCCCGACTGAGAGCCCTGATCCTGTTGAGCGTTCTGACTCTGCGCGCTCTGACCCCGCCCGCCCTGGCTCTGAGAACCCTGCTGCTGAGCCGAAGCGTCGGATGCGCCCGCCGCCCCGGAGGAGGCCGCTGCACCCGCGCCCGCTGCGGCGCCTGCGACAGCACCAGCGGCGGCACCCGCACCAAAGCCCGAGCGTGACCGATCCTGCCCCTGCTGAGGCTGTTGTCCCTGGTACGACTGACCGGACTGAGAATATCCTGACTGGGATTGTCCGGGCCGCACCTGGCCGGATTGCTGCTGTTGAGACTGCGACTGAGAGAACCCCTGCTGGCTCTGCTGCTCTCGACTCTGGGACTGCTGCGCCTGCGAACTCTGGTTCGGGGCACTCTGACCCTGGGTGTCTCGGTTCTGAGCGCCCTGGCTTTGGGTACTCTGGGTTCGCGGATCCTGCGCTTGAGCGCTTCGCTCCTGAGCGTTCTGCCCGGCAAATCCCTGCTGGGACTGGGCGCTTAAGCCCTGCTGCTCGGAACCCTGGTTCTGCTGCGCAAAACCTTGATGCTGATCAGAGCCCTGCTGTTGCTGGTTGAAGCTCTGCTGGCGCTGTGTAGAATCCTGCTGCTGACGCTGGGCAAATTCTTGCTGACGCTGGGCCTCAAAAGACTGCGGCTGCTGACCCTGCTGAGACTGCGCGGGCGGCTGCGGCTGAGACTGGTTCTGCTCACGGGACTGGCTGAACTGCTGCTGACCGGGCTGATTCTGCCAAGGCTGAGGAGCCTGCGCATCGAACCCGCGAGGCTGCTGCTGGTTCTGAGAACCCTGGGCTTGAGGCGCCCGATTCTGCTGATCCTGACCGCCAAAGCTCTGCTGTGACTGTGCGGCCTGCTGAGACTGAGCACCAAAATTCTGCTGGGAATCCTGCGATGCAAATCCCTGCTGCTGAGAGCCGCTTCCCCGCGTCTGAGACTGTGAAATGGTTGAACTCGACTGACGCTGCGCAAAATCCTGCTGAGGCTGATCAGAGCCAGAGCCCTGCTGCTGATTGAGGCTCTGCTGGCGCTGTGTAGAATCCTGTTGCTGACGCTGGGCAAATTCTTGCTGGCGCTGGGCCTCAAAAGACTGCGGCTGCTGAGATTGCCCGGGCTGTTGGGTCTGAGTAACGTGTTGAGACTGTGCGGGCTGCTGAGGCTGAGCCTGCTGCCCCCGGTTCTGAGCGTTCTGCTCCTGAGAACTCTGCGCGGCAAAGCCCGACTGCTGCTGATTCACGGGAGTCTGAGGCTGCCCCTCAAAACGCTGCTGCGTGGGAGGAACCTGGGAAGTGCCGCGCGGGGGAGTAGCCGGTCGGGAAGATACCTGAGCCTCGGTACCACGCGCATCAGCCGAATCGCGTGCATCCGTAGGCTTACCCTGCGACTGACCCGAAGGCTGCTCGGGGCGCGACTCGCGTGAAGGAACCTGCTGCTGTGCGGACTCTGAAGATACAGGCTCCTGTCGTGCAGCCTCGGACCGTTCGGCACCTGCTGCAGCGGCAGAACCTGCGGACCCCTGAGAATCCTGTGCGTCGCTGAGGGGCTCTCGCGCATCGTAAGAAACACCCGAACCCTGTGCGACTCCCGGCTGCTGTGCGCTCGTCTCCGGCGCGGACGGGGCATTGTGGGTATCGCGAGCGGGCTCGCGGGTAGGCTCCGAAACCTGAGGCTTTGAAGCCTCGGCGGTGCCGCTCTGACGGTTCACAGGAGTCTCAGAAGCGCTCTGCTCAGAACGCACCTGCGAATCGGCTGAAGAGCCTGCCGCTGCACCGGAACCGGATGCGCCCGCACGCTCACCCGCGACCTCGCGCGACTCGGAACCGGCTGACGCCGCATCCTGAACATGGGCAGACTCCGCCTGAGTCTTCTGCTCAGGGGTCTGCTGATGGGAAGTTTTCTGCTCGGCAAACTGTTCGGAAATGGTCGGCGCGGTACGCTGCTTCGGGGCGGAAGCCTGCGCAGACTCACCGCTCTGCTCAGAGCTTGACGATGGCGAGGGCTTCGCACTGGAAGAACCCTCAGAAGAGCCCGATGCGGCAGATGAAGACTCCGCCGTCGAGGACGCCTGCTCATTCTCAGGCTCGGGCTCCTCAATCCACAGCTGCCAACCTTCGGGAACAGGACCCCATGCGGGATCGGGCCGCCACGTCGGGGTAGGAGACCACCCGGCAGGCGGTTTGGGCCAATTTGGGGGCGGATTGAAGACGAGAGCCATCTGAACCTTCCTTCACTACTGGCGCCAAAAACACCCGGAAGCGTAGGCACGAGTAGCCTCAAATTTTAAACTACGGTAACCCTCAAATTATGGCATATTTCCCATAAAATATAAGCCCGAAAAGTTCATAGGCGGGTAAATTATTACACCGTAAGGCAACCTGCACAGATGCCCCCGGTGTGACATTCGGGGGAGGGTCCCCTCTATTATGGATACTATGAGCACTAATCACCAGCAGGAACCCGGACATCACGGTTCTGAGTTCATTCCAACAAACCAACCACCTGGCGCAGTCACTAATACCCAAAATATGCCCACGATGCTGAGCCCGCATCAGGCAGAAAGTTACGGGTACGGCGCTGAGTCTACCTTCGCCTCCGCTGAGTATTACAGGAGTAACCGCCTTACCCGTAAGGAGCTTCTGGAACGCGCTAGCGAGCTGCCCTATCACCGGTTATCGCATGTGAACCCGCGTGCGCGTTGGTTCACCCCGGTTCTTGAGGGCTTGCTGATTGCCGGCATCTATTTTGTGCTCCTGCTGATTGTGAGCTTTGCGCTGCTGGCATCCGCCGTGATGCTGCGCGTCCCTTACGATTACCTGACCGATCTGCAGCGTATTTACGCGAACGTTTTTAAGACCCCGCTTGTTTTTATTGCGCTTCTTATTACCATCATTCCGGTGATTCCGGCGATTTTCATTGCGCGCCTGATTACTAACTTCAAACCCTTAGGTCTAATTCACTCCATTGCGGGCCGCATGCGGTGGTCCTATTTGAGTGTTTCCTAGGCTTTGGGTTCCTCATTTTCGGTCTTTACTATGTAGGGTTCGCGGCTCTGGATGGTTCTTTGACCACGCAGAACAGCGTGCATCCGCTGAATTCCGGCATGTTCTGGCTGTACATTGTGCTTATTCTGCTAATAGTTCCGTTCCAGTGCTACGCCGAGGAACTGCTCTTCCGCGGTTATCTCATGCAGACCGTGGGTCGGTGGCTGAAGAATCCCGTTTGGGCAATTATTATTCCAGCGCCTATCTTTATGGTGCTGCATGGTTACGGACTGTGGGGTCTGCTTTCGGTGCTTACAATGGCTCTGATCGCCGGGTTCTTATGCTGGTACACCGGCGGTCTTGAAGCCGGTATCGGCCTGCATATTGCGAATAATGTTTCGATTTTTATCTTTGGGCTGCTGGGTCTGGCTGACCCCTTTGACGCGAATCGTGAGGCTCAGGCGCTTGACTTTGTGCAGGCCCTTATTCTGCAGCTTGCCTTCGCCGGGCTCGTGTGCATGTACACCTACCGGCAAAAGAGGAAAGCCGCTCTGAACCAGGGGCAGGATGCGGCTGCCGCCTCCTCGGCTGAGGGTGCGTCAATGAGTGTGGAAGCGCCCGCTTCTTCCTCGGATGCGCCAGCCGCAGCACCGGCTCCGGGCGCTGCGCACGCGGCCACACAGCCCGGTATGTCCGTGAAAAATGCTGCTGCTTCACCTGCTGCTGATACTTCTGCTTCTGCACCGCAAGGGTCGCAGGCGCCGGTACAATCACAACCTGTACAACCTGCTGCCCCTGTGGCGGGGAACGCCAATCCTGCACAGGATAATGCTTCGGTAAAATCGGCGTCTTCAGCTGCCCCCGCCAACCCGCAAGCAGCTGAGGAACATCGTGCACCCGAGCGGAATATCGCGGAGAAACCGGCTGCACAGGCACCCGCCGCGAAGCCTGTGGAAGGCGCTCGTAAGAGCGAGCAGAATGATACGTCGGTCAAGGCTTCTGCCCCCGCGCAGCCCGAACGTTCGGCACCGGCTAATAAGCCTGCACCAATCGGTAAGCCTGCGCCAGCCAAGGAATCTGTGCCGACTCATGAGTCAGCCCAGTCCCAGAAACCGGCGCAAACTGCCAAACCGGCACAGGCTCATGAATCGACTCAGCCTCAAAAGCCGGTACACACTAACGAGTCAGCCCAGGCTGAGCGTCCGACGACCGCGAATACTGCCGCCCACGCAACCGGGAAAGAAGCGCAGACCGTCGATAAACCCGCGCAGTCTGCACAGGCGAGGACTATCGCCGACGAGCTCAAGCCTGCCGTGGTTGCCCCCGCAGCAGCGGAAAAGGCTCCGTCAGGCATAGATCTGGATGCGGCGCAGAAAGCGGCACGCGCCTCCGCGCAGAAGACTCAGCAGGGCTCGAATCAGGCCGATTCTTCGGTGCGTGCCTCCGGGGCACACGGGTCTGCATCGAATGCAGCCGCGCCGCAGAAGGAAGCCGCTAGCGCATCCGCCGCGCAGTCAGACGATACGAAGAACCCTTCCTCAAAGAACTACGCGCCGGATACCTCCACGATGAGCATTCCCGTGCAAAATGCCTTGTCAGCCTATGAGCGTGCCAAGGCTCAGGCCCTAGCTCAGCAGAAAGAAAATACTCAGCAGAAAGAAGCTGCCCGGCAGAAGGAAAGCGGGCAGGGCACATCCGCTAAGAATGCGGCTGCGGAAAACTCGGCTGCAGTTTCGCAAACCTCGCAGGCTCAGCAGGAGGCATCCCAGAACACCTCAGAGGTTCCCTGGGCTACCGCTCCGATTCCGAAAATCTCGCCGGAAGCCGCACAATCGCATAAGCAGGGATCAACCGACGCTTCACCGTGGACCTCAGCGTTCCCCGTCATTCCCAAACCCAAGAAGTAGGCGCATAGTATGACCGTTGATGCCGTCAAATATCGAAGATCTCGCCCAGTTCGTCTGCGATTCGCCCGTCTCATATCTGGCGGCGCGAACCGTGGCGCGGCGCCTGCAAGCGGCGGGGTTTACCGAGCTGAACGAAACCGAGCCGTGGCAGAATGAGGCTGCCGTCGGCAGGCATTTCGTGATGCGTGACGGCGCGATCATCGCTTGGGCTGGCGGTCGGCGGGCGCAGAAGGCAAGCGGTTACCGGGTGCTGGGTGCGCATACGGATTCGCCGTCGCTTAAGCTCAAGCCGAGTTCGTCGGTGACGGCGGCAGGATGGCATCAAATGGGCGTCGAAAATTACGGTGGCGCACTGCTTAATTCCTTTTTGGATCGTGAGCTGCGCGCCGCCGGGCGCCTGACGGTACTTCGGGAAGACGGCACCCTTCAGGATCGCTATGTGGTGACTGGACCGTTGGCGCGTGTGCCGCAGCTGGCTCCTCATCTGGATCATAAACGTAATGAGCTGACCCTCGATAAACAGTTCAATATGTACCCCATTTGGGGTGTGGATGATACCGAGAACGATGTGCTCGCCTATTTGGCGCAGCAGACCATCGACGAGGGCGGTTCGGTCGATCCGGAGCAGATCGTCGGTTACGATGTGCTCTTTGCGGATGCGCAGGAACCCCGCCGTTTCGGGCGAGACGGAGAGTTTCGCCTCGGGCAGGTTGGATAATCTCTCGTCGGTTCATGCCGGATTGTGCGCCTTAGAACGCTATGTCGCCGAGAATGCTGATGAAGACTCGGCGCATACCGTGATGCTTGCGGGATTCGACCACGAAGAGATCGGTTCTGAAACCCGCAGCGGTGCCGCCGGTCCGTTCCTGGAGGATGTGCTGGTGCGGCTCTCGCAGGCTCGCGGGGAAAGCCAGGACGAATACCGCCGCTCGCTCGCCGATTCGGTGTGCCTTTCGGCGGATGCCGGGCATCTGGTGAACCCGAACTATCAGGGGCATCATGATCCGACGGTGCGCCCGCTTCCCGGTGCTGGCCCGTTGCTGAAGATCAACGCGAATCAGCGGTATGCGACCGATGCGGTGGGTGCCGGTATTTTCGCGGCGGCGTGCAAGGCGGCGGGCGTTCCCTATCAGGAGTTCGTGTCGAATAACAATATGCCCTGCGGTTCCACGATCGGGCCTATCACCGCCACCCGGCTGGGAATGCGCACCATCGATGTTGGGATTGGACTACTGTCGATGCATTCGATGCGCGAAATGTGCCACGTTCACGATATGGCATACCTGACCCGCGCGGTGGAAGGCTTCTATCGGTTGTAGTTGTTTCATCCTTTCCGCCCCGTCCGTGGGTGATAATAAAAAGAGCCTTGATCGTGAATACAGAGGATATTTCCAATGCTTTATTCATGATCAAGGCTCTTTTTATACAGGTGAGACCCTGAAAGGTCTAGTCCCTGCGGGCAAGGGCCCACAGTGCGGATGCGCATCCCAGAAGACCCCAAAAACCGACGACTATTACGTCCAGGATTTGTATCTGGCCGATGTCGAAGAGGGCGGCTCGCACAAGGTTTGCTGCAGGCGCGAACGGCAGGAACTGATGAACATGCGCGTACCACTCGGGTAGCCGCTCGGGCGGGTAGTTAATCGGCGCAAACAGCAAAACCATGAAGGTAATAGACTGCGTCACGATAGTCAGAAGTGACGCTGGAACCCAGTACGCAAGCATAAACCCTAACACCGCCATAACAACTTGAAGCGCGAATACAACGGCAATAGCGCCGATATTCAGGTTCACATCAAAATCAAATTTGAGTTTTGCGGCTACACCGCCCGCAATAATGCCGGGAATCGCGAGGACCGCCCAAACGAGTATGTCAGCCGCCAGAATCGCCAGGCGCGGGACCGGAAGGGACCGCTGATAGTCGAACATGCCGTTCGTCTTAGTGGTAACGATAATCTGGGGAGCTATTACACACCCCATAGAAATGAGGGTCACCGTTACCGTGCCGGATGCCAGATATTCTGCAGAATTCCGGTCAAGATGCGGCATGAAGACCGAGATGCCGTAAAGAAGTGCAAAGGCTAAAAGGACCTGCACCACCGCAAAAAGCGGCGCGTTGATGGCGTTACGAATTAGCGACCAGCGGATCAGCTCGACCGTGGCACGTACCGTCGAAATTCGTGAGGGCACCAGGGTGCTAGTCATGGTTAATCATCTCCTCATAGTTATCGGCCAAAGATGCCGAGCCTATGCGGTAGCTTTCGACGCATCCCGCACGGATTCCGGAAAGTACATGGGGTAAGGCCAGCTCAAGCTCGTCGGTACTCAGGGTTACGGTAAACTCCCGAGGGATGGAAGAATCGTCTTCTATGCGCTTTTCGATATATTCCGTATCTGGCATATTCCCTAGTGAGGATGATGTTTTTACATCTAGCACGCTGCGAAGTTCTTGAAGGAACTCCGGGGTAGCCGTGATCGAGAGCGTACTTTTTGCTTCTGCCAAACCCAGCGCGCTTGTCGGTTCATCACGAACTAGCCGCCCCTTATTGAACAGCAGGTACCTATCGGCATGGCGCTCTACCTCCAGGAGGTTGTGGGTTACGATCAGCACCGTGGCACCCTGCTCGGCGCGCCTTCGCAGCATCGTCCACAGCAGTTCACGGCGCACCGGATCGACATCGTTCGTGGGCTCGTCGAAGAGATAGATGGGGGCGGGTGCGGTGACCGCCATGCCGAATGAGGTCAGGCGCTTGATACCGCCCGAGAGCTTATGCCCCGGCCTGTCCGCCCAATCCCCTAAATCGAGAGTATCGAGAGTTTCCTGAACCGCCCGTTGTGCTTGCTTCGACTTCAACCCGCGAATGCGAACCGCCGTCGCAATCGCCTGGCGCGGGGTCACTCCCTCTAGGGATGACGTTACCTGCGGCATGATCGCGCATATCTGCCGAGCCTGTGTCGGATGCGCTATCAGGTCTGTGCTGCCATAGTTGATGCTGCCTGCATCTGGCTTGGTGAGCCCCACGATTTGGTTGAGAAAAGTTGTTTTACCGGCGCCGTTGTGACCGATTAGCGCCGTTACCTCCCCGGGTATAAGCCGCACACTAATATCGTCATTCGCACGGGTTTTGCCGAATGACTTGCTTAGCCCCGTGACGGTGAGACCGCCCTGCGTTTTCGTGGCGGATACACCCCCGGAGGAGGCGGAACCAGAGATACCTGCCATAGGTGCTTCAACCTGCCTTATGCTCTTGTCGTGAACACCGAATATGCAATAGCGTATCCCCGTTTTTTCGGCGTACCCGTGACATTCGTCAGGGATGCAGGCTAGGGCATCCTCGCGTCAAAAAAATTCGACCTTGAAACCGGTTCGGCAATCCATGACATTTAACATAGGCGCCTTCCGTTCGCCGGTGTATGCTCAAAGAGCCTCATTTATGATAGGGATACATTATTCGGCAGCGAGTACCAACGGAGCGAGCATGACAATGACGCGCACACCGCATGTCTCTCAGTACGATGCGGGTACGCCGGAGAACCGCCGTCTTCAGCCAGGTACCGCAGATGTCCCATTCTTCGATAAATCGGGTATTGTGCGGAGCCTCGTCTGGGTGAGCTGTCTCAACATTTCCGCCAGCAGTTTTATACTGATCGCCATCAGTAACACCGGTGAAGCCGAGCTCGTCAAAAATAACCTGTTCCTGTGCACGCTGCTGTACCAAATATGTACAGTGCTGTTCTTTGCCGCCAACACAATGCCGCAGCTGATACCCGTGAAAAACACAGTACTGCGTACAGCCTTATGGTGTGTTCTGGTGACGGTACCTATCGGTTACATTATTGCCTTATACCCGCAGGGTATCGCCGGGATGCTCTACACCATATCTCCCCTGTGGGTGGCACTGTGGCTGATGAACCTGCACATACCCTTCAAACTGGGGGTAAAAACAGCCGTTGCAATCGCCGTAGTCTTCACCACTAACTACTTTGTTGGCGTGGTGGGGCAGGGGTATTTCGATAACGCACCCACTGCCCCGTTCCCAGTCGTTTCCGGCGATAAAACCCTCAACGGGTTCTTCATTTTCGATATTGTCACCACGTTCCACATTATCGCCTACTTCGTGGGCCGCAGCATGCACAAGAGCCGGGAACACAAGGCGATTGAAAAAGAACTCGGTATCCTCAGCGAACGTGAACGCATCGCCCGCGATGTGCACGATGTTCTGGGGCATTCCCTCACGATCGTGAACCTCAAAGCCGAGCTGGCCTCAAAACTCGTAGAAACCAACACCCCCGCCGCGCAGGAGCAGATGCGGCAGGTCGCCCAGCTCTCCCGCCAAGCCCTCGCGGAGGTGCATTCTACCGTCACCCGTTTGCGCGTTCCCGACCTTGAAGGTGAGATTCTGGCATCCTCACGCGCCCTGGAAACCGCCGGAATACAGGCGAACCTGCCCGATGCGACAACCGCCGCGAACATTGCGGGTATGAACTCTTCCCTGTTCAGTTGGGCGCTGCGCGAGACTGTTACCAATATTGTGAGGCACTCTCACGCCACCTACGCCACCGTGCGGCTGAACTCCACCGGGTTAGAGGTTACCGACAACGGCATAGGAATTGGTGATGCCCCGTGTAAGAGTGGGCTCACCGGTCTGTGCACCCGCATCGAAGACGCAGGCGGCACCCTTACACTCGGGAATGCACCCGAACACTGGCTGCAGCAGGCGCCTGTGGCAGGTGTGGGGGGTGGGTGCCGCATCCGCATCAGCATGGACGAGAAGACCGACGAGATTATGGGGTAGCCGTGCCGCTGAGAATACTTCTTGCCGACGATCAGCAGATGATTCGTGAAGCGCTTGCCATGATTCTCGATCTTGAAATTGATCTTGAGGTGGTCAAGCAAGTGGGCCGCGGTGATGAGGTGCTGCCTGCCGTGCGTGAAACCCGCCCGGATGTGGCGCTTCTTGATATTGAAATGCCCGGCGCCACCGGGATTGAGGCGGCCGCCGAACTTGCCCGTTCGGGCCTGACATCGCAGGCGGGCGCGCCGGTTCGTTCGCTTATTCTGACGACTTTTCGCCGTCCCGGGTATTTACGCCGTGCCCTTGAGGCAGGGGCGAGCGGGTTTGTGGTGAAAGACGGTACGGCATCGCAGTTGGCGCAGGCGGTTCGCCGTACCGCGGCGGGGCTGCGTGTGGTCGATTCGGTGCTGGCTGAGGAGGCAAAATGGCAGGGTTCTTCGCCGCTGACCGGGCGTGAGACCGAGGTTCTTCGCGCCGCCGAGACCGCTGGGAGCGTCAAAGAAATTGCGGGGATGCTCGGGTTGTCTTCGGGAACGGTACGTAACCACCTCTCGGCGGCCATGGCGAAGATAGACGCCATTAACCGGCATGAGGCGGTGCGCATCGCCCGCGACAACGGGTGGCTTTAGTCGCGCCCTCTTACCATAAGTCGTACACTTGCCTGCATATCGTACGTTTTAACCCTACGAATATGCAGGAAAGTGTACGATATATACCGTTATACCGTGCCTAGGTGCACACATACCGACAATACATTCTCCCGCCGCGTCAGGCAGCGGGAGAGAAAGAGAACTCGGTGAAATACCTCAAACCATATTTTATATTTTGTGCTCGCGTTATGACTTTAGCCTGGCGAGTATCATCCCCGAAAAACCTTAGCGCACTGGCCGCCGTCATTATCTCTGCGCTCGCTCTGATCGCCTGCCCAATTCTGCTGGGTTATGGTGTTCAGCGCACCCTTGAAAACCCCGATGTTTGGCGTCAAAACCTTGCCATTCTCGTGATCCTTTACAGTTTTCTATGGCTAATCGGGCAGAGCTTTCGGTATCTTTTCTACCCTGCCTACGGGTTCATTGAGCAGAAAATGCAATCGCGCCATATGGCGGATGCGCTCGTCACCAGCATCGGCGCCGACCCGCGCGCACGCGCTATGCTAGGCGCCTCCGAAATTGCGTATGCCGTCGATGCGCAGGCCGCATCCATTCGCGAAACCCTCGCCACCTTGTACCTCTCAATTCTGCCCGCCGGGGTTGGTTGTATCGCCGGTGCTGTCTCAATTCTGGTGATGGGTGGCGTGCCGGAGCTAGGCATATTTTGCGGGTTTGTAGCTCTCTACCTGGCTGGAAGCATGCCGCTGATTGCGCGTCATCAGAAGTTTCAAGGCGAATTCTTTGACGGCTCAATGCGCAGTTTCGGCACCCTGGAAAACACGCTCCGCCTGTGGCGTGAAAGCAGAATCCTTGGGGCGGCTCCCTTTCTGCGTGACCGATACGCCCAAGGCCGCCTGCCTGTAGAAGCAAAAGCTCTCAAAAGTTACCGTTACACCATGTTGTTACACACCTGGCAGGGCGCGATGCTGGCTCTATGTCTGCTCGCAATAGTGCTCAAAACCGTATTATTCGGTGAAGGCTCTCCGGCGCAGATTACGGGTACTGCGGTGGCACTCATCGGAGTATGCGCGGCGGCAATTGGCCCGCTCCAAGCCGTCGGCTTTGGGGTATCGACCATCGCGGTCTCGGCGGAGCGTTACCGGCAGGCGCACCATAAAATAGCCACTCCTGCCGCTGAGAGTTCGGCGTATCTCATCGACTATGTCGTAACCACAGGTGAACTTTCCCTCCGCCTGGATGCACGCAACCTGAGTGAAACATCCTATGGTGTGCATACGGTGAAGCCGGGACGCCCATGTTGGGTGCGTGGCGCATCCGGTGCGGGAAAAAGTTTGCTTTTAGAACGGCTTCTTGGTGTGCGTGCGACAACTACCCCCGCTTATATGTCGATGAGCGCACCGCAAGGCACTCTTCGGTTTGTCTACTTGCCGCAGGAAGCTGGGCTGCTGGTTGGTACCGCGCATGAGAATGTGGCGTTTGGGCGCGACATTCCGGTGCATATATGCGACCGGTACCTGCAGGCGGTGGGGCTAAGCGAATTTACCTCTAGTGGTGCTCGATGTCATGACGCCGTCGCGGGTGAGAGCGGCAGCGTGTCCGGGGGAGAGGGCAGGCGCATCGCCTTGGCGCGTACTTTGGCGGCGGCCGAAGCCTTGAATGAGCAGAAAGCCCTGAGCCCCGCGACCGTCATGGTTCTCGATGAACCGACCGCCGGGTTGGATGCGCCTACCCGCGCCCGAGCCTGGGAACTGATTGAGCGAGCGGCCCATACCGCAATCGTGCTGGTGAGCACCCACGATGAGGATGCGCCCGCCCGGCAGGACGATACCGTAATCGAGCTCTAATGCGGCGCGAAGTCTAGGAATGAGAGAGTTTTACCTGTAAAACATGCGGTAAAGTTGAATCAACCCTTTTCACCGGGGTAAGAGCACACGGCACGCATTATGAAATTTACCCCCGTGATGACTCTTAGGGTGGAGACGGCTGGAGCACCGCAGATTCCGAGCGCGCGAGGCACCAAATCTGTGTGCGGAAGGCACGCAAGTGCAGACAGGTGCTGTTCTACGAGATAGTAGAAACGGCTCAAGCGATCCTCATCAACTACATTCTGATTGATGGATCGGCTCAAGCCGTTTCACATATCGTAGGCGTTATCTCAACCTGTATTAGGAACCTGAGGTAACGACCCTGCTCACTGGAGGGGCTTGGTAGCGGGAACTACTGAGCCCTTCCGTTCATGAGCGTTTGCATCATGAAATATGCTTTTAGTCTAGCACACCGCCTACTGGCTGCCGAGGGCTGTTCTTCCGCAAGAGAACCTTAGGTACAGCTTTTGTCTGGAAAGCACAACAGCTTCTGCAACCGCCTCGGAAAATACGGCTGCGCGGTAGGTTATCCCAACGTATCCCCAGAAATCTCCTAAAAGGGATAACTAGCTTTGCTGCTTATCTCAACCTATCGGGACTTATCTTAAAAATTCCGATAACCCCCGATAGGTTCCGATAACTTCCTGTAGACTAAAAATCTAAGGAGGCTTTCGCAGACCATGACTCTCAACCCATTCCGCCCGGGCGCCGGGCATACTCCACCCGAATTTGCGGGCAGGCAAGAACCGCTTAATACGTTTACTAACATCCTGCGTCGTACTGAGATAGGAGCCATTAGCCGTGGCATGATGCTTTACGGGCTGCGGGGGATGGGCAAAACCGTGCTTCTGCGCCGTCTGCAGGAAGACGCAAAACGTGCCGGATGGGTAACGATCTCTCTAGAAAGCGGAATGGGGAAGAACGCATATACTCAAGTTCGCACCCGCCTGGGTAAAGAACTTGCCCTAGCTGTTCGAGGCTACCAACAGCAAAGTCACTGGAAGAAACTCTTATCGAATATTGCTTCTCTATCAGCGACGCTTGGTTTTGCCGGAGCCTCCGTCGTGCTTAAAGCTGATACGCACCCCTCCGATACAACGGGTCTTCTAGACTTTGATCTTCCAGAGACACTACTGTCTATGGCTCGGGAGCTCAAAGACCAAACGCCTAGTACTGGTGTGGGTATTTTCATTGATGAGATTCAAGATCTTGATAACGAGATGCTCGATATTCTGCTGACAACCCAACATGAAGCCGGGCAAAAAGAGCTTCCATTCTATATTTTTGGAGCTGGACTGCCTTCAGTTCCCACGAAACTGGGCGAGATTAAGACTTACGCCGAAAGGCTCTTTAGCTACCATCCTTTAGAGCGTCTCAATGATGATCAGACCAGGCTGGCTTATGCTGATCCTATTGCTAAAAATGGCGGTAGTATCACGCAGGATGCGCTTGCAGAACTTGTGGACCAATCTCACGGATACCCTTATTTCATTCAGCAGTTTGGGCGGGATGCCTGGGACTGTGCCAGCGCGGGCAATATCACTCAGGATGATGTTCGTGTGGGCGTTACTTTGGGCTGGGAAGAACTAAACCGCGGGTTCTATATGACGCGGTGGAACAGGGCAACAGAATCTGAGAAACACTACTTGGTGGCGGTTGCCGATCTTATGTCTGAGGAAGAAGGGGACTCTGTGCCGGTCTCAGAGGTATCCAGCCGGATGAAATCTATTACAACGTCTTTGAGTGCCCGCCGCGCATCCTTAATTGAGAAAGGTGTACTGTACAGCCCTGCATATGGTCGGATCGCTTTTACGGTGCCGGGGATGGATCGGTTCATTAAGCGGTCGGCACAGTAGCTGCGCGAGTTATCTCAGCCTATCGGGACTTATCTTAAAAATTCCGATAACCCCCGATAGGTTCCGATAACTTTTGTTCTCCCACATAAAGGCTCTTTTTTATACCAGGGGAGAGGCGGGAGAGAGCCTATCGAATTAGCGAGAGCAGTTCCTCGTGCACGGTGGTATCGCCCGTGACTTCCGGGTGGAAAGAAATGCCGATAATGTTCCCGGCGCGCACACCTACAATTTTGCCCTCATGATGCGCCACCACCTGCACGCCTTCACCGGCGCGGGTCACAATCGGCGCGCGAATAAACGCCGTATCGATCACGACTTCCTCACCTGAGGGTGTAAGCCACGGCAGATGAACCTGTGCCGAATCGACCTGCGAGCCGAAGGCGTTACGCCCAACCGAAACATCCAAAACACCGAGCGACTGCTGCCCCGGAGCCGGATCGTCAATCACAGTCGAGAGCATAATCAGCCCGGCACAGGTTCCCAGGGTCGGCAAGCCCCCCAAAATCGCCTCAATCAACGGCTGGCGCAGCCCAAAAATACGGGTCAGCCTGTCAATTGTGGAAGATTCGCCACCGGGCAGAACCAGCGCATCCAGGTTCGCCAGCTGCTCGGCACTTTTGACGAGCACCACCTGCGCTCCCAGGGATTCGAGCATGCGTGCGTGTTCGGCGACACCGCCCTGCAGTGCCAAAACACCCACGGTTTTGCCCGCACCGGGCAGGGCAGCCGGGGGAAGAACCTCAGTCTCGCTCATGAGCCTATCTTTCTGCAACACGAGGTTGCGCACTTTGTAGAACGTTGGGTTTCGGGCTGCGTTTGAGAGCACCAAACTCACCCGAGCGGATAACGCATCTGAACAGAGTCGGGGGCGAAGCCCGCACCGAGCTTCACCCCCTGCATGCCTTGGCCGGGTGCCCTCACCTGAACCGAATATAATCGATCGGCGAGCGCGCATCCGCCACGTGGCGGCCTGTACTTACCAGCCGCGCTCCGCCAGACGATGCGGCGCGGGCAGATCGGCAACGTTGATGCCGACCATGGCCTCGCCCAACCCGCGTGACGCATCCGCCAGTTTTTCGGGGTCGTTGTAGAACGCGGTTGCCTTCACGATGGCCTTGGCACGTGCCTCGGGGTTGCCGGATTTGAAGATGCCGGAGCCGACGAATACGCCGTCCGCGCCCAGCTGCATCATCATGGCGGCGTCGGCGGGGGTTGCCACGCCACCGGCGGTAAACATGACCACGGGCAGCTTACCGGTCTTCGCAACTTCGAGCACCAGATCGTAGGGGGGCGGCAAGTTCTTTCGCCTTCACGTACAGCTCGTCGGGCATGGTGTTGTACAGGCCCTGCAGCTCGGCGATCTGGCGCTTAATGGTGCGGATATGCTTGGTCGCCTCCGAGACGTCACCGGTGCCAGCCTCACCCTTCGAGCGGATCATAGCGGCACCCTCGGCGATACGGCGCAGCGCCTCGCCCAGGTTGGTGGCGCCGCATACGAACGGTACCGTGAACTGGTGCTTGTCAATGTGGTTCACGTAATCGGCGGGGGGAGAGCACCTCTGACTCATCAATGTAATCCACCTTGAGGCTTTCAAGAATCTGCGCCTCAACAAAATGCCCGATGCGCGCCTTCGCCATCACGGGAATCGAGACGGCGTTAATGATGCCCTCAATCATGTCGGGGTCGGACATACGGGCCACGCCGCCCTGCGCACGAATATCGGCGGGTACGCGCTCAAGCGCCATGACGGCGACGGCACCAGCATCTTCGGCGATCTTGGCCTGTTCGGGGGTGACGACGTCCATAATGACGCCGCCCTTGAGCATGTCGGCAAGCCCGCGCTTCACGAGCGGGGAGCCGGTTACTGGGGAATTAGTCTGTTCAGTCATGCCCCCATTTTCTCACGTTCGGTGCATGTACGCTCACTTTGCGACGGAATTTCTGCGGATGCGCGCGCATCTTTGTGTCTGCGTGACACGAATCGTCATATTTCGTGAGGTTCGCGGCGTTATACAGTCTCGTAAGCCGACTCCTATAGAACAGATAATACTAGAGCTCGGTGTGCACCCTGCACAGGGCATCTCACATGCGCGGGTCTTTTGCACCTAGAAGTACAGCACCGCGAAAAGAGTGCCGTTCAGCATAAAGCCCCGTATTTTTACCCCGTGATATGTTGGAATATGCGCACCTTCACAGGTGTTATTCTGGCGCTGTTTATTCCTCTTCAATCTCCAACACACATCAAGGAACATCACCGTGCTTGAAGTCATTATTGCCCTATCGCTGGCAATTCTTCTGGGTAATATCCTTGCCCATAAATACGAATAACCCCCGCCATTATGCTCATTTTCATGGGGCTTGTGCTGGCGCTCATCCCCGTTCACGCCATGCACGAGGTGCGCGAGGTTGGGTTGCCTCCGCACGTGATTCTCGAAATCTTCCTGCCCGTGATGCTGTTCTGGGAGACCCGAAACACCTCTTGGCGTGAGGTACGCGCCCGTCTGCGCGGCATTCTGCTCTCGGGCACGGTGCTCGTAATTTTCACGGCGTTCGTTATCGCCTGGGTACTCTACACATTCATGGGTATCTATATGTGGCATGTGGCATTGATTATCGGTGTGGCGCTCGCCCCCACCGATGCCGTGGCTGTGGCAACACTCAACGGCAAACTCCCCAAAGCCTCCATTACCACCCTTAAAGCGGAAGCGCTCATTAACGACGGCACCACCCTAGTTCTTTTCACACTTGCACTGCAGCTTGCGGGCGGTCATGAACTGGCCCTGGGAACCGCATCTGGAATGTTCTTCTTCTCGTTCTTGATTGGAACTCTCGTTGGCCTGGCCGTCGGGTGGGGTGCGGATAAGCTGCGTGCGCACATCGGCAACCCCATGAACTTCAGTGTGTTCATATTCACCATACCGTTTATTGCTTTCTTCCTGTCTGAAGAGATCGAGCCTTTTGAAGGCATGAAAGGTTCCGGAGTGGTAGCCGTGGTGGTCGCCGCCTTCTACCTGACCTACCGCGGACCGGATACCATCAAACCCCAAAACCGCTTCTACGGTCTGCCCATCTGGTCGTTTGTTTCCTATGTCATGAACGGTGCGCTCTTCGTGCTTGTGGGTGTGCAGCTGCCCAGCGCCACCGAGCATATGGAAGGCGTCATTCATGAATACAACTATGCGTGGGCTTCTGCACTCGCCGTGATTGTGGTGGCATGGCTCGTTTCCATTGCGGCGCGTTTTATCTTCCTGCACGTCACGATTGGTATTATTCGTGCCCTTGACCGTTCAGAAAAGCAGAGGCGGCTGCGCACAACTTTCCGTGGTCGTGTGGTGAGCACCTTTGCGGGGCTGCGCGGCGGTGTTTCCCTCGCGGTGGCTCTCTCTGTGCCGAGTGGTGTTCCCGGGCGTGACTTTATTATCTTTATTGTTGCGGGCGTGGTTCTGCTGTCGATGGTGGTTCAGGGGATGCTCCTGCCGCTGGTTATCAGGTGGGCGAAAATTCCGGTTGATACCACCGAAGAAGACGAGATTAATAATGCGGTGCGCACGATCATTGCCGAGTCCTTTGACTCTGTGGCTGAGGTCGGCCAGGACATTGGTGCACCACAGGAGATTATCGACCGCATTGCCGAAGAACAGATGTACAACGCGAGTATGTACCGCAACCTGCACACCATTCGTAAGCACGGTGCGAACGCGCCGGAAGAAGCCCGCCGCATTATTGAGGCGAGTGACCTTGAGAAAGAGCTGCGCCTGCGGCATTTGGAGAAACAGCGTGAGGTGCTCAAGCGCCTGCGTAATGAGCGCAAGATCGATATGAACGTGCTCCACAAGATTCAGGAAATCCTAGATATTGAGGAGGTTCGCGTGCTCGGTCCGGTTGAGCTGGAGTAGCCCCGAACGGCTCCAGAAGTGCTAAACCCCGGGCATATTCTATATTCCATATATGGAATATTAAGGACGCTCCCGGGGTTTTATGCGGGATTTTAGGGTGCTGCACGGTATTCTGGTACACGTGAGCACGAAACCCTCGGCATCGACCCCGCCCCCGAGCGGAAAAGTTCCGCGCGCTGTTGGTACCGCGCAAGGGCGCGCATCGTTGATGCTGCACGCGCTGATATACCTTATCTTTGGGATTATCACCGTTTTTGTGCAGACCCCTGATAATGTTTTCGCCAAAATACTTTTGGGTCTCTGGATGCTCGCGCTCGGCACCTCACACGCGCTCACGGCCCGCGGGATGCACTACGGGCCCGCGACGAGCGCATCGCTCAGCTCGACGGCACTCGTGCAGGCAGCATCCGGGGCTTTGCTCGTGATAATACCGGATACCCTTGCTCTTATTATTCTGGCGGTATGCGCCGGTTCGGGTCTGCCGGGGCTGATTAAGCTTCTTTTGGGTATGCGCTACCGTAGTGCGGTGGCTGTGTGGCGTGACTGGGTTCTGGAAGGGGGCGTGCTTCTTGCGGTTGCTTTACTTCTGCCGTTTGTGGGGGAGATCGGGGCGAAAGCGACCCTGGGAGTTCCCGGCGGCGGGGCGCTGATTATCGGCGTTTTTCTGCTGGTGGGTTCTCTGGGACCGAGCGAGAAAGCGGGCGCTGACTGAACAAAACCTTAGTTCATATAGCGCCCAGGTTTTAGAGGTGTATTGCAACGGCGCGTACACTGGTTAGACACACACAAGAGGAGGAACGAGTGGCTGAAGAACGCCCCCGCGGATTTAAAGCGCAGGTGAAAGGTCCCCTGCTGGTTGCCGCTGCTCTGGCTGTAGCGGCTTTCTTCGCCGTATTTATTTTTGCAACCGGCGGCACCCGCAACCGCCCCAACCTTGTGTTGGCCTTAGGTGTGGCGGGCGCGGTTTTTGTGGTCACCCTCGTAGTGTGTGCAACCCTGATCTTAGCGGAACGCCCGAACGACCCTTCACTGGGGCAGGGTACGGGTATCAATAAATCCTCGGCAAAGCTTTACGAACAGGCGAAGGCCAAGCGTGAGGCGGCGGAGCGTGAAAAAGTCCGGGAACAGGGGGACTCACAAGCGACTGGAACCAAAGAGACAACAGCCGAGAATGACGCTGAGCCCCCTAAGACGACTGACAGCTAATCGGCGCGCTGGGGCGGTATGCTAAGCTGGTTCCATCTTTATGAGTAAAGGCAAGAGAAATCGGTAGCTCCAACTGCCGGCCCCTCTCTACGGGTAGAACAATTACCTTAGGCTCTTGGTGCTTTATGCGCATCAAGAGCCTTTTTATATCGTGTGTGACGGTAAGAAAACTATTTTGTGTGTGAAAGCGCCGCTTTTCGAGCGCCCATCATCGCGCGCTGTACCCCCACTATTGAGGTCAGTACCAGCACGAAGCCGAGCATCGAAAGCGGCGTCATGCTTTGCCCCAAGAAAATCCAGCCAAGGATAAAGGCGGTGACTGGGCTGAGCGGTCCCAGGGATGCAATGACCGCGGGTGGCAACTTCGAGAGTCCATGAAAATACACGCAGTAGGCGAGCGCTGTGCCCACCAGGCAGAGGAAGGCGTATCCGCCGATATTTGCGGGGGTGAGCGGTGGCAGCGGTTCCTCGGTCAGCAGGGCGATGGGTAGCAGGAATATTCCGCCCACGAGCAGCTGCCATCCCGTCATGGCGAGAGTCGAGAGAGATGATGTTCCTGAGGCGGTGAAGAAAATTCCGCACGCCATGGCGACAGCCCCGGTGAGCGCCGCAAGAATGCCGATCACATCGAAGGTGGTGCTGGGGGATGCGACCAGCAGAATAATGCCGATAATGCCCATAAGTGCGGCAAGCCATGCCGATGCGGGAGTCGCTTTCTTAGCAACTGTTCGGGTGAGGACGAGGACGAAAATAGTTTGTGTTGAGCTAAGAATCGCCGCCAATCCGCCGGGCAGGCGGTATGCAGAGACGAACAGCATCGCCTGGAATAGACCGATATTGAGGGTGCCGAGAAGAATAATTCGGCCCAACTCGTTCTTGCGCGGGAACTCTCGGGTGATGAGCAGTAGCAGCAACCCTGCTGGCAGCACACGGATCAGCGCGGCGGTGAAGGGGCGGTTGGGCGGCAGAAACTCGGAGGTGATGAGGTAGGTTGACCCCCAAACCATGGGGACGAACGCCGTGATGATCAGCAGAGGAAGACGGTTTTTCATAGTTCTTCGCAGTCGGATAGATGCCTTGAGTTCAAGATAAATCCTAATCGCTTTTTGTCTTGAAAGCAAGATAAAATAGTCGTGAGTCGATTTTAGGAGGAATATGTCGAGCGCCCGTTCCCGCAGTAGCCACCCCGATGCCGTGGACGTCATTATTGATCAGTGGAAACGTGAACTCCCTGAATTGGCTTCTGAAAATATGGCCCTGATTGGCCGTCTTAGGCGATGCTCCATTCTGCTCGCGCCGCGTCTTGACGAGGTTTTTTTGCTGCCTATGATCTTAGTAATGGCGCCTTTGATGTGTTGGCGACGTTACGCCGCGCGGGTGCGCCCTATATTCTGACCCCAACCGAGCTTTTTGCCTCGCTTATGGTTACTTCGGGCACTATGACAACCCGCCTGCAGAAGGTGCAGAAGCGCGGGCTCATTGAGCGCATCCCTAACCCGGATGATGCCCGCAGTATGCTCGTGAAGCTGACGGGCGCTGGGCGTGAATTGGTGGAAAAAGTCGTCTTCGAACACGTGGACAATGAGCGGCGTATTCTGGAAAAGCTGCCCGCTGAGACGCGCCGTCAGCTGGATGCAGGCCTCGCCGAGCTGATGCGGGTGCTGGAGGATGCGAAAAAGAGCTGAAGGAAAAGGTGTAGCGAACCTGCGTGCTCTAATCCTCCAGCGGTTCCGCCAGAGCCTCCTCCTGCCCGTTATCCGCTACGATGCTCAGGGCACGTTCCAAGATCTGCACATCCTCGCAGGCCTCTATCGACGTAACCTTACCCCAGACGAGCGTGAAAAACTGAAACACCGTATTCTGGTAACGCTCCCCACCGGGTAGATCGCCACTCACCCGCGCCAGCACTGCCACACGCGTGCGCCACGGGTAACCCGAGACCAGAATATCCTGAACGTCAAAATGGGCGCCCGGCAACAGACGATTCACACGTTCCCACCACAGGATCATGGTCTTTTTTCTCGTGCGGGTGCCACCAAGAGCGTGGCTGCCATGAAATCGGTATTGAAAAGAATCCGCCAACGAATCAATCATCGCTTGGTAGTTTCCGGCGTTAATTTCTCGGAAAGTAGCGCGTATTTATTTGCCACTATGCGCCTATACATTTCTTGCTCCTCGTCTCAACATTACCCGAAAGGTACATGCGATTCTGTGTGGTTGGCCTCTCTGAAGTCAAGGGTTTACCGGTATATACAGATATATGACGCTTTATCAGTGAGAATTTGCGCGGGTTCCTTACAGAAGAACAGCCTTCGAAGGTAAGGGGCGGTGTGCTAAGCTGGAATCATATTTGCAACTGTTATTAGCCCTTCAAGGGCAAGAGGGGGTCGATAGCGCTAACTACCAACCCCTCTTTAGTCAGGCAGATGCTACCTCAGTCGCTTAAGGAATACTGAGATAGCTTCTACGACATTAGAAACGGCTTGAGCCGATCCATCAATCAGAATGTAGCTGATAAGGATCGCTTGAGCCGTTTCTACTATCTCGTAGAATGACATCTGTCTCACCGCCTCTCCGCCCCGAGAGTCATCACGGAATGTATATTTGCAACCTGTGCCGGTGACTCATTCCGGGAAGAGGGCACTAATAACTTTACTGCATGCTTTACAAGGAAATTTCGTGTGATTCTGGAGAATGCGTAAAAATGTGATTCTTCCATTTTTAAATTCTTTTTACGTGCACTAGGGACATTCCCTGAAGAAATATTGCGTCATAAAGCGTTATTCCATAACTTTGCCTGTACTCAGCATTGATACCAGCGTTACACCCAATCTACGATAGAAATATCCATCCCGGATTTTTGTAAATTCTGCAATATCTTATTCAATCACCAGGAGACCCCATGCAGACCCTTATTATTAACGCCCACCCGGATCCCCAGAATAAAACTGCGTATTGCACCAACCGCCTCGTTGATTGCCTGACCGAGAAACTGCCGGATGCGTCCGTGCTGAACCTCTACAATGAGGATATTCCCGAACTTACTGCCGAGACTCTGCCGCTTTACGGGTCGGTATATGATGAAAAATCGTCCCTGAGTAAGAGGGAACAGCAGATTTTTGCGCGCCGTGCTGAACTCATTGAACAGTTAAAGCGGCTGATCGGCTGATTATCGCTATGCCCATGCACAATTTCACGGTGACTTCGCGCCTGAAAGACTACCTGGATAACATTATTATGGGAGGGCAGACTTTCCAGTTTAGCGAGAATGGTCCGCAGGGTCTCATGGGCGGGCATAAGGTGCTGCTCGTGCAGTCAAGCGGCTCCGTATACAGCACCGGTCCGCTGGCACCGTGGGAGCAATCGTACCCCTTCCTACGGACCGTGTTTGGGATGCTCGGGTTCGATTCAACCGATATTGTGCGTGCTGAAGGCACCATGGATCCAAATATTGGCCCAGACGTCGCTGTTGAGCGTGCCTGCGCCGAGCTTGAACAAAAACTGCCCGAGTTCCTTGCCTAAGAACCCAAGAACCGCTGGGTATAAGGAACACTAAGAAGCCCGATGGTACTGAGGCGGTGTGCTAAGCTAGGTGCATATCTACGAAATAATTGCCTATTTATAGGCAAGAGGGGCCGGTAGCGTCAACTACCAACCCCTCTCTATGAGTAGTAAACTACCTCAGACGCCTAAGGAATACTGAGATAGCTTCTACGACGTCAGAAACGGCTTGAGCCGATCCATCAGTCAGAATGTAACTGATGATGATCGCTTGAGCCGTTTCTACTAGTTCGTAGAGAGACATGTCTACTCACCGCCTCTCTGCCCCGAGAGTCATCACGGAATGAACTATCTACGAAATGTGCCGGTGACTCATTCCGGGAAGAGGGCACTAATAACTTTACCGCATACTTTACGCAGAAAATGTGCCCCTTTGAAAGTGTTAGCGTGTAAAAAGGCTCTTTATGTGAATAAAGCGTTGAAAAACTCTCTTTATTCAAATAAAGAGCCTTTTTGCGCGGGAGATTAGAGAGGGAGGCCGGAGAGGGTCGGGAGGAAAAGTAGCGGGAGGAATGGCTTACTTCTCAACAGGAAACGGGTACAATAGAGTCCCCTGCCCGCATCGGCATGTAGCGCTGACCGATACTACCTGAGCCATGCCGCCTCAGAGACGGGCGCACTCCACAGACCAAGAAACGCATCTTCATGACACATAAACCTAAACATTCCCTGCCCGAAAATACCGGCGCGGCAGACAAACCCAACGCATCAGCAAAACTTGGTATAACGGCGCCGTCCGAGGCGAACCCGCCCGTCACCGGTGCAGTTCCGGCGGTGACAGGCACCGTACCCTCCACCACTGGCGCCATCCCGGCTGTGCCCACACCTGATACAGGCCCCGGGATGCCTAATATGGACGATCCCAAAAACATATACCTGCTCAAAGATGCCCCCGTTTTCAAGGCGCTTCTTTCCCTGGGTATCCCCATGGCAGCAGGGCTGGCGATCACCAGCATTTACAACGTCATTAACTCCTACTTTGTGGGGCACTACGGCACCGTCGAAGAGCTCGCCGCCACCGGATATGGCGTACCTGTTTTCGGTATCATCATGGCGATCGCGGGTGTGTTCGGTTTGGGCTCATCAACCCTGGCGTCGCGTCTGCTGGGCGAAGGCAATGAGACACGTATTCGCAATGTGACCTCATTCGCCCTGTACTCCGCGCTCACCTGCGGTGTGGTGGTCGCCATTGCCGGGTTCCTGTTCGCAGACCCGATTACCGGCCTGATGGGCGCCTCCCGGAGCATCCTTTGAACCGACCAAAACCTTCGTGCACCTGCTCTTTTTGGGTGCGCCGTTTTCGGTCGGCATGTTTACCCTGGAACAGCTGGTGCGTTCTGAAGGTTACGCCAAACAATCCATGTACGGCATTATCTGGGGCGTCGTCATCAACTCAATTTTCGATGTTCTGCTGATTGCGGTTCTCGGCTGGGGTATCGCCGGTGCCGGTTGGGCGATGCTCGCCGCAAACGCTGCATCCATGGTGTACTACCTGCAGTTCCTTATTCGCAAGAGCACCAACTTCTCCTGGAAACCCGGCGATTTTGTGATCGCCGGCGACATTATTAAACCCGTGTTCGCCGTGGGTGCCGCCGAACTGATTCAGAGTGCAAACCTGACCGTTTCCGCGCTGGTGCTCAACAATATTGCGGCAGGATACGGTGACGATTCTGTGGCCGCCTTTGGGCTGGCGATGCGCCTGAACATGGTACCTGAAATGCTGTGTATGGGTATTTGCATGGGAGGTATTCCGCTCTTCGCCTACGCCTACGGTGCTCGCAATCGAGACCGCGTGCGTTCGGCCCTGAAAACCGCCGCAATGGTATCGGTGGCAACCTCCATTATCTTCACCATTCCCGTCTTGATATTCCGTCGCCAGCTTCTTGAGCTCGTGGGCGACTCCTCGCTGGTCGCCACCGGCGAGAAAGTACTGGTCGCGCTCATGCTTGCCGCCGTGTTTAATGCCGTGAGCATCGTGTTCGTCTCGTGGTTCCAGGCCGCCGGTAAAGGCCTGCCCGCCACGCTCATGACCCTGGGCATTGCCCTGCTTTTCTTCCCCGCAGTCATCTTCGGCAATATGTGGTTCGGATTCGACGGCCTCACCTGGGCGTTCCCCTTCACCCAGATCTCGGCGTGCGTGCTGGGCGTGATCCTCTTCTTCGCAACCGGCGGTACTAAGGTGAAGGATGCGCCCGCATCGGGCACCCCCGAGCACGGCGTGACCGAGATTAAGGTTGAGTCTGAGTAGCGGGTCTGCACTTTCTTCATTCGCACCCGTGAAAACGCTCTGACCTGAGTGTATGCCCGAAGCGTTATATTGCAGTGACCCCTGGAAACAGAGTTTCACCGCTGTATAACGCCTTTGGTATATATCGGGAAAAGCAGCTCGAATAATATGCTCAAAACCGCATATAAGGTTCTGCCATGCAGTGCAGTATCAGAAGTTATTCCGTCATGGAACGACCTGCATATGCCCCATACAGGCACAGCCGTGTATGATAAGCGAGGCGGCAGCCCCGCATTCAGGGGAGCCAACCGACTATATGCGTTTATCGGCATATAAGGAAAAACTTTCGGTATAGGTGCTATGTGAGGTTATTGCATGGCACGTACATATGCCGCAGGATTATTCCAGACTGGGTATATACCCTTGTCAGGCTTATATGCCTATACTCCATGCGTTCGCACGCCGCCTACGTTTACCGACCATTATCCTATAAGGAGGTACACCGTGCCCCAAGCCGAGCATCTCGGTGTACCCGAAACACAGGTTGCCGGGGATACCGCATCGACGGCGAGTGCAGACGAGCTTTCCCGCGAAGTTCTTCATCAAAACAGCCTGAGTGAAGACTCACGAAACATTTACTTCCTCAAAGACGCCCCGGTGATGCGCGCCCTGCTTGCCCTAGGTATTCCTATGGCAACCGGGCTTGCGATTACCGCCATCTACAACGTGGTGAATTCCTATTTCGTGGGGCACTTTGGCACGGTTGAAGACCTTGCCGCGCTTATCTTCGGATTCCCGGTGGTAGGCGTCATCACCGCGCTGGCGGGGCTTTTCGGGGTGGGCGCATCCACTCTTACGGCACGATTGCTGGGTGAAGGCAACACCGCCCGCATTCCCACAGTTACCTCTTTCGCCGTCTATGCTTCTCTGATCTTCGGTGTAGGTCTGGCGGTAGCGGGGATTTTCTTCGTCGATCCGCTCACTCGGCTGATGGGTGCCGGTGGTACCACCTATGAACCGACTCGCTGGTTCGTGACCGTGCTGTTCCTTGGCGCCCCGCCCTGGATGTGTATGTTCACCCTGGAACAGCTGGTGCGTGCCGAAGGCTATGCCAAACAATCCATGTACGGCCTGCTGTGGGGCGTAGTCGCCAACCTCGTACTGGATGTGCTGCTCATCGGCGTTTTACGCATGGGCGCGGCGGGCTCTGGCTGGGCTCTCATGGGGACAAACGTCGCCTGCATTATTTATTACATGCTGTTTCTGACCGCGAAGAGCAAGAATTTTTCGTGGTCGCTCAAGGACTTCACGCTCTCTGCCGACGTACTTAAACCCGTGCTCTCGGTAGGTTCCTCACAAATGGTATCGAGCCTTTTCCTCGTCGTCTCGGCCCTGGTGCTCAATAACCTGGCGGTTAAATACGGCGATGCGGCGGTCGCATCCTTCGGCGTCTCGATCCGCCTGATCATGGTTCCGCAAACCCTATGTACAGGTATCTGCATGGGCAGCATTCCACTTTTTGCATATACCTACGGTGCAGGGAATCGGGAGCGTCTGCGCGCCGCACTCAAGGTCGCGGTGCTGCTCTCGGTCGGAACCTCGGCAGTGTTCTCGATTCCGGTCTGGGCGTTCCGCGATTGGGCGCTGTATCTTGCGGGTGGCCCCAGCATCATCACGGCGGGGGATCAGGTGCTCACCGCCCTGCTTTTCTCAACCGTTTTCTATGCGTTAGTGATGTTGCTCGTCGCCTGGTTCCAAGCTTGCGGTAAAGGCGTGGCGGCGGTAGTTTTGACCGCGAGTGTGGGCGTTTTCTTTTTCGTCACGGTCTTCGCGGGCGATACACTTTTCGGATTTACTGGTCTCACCTGGGCTTTCCCTGTCACGCAGATGGGGTCGTGCGCGCTCGGGGTGGCTCTGTTTTGGGCGAGCGGGCGCACGCGCATCCGGCAGTGTGAAAAAGCGTAAGCACAGAATAAGCCGCCGGGCAACGAGCCTCACCCAAGGTTTACTTCCACCACGTATCGGCGATACCCACCGGAACCGTGCGTTTATGCCGACTGCGCAGGTAGATAGTCTCTAGCTTTTCGGCGACGGCGGGGTCAATCTCTTTACCCTCCAGGTAGTCGTCGATCTGCGGGTAGGTGATGCCGAGTTCATCCTCATCGGTGCGCCCGGGGATACCGTCGAGCAGGTCGGCTGTCGGCGGCTTAGCCCATAGCCGCTCGGATGCGCCCAGAACCCTCAGAAGCAGCTGATTCTGCCGTTTGTTCAGTCCGGAAAGGGGCAGTATATCCGCCCCTCCGTCGCCGAACTTCGTGAAGAAACCGGTCACGGATTCCGCCGCGTGGTCGGTTCCGACGACCAGCAGGGACGGGTCGCCAGCGAGCGCATACTGGGCGATCATGCGGGCGCGCGCCTTAATATTTCCCTTGTTAAAGTCGCTGATGGGCGTGCCCACGGCAGCCGTGTAGGCGGTGTCGAAGCCATCGACCGCATCCGCAATATTGAAGGTGACGGTACGGTCGGGGGTGATGAATTCGAGGGCTTTTTGTGCGTCTTCTTCGTCGACTTGGGTTTTATAGGGCAGGCGCACCGCCATGAACTGAGCTTGGTATCCTTCGGCGTTGAGTTTTTCGCTGGCGAGTTGGCAGAGCCTGCCCGCCAGTGTGGAATCGATGCCGCCGCTAATGCCGAGCACGAATCCGCGGGTGCCGGTTGCTTTCGCGTAGTCGCAGAGGAATTGTACGCGCCGTTGTATTTCCTCGCGCGCCTGTTCTTCGGTCATATTGGGACGAACACCCATCTGTGCCACGATTTTTTCCTGAAGTTCACGCATATTTCTAGTGTACGCGGGCGTCGTCTTGCTGAGGGAACGAAAGATAATGCAGATACTCTAAAAATTCATCGAATCTTTTGCTCTAAAGACCTAATTTACCGTTGTTTTTAATCCAGAAATACTACAAAGTGTCGCGATGTATAAACAGGCGGAACTATTTGCATTTTTGCTAGCCTAGGGTAGGTTCGCCTAATACTCTGTGAACCTCACACATCGCACCGATAGACCTCGAATGAAAGTACACTATCATGAGCCAACAGAACTTTGACCCCAATCAATATGGCCAACAGCCCGCACAGGGTATGCCTCAGCCGGTCTCGGGACAGGCGCCAGATGCGCAGGGCAAGGCAACGCTCGCACATATATCCGTTTTTCTCACCTGGATCGTCACGCTTATTATGTGGTCGATCTATAAGGATAAGCCCGGATACGAGGTTGTTAAACGTGCCGCAGCGCGTGCCTTCAACGTCTCGATTACTATTTCGATTGCAACGATTGTGGGTCTGATTATTCCCATTATTTTGGTAGCAGTTGCTGTAGCTGGGGACAACCGTGGGCTCGCGGTTGTAGCCCTTATTCTCATGGTGGTTGTGGCAATCGTTGTTGGTATATGGGGGATTGCTGGTGTCGTATGCCACATTATTGGCGCGGTGAAGGCCAATGCGGGAGAGACGGATTATAAGTACCCGCTGCCCGCCTTGAAGATCTTGAAAGATTAGTAAGACCTAGAGCTCAGCTTCTTAGGGTCGATAACAATACCCCCGCTGTAAAAAGCTCCTTTGATAAACCTGGAGCTTTCTGCTGCGGGGGTATTGCTTCATCATTTGGGATAACCTATCGAGTGAAACCGGCTCACAAAATGTCCCCAAAACTTCACACATAGGCGCGGACAAGGCTTTATACCAATATCGGAATATAAGAATATGCTCTCGGAACCCTTACTCTTGAGGGAGCCGAGAGCATATTCGTGATCGGTTATATACCGTGTGGACTATATACCGGAATCGGTATACAGCCAGGTCAGCGTGCTAACGCATAGTTGGCGTATTCCGCACACTATTTCGGCAAAGACGTATCTGTCTTTGGAGATTCCGTGGGTTCTGACGGACCTGGCAGTGAGCTATCCTTTGGAGATTCCGTAGGCTCTGAAGGGCCCGGTAGCGAACTATCCTTCGGAGACTCCGTAGGTTCTGACGGACTCGGCAGACTGCTCTGCTGCCGCTCGCTTAGCGGAACCACCTGGGCGCGTTCACCGGCTGCTCCGTTCTGACCGCTCAAATCGCCGGTACCGTTGTGCAGGTGCAGGAAGAGCGCCGAAGGCTTCTCGCCCTCGATGCGGTGCACCTTCACCTCGCCGCCGTTACGGTCGGCAAAGAGACCCGGAACACCCGCGCTCTCACCCTCGAACCATACCTTCGGTGCGAACGGGTTGAAAGAGATCTTCTCGGTGGCATCAACATATTCGCCGCCAACCTTCGCATTGCTCCACGTGTTCGTCGAAACCGCATAGTCAATGCTCGAAGCCGTGTCAGCTGTCAAACCCAGATCCTTGAGAGGCACACCCAGCACCATCACGTTTGTATCCATGATGTTCGTATCGGTATCGCCCCAGGCGCCATTAAGCGGGTACCGGTTGGTTATTTCCCAGGTATCCCCATTCGCCTTCCACACCTTCACGAGCGGGTAATCCAGACCCTTTTCGGGCCCCACCTCAAGGTTGTAGTCGGGCTTACCGTCACGGTTGGTATCGAGCGTTACCTGAAGCTGACGTCCCGGGTGCATGGAATCCCAAATACCCCAGGTTGAAATACCGAAGTAGATCTTACCGTCGTTCGGATTCTGCCCGGCTGCCTTGAGCGCCGGAGCGTCCGAAGCAGCACCTACATACTGCAGATCCATGCTCTGGCTTGAGGGAAGATCCAAATTCTCGGTGGGGATGCGCGGGCTCGCAGCCCCCAGCTCGAAGGCTCCCATCATGGACCGGTAGCCGCCCTGGTCCACATCCTGCCCGGCGAGTTTGACGGTGGTTTCGGTGGCTTTACCATTCTCAAACTGAATCTCGGAGCCTTGAACCTTCATCGTGGAGATAGGCTTCGGTGCCGCATGAACGGGCAGGCGTATAAGCTCCTCCCTGTCGTCCTGGTTCGCATCCCTCAAGAGTATGCGGCCGGAGACGCTCGCAATATACTGACGTTTGCCCGAGATAATAGGCTGGTACTGCCCATTAACATAGGCCATGGCAGTTTGCTCTTTCTCCAGGGTGGGATCAATGGTCTTTTCCAGGAAGGGGGTGTAGGTCGAGAAGGTGATAGGAACTTTTACGGTCTCGCCCGGTTCAACCGTCACCAAAGGCGGTACCTCGGGACTTGAACCAGGGATTTCGGGACCATACTGGTACGAAAGCTCGTAGGTATGGGCCACCGAATCCATATTCCGCACGACAATATTGCGGGTTACGGTATGGTCTTCACCATCGAGGGGATATTCGAGAACGCCGAATGATAGGGAAACCCGCTCGGGATTTTCCTCATCGTAGACCAGAACCTTCGCGTTGACCGCCTTCTTGGCGTTCACGAAGCCAGACCCCATACGATCAACAGCATATTTAGACCCTGCATGGTTGGTGAGATCGGTGTCTGCGCTGTTCATGATCGCAGCCTTCACCATTGCCGGGGTATAGTCTGGATGCGCCTGCATCACCTGCGCGGCAATGCCGGAGACATGCGGTGCCGCCATTGAGGTTCCGGTGTTGTAAACCCCTTCGGTGCCCTGGCCGACTGACGCCGAAAAAATATCAACTCCCGGCGCAGCAACATCGGGTTTGATGAATCCTTCGGTGCCGTGCTGTCCGCGAGAACTCATAGAATTGAGGCCGAATTCGAGCCTGGTAGGAATATGCGTTGCCTTCTTATAAGCCTCATTCGCTTCAACCTTGAAAGTTCCGGCCTCCACGTAGGGTTTTATGTCTGCGGCGAAGGCGGTGTTAATGCGGAACCCGGGGATCGTGGCGTTACCGCCAAATCCTTGCTGGGCAGGATAGTCCTTGAGGACGAGCAGCACGCCCGTGCCGCCCGCCTGGGCAACATGATCGAAACGTTCGGCGGAGGAACAGTTGACCTTGTAGGTGTAGTCTACTTCCCAGTCGAGCATCACCCATTTACCCTTGATCTTTTCAGCCTCTTCCGGGGTGAAGGGTTTACAGCCGTCATGGTTGCGTTCGGGCGCGAGGGTGACATAGCCGGTGCGTTTATCGGCAGGTGCCTTATCGAGGGGGAAATTGAGCGAATAGTCACCATCAATAAACTTAAAGTCCCGAAAAACGCCGTCAATAAAATCAAGGGGAATTCCGTTTTCGGGGCTGACAATTTTGAGCTGATCAGACACGCTCATGGTGCCGTTAGCATTGGCAACCGAAATGCTGGATGCGGCGTTGGCGGGGCTGCCCGAATCCGAGTAGGTATCACCCACGCCGTTGAACTCATTAGCGTTACCCGCCGCCGTGACGGTGAGAATACCTTGCTGCGCGAGGGAATCCACCATAGCGGAGTCAGGGTCATCAGCCGGAGAAAAATTCGCTGCCGAGGGACAGGTTGATGATATTGGCGCGATCCGAGAAGTCGCCGTCCTCATTGGGGTCTAGGGCACGGTCGAGCCCCTGCATCACCACGTTTGAGCTGCCCTGGCACCCGAACACGCGGATGCTCAGCAGCTGCGCCTCGGGGGCGGAACCGGGACCGATCTTCATGTTCTTGAGATCGTTTTCGGTGAGTTTGGAGTAGTCGCCGCGGAAGGTACTGCCATCGGCATTCACCCCGTACCCCGCCGCGGTACCCGCCACGTGGGTGCCGTGCCCGCCGGTTCCATACCCTTCAGGACGGCAGTCGAGCGGATTACTATCGGGCTTAGGGGTCGAACCCGCGTCGAGAGCATTGTAGCCATCACCCACAAGGTCGATGCCGCCAACCACCTTGGACCGGTCGATAAGCCCGGAGCCAGCATCGGGCAGGTCCGTCAGAGTTTTGGCCTTTTCGTAAGCCTCTTTCGTGCCGGGACCGCCAAAGTCGGTGTGGGTGTAGTCAATCCCGGAATCGACCACCGCGATCTTAACGCCCTTACCGGTGTACCCGGTGCTTTCGGCCCAAGCCTGCACAGCCTTAGAATCTATATCGCTATACGCATTCATGCTCTTTTTCGCCACAATGGGGGTGATGCGCTCGACATCATCCCGCCCGGCAAGAGAACGGATTTTCTCAGCATCGCCGTGCAGAGCCGCGCCGCGCATCGTATTGTGCACGGTATAACGTATTTCTGCACCGGAATCCTGAGCCGCTTGGCGAGCCTGATTCTCGACCTGATCCTTGATAGAGGTGGCTTCACCCTGCTTCTTAACGGGTTCCTGTTTATTGTGCAGAACCTCGTTGGGCTGGGTCTGCTCGTAGGCACCCTGACCCTTGAACTTGACGAAGACGAGCACATCTCCCTCCGCCTTTTTCATGGTGGGGGAGAGCGCATCTGAATTCTGCGGTGCGGGGTTTGCGACATACTGCCCGTTTTCGTTGGTACCGCCCGGGTTTATGTCTGCGCTGGCAGGTGTGCCAAGCGCTAACAGAATACTTGTCGCGGCGGCAAGGCACCCTAAGGCGCCTCGTCTGCGATGATTCGGAGGCATATCATACTCCTTGATCCTTTGAAGGTAACAATGTACAGATGATGCGGAGTGAATATGTGTTAACCCTCGTAAGAAGCGGGGATACGCCCGAAAAGGTAGGATTTTCCCACCTTTTCGGGCGAAAATCCGCTGCTTGCGGGGTGGATTAGGGGAAGGGACTAGCCCTCAGCCTTGAGCACGCCCTGGTTGTAGCGGTACAGAATGCCGCCATAGCATCGCGATGGATAGGTTCCAGCGGGCGGTAGGTCTGATCCGGCCACCCGGTCGTCACCTTCTGCGCGGCAAGCCACTCGATCTCGCGGTAGAACATGCTGTTCGGGGCAACATCCTTAAACGTGGGCTTATCCGGTGCCGTGAAGGCCGGGCTACCCGCATACCGGTAGAAGAACGCCGCCATAGCATCGCGGTTAACCGCATCCTGCGGGCGGAAGGTACCATCCGCATACCCCGTCGTCAGCCGCTGCGCCGCAAACCACTCAATCTCCTTGTAGAACTGGTCGCCGGGAGCCACATCCTTGAACGTGGGCGTGCTCGGCGCGGTGAACTGCGGCGAACCCGCCAGGCGGTAGAAGTACGCCGCCATGGCGGCACGGCTCGTATTCTCGGCGGGGCGGAACGAACCATCCGGATAGCCGGTCGTGATACGCCGCTGCGCCAGCCAGGCGATCTCGGTGTAGAACATATCGCCCTCCTTCACATCCATGAAGCGTGGGGCAGAAGGGGACTCCGTGCTCTGCTCGCTCACCGGAAGCACCTGGGCGCGCTCGCCGCTCGCACCCTGAGAACCCGAAAGGTCTCCGGTGCCGTTGTGCAGGTGCAGGAAGAGAGCCTTAGCCGAGCCCGCATCCGAGGCACGGTGCAGCGTCAGCTCGGTGGTGGGGGCATCCGCGAAAATCCCGGGGATGCTCGACTCGGTACCGCTGAACCACACCTTCGGGGCGAAGGGGCTGTAGGTAATCCAGTCGGTCTGGCTGACGTTCTCCCACTCGTACTGGGTGATGGACTCAACGCTGTAGCGAATCTGCGGGGCGTTTTCGGCCGTCAACCCCAGATCCTTCAGGGGTACGCTCATGATGAGTGTGTTTGTGTCCATCATGTTTGTATCGGTATCGCCCCAGGCGCCGTTGAGCGGATAGTAGGCGAGCTGCTCCAAAGACCCGTTCTTGTAGCCCATCAGGCGCACGATCGGGAAGTCCAACCCTGCGGAACGGTCGGTTTTGAGCACATAATCGGCGCGGTTATTGCCGTCCGTATCGATATTGACCGTGAAGGTGTTTTCCTCGGAGATCACGTCCCAGTTTCTCCACGTGCTGATGCCGAAGGAAAGCATGCCTTCGTTCGGGTCTTTGCCTGCTTCCTTGAGCGCGGGCGCGTTCGAGGACGCACCCACATGCTGTAGGTTCGCCTTCATATCGCTGCTGACCCACAGGTTGCTCGGGTTAACACGATTCACCGATGCGCCCCACTCGAAGGCCCCCAGCAGGGAGCGGTATCCGCCCTGGTTCAGCTCGGTGCCCTCTAATGTGACTCGCGTCTGGGAGGAGCCAGCGGGAACCTGCACGTTGTTGCCCGCAACCTTCATGGTCGAAACCGGTTTGGGTGCCGCATGCAAGGGAACGCGCAGGGTTTGGTCGCCTTCGGCCAGCTTAATACGCCCGGATTCGGAGGCGATAAACTGCCGCGCCTGCTCGGGAACCACGGTCTTACCGGTATTCACATCGATGGAGGACTGGGTCTTTTCCATCGCCGGATCCATAGTTTTCTCCAAGCGTGCCGGGTCGATCGTGACCTTCACCTGGAAATTCTTCTTCTCACCCGGCTGCACCGTAATGCTGGAAGGCATCGAGAATTCAACACCGGGCATATCGGTGCTTCCCGCATAGGAAATCGAGTAGGTATGCGCCTTGGAATCGAATTCTCAACCGTCATCTCGCGGGTGAGCGACTGCTGGCCTGCGTCTGCCGCATATTCCAGCACGCCGAAAGTCTGCGAGACCTGCTCGGGACGGTCCGCGTTGTACAGAAGCACGCGGGTATCAACAGCGGCCTTCGCATCAATGCGCCCTGAACCCACGCGATCCACCGCGTAGGTATGCCCGGCGGCATCGTGCAGGTCATGGTCTGCGCTGTTCATCATCGCCGCCTTGATCTGAATCGGCGAATAATCCTGATGCGCCTGCAACACCTGCGCCGCCACACCGGAGGCAAAGGGTGCAGACATCGACGTACCCGTGTACTGAATCGAGCCCGTTCCGGTACCCACGGCGGCAGAGGAAATATTATTCCCCGGTGCAGCGAGATCGGGCTTCGTGTACCCGTACGAGCCGTGGAACCCGCGTGCGCTCGAAGTTGTCAGCTCATCAAATTTACCGCTCTGAACGCGCAGACCACCCTTGAGGTCTTCGCCCAGGCGAATCTCTAGGGTGCCAGCCTGTGCGGCTTCGCGGACCTTATCGGATGCGCTCTTCGCCACCCTGAAGCCCGGAATAGTTTCGTTCCCGGCGATCCCCAGTTCGGCGCGCTCTTCCTGGGAGGACAGGACGACGCCTTTAGCGCCAGCTTTCTCAGCATTGTCGAAACGGACTTTCGAGCCGCACGAAATAGTACCGTCCTCGTTTGCCCACTCGATAAAGACCCACCGGTCCTTGAGCTTGGCGGCGTCTTCGGCGCTGAATGCCTCACACCCGAACTTATTCGATGCGGGCGCCGCAATGACTTGACCCCGCAGGGTCTCTTCGGAGGCTTTCGAGTAGTTGTAGTCCACCGAATAGTCGCCCGGAATCTTCCCGGCAATCTGGCTGGGTGCAAGAATCTGCGCCGCATCCATGGCGTAGGTTGAACCCACAGAGTTCGCCACCGTCAGCGCCGAAATGGCATTCGCGGGCTGGCCAGAGTTCGAGTAGGTATCGCCTGCACCGTTGTATCCGTTCGCGTTACCCGCCGAGACAACGGCGAGCACACCCTGGCGGAACAGCGTTTCGACGGCGTAGGATTCTGGGTCATCTTCGGGCGAGAACTCGCCGCCAAGAGACATGTTTACCACCTGGGCACGGTCTGAGAAATCGCCGTCGCCGTTGGGGTCGAGCACCTTATCGAGAGCCTGACCCACCAGGTTGGTGGCACCGCTGCATCCGAAGACGCGGAAGCTGTACAGCTGGGCATCCGGTGCAGAACCGGGGCCGATCTTCATCTCGCCCAGTTTCTCAGGTGTCAGCGTGGAGTAGTCGCCGCGGAAGGTCTTGCCTTGCGCATCCACGCCCCAACCTGCCGCAGTACCCGCCACGTGGGTGCCGTGACCGCCGCTGATGCAGTCGATCGGGTTGTTATCGGGGACTGCCGTGTTCAGGCCGTTATAGTCGTCACCGGCAAGATCGTACCCGCCTAAGAACTTCGCGGGGTCGTAGAGACCGGACGATGCTTCCGGCATATTGGTGAGTTTCGTGGCTTCGTCAAAGGCTTCTTTCGTGCCGGGCCCGCCAAAGTCGGCGTGCGTGTAATCAATCCCCGAATCGATCACCGCAATCTTGATGCCCTTGCCGGTATACCCGGTGTTTTGCCGCGCCCAATTCTCGGCGGCCCCGGTATCGACGACGGAACCCGCATTTTGACGGTATTTCGGCACGATCGGGCTAATGCGCTCAACATCCGGGCGGGATGCGAGATCACGAATCGCCTGGGCATCGCCCATGAGCGCCACGCCCGGCATCACGTTATGGGTGGTGTATAGAACTTTCGCGTGCGATTCTCCCGCTACGGACTGCGCCTGTGACTCTACGCGGGTCTTGATCGCCTGCACCTGTGCCTGAGCGTTCACGGGTGCCTGCCTGTTCTGCAGAACCGCCCGCGGCTGGGTCTGCTCATAGGCGCCTTGACCCTTGAACTTGACGTAAACCGGTATGGTGCCCTGCGCCTTTAGCATGCTGGGGGAGAGTACCTGCTGCTGCGTGTGCTGTTGTGAGGTTCTCAGGTCTGGGTCTTGCCCTCTCAACGGTGTCTCTGCTGCGTTGAGTGGTACCGCCGTGGAGGCGATAAGACCGAGCCCTAGAACCGCCGATAACCCGATGCGGGTACACGCCCGCCAGGTGTTGGTGGATGCCATGATGCTCCTTGTGTTTGATAGTGTCGAACCCGAGTCAGCACTTTTGGTAACTATGGTTCGGTGTGATACGCGAGCGCATCGCGTTTTAAAAAACGATGTGTCTTGCACTATCAATTCTAAGAAGTTTTACTCTAGAGTTTTATCAAGGACACCAAAAATATTTATAAAATTTATACATAAATGTAAATTCTTTACTTCTATAGTTTTATATATTCCCTCAAAACACCCGGTATTCGTGCCACAAAAATCTACCGTATAAACACGGTGCACGCTATGATAAAAAGACCAAAAACACCGAATAAAAACCTTGTCGAAGCTGAGTTGCTCGTATCGTCGAGCACGGTAAGGATGCTGTGCCCGGCTCGCATGGAAGTCTGCATCAGACCCGACGGGGTGGGGCAGCAGCCTCAAGAATGGAATATTGTCATGAGTCAGCCAAATTTTGATCCCAACCACAACCCCTATCAGCAGAACCCGCAACTTAACCAGGGACAGTACCAACAGCCGTACCCACCGGGGCAGCCTATATATGTGACTCAACAAACCAATGATGTCAGTACGGTTGCCATGTGGGGGCATCTTTCCGGGCTTTTAGGTGGGTTTATTATTCCGCTCGTTATCTGGGCTATCTACAAAGATAAACCCGGGTACGAACTGGCACGCCGCGCCGCCGCGCGAGCCTTCAATTTTGGGCTGACGGGATACCTTATTGTTCTTATCACCCTGCTGAGCGGGTTTGTCTATATTTTTACGATGGTCGTACCCGGTATGGCATCGACCAACGACCCGAGCACCGCTTTTTCCAGTGCCATGGGTATGTTCGCGCCCATAACCCTCATGGTTCTGATAAGCTGCGTTGTCCAGATTATGATGATTATTTTCCAGATTATTGCCGCGGTTAAATCAAACTCTGGTGAAGACTATAAGTACCCTCTGCCCACTCTGCCTATTCTGCGATAGTACCGAGACGGCGGGCGCATCGGGCAGGGTTTTATCTCAATCCTTATCGAAGACAGAGCCGAGGTAAAACTCGTACACGAGACCACGAAACACAGAGACGACAACGCACAGAACGGGTGAAAACATGAGCCAGTCAAACTTTGACCCCAACCAAGACCCTTATCAGCAGAATCCGCAGCCTAACCAGGGCCAGCAGCCATACCCGCCGGGATACAACCCACAGCAGCCGAGCCAAGGCTATCCACAACCGGGTTACGGGCAGCCGGTCTATGTGATACAGCAGCCCACCGACGTTAACAATATGGCGATGCTCGCGCATCTTTCCGGGATTGCAGGATTCTTAATTCCGTTGATCTTCTGGGCGGTTTACAAAGACAAGCCCGGCTATGAGCGAGTACGCAGCGCCGCCGCACGAGCCTTCAACCTGGGTGTGACCTTAGTTATCATTATCTTTAGTTCATTCCTGCTGCTGGTTCTGCTGATGGTAATATCCCTCATCCTAGGGGCGCAAAGCCAATCCGGCGAACCATTTATGCTGTTCTTTGCGATGTTTCCCATACTGTGGCTTCTGATCGCAGGCTTGGGCGTTACCGCTGTCGTGTTCCACATTATCGGGGCGGTTAAAGCAAATTCTGGTGAGGACTACAAATATCCTCTCCCCACGATTCCCATGTTGCGTTAAGGTAGGCGGCATATACTGTAAAACACAGCCCAACACGCTGCATTGAGGAGGTTCTTATGACCTACGACCCTAACTACAACAACGGACAGCCGAACTACCAGAAGCAGCCCGGTTACAACCAACAGCCGGGTCCGGGGTACAGCCAGCAACGGCCAGAATATAACCACCAAGGTATTACCCCGGACGCAAAAAACATGGCGATATTCGCGCACCTCTCATCGCTTCTCGCCATGTTGCTGTCGCTGAACACGCTGAGCTTCATAGCCCCGCTCATCTTCTGGCTCATCTACAAAGACAAGCCCGGCTACGAATTCACCAAAGAATCATCGCGCCGCGCCTTCAATTTCAACTTCTCCATGTGGGTTATTAACACCGCCGCATTCCTCCTGATGGTTATCACCCTCTTCATCCTGTCTCCGATATGGTTTTTGGTGGTATCAGTCACCGGCATACTCATGATTATCTTCCACATCTTAGGCGCTATCGCGGCTAATCGCGGTGAAATGTACGACTACCCCATGACCTTCATCAAGATTCTCAAATAAGAAGGTTCATGCGGTACCTGGGGCATATACCCGGGCATAATTCATGGATGCGCGCTCGCGGCAGGTTGCCCCGGGCGCGCATCCTGTATGTTGGCTCTCCAAAGTGGCTTTTACCGCCGAATCACGGGGTTTACGCCGCAGAGACTCACGGAAAAGATGTGTTGCAACCGTTAAATAATAGATGCACCATCACAGGGGCGCGTTATGATTAACAAATGTGTGCCTAAGAGGGTTTGAAGAACCCGCGCACGGCCGCCGAAACGGCGGGGAGTACATCCTAGAGGAGCAAGAATGTCAGCTGTTGTGATCGTGGGCGCCCAGTGGGGCGATGAAGGTAAAGGTAAGGCAACCGACCTGCTCGGACCCCGCGCGGACTACGTGGTCAAGCCGAACGGCGGCAACAACGCTGGGCATACCGTGGTGGTGAACGGCCAAAAATTTGAGCTTAAGCTGCTTCCCGCTGGCATTCTGAGCGAGAAAGCAACCCCCGTGATCGGCAACGGCGTGGTGGTGAACCCGGAGGCACTTTTCTCTGAGATTGAGGGTCTGCAGGCGCGCGGCGCCGACACCTCTAAACTCAAAATCTCGGCAAATGCTCACCTGGTGGCACCGTACCACCAGACGATGGATAAGGTCACCGAACGTTTCTTGGGGAAGCGCGCGATCGGCACGACCGGGCGCGGTATTGGGCCTGCCTATATGGATAAGGTAGGGCGCCTGGGTATTCGCATGCAGGATATTTTGGATGAGTCGATTCTGCGGCAAAAGGTTGAAGGCGCGCTGCGGCAGAAAAACCAGCTGCTGGTGAAGGTCTATAACCGCCGCCATGTTGAGGTTGACGAAATCGTGGACTATTTTATGTCTTACGCCGAGCGGCTCAAACCCATGATTGTTGATACTACTCAGCTGCTCAATAAGGCGCTTGATGAGGGTAAAACCCTGCTCATGGAGGGCGGCCAGGCGACCTTCCTCGACGTCGATCACGGTACCTACCCGTTCGTGACCTCCTCGAACCCGACCGCCGGGGGCGCCTGCGTGGGGTCGGGTGTTGGTCCCACCCGTATTTCTCGCGTGATCGGTATTCAGAAGGCATACACCACCCGCGTGGGTGCTGGCCCGTTCCCCACCGAGCTCTTCGATAAGATGGGCGATTTCCTGCGCACAACCGGCGGCGAGTTCGGTGTGAACACGGGGCGTCCGCGCCGATGCGGCTGGTACGATGCGGTGCTTGCACGCCAGGCGGTGCGCATCAACGGGTTTACCGACCTGTTTATTACCAAGCTGGATGTGCTCACCGGTCTTGAGAAGGTCCCCGTATGCGTGGCGTATGAGGTGGACGGCGTGCGCTTTGACGAAATACCGATGACGCAGACCGATTTTCACCACGCGAAGCCGATTTACGAGTACTTCGACGGCTGGAACGAGAGCATTTCGGATGCGAAAACCCTGGAGGAACTACCCGAGAACGCCCGCAAGTATGTGCATAAGCTTGAAGAACTTTCCGGCTGCCGCATCTCGGCGATCGGCGTAGGTCCCGACCGCGACCAAACTATTGTGGTCCGCGATTTGATGGATTAGGCTCGTCATAATCTGAAGGATTCTATTGACAGAACGTTCTGAAAACCGGTAGATTAATTATCGGTAGTAGTGGGGTTTGGCCCCTCAGAACGCCGTTCCGGATGCCGTAACTTTAGAAGTTGCGGCATCACGTGTATCTAAGGCTAGGTAGGATTTTTTCATGTTGCTGACATATATTGATGAGATTGGGTCTAGGACAGAGTATGTTTCTAAAGATCATCCTAAGTACAATACCTCCCCAGCTTTTGGTTACGCGGGATTTATTATTCCCGATGATAAGGCTCGTGAATTTGGAGCGTACTTTGTGAGTATTAGAAATAGGCTTTACAGAGAGGAATATAATAAATCTGACATTCCCGGGCGATTTGAAGTTAAAGGATCTGATGTATTCAGGGTTAATACATATAAATTATATCCTCAAAAATATTAAATACTTTATGAAATTAGTTAATAAACTCAATTATCTTGGCGGTAAAATATTTTATTTCGTCAAAGAAAAAAACCACGAGGGACTTTTTCCAGAAATTAATAAATCTCTAGATTATAGATACAGT
>BNJU01001014.1_pt1 | contig 54221 bp, 54 predicted proteins | sample 8539281 | NCBI WGS metagenome assembly BNJU01 (sample SAMD00202456, study PRJDB9452) | human saliva metagenome | isolation source: human saliva | place: Japan | reverse complement strand
GCTGTTTTGACTACTCATCTTTTCTATCGATGCTCCAGTTTTTTTGTTATATCTTATTCCATCTTTTGTACTCATCTATAAATACATTCCACGAGTTTCAACTTTAAAAAGAAATGTAGATAACAGAATTCGGAGGATAAATATAATGTTTCATTTTGAAAGTACAAACAAAAACTTGACATTTATTTATTACGAAATAACCTAATCTACCTAAATATTATAGGTTCTTCCGTTAAAAGCATAGACTGGGAATAGAACAAAAGGCTTACATACTTGTATGGTATGGATATCCATAATTAGATAGTTATACAAAGGGAAATAAACTAAAAGAAAAATGCAAATAATACTATATCTATCCTATTCCACCAACAACTTATTCCCAAATTATAGGTATTTGTAAACTATTTTCGAGTATCTCAAAACTAATACATGCTCTTTTGCCTTCTAAAAGACGGCTAATTGGCTTGCAAAAGGTGCCTTTTAAGACCCTTACTAACGCCCTTTTGGACCCCAAGTAAGCACCTTTTTGGAAACCGTCTTTGCAACTGCTTGAAAACAACAGACTTATAGAGGTACTGAAATCAATCGTTCTTAACCATTTCCACTACCATTTCTTTTAACTATAATGTAAAATAAATTCAAAAGATAACTACGAATTTCTCTAATCTCGCGAATCCTTTTTATCCTTTGAACTCATTTTCCTTTGAACTTTGAACATTGAACATTGAACTTTTTGATTTGTGCTTTTTAACCCTTGTACTATATCGGTAATCATAATTATGAATTGTGAATTATGAATTTTGAATTATAATTCTGAATTCTGAATTATGAAATTATTAAAAAGTTTTGTATATTTGCCTTTGATTTATAGAGGAGTCGTAGTTAAGTCTACATAAAACAGATGAAACGAACAAAAGACATACAGCATAATTACGGGGTGGGTAGCTTGTCTACTCCTTCTGATGCTTGCTGCCTGTAATGTTCCACACGTACAAGAAGTTGACGAGTTAAACGACAAGGCATATGCCTTGCACTATCGTAATCTCGACTCCGTGAGAATCTATGCGGATAAAGCCTACCGTCTGGCAGGAAGCTATGACGCAGGAAAGGCGGAGGCATTAAACAATCTTGCTTTTCGTTGACTTGATGAAGATGCGCTTTGCAGTAGCCTATGCTAAACCTCGATTCTGTCCTCAAAAATCACTGATAACCAAGTAGAACTCTTTGGTGGCTGACATTCAGTTTATGCGCCTTTGTCAGCGTGAGTCGCTCAATAAGGAGTTCTACGACTACTATGAAAAAGCACAAAAACGAATTCATCGTATTGAAGAAGATGAGAAACTACTCTCTCCTCGGCAACGTCGTCGCATGGTTTTATGCGCGCTCAGAGTTTGCCATTGTCACTTCGACATACTATTATTACGTAGGGTTTGGAGCAGCCTTCTATCAAGGCAATCAGCCAGATTAATCCCTGATGGAGAGATACAAACCGACATGGCTCAGCTCTTGGCTTATTACTATAACATCGGGTCGGGTGGTATTATCAATACCAATTCGCAGAAAGCCATAGAGCAAAAAGAGTTTGAGTATCTCATACGTTGTTATATGCTTGCACGTCAGCACAACTTCCCTTATTGGGAGGCAAACTCCTTGCAGGCGATCAGTGAGTTGATTCTGAACGATAAGAGTCGAGCAACACTGATGCATGATAACCTACCTTCGTTCCAATATATCAACCTTGATAACATGCCAGAGAAGCTCCTTGCAGGTAACTTAGCACAGCGATCACTGCATATCTTCCAACGTTATGGAGATGTTTATCAGACGGCAGGTTGCTATCGAACCTTGGCTTCATGCTATTGGAAGATAAAGGATTACCGCTCAGCTATCATCTGTCTGAACAAGGCTTTGCACGATAATCCAGCTATCAATCAGGCACCCGACCTTGTTGCGTCTATCCGCGAACAGTTGAGTGTTACATATTCGGCTATAAATAATAAGCAACAAAGTGATTATAACCGTAACATCTACCTTGATCTTCAGGACGAAACTCGACAAGACAGATACCTTACATCACGTGCTGAACAATTAGAGCGTACGTCAAAACAGCTGAATCTTATCATCCTTGCGGTGGGACTTTCTATATTCTTTGTACTTGCTTCGCTCGTCCTCTTCCATTATCTTCGTCGAAGAAAAGACACACAGGGTTCGTTAGACGACCTCCTCCTTCCGCTTGAACAGTGGCGTCATAACAATGAAAAGCACATGGCAGAACTGGCGGATAAGTATGAAGAGGTGTCTGAACAACTTGTTATCAACAAGTTACATCTTACGGATAATAAGCGTAAACACCTTGAACAACGGGCTAAGATTTCGCTTGTCAATGGTGTTATCCCACTCATCGACCGTATGTTACATGAGATAGAGAAGCTCAAGAAGGGTGGCGAAAGCGATGCTGTGCAGGCAGAACGTTATACTTATATCCGTGAGTTGACCGATAAGATTAACGAACTAAACGCTGTTCTCACGGAGTGGATTCAGCTTAGACAAGGTAAATTGTCGCTGCATATTGAGAGTTTTCCTATACAACAGGTGTTCGATATTGTGAAGAAAGGACGCATGGGCTTCCATATGAAGGGTATCGACCTACGTGTAGAAGACACGAAAGCTGTCGTCAAAGCCGACCGCGTTCTGACGCTTTTCATGGTGAATACATTGGCTGATAATGCGCGTAAATTTACTGAAAAAGGCGGTAAGGTGACCATTTCATCTATTGAAGAGCCTGACTATGTTGAGATATCTGTTGCCGATACGGGCTGCGGACTCACTGAGGAACAGCAACAACACATCTTCGATCACAAGCCAATCCATGATCAGAAAGACAGTGCTTCGCATGGTTTTGGATTGATGAATTGTAATGGTATCATCAATAAATACAAGAAGATTAGTCAAATATTCTCTGTTTGTGAGATGGGTGTAGAGAGCGAGAAGGACAAGGGAAGTCGTTTCTTCTTCCGCTTGCCAAAGGGTATCAGCCGTGTCTTGTTGGCTTTCGTCCTCTACAGCCTCCTCCTGACCGCTCAGGCACGTCCGACAAGAGCCAGCGACAAGGCTACTGCCCTTGCAAAGAAGGACTATAACACCCTTTGCTGGCATCTATGCAGACTCGGCTTACTTCTCAAATATCAATGGTTCCTATAGTAAGACATTGGCTTATGCAGACACATGTCGTTACTATCTGAATCTCCATTATCTCCAACTTCGCCCTAAAGGAAAGGAGTTGATGAAGCAACTTGGAAGCCTTTCTATCGTTCCTGCAGAGATTAAGTGGTATCATGATAGCCTGCCGATGAACTATGGTATCATCCTCGACATACGTAATGAGAGTGCTGTGGCAGCATTGGCACTGCACGAATGGGAGGTTTATAAATACAATAACTCTGTTTATACCCACCTCTTTTAAGGAGCGTTATGCCGACAACTCATTGGGCGAATACTGTCGAATGATGATGAAGTCAGAGACGAATAAGAATGTGGCTGTTGCCCTTCTTGTGCTTTTCCTGCTTTCAATCTTCCCTGTTTATTACGTGATGTATTATCGTCATCGTCTCTCTTATCAGTTCTGTTTTGGAGCGTGTGGAAGAGATAAACACGATTCTTCCTCAGTGATGTGAGCGAAGAAAAACAAGCTTAGAGAGGTTGAGAAAGGTGTAAGCGACAGATTCCCAGAGCGATTACTTGCTATTGTCAACCAGATTAAGGAGGCACTAATTGCCTCTGTTGAGGAGAATCAAAAGAGCCAATCAGACATAGAAATGCTCGAAGATGAGGTGCGTTGTGTGGAATATGAGAACGAGCGTTTGCACATTAGTAACAGCATTCTTGACAACTGTCTCTCAACACTCAAGCATGAAACGATGTACTATCCTTCACGTATTCGCCAGCTTGTGAGACGAACCTGATGGTCAACTTGAGGGCGATTGACGAGTTGGCTATCTACTATAAAGAACTCTATCAGATTCTTAGTCAGCAGGCTATGAGCCAAGTAGAATCCGTGAAACTCGTGTCGCGCCCAGTGGATATCACGACATTGGTGAGTCCATCGAAGCTGACAACAACCTTCGAGTCACCACTCATCAGTGGCGACCCTGTCTTCCTTGCTTATTTATTTGATATACTATATCTTATCAATAACAACCAACCACTGACGGTCACAGCCGAAGAGCATCAACCTGGTTACGTCACCTCACATGTCATCATGTCGACACTGACACTCTCTGATGACGTTTGTCGCGACCTTTTTCCAGCCTTCTGCCGACCGTTTGATGTTCTTTATCTGCCGACAGATAGCCCGCGACAATGGTGAATCTACCAATAAGCGTGGCTGCGGTATCTCAGCGAATGCGACACCAAATGGCGTGAGAATAGATGTGGTTTTGGCAAAAAGTAAATTAAGAAACATAACTAAACAACATATACCTATGGAGAATTTTAGAGTCATCATCGTTGAAGATGTACCCTTGAGTTAAAAGGAACGGAGGGTATCTTCCGAAACGAAATACCCTAAAGCTCGAGATTATCGGAACAGCAGAAAGTGAAGTTGCCTACTGGAAACTCATTAAGCAAAACCTGCCTGACCTCGTGCTGCTCGACCTTGGATTGGGTGGTTCAACAACGGTGGGAGTAGAAATCTGCCGCCAAACAAAACAGACTTATCCACATGTAAAGGTGTTGATCTTTACGGGTGAGATATTGAATGAAAAACTATGGGTCGACGTCCTCGATGCTGGTGCTGATGGTATCTGTCTGAAGAGTGGCGAACTATTGACACGTGGCGACGTGGCAAGTGTCATGTCGGGCAAGCGAATGGTATTCAATCAGCCTATCCTCGAAAAGATTGTAGGCAGATTCAAGATGAGCGTGAGCGGTCAGCTGATGCACCAAGAAGCAATGGTTAGCTACGAGATTGACGAGTATGATGAGCGATTCCTACGCCACCTTGCACTCGGTTATACCAAGGAACAGATTACCAACCTTCGTGGTATGCCATTCGGTGTAAAGAGCTTAGAGAAACGACAGAATGAACTCGTACAGAAGTTCTTCCCTGATGGTAACAATGGTATGAGTGTCAACGCAACGCGTCTTGTTGTACGTGCGTTAGAACTACGTATTATCGACATCGACAACCTCCACGCTGATGAGGAATAAGTTAGGTTATATAGTCTTAGTGCTTCTCATAGCCCAGTTGTCACTGATACTGCTCTCATGGCTTCTTACGGCAGCTTTTCCCGAGCTTCCGATGCGGTCTATGCTGAGCAGTGAGGGTATCCGTTGGTTCTTTGGCTCATTTGTCAGTAACCAACTTTCACCACTGCTTATCTACTTTATTATGACAGTGATGGCGGCAGGTGCGTGCGTTCGTAGCCGTCTTTACACTGCACTACGTGCAATGCTATCAAATATGAGAAGCGGCCTAACAAATTCCACAAACCATCGTTACAAATTCCATTACCGTGAGAAGGCTGGTCTTCGCGTGGCATTAGTCGAGTTTATCGCCTATGTGATAGTCATGATTCTTCTCACAGCTATCCCCCACGCAATTCTCCTGAGCGTGACAGGACAGCTATTCCCCAGTTCCTTCTCCTCCAGTTTCATCCCTTCCCTATCACTGATCATCACGATTATGTCACTAACCTACGGTGTGGCAAGTGGTACGATTAACAGTGTTGCAAAGATGCACAAGATTCTTGTAGGCGGTTTAGAGGTTGGCTCCAAGTTCGTTCCCACCTACGTCATTGGCATCCAACTCTATATGTCAATCATGTATGTGTTTATCCTATAGCCTCAACGTATATTAATATAGGTTTGTAAACAGCCTCTCACCCATGCTTAGAGCTCCTTGCACCAACGTCACCTCTGTGGTCAACACGTTTTTAAATATAAACTCCCTTAGCTCCGTGACTCTGTATGAGATTTAAATTAAGTAACAAATGTTAGAAATATATTTACAAAACAAGCAAGGAGGAGGCTGGGGAATGAGCTAAAAACAAGCAAATCTGACACCTTTGTAAGTCTTTTCTTTATCAAGTACTTGCAAAGGTGGTTTTTAAAAGATGCCTAATTGGACTTCAAAAGGTCGTTAGTAAGGGGCTTAAAGGGCACCTTTTGCAAGCTAAAAGGGCGTTAATTGGAACCCAAAAGTGCATGTATTAGTTTTGAACTACTCGAAAATAGTTTACAAACGTCTATGATTTGAAGATAAGTTGTTGGTGGAATACGGATAGGTATAGTATTATTTACATTTTTTTCTTTTTAGTTTATTTCCTTTGTATAACTATCTAATTATGGACACCCATACCACACAAGTATGTAAGCCTTTTGTTCTATTCTCAGCCTATGTATTTAATGGAAGAACCTATAATATTTAGGTAGATTAGGTTATTTCGCAATAAATAAATGTCAAGTTTTTGTTTGAACTTTCAATATGAAATATTATATTTATCTTCGAATTCAGTTATTCACATTTTTAAAGTTGAAACTGTGGAATGTATTGATAGATGAGTACAAAAGATGGAATAAGATATAACAAAGACTGGAGCATAGATAGAAAAGATGAGTAATCAAAACAGCTGATGATATGGATGATTTACTGACAAGATATAATAAACTTCTTAGACAAAATGAGGTTTTGCACAAAGAGAATGAGGTCCTGAAATCACTTCTAAAAATCCATGGTATTGAATATGAAACAAGGATGAAAGAAGACATGAATAAACCTATATATTCTTTGGTTTCAGTTCCAACCATTACTCTTTCGATTGATGAACGCATAAGACTTTTTCAATCCTTATTTAAAGGGAGAGAAGATGTCTTTGCACGGAGATGGTTTAGTAAGACAACTGGTAAATCTGGATATCAACCTGTTTGTATTAATGAGTGGAAACAAGGACTCTGTGATAAGAAGAAGTATAGGTGTGCAATATGTCCAAATAGAAACTTTGCACCACTAACAACTCAAGATATGTATCGACATTTAGAAGGGAAAGATGAGTATTGCTGTGATGTTGTGGGACTCTATGCTATCATGCAAGATAATAATTGTGCTTTCCTTTGTGCCGATTTTGACGACAAGAACTGTAAGTATGGTTATAAAGAAGATGTACTTGCCTTTGTGGGTGTGTGTAGAGAATGGCTGATTCCCTATGCCATAGAGCGCTCGAGATCGGGGAATGGTGCTCACGTGTGGATTTTCTTTGAAGCTCCTCTACCAGCATCTAAAGCGAGGAGATTAGGAAATGCTATACTAACAGAAGCTATGACACGTAATGGACAGATGTCGTTCAACTCCTAAGACCGTTTCTTTCCCAATCAAGATTATTTACCAGAAGGAGGCTTGGGCAACCTCGTTGCACTCCCACTACAAGGTCAGGCACGCAGGAAACAGAACAGTGTGTTTGTTGATAATGATTTCCTTGTATATAAGGATCAATGGGCATTTCTATATAATCTTAAGAAGATACAAGAATTTACTATCGACCAACTACTACGCCTGCATTATCAAGAAGAACTTGGAAAGCTGTCTATGTCGAGCGAAAGCAAGCCATGGGTTACGCCTTTGCCGCAAAATATTACGCAAGAAGACTTCCATGCTAAGGTTGAGATAATCAAAGCAGACAAACTATACATCCCATTGAAGGCTGTTTCAGCAAAAGTACTAAACCATCTGAAAAGAATTGCAGCCTTCAAGAACCCTGAATTTTACAGTAAGCAAGCACTCCGTCTTTCTACATATGCCATTCCACGCATAATCTCATGTTTTGATATTACTAACGAATACCTTGCTATGCCACGTGGTTGTGAGGATGCTACTCGATCTTTCCTTAACGACAATGCTGTAATATACACTATTATTGATAAAACAAATCATGGCAATAAGATTTCTGTCTCTTTTCAAGGGGAAGAAAGAGAGGAACAGTTGGAAGCCATCAATGCCCTATTACCATATACGAATGGCATCCTACATGCCACTACCGCTTTTGGGAAAACCGTTACAGCAGCAGCTATTATCGCTCGTAAGAAAGTAAATACACTCATCCTTGTTCATTCGAAAGCATTACTTAAACAATGGCATGACCGCTTAACAGAGTTTCTTAATATCGACTACCCACAACATGAAGAAAAGAATAAACGTGGTAGACGTAAGGTGTTTTCTCCTATAGGTTGCTTTGATTCATCAGGGAATACGCTTCACGGTATTATTGACATAGCCCTTATACAGTCATGCTTGGATGAAGATGGTGTAAAACCATTTGTACAGGACTACGGAATGGTAATTGTTGACGAATGTCATCACGTGTCTTCTATAACCTTTGAACAAGTATTGATGTCTATAAAAGCTCACACAATATATGGGTTAACAGCTACCCCCATTCGTAAAGACGGTCATCAGCCAATCATCTTCATGCAATGTGGTCCAATACGATTTACTACTGATGTTAAAAGTCAGATAGCTAAGCAATCCTTCGATAGGTTTCTTATTCCAAGATTTACATCATATAACTCTATTTTAGAGGACAGGCTATCAATTGCAACCTTATATAAATATCTATCCGAAGATGAGATACGCAACAATCTCATTGTAGAAGATATTTGCAAAGCAGTTAATACAGGAAGAACACCGATCATTCTGACTAATAGAACTGCCCATGTGTCTGTATTAGCAGAGAAGTTGAAAGCTACCATCAAAAATGTTATCTCATTGACAGGAATAGGTACGACAAAAGAAAAACGAGAGGCAATGCAACGGCTACAAACTATTCCTGACAGCGAACAATTAGTTATTGTCGCAACGGGAAAGTATGTTGGCGAAGGCTTTGATTATCCGCGTCTTGACACCTTATTCCTTGCACTTCCAATCTCATGGAAAGGTCTTTTAACTCAGTATGCAGGTCGGCTTCATCGGGAATATGAGGGAAAGAAAGATGTACGTATCTATGACTATATCGATATCCATGAGCCAATTTGCGATAGTATGTATAGAAAACGACTCAAAGGCTATGCTGCAATAGGATACAAAACAATCAATACAGCCCAACCAACATTGTTTGATAACATAAACGACATACCATCCTCCGTAGTTGAGAATCAGATTTTTAATGGTTCAACTTTCTACCGCCCCTACACTTCAGATTTGATAAAGCGAAGCGTTCCATTGTGATATCTTCACCAAAACTGTATAGAACGGAGCAAAATCCCTTAGTCACTTTGTTGAAAGAACTTGCTCAGCAGGGAATTGAAATTCTTATTACAACAGCTGCAGAGAACGAGCAAACAATTTTCATCCAATCAAAGGGGCTATCTGTAAAAGTGAAGCCAAAGCTATCATTATATACTACCATCATTGATAAAGAAGTTGTTTGGTATGGTTCAATAAACACGCTTGGTTATGCTTCAAAGGATGACAACATGATAAAGGTGACTGATATTCACCTTGCTAATGAATTGATAAAGATGATACATAAACATAGTTAAGTAACATGATATATGCAAATTAGGATAAGTTTAGTATAAATAAATGTCTGTATCTTTTACCCTTTTCAAAGCCAAATCAAACTACGAATGTAATTATTTTTCACATCTTCATTTTTAAAAGATGCTCTTTAGCATTCGAATTAACGCCTTTTTGGCTTGCAAAAGGTGCCCTTTAAAGCCCCTTTACTAACGCCCTTTTGAAGTCCTATTAAGCACCTTTTGAAAGGCGATTTTGTAACTTCTTCATAACGAACGAGTTACAAGGGAGATAAGAAAAGCGTTTTTTTTCGACTGTTTTTGGTGAATAAAGCAACGATAAATGTAAAGATAATTCAGAGCGGTGGCTTGTTTATAGGGTATGAATATGGTTCTTCAGACTTTTGAAATGATAAGGAAACGCCTAAGTTTAGGGCTTTAATGAAATGTCACACGGAGTAACGGAGGGAACGGAGGAATATTAAAACAAAGTAATGGAAGTAACGGAGGCACCGTCGGTGCATAGAGCAACGGAGCTTGTTTGCCAATTCTATTAGCAATTTATATACAAAACGTTTATTCCAAAATATTTATCAAGAATCTGTATGCTGCATCTCCGTCGCTCTTTGTGCCCTCGGCACCTCCGTGACATTGCGTTACCTCCGTCCCCTCCGTGACTCTGTGTGCCTTATATGTAAGAGTTTTAGTTGAGCACTCCATATATCGGATGAGTCTTCATTAAGAATAATTAATACACAAAAATATGTTATATAAGGTGGAAAAACTATCTTTACGCTTAATTTATGCACGGATTGATAAAGGCGGGAAAGTTATATATAGAGATTGAGGCAGCTCCAAAGCCAACTATTACTCCAATGTCAAATCAGTTTAGGTTTAAAATATAACAGTAGCATGAAGAGATTAGCATTATATTTCGTAGGTCTGGTTTGCATACTTTGTAATTGCACTGCGGAGACGGTATCATCGGCGGCAAAAGACACTTCACAACAAAATCAGAATAAGCAATTACAACAAAACGTCAAAGGGCAGAAGTCTACACCAACTTACAGCATTATATCTGTAGAAAACACTTATAAACTTCGATGGACAGGTAAGGCTTTTACTGGTCTACACAAAGACAAAGCAAATACATGGCTTATCAAAGCAGTGGTGAAGGGGTTGGATGCCAAGTGGCTTAAACATCCTTTTTCGATTACAACAAAAGATGTATGGCTGCTTAAAGACAGTCTACAGAAAGATGTAGTAGCAATCGTTGCCTTGGAGTCTGCAGAGGCGGGGTGGAGATTTCAGTCATCAACAAGGAGTATTTCATGATAGAAGAATGCGAGGCTCCCTTGTATGCTGTTCCATATTTTATAAACGGCAGAGTCTACATTATTTGTCTTACACTTTCATTTCAAATCAAAGGAGATGAGATGTACCCCACTATTAATAGAAAAGAGCTGCAAGAAAAGGTATTGATGCCACTGATGCAGTCCTTCAAATAGCATATTTGTAGTGCATATCAAAAATAAAAGGGTCTTCAGCAATTTGGAGTGATAAAGCAAGCCTACTACATATAAAAGGCACACAGAGAGGGGGAGAACACGGAGGTGAAAGCAGACAATCTCACGGAGGTGCCGAAGGCACAAAGAGCGACAGAGCCGTAGTGTACGTGTTGCTGATAACTTTGGTAATAAACATTTTAAGAAATCTTGCAAGCTACTGCTTTGTAATGAAGTAGACAATAACATTAATAAAACTCGAAAATATTCTCTGTTCCTCCACGCACCAACGGTGCCTCTGTGCCTAACGATTTCTGCTATATAAAATCTCTGTGCTCTCCGTGCCTCTGTGTGACCTATTTTCAAACTTCTAATCTCAAAAGGTATCACCCCATATTTCGGAAGAACCAAATATAACTCTTTGCATTGATTTTTGCAAGAAAGTAAATGAAAAAGCAGCAAATGATTGCTCACTTGCATTGCACTTCGTTTTGGAACTTGCAGAGATGGTCGTGAAATTATGAAAACCAACTTTGCTGTCACTTCTATCATCTCTTATATGCCTATAATATATTGAGTATAAGCATCTAAGACAAAAATGTTAAAAAGTGACAGGAAACGAAAAATATTTGTAAGAGAATAAATGAAAAAGCAGCAAATGATTGCTCACCTGCTGTATAGTAATAAGGTTTTATGTATAAGCCATCAAGATTTGCCCTGTAAGTTTCTGTTCTTATTCTTATTTCTTTGTCAGACGAATATACAACAAGAAAAATATATGGTGTGGCTTAGGAAAACCATTGTGTCCATTATTTAATGATTATCTTTTTACCATTGACAATATAAACACCCTTAGGCAAAGCATTAATTTCGTCAGTGCTTGCTTTACTTAGCCGTTTTGCTCCATCTATTGTATAGACATCAGCAAGTCCTGCTTTATTATAAACAGTGTTTGTAATGCCAGTAGTACTACCCTCTATTAAGGAAAAATCTTTCCATTGGTCTGCTTGTTTATATGTGTCAAGACTATTCTTAGGAACAATAAGTTTACATTTAGATTTATTAATGCGGTAAAAAACATCTGAACCGCAGATTGGTGGTACGACTGCCTCACTCGAGATTTGTGTAATATTGATACAATATGAGAATGCTTTTTGTCCGATACTCTGTAATCCACTTCCAAAGGTAAAATTCTTTAGACTACTACAAGCATAGAAAGACCATTTGCCAATGTTATTAGCAGCTTTTATGTCTACAGATTCAAGATTAGTGCAATTGCTAAAGGCATCATCGCCAATACTCCCATTTATATCGATGTAAGCTTTCTTTATATTTGCACGCCCATAGGCTGTATAAGGATTAATATCTCTGACTGTCATGTCGACACCCTTATAGTTGACCTTTTATTAATTTTTGAGTTCATAAGGTTCTCCTGTATAAATGCAATCTAAAGCGTCACAAGTGCGCTCTGATGGGGATACGGGAACATATTTGACACCGTTTACCTCAAAAATAGAACTTAAATAAGGATATACCTTTTTACTGGATAAACCCGTATACAAATTATTGGCAACATAATGAATGCCACCTTTCACATTACTATATCCAGCAGGAGGGTATTAGTTAGCCATATTATTTTGGCAATATAATTAGTAAAAGCATTGTTGCCAATTGTCGTAACACTATTGCCAATGGTTACAGAAGTTAGCGCACTACAAGCTGCGAAAGCACTGCCGCCAATTTTTGTAACACTATTTGGAATGGTCACAGAGGTTAACGCGCTACAAGTTTTGAAAGCACCCTCTCCAATTTCTGTAACACTATTTGGGGAGGGTTACAGAGGTTAGAGAGCTACAATCTTCGAAAGCACCCTCTCCAATTTCTGTAACACTATTTGGAATGGTTACAGAGGTTAACGCGCTACAAGTTTTGAAAGCCTTCTCTTCAATTGTCGTAACACTATTGCCAATGGTTACAGAAGTTAGAGAGCTACAACGGTAGAAAGCACCGTCGCCAATTTCTGTAACACTATTTGGAATGGTTACAGAGGTTAGAGAGCTACAACCGCTGAAAGCAGCCCATCTAATTTCTGTAACACTATTTGGAATGGTTACAGAAGTTAGTGCGCTACAACCTGCGAAAGTAAAGTCGCCAATTCCGCTAACACCATTTGGAATGGTTACAGAAGTTAGCGCGCTACAACCTGCGAAAGCATACCCTCCAATTGTCGTAACACTATTTGGAATGGTTACAGAAGTTAGCGCGCTACAATATTCGAAAGCACCGCCGCGAATGTCTGTAACACTATTTGGAATGGTTACAGAAGTTAGTGCGCTACAACCTTCGAAAGCATCGCTGCCAATTGTTGTAACACTATTTGGAATGGTTACAGAAGTTAGTGCGCTACAACCTTCGAAAGCACTGCGGCTAATTTCTGTAACACTATTTGGAATGGTTACAGAAGTTAGATCGCTACATTTGTAGAAGGCATAGTCGCCAATTTTTGTAACACTATTTGGAATGGTTACAGAAGTTAGCACGCTACAATCTCTGAAAGCACTGCCGCCAATTGTTGTAACACTATTTGGAATGGTTACAGAAGTTAGCGCGCTACAACCCCTGAAAGCAGACCATCTAATTGTCGTAACACTATTTGGAATGGTTACAGAAGTTAGAGAGCTACAATCTCTGAAAGCATCCTCTCCAATTGTTGTAATACCATCACCTATTATAATTTGTTTAATATCAGATTTGCTCCATGGTGCTCTGTTGTCGAGTGAATAATCATTCATTTCCCCTTTTCCTGAAATGGTCAAAACACCATTATCAGTAAGGTGCCATGTTAGATCAGGGGCCACAAGTACCAGACTCCTCGGCATTAGCTGATAAGCCCATGAGTAGGGCTATTAGTAAGATGTAAATTTGTTTCATATTAGTACTTTTTTATATAAATAATATTTTTTGATTTACGGAAGATCAAATGCAAAAGATAAATAAAAAAATATTATAAACCTTAATTTAGCAGTATAAATTCTTGTAAGAACTTCAAGTGCCTGAAAAACAAAGTTCTCAAAGTACTTGGATATGTCAGAAACTTCACCTATCTTAGTGCTACGAAAAGTGTGATATTTAATATATTTAACTTTTCGGTCACATCAAAAATTACATAAATATGGACTGGTTGGGGTCGTTTGAACCGCCCTCCCCATAATATGATAAAACGGAAACAAAGAAGATCATGTAATGGAGTGAATAATCAGTAGTCATTCCAAATGTTATTACCTCCATAATGGTTCCGTTTCCCATCCCTGCGGAAAACCGAGAGCTTTTAAGTCAATTTCGGGAAACCGAATGAATAACCATGTTAGTTTGGATCGCATATCATTATTTGGGGATATAACATTAAGAAAGTATTTGATGATGCAGAGGTCAAAGTAAACGCATGGAATCTGTTGGAGTTATTATCCATTCTCCTGAGGACTAATGGGAATTGCTGGCTGAATGGCATTTTGCTTGTTCCATACTCTGAATGATGACCACATGCATTTTCGAGTAACAGCAATAACTGTGAGCTATGACTCAAAACACATTTATAGGTAAACTAAAACGTTTTGCTATACGTTTGCGTATGCGATTTTGTTTGATGTTACGATAAATGGCATTGACATTTCCAACAGTAAGCAGTTCTCCCTAAAATCCACGATGGTGGATAAGGTTCTGAGTAGGTTCGTTTTGAAATGAAGAATGAACTCTTCCTTAGATTTACTATATTCCTTGGATATAGCTCGCATTGTTTCATTAAACTTGAAACCATCTAAGAAATAAGAAGAGTCTGTCAGCCAAAAAGGATTGCCTGTCATATCTGCTGTTATTTTGCATCACCGCACGTCTGATAGCAATTTTCAATCTTTTCTATCTCATTAAACATGAGTAGTCTTAGTTTCTTGTCAAAGCGATAAAAGCATCATCACTTTCTTGAAGGATGAACCTTTTTGTACAAATGTGCTGTTTTGGGCATTTTCAAAAAGGATACATATAAACAGACAATCTGTACTAACCAATGTTATCAAGGTATTGTATGGCTTTATTTCTATTACAAATTTGTAAACCTCGAGATTCAAGCAAATCAACGAGATTTTCTGAAGATTCAAATCGTTTTGTAAAGGGAATAAGATTCACGGTATTCAAATGTGTATAAACAAAAAAACGCCTCGCACGATTTGAGCATTGTTAAGAGGCTTAGGAGGACTGACTCAGCAAAGATACGAATAATTATCGATAATACAAAGTTTTTAGCAAGAAAAATCACGCAAAAGTGGATTTCTTTTATTGCACTTCGTTTTGTAACTTGCAGAAATGGTCGTGAAATTATGAAAATCAACTTTGCTGTCACTTCTATCATCTCTTATATGCTTATAATATATTGAGTATAAGCACATAAGAGGAAGTGTTAAAAGTGACAGGAAACGAAAAATATTTGTAAGAGAATAAATGAAAAAGCAGCAAATGATTGCTCACTTGCTGCTCTATAGTAATAAGGTTTTCTATATAAGCCATCGAAGTTTTCCTTGTAAGTTTCTGTTCTTATTTCTTTGTCAGATGAACATACAACAAGTAAAATATATGGTGTGGCTTAGGAAAACCATTGTGTCCATTATTTAATGATTATCTTTTTACCATTGACAATATAAACACCCTTAGGCAAAGCATTAATTTCGTCAGTGCTTGCTTTACTTAGCCGTTTTGTTCCATCTATTGTATAGACATCAGCAAGTCCTGCTTTATTATAAACAGTGTTTGTTATGCCAGTAGTACTACCCTCTATTAAGGAAAAATCTTTCCATTGGTCTGCTTGTTTATAGGCGTCAAGACTATTCTTAGGAACAATAAGTTTACATTTAGATTTATTAATGTTGGCAAAAACATTTAATCCACAGGTTGGTGGTACGACTGCCTCACTTGAAATCTGTGTTATACTGGTACAGTTATTAAATGCGTATTCTCCTATAGCCTTAACACTATCTCCGATATGTATTTTTTGCAGGTTGGTGCATCCGCTAAAAGCTTCGCTACCTATTGTCGTAACATTATTGGGAATGGTTACAGAAGTTAGAGAACTGCAACCGATGAAAGCATAGTCGCTAATTGTAGCAACACTATTTGACCAATGGTTACAGAGGTTAAAGAGCTGCAAATACTGAAAGCCCAACCTCCTATTGTCGTAACACTATTGGGAATGGTTACAGAAGTTAGAGATCTACAACCATCGAAAGTAGACCAGCCAATTTTCGTAACACTATTGGGAATGGTTACAGAAGTTAGAGATCTGCAACCATAGAAAGCAGCCTGTCCAATTTTCGTAACACTATTGGGAATGGTTACAGAAGTTAAAGAGCTACAACCGCTGAAAAGCCCATTGCTCCTATTGTTGTAACACTATTTGGGAATGGTTACAGAAGTTAGAGAGATACAACCTCTGAAAGCATTGTCGTCAATTTCCGTAACACTATTGGGAATGGTTACAGAAGTTAGAGAGCTACAACCATCGAAAGTAGACCAGCCTATTGTCGTAACACTATTTGGAATAGTTACAGAAGTTAGAGATCTGCAATGGCTGAAAGCAGACCATCCTATTGTCGTAATATTATTGGGAATGGTTACAGAAGTTAGAGAGCTACAACCCTCGAATGCACCATCGCCAATTTTCGTAACACTATTGGGAATGATTACGGAAGTTAGAGAGCTACAATCTCTGAAAGCAGCGATACCAATTTTCGTAACACTATAGGGAATAGTTACAGAAGTTAGAGAGTTGCAATCTCTGAAAGCAGACCATCCTATTGTCGTAACACTATCACCTATTATAATTCGTTTAACATGAGTCTTTACTCCATACTCTGTCATTAATAGATTTATAATCATACATTTCCCCTTTTCCTGAAATGATCAAAACTCCATCATAAGTAAGGTACCATTTTAGATTAGGTCCACAAGAACCAGACTTCTCTGCTTTAGCTGATAAGCCCATGAGTAGGGCTATTAACAAGATGTAAATTTGTTTCATGTTAGTACTTTTTATATAAATAATACTTTTTTTGATTTACGGAAGATCAAATACAAAGATAAACAAAAATTTATTATAAAATGTTTTTTTATAAAAAGTTTATGTAATATTTTTGCTTTTTTTTCAAGATAGTTATTGTTGAGAGATGGTCGTGAAATTATGAAAATCAACTTTCCTGTCACTTCTGTCACCACTTCTATACTGCTAATAATGTTGATTATAAGTCTATTATATGAAATGTTAAAAGTGACAGCAAACTAAAAATCAAAACTTTATGTAGTAATATAGCTTTAGTAGATAATTATCGTTGTACTACTTCTTTTGTAGGCTTGTCAGTAAGTCGGCAACCACGTAGCTGGAGCCACCAACGAAGATGAAGTCGGATTGGGCGGCATCATGAAGGGCGGCTTGGTAGGCATCAAGGACGGTTGGGAAGACCTTTCCGTGTAGGTCGTAGTCGTTGGCTGTTGCGGCAACCTTCTCTGCAGGGAAGGCACGATGTGTACTCGGTTGTGTCCAATAGTAAATGGCATCATCGGGGAGCATGGACATGACAGCATGTAGGTCTTTGTCATCCACCATACCAAAGACAATGCGCTTCTGCTTACATTGTTGACGTTTGATTTGTTGGGAGAGATAGGTCCATCCACCAACGTTGTGTCCAGTATCGCAAATCACCAATGGATTAGCCTGTAGCTTTCTGCCACCTACCCATTAAGCCCGTCTGTTCGCAAACATTGGCAAAGCCTTTAGCAATACTCTCAGCGTTCTTGATGACACCTTTATTATATAGTTGCATGACCGCAGTGAGCACCGTGTTAGCGTTCTTCTCTTGATAGCTACCACCCAATTCGCCCACAATATTGCCAAAGAAACGAGTCTGATAAGCGATACCACCATCAGGGTTGGGATGAGAAGAAAGCACTGCAGGGATGTCTTCAGCAAAGACAATGAGCGCATCCTCTTTCTGTGCTTTTGCCTTAAAAACAATCTGTGTTTCAGGAACAGACTCACCAATAACGACAGGTACACGATGTTTGATAATACCAGCCTTCTCTGCTGCAATAGCTCCGAGTGTATTACCGAGGAACTGGGTGTGATCGAGTGATATGTTGGTAATAATCGATAAGATAGGAGTGATAATGTTTGTGCAATCGAGCCTACCACCTAAGCCCACTTCGATAATGGCAATATCAACCTTCTGCTCAGCAAAGTGCTTGAAAGCTAAGGCTGTTGTGAGTTCAAAGAAAGAAGGGTGGAGCGGTTCAAAGAAGTTGCGTTCCTGTTCAACAAAGTCGATAACCTCCTGTTCAGATATCATTTCTCCATTGACTCTGATGCGTTCGCGGAAGTCAACGAGGTGAGGACTGGTATAGAGACCGACCTTATATCCTTCAGCTTGGAGGATAGCTGCCAACGTGTGGGAGCATGAACCTTTTCCGTTGGTTCCCTGCAACATGGATTGAAAGGAAGTGGGTATGTGGATGACCAAAGTGCTCGTCCAAAGCCTTTGTTGTCTCGAGTCCTTCTTTGTAAGCAGATGCCCCTGACGTGTTCGAAGACGGGGTATGTTGAATAGATATTCTACGGTTTCTTGGTAGTTCATGGGTGGGTGTTGGGTGATGGGTGTTGGGTGGTGATGAATTGTGATGAAAGGTGGGTGATGGAATGTGAGGAATGATTTAGCCCCATTAGCCAAAAGAAGGCTAATGGGGCATATAATCATTATTTCAATTCTATTTGTAAACTCATTGCTTATTAAAAACTTGTTTACTTGTTAACTCGTTAAACTTGTTTACTTGTCAACTCATATAACTTGTTCACTCGTCAACTCGTTCACTCGTCAACTCGTTCAACAAAACAGTTTCTTAAAGTTCTCAAAGATAGAGCGTTTGGTGCTGTTATCACCACGGAAGTTTTCGCTTTGGCGTAAGTCTTCGATGATTTTCTTCTCCTCTTTATTCAACTCCTTTGGAACGTAAATACTGATGTGAACCACTAAATCGCCAGTACCACTGCCATAACCTTGTACAGCAGGAAGACCCTTACCACGTAGGCGGAGCGTCTTACCTGGCTGTGTTCCTGGTTCAATCTTAATCTTTACATTGCTGCCATCAATGGTTGGGATATCCACCTGACCTCCTAAGGTAGCTGTTGGGAAATCGAGCAAGAGATTATAGATGACGTTCTGTCCGTCACGAATGAAGGTTTCGTTAGGTTCCTCCTCGATATATACTTGGATATTACCAGCCACACCATTGTGTCTACCAGCGTTACCCTTGCCAGGAACATTGACCACCATACCTTCAGCAACACCCGCTGGGATATTGATTTCAACGACTTCCTCGCCCTTTACAACGCCTTCACCATGACAGTGAGTACACTTGTTCTTAATGATAGTTCCCTCACCATTACATACGTGACAGGTAGTCTGGGTCTGCATCATACCAAAGATACTCTGCTGTGTACGGATTTCAACACCCGAACCATGACAGTTCTGGCAAGTTTCTGTTCCGCTACCCTCCTCAGCACCAGTGCCGTGGCAGTGTTCGCAAGGAACGTCTTTACGCACCTTAAACTTCTTGGTAACGCCCGTAGCAACCTCTTGTAACGACAGACGAACCTTTAAACGAAGGTCAGAGCCACGGTACTTAGGGGCTTGATGACCGCCACCTCCGAAGCCGCCAAACCCTCCGCCATGTCCACCGAACACATCGCCAAACATTGAGAAGATATCGTCCATAGAGAAACCACCAGCTCCACCGAAGGGACCACCACCAAAGCCACCGCCAGGAGCATCGAAACCAAACTGGTCATACTGTTGGCGTTTCTGTGGATCGTGCAGTACATCATAAGCCTCAGCAGCCTCTTTAAACTTGCTTCAGCCTCAGGGTCATCCGGATTACGGTCAGGATGATACTTGATAGCAAGTTTTCTGTATGCTTTCTTTATTTCGTCTTCAGAGGCATTCTTGCTGACACCCAGCACCTCATAGTAATCTCTTTTTGCCATTCTTCCTTATGAAATTATTGTCCGACAGCAACCTTTGCGTGACGGATAACCTTGTCATTGAGCGTATAACCAGTCTGTACACAATCGATAACCTTACCCTTCTTATCGTCGCCCATACCAGGAACCATAGCGATAGCCTCATGGTAGTCAACATCGAAGTCAGCATTATCGGTCTCAATCTTGTTAACACCAAGTGTCTCCAAGGCCTTCAAAAACTTCTTATAGATAAGTTCATAACCTTCTTTAATTGCCTGTGGGTCCTCTGTCTTATCGGCAGTAGCACGCTCAAAGTCGTCAAGGATAGGCAGAATAGCAGCTACAGTCTTCTCACTTCCGTTGAGAATCAGTTCTGACTTCTCCTTCAGTGTACGTTTCTTGTAGTTCTCAAATTCGGCAACCAAACGGATATACTTGTCTTTCCACTGCTCAGCTTCGTTCTGTGCAGCTGCCAATGGGTCGAGTTCTTCCCCTGCAGGAGTTTCCTCTCCGTTAGCATCTTCCGCCTGTGCTTCAGCGTCGTACTGGGTTGTTTCTTCGTTATTCAACTCCAACTCTTCGCCTTCAACCTTTATATTTTTCTCTTTCTTACTCATAATTTTTATTGCACTATTTGTCATGGCATACCCTTGCAAATAGTATGCCATCTTTTGACAATCTTAGTACATTCCTGCTTTTTGCTCCTTAATCTGCTCATCATGGATATAGTCATCGTAGCTCATCAGCTTGTCGATGGTACCCTTTGGAGTCAACTCAATGATACGATCAGCAACAGTGTTAATAAACTCATGGTCGTGTGAACTGAAGAGGATATTACCCTTTAAAGCCAATCAGGTTGTTATTAAACGCCTGAATACTCTCCAAGTCAAGGTGGTTAGTTGGCGTATCAAGAATCAAGCAGTTGGCATTCTGAAGCTGCATACGTGCAATCATACAACGCATCTTCTCACCTCCAGAGAGTACGTTCACCTTCTTCTCAACCTCTTCCTGCTTGAACAACATACGACCTAAGAAGCCCTTCATAGCCACTTCGTTACCTGGACCGAACTGTGACAACCAGTCAACGAGGTTCAAATCACAATCGAAGAACTCGGTATTATCCAATGGGAGATAAGCCGTAGTGATTGTCACACCCCAGTTATATGTACCAGCATCAGGCTCTCGATTACCATTGATAATCTCGAAGAGCGCAGTCATAGCCTTTGAGTTGCGAGAGAGAAAGACTACCTTCTGTCCCTTCTCAATATTGAAGTTCACATTATCGAAGAGTACTGTTCCGTCCTCATCAACAGCCTTCAAGTTCTCAACCTCAAGAATCTGGTTACCAGGTTCGCGCTCCATAGAGAAGATAATACCCGGATATTTACGGCTTGATGGACGAATCTCCTCTACGTTCAGACGCTCCAACATCTTCTTACGTGATGTTGTCTGCTTACTCTTAGCCACATTGGCAGAGAATCGGCGGATGAATTCCTCCAACTGCTTCTTCTTCTCCTCAGCCTTCATCTTCTGGTTCTGAGCCTGACGTAAAGCCAACTGTGAACTCTCATACCAGAATGAGTAGTTACCTGCAAAGACGGTTACCTTACCGAAATCGATATCGATTGTCTGTGTGCTGACTGAGTCGAGGAAGTGACGGTCGTGCGATACAACCAATACTGTCTGATGCTCGTCAATCTCACCGAGATAATCCTCTAACCATTCAACGGTCTCAAGGTCGAGGTCGTTGGTAGGCTCATCGAGCAACAAGTTCTCTGGCTTACCAAAGAGAGCCTTAGCCAACATCACACGCACCTTCTCAGTATTTGAGAGCTGTGACATCTGCTTCTCATGCAAATCCTCCTTAACGCCAAGGTTCTGGAGCAACTGTGCAGCATTGCTTTCAGCCTCCCATCCATTCATCTCAGCAAACTTCAACTCTAAGTCGGCAGCACGATTACCATCCTCCTCAGTCATCTCTGGCTTAGCATAAAGTTCCTCACGCTCTTTCATGTTCTGCCAAAGTGCATCATGTCCCATGAGGACTGTGTCCATTACCTTATACTCATCATATTTGAAGTGGTCCTGTTCCAATACAGACAGACGCTCACCTGGTCCTAACTCTACTGTTCCCTTGTTTGGCTCTAAGTCGCCAGAAATGGCACGAAGCAAGGTTGATTTACCAGCACCATTGGCACCAATGACACCGTAAATATTACCTGGTGTAAACTTTAAGTTAACGTCCTTGTATAGAACTCTCTTGCCGAATTGGATAGCAAGGTTTGAAAGTGTAATCATCGTTTTCTAATACCTTATTATATAATAATTTGGCTGCAAAGTTACGATTTTTATTTCAAACGACAAAGAAACAAGTAGAACTTAACTTTGAACATTGAACTTTGAGGTTTTGAACTTTGAGGTTTGAACTTTGAACTTTATGATTTGAGTTTAACCCTTGAGCTATATCGGTAATCATAATTATGGATTATGAATTATGAATTTTGGATTATGAATTATGAATTATGAAATATGTACCTTTTACTAACTACGAATTTCGCTAATTACGCTAATGCCTTATCCTTTGAACTTTGAACTTTGAACATTGAACTTTATGATTTGAGTTTAACCCTTGAGCTATATCGGTAATCATAATTATGAATTGTGAATTATGAACTATGAACTATGAACTATGAATTATGAATTAAAGTAGTAATTATAACGTACTGATGAGGATACTTTTATAAAGCATCATTTTGAATTATCATTTGGTGCTTTTTCTTTTATTCTCTTGCACCTCTCAAAAGAAAAGACTATATTTGCAATATAAATAAAAATACAGGAGGACAAGTAATGAATACAGATAGTACAATAACAGACACCTATTCCTTGGAAATTCCCAAGGCTGATACATCGTTATTGAAGTCGCTCGTAAAACGTATGGGGTGGACGGTACATAAAACCACAACTAAGCACACCGCTTACGAACAGGCACTTAATGACAAGGAACAGGGACGTGTCAACGAGTATGCTAATGCAGATGAATTGTTTTCCAAGTTAGGCATCTGATGGCATATAAACTCTTGACAACACACCAGTTTGAGAAAGACCTCAAACGATGCAAGAAGCGTGGGCTGCCAATGGATAAGCTCAAAGAGGTTATCAACGAATTGGTAACTAACGGTAGAGTTCCTGTCCAATTTAGACCTCACTTGTTACATGGTAATAGGGATGGACAATGGGAATGCCATATACAACCTGACTGGTTGCTTATATGGGAACAGAACAACTCAGAATTGACCTTGCTCATGATGAATACAGGAACACACGCTGATTTATTTGGCAAGACGAAACGATAAGACCAAGTAATAAATCATTATGTGTTTCTTTTAAGATGACATTTTACTCTGAAAATTCTTATATATACCCAAATGTAAGAATGTCACTCCAAACGAGAAATTCTGATTTTTAGTTCTTCCTTATCATAGAAACGCAAAAGAATTATTGGTTCTTCCGTTAAATGTGAACGATTTTCGTATTGCTTTTAACGGAAGAATCGAAGTTATTTATCAAACAAAAAAACATAGCTAAGACTGTCAACAATCTACCCTATTATCACCCTCTAACATTGAAAAATCATTTCTTTTTAGCCTTCAAAAATCCAGCAAACAAAGGTTTGAAAAATCATTACAAAATTTCAAACAAAAACAGCTATAAATTAAGACAAAAAACACGGACAAAAAAAGCAAGTTTGCAATCAACAGAAAATCAGTCGGTTATAAATTTGCAACCTAAAAGGTGCTTAATTGGACTTCAAAAGGACGTTAATAAGGGTTCAAAAGGGCATCTTTTTAGAGTGAAAAGAGCATGAATTGAAAGCCAATTCATGCTCTTTTTATTTTTTTGTTCATTGAAGTTTATTTACAATAAGGGGATTGCAAAAGGGAAAGAGTGGGGGAAAATAATATGCAAAAGAAGCAAGTGTAGACGCTGTTGTCTTAACTCCTCTAACTCCATTTAACTCCTTAACTCCTCCTCAATTCCTCCTTAACTCCTCCTCGTCACATAAGAGTAAACAGTGATGTCTTAACTCCTCTAACTCCATTTAACTCCTTAACTCCTCCTCTTATTCCTTCTTCGTCCGAATCTTGTAGCCTACGAGTCCGTAGTAAAGGATGAAGAGGAAACAAGGGACGCTGACCCAGTAAGAGGTTTGGAAAAGACGTTGCATCCTGCACGACACCACGTAGCCAAGGCATCACAGCACCACCGGCAATCGCCATGGTCAGCAGTGAAGCACCAGACTTAGTGAACTTACCAAGGTCTGCCATTGCCAAAGGCCACAGTGCTGGCCACATCAATGAACAGCCTAATGCCATCAAGAAGATACAATAAACGGAGATAACGGGGTCTGGCACAACGGCAACAGCCACACTACCAACGAGGGCAATGATAGCACAGATACGCATTGCAGCTGCCTGAGAGAGGTAACGTGGGATGAAGATTACACCACAAATATAACCCACAATCATACCCACAGAAGGGATAAATCCGTAGTTATCACCCTCCAAACCTAACGACTGTGCATAACCTGTTGCCGTAGCGAGCGAGATGGTCTCTACACCAACATAGAGGAAGAGTGCCAAACAGCCCAACAACAAGTGCGGAAACTGCAGAATACTTGTCTTACCGTCAGCGTATGAACTGACTGCTGCCTCGTCGCCACGCTCACTCTCATCCTCACCTGCAGCCTTCACGTCTGGCAGTGGAGCCATCAATGCGATAACACCCAAGAGCAAAAAGATACCGATGATGATGGTGAATGGCATGTAAAGATCGGTGAGTTGCGTATCGCCAATACCCTTACCAATCACCAAAGTAATGAAGAGTGTTGTCACTGGCCAAGCCAACTTATTGCTGATACCCATGCAAGAGATACGACGTGCTGCCGAATCCATCGGACCAAGAATCGTTACATATGGATTGACAGATGCCTGTAAAACGGCATTAGCTGCACCACTGACGAAACTCGCAATGAGGAACCATGTCAGTGAGTTCTGCTTCGCTGCGAGGATGAAAAGTCCAAAGGCTGCTGCGAAGATAGCGAACGACAAAGCCATCGTACGCTTATAACCGATTGCCTTAATGCAATGGGTTGCAGGAATACCGAACAAGAGGAACGGTATGAAAGTCGCTGCAAGCAACAGACTTGAAGCCGCACCAGAGATGTGCATTGACTTCTCTAATACTGGCATCAGATAAGAGTTGATACCCAAGGCAAAGCCAATAGAGAAGAAGAATAAGCCGATAATGGCTAAAGGAAATAGATAGTTAGTTTTTTGTTTCATAATAAAGATATTTTTTATTTACTACTTCATAACAAGGTTTTTATGCTTTCACCCCCTCAGAGAGAGACTTCTAGAACTTACTAAGGCTCCGCACCAATGGTGTTTACCATCAACACGCCATGTGCTAAGCCTCCGCACACTCTTTGAAAACGGAAAGAAGTGCACATTATTATAGCTTTGGCTTACTTTATTATCGCTCCATACATCGGGGGAAGGATATTTTTAGTCAACCATTATAATTGCCATTTTGAAATATAAAGGCGCACGAGGCACCCATTCCTTAGAATGAAGAATACCACGTGCGCCCCTACCCTACAGTCAAATCATAGGCAGTGAAGACTGCAAAGCGTTAGTTAGCATGAACCTTTCCACTCTGAATATAGAATCCTTTGGCAGGAGGTTCAGGGAGTCTACGACCAGAGAGGTCGTAGACTTGTGCTATTGTTGTCGCTGAGTTTACTACGGCAGAGATTCCGTTTGCGGTATCATCTGCCGCTTCCGAAAAAGGGATGAAACGCACGATGTTTGAGTAGGTTTTACCTTTCTGTATCTCATACTTTGGTAATGGACCTGGACCGCAAGACTTGTTACCAAGACCCTGCTGGATAGCATCAAAGTGTGCTACGACACGATTAGATGTTGGCAACTCCCATTCGTGGCATGCTGTGCGCAATTCTGCCTCTGTCCAAGGCGTCAAAGAGAAAGCAACATCACCCGATGTCTCTACCTTCACACCATTGCCCTCGTTGTTTGTGAGGGTGAGCCAACGTAGTCCAATGCGGTTGCCGTTGCTCTGTGGGTGTGCGAAAGGCTCATATACATATCCTTGACTGTCGTCTCATAGAGACCGAAGTCTTCGCCATCGAGGCGATCGATATAGCTTGCACGAGGACCACGTGCATAGTAGCTTACCTTTGACATGTCGCTTGGGAAGTTCAGACTAAAGCCTAAACGTCTTGCTCCATTGCCCTGTGCCTCATACGAGCTGGCGAGGTCTATCGTACCGTTTGCATTGATTGTGTACTTATAAGTAGCCTTACCATAGTTGCCGTTCTGCGTAACATTCACGGTTGCCGTCTTACCATCGTCAGAGAGTTGGAAGGTAGCTGTCTGCGACTTCACACCATTATCGGTAGGATCATTACCATAAGCCTCCATCGGGTTATCGTTTTCAATCCAACGATAGCGGTCGAAACGTGGACCATTGTTCTGCATAAAGAGGTCCTTACCCTCGTATGCCCAAAGGGTGATATTGCCCTGTCCGTCGAATGTTACTTTCTGCTTACCGTTCGCATAGGTATAACCACCATCGCTATTCTTCGTTGCGTGAAGGGCATCAGCCTTTGTGTTATCAACCTTATCGAGGACCTCTGTGCGTTGTGCCAACTGCTGCTGGAACTCAGCAACAGGATAGTCACGGTCGCACCAGTTCGTTGCCTCCTTCGTATAAAGTCCGATATTGAGGAAGAGTTCCTTATCTGCAAAGGCTGTAGGGTTATACTTCAAGTCAACGGTTTCAGTACCACCAGCAGCGCAATTCAGTTTCTTAACGATACCGTCCTGTACTGGCTTACCATCGGCAAGGAGTGTCCACTTAAGATAGAACTGGTCGAGATTGCGGTCAAGATACTTATTCGTCAACTTCACCTGATGGGTGTCTTTATTCAGATTGAAGCCCACCCACTGGTAAACACGCTTCACCTCGTCAAGCTCAGCACTCCATGCACGATCGGCATTGACAAGTCCGTTGTTAACGAAGTTATACTGATGAGGACCCGGACAGTCATATCCTGTGATATAAGCAGGGAATCCATTCTTTGTCAATTGGTTGTTTTTAATCGCATCATAAGAGTAGATACTCTGATCAACCCAGTCCCAGATACAACCACCAACACCCATCTTAGAGCCTTCGATAGCCTCCCAATACTCACGCAGATTGCCCACAGCGTTACCCATAGCATGGGCATACTCGCACATGAAGTAAGGTTTATTCGTACTTGGATGGTTAGCATCTGAGGTAACAGGACCTGTCGTCCCACCACGTGAATGGTCAACTGCAGGATACATAACAGAATGGAGATCAGTTCCTTCAGCCTTATCTCGTGTTGATCCCCTCATAGTGGATATAACGGTTGTCGAGTTCTTTCACAGCGTTGTAAGCCGCCATGATGTTCAGACCAGAGCCACTCTCGTTACCCAAACTCCAGAAGACAACACTCGGATGGTTGCGGTCGCGGAGCGTATTACGTACGTTACGGTCAACGATAGCACCGGTCCAATCCGTGTTATTGATGATTGTCTTTACGCCATCCCAGTTCTTGTGAAGCTCCATATCAGCCTCATCAACAACGAAGAGACCGAAGTGATCGAACATTGCCATCATCTTTGCTTGACGTGGATAGTGGCTGGTACGAACGGTATTCATGTTAGACTGCTTCATCATAGCTATGTCTTTTAACATAAGGTCAGTGCTGATACTGCGACCATGCAATGGGTCAGTGTCCTGTGTGTTAGCGCCCTTGAGGTAGGTACGACGGCCGTTCACCTCAAGATAACCCTTGCTAAGGTCAATCTTTCTGAAGCCATATTTAGTAGAGAAAGCCTCCTCTTCCTTGCCGTCCTGCGACTGGCTGAAAGTGAAGGTATAGAGCGTTGGGGTCTCAGCAGACCATAGTTTCACGTTAGCGAGTGTTCCGAAGTCAACTGTCTGTGTCTTCAAGCTATCGCCATCAGCAAAGACAAAGTCAGACTTCAGCTTCTTCACTTCCTTACCCGATGGGTCGAAGAGCGTTACGGTTACGGTCTTCTTCGCTGCAGTCTTATCGCGATTGCATACGGTAAGGTCTACAGATGTAGCCGCACTACCCGTAGCAACGGTAGTAGAACCTGGTGTAACAGTAGCCTTAATATAATGATCTGCCAAGTAAGTCTTTGGTGTAGCCACAAGGTAAACATCACGATGAATACCACTCATATGCCACATATCCTGACCCTCAAGATAAGAGCCATCGCTCCAACGAATCACCTGTACGGCAACATTATTCTTACCAGTGCGGAGATATTTAGTAATGTCAAACTCGCTGACATTGTTTGCTCCTTCGGTATAACCCACTTCATTGCCATTCACATAAACGTAAGCAGCAGAGTAGATACCATCAAAATGGAGGAAGACACGCTTATTCTCCCAGCCTGCAGGCAGAGTGAAATCACGACGATAAGAGCCCACTGAGTTCTTCAAACCAGCCTTCATACGAACGTAAGGCTGCTGATCTTCAAACGGATAGTCTACATTCACATACATTGGCAGACCATAACCATTCATCTCTAAACAAGAAGGAACAGTGATATCGTTCCACGCAGAGCCTTCAGTACTTACGCCATCGCCCCAGAAATCGTCCTTACCGAGCAAGACTGGCTTGGCTCCCTCGCTCCAACGCAACTTCCATGTGCCGTTCAGACTAAGGTAGTTTGCCCCTGTTGGGTCCAACCAAGGCTTGTCATAACGCTGACCATCAGCCTTCATAGCCTTCGTTGATGGATAAGGCATATAGGTGGCATGGGCACGCTCCTTGTTACGCTCATAGACCTTCGCATTCTCCCAGTCGGCACCTCAGGAAGAACCACTGCAGGCACTTCCTTGAACTGTAGCGTAGCAGCTGATGCCTCACTGTTCTCATAACCACAGTAATATCCGTTGACAGAAGAGATAGAACCATAGGTTACATAATAAGTCTGACCGTTCCTTGCAGACACTGCGCTCAACTCATAACCACTGCCTTTCTTAGTGATATAAATCTGTTGATTAGGATTGGCGATGCTCTGTGTCCACATACAAGGATAGCCAGAGACTTTCTTTGTGTCGTTGAGTGCCATGTCGAAAGCCAACTCGCCGTCGCCATTTACCAACTGATAGCAGTCCTGCTTACCGCTCACAGCAACGAGTTTCCACTTCTGTGCATCGTTACCTTCAGCATAAGTTAGGAACGCAAGACCCGTGTCTCTTAACCATGAATACTTGTAGGGAGTAAGGACATTCTTGGTGTCTTGCCCTACTGAGATTAAATAGGTCTTACCGTGTTCAGGCTTCGCACCCCATGTGCCAGCCCTCAGCACGGATGGTGCTAAGGCCAGTAAGAATACGAGAAGACCAATGTTTCTGATTGATTTCATATGAATGAAAGATAATAGATATTTTTAGTTGAACCCACACCTCAGCCTAAGCCGAAGTGTGGGTAAGATGTATAACCTGTGATTAGTTGATTACTTTCGTTGTGCTTGTTGTACCGTTGCTATACTTCATTTGCTTGATGTACATGCCACGGCTCTGTGACTGACTTGTCTTTGTACCGTTAAGGCTGTAGTAGTCTACCGAAGCAATGTTACCGTCTTGCGCCTTTTGTATGGCTGCGATAGCGTTTGGAGTATTAGAAACAATGACATATACGCCGCCCTTCACTGTAGGGAAGCTGATTTCGTCATCACTGATACGCTTTGCCTTAACCGTCTTTCCGTCAGCAGTAGTCACCTTATAATCCTTTGCTACGTTAGTATATTTCACAATACAGGTTGTACCCATGTTTGAAACAATCTGTACCTTCGTAGCCTTCGCAGCAGCCCAATCAATGTCAACAGTGAAGTTGCCCACTGCCTTCAAGCCCTTCACTGAACCCTTCTGCCAGAATGTTGTTGGCAAGGCAGGGAGAATCACGAGTTTATCATTATGACTCTGTAGGAGCATCTCGGCTACACCAGCTGTATAACCGAAGTTACCATCAATCTGATAAGGTGCATGGGCATCCCAGAGGTTCTCATAGATACCACCTGCAGCCTCATTTGTTCCGGTGTCCCAAGTCTGCTGTAAAGCACGCTTGATAAGGTTATGACAGTGCTGACCTTCGTAGGCACGGGCGTTAAGATTAATCTTATGACCGAGCGACCAACCCGTTCCATGACCATCGCCACGAGCTATCAGCGACTGACGAGCTGCCTCAAAGACGGTCTTATCGGCATCTTCACTGATCTGCGTACAAGGATAAAGCCCCATCAAATGTGAGATATGACGGTGTGCCTTATACTCGTTAACACCGATTTTGCTTGGGTTATTAAACTGTGAAGAGTACTTCCACTCACGGAGATAAGTCTTTCCATCAGCAGGGTTCACCTCTGTATGGCATCCGTCGTCAAGCTTAGCAAAGTAGGTTTCAAGCGAATCACGGAACGACTTTGACACTACATCATCGCCAAGAACTTTAATCGCCTTGCGTGTGTTATTGAAGAGATCCCAAACCAACTGCTGGCTGTGTGCGGTTGCATTCTCCGTTGGTCCGTGTTCTGGCGACCACTCATTAGGACACTCATAGGTGCCGTCAGCAGCCTTCACGAGCTTCTTAAACCAATAGTCGACAGCCGACTTCATCGCAGGGAATGCCTTTGTGCGCAGGAAATCCTTATCCATTGTGTAGGTATAGTGCTGCCAGAGGTGCTGGCAATACCACGCATTAGCAACGGTATAGGTGTTGGCAAAGGTAGTACCAGAGCCATAGATGTTATTCTCTGTTGGTAAGGTCCAACCTGTATTCACGTGACCCATGTCCTGTGCAAAGCGACGCCATGTAGGCTTCACACATGCCTCACGATAGATATAATCGAGGAATGGGCGGTGAAGTTCAGAGAGGTTGGTTGGCTCAGCAGGCCAGTAATTCATCTGTACGTTAATGTTCGCATGGATATCAGAGTGCCATGCTGGGGTATTGTTGTCGTTCCAAATGCCCTGTAAGTTAGCTGGGAGCGATACGCCACGGCTTGAACTGATGAGGAGGTAACGACCATAATTGAAATAGAGTTCCTCTAAGAAGAGGTTGTCATGCTGGTTGTTACGATAGCTGCTGATAAGCTGTGGGGTTGGAATATTGTTCTTAACATCACCGAGGGTCAGCTGACAACGATCGAAGAGCGACTTATAATCGGTCTTATGTGCTGCTAACAAAGCGTCGTAACCCTTGTTCTGTGCACCATTCACTGTCGCTGTTGCACGACCTGCAAGGAGGTTAGCTCCAGACACATATGTCGGTGCGTCGGGGTCGAAGTCGGTCAATCCACGGAGATAAACAGTCATGCTATTGGCACCGTTTACCTCAATAACGCCCTTTGCATTCTTAGTAATCGTACCGCCATCTGTCACGATGCGCGCTGCACAATAATAGCTCTCTGGTGTTGTTGCACCATGATCATCCTGGCGAGCGACCTGACCATCGAAGGTAATCGTTGCCTGATTGTTATTGTCAACGGTATAACTTACGTTACGTCCGTTCTGATTCTTCAGTGTAAGGGTTGTATTGATTTTACCGTTCTGTGAGGCTGTATAGCGAACTACCACACAGCTATCAGGATTGCTTGCGAAGTAAGTACGACTGTATGCTACGCCATCCATCGTATATTTCACACCTGCTACGGCATCGTTGATATCGAGGTAACGCACGTAGTCTGTTACCTTTGACATTCCACGACTGCGGATATAAAGGTTACCAAAGTTAAGATAATAACCATAAGCAGCCGTACTCGTCAGCCCACCGAGCTTACCGCTCCAAAGGGTCTTGTCGTTAAACTGTACGTCGTCAATGGCTACATCGCCCATCAAAGTTGCACCAAACTGACCGTTTCCGATAGGAAGACAAGAGGTCATCCAGTTCGTTGCGGGCTTTGTATACCAAAGCGTATATTTGTTGGCAGGATTAAAAGTAGTAATACCTGACACTGGTACCAATGCTTTCTGCAGGTACAGAAGCGCACGACATTACCACCATCGCCTAAGTCCCAGAGCTGATTAGCTTACCTTCACCAGCACCTTGGAACATATTAAAGAAGTTACGTCCTGTGGTTGACTTACCAATCTCGAAGCCACCCAATGAGTTATTTGACTCCACCATCGTAAAGAGCGTATCCTTCACATTGCGGGCCTTTGCAGCGTTGACGTATGAATCGCTGATATAAAGAATCTTTCCACTCTTGCTAACAAAAGCGTATTTGCCGTCTTTCTCTGATACACGCCATAGCATGTCATCAAGATTACCATTATGCAATGAGGCTGTTTGGCAGGTTTCCTTATCCCCCTTGGCACTCAAAAGCCAGTTACCAGTCTGGAACTGGATGTAATAATAAACAGGATTTGCAGCTGTTGAGATGACTGGCATATAGTATGGGAACTCCATGTCATCCTTGCTAACAAAGGTCAACACGTTGTTGATGTCGCCCTTATCCCACAGTCCAATCTCTTGTCCAGCCCTAATCTCTCCCACTTGGTTCATCGCATGACTGCCTGTAGAGTCTGGTGCCAACTCGAATGCACCTGTTCCAAAGCTGGTATTCATACTCTGGAAGATGTGGAATGAGGTAATATCTGTAGCCTTAGTAGCCGCCATAAAACGCGAACTATAAGGATTTGTGCCATTGACATAAAGGGTACGACCGCTCTTACTTACCAACTTGTACTTCTTATTACGACCAAAGTTCTCTGCTGCTACCACCTTCCATAACTGGCGATCTCCATTCATAACCTGTGGAACAGCAGTAAGGCACTTTTGCTTTTCGCCCTTGTCTTCCAACACGTTGTTAGAACGAAGATACTTAACGTAATACCAATGCTCATTGCCTTTGGTACTGATGCGAGGATAACCTTGTGCAAAAACCTGTCCGACACATACGACAGACAAGAGAAAGCAGCACAAAGACGCTTACAGATGTTCATAAAAAGAAATTGTGATAATTATTTAATTATTAATGTTGAACAATAAGACGAAAAGGAGAGCGTGTTAGTATCGTTAACTCTCCACTTACCCATGAAGTGATGCCATGCTGCGTTCTCTCATATATTGAGGATATTATTTGTATTTCTGTCGCTGCTAATAGATGTTAGTTCCTACTTGTTAGGCTTTACTTTTGGCTTTTTCAAAGGAAGGCTTCTTGTCTTTAAGTTTATGGCAAATATAAACATATTCTTTTAATTATTCATTGTTATAAATACAATGTTTTATATTTTTAACCATTATAATCCGATAAAAAAATTAAATGATTTATGTCCTTATGCATAATCATCTTTAAGTTTCCTATTACTATTAAAGCCTAAACTGGTTGTTTTATTATCGAGTATCTTGCCTATCATTACAACAAAGGCATAGCGAACTACGTCAAGTTACAAAGATAAATGAAATATTGACAAGAAAACAAAATAACCATTTGCAGAGCATTCAGCGCCCCGCACCATATGTGCGAAGCATCCGCACACGATGTGCTAAGCACCAACACCACAGCATTAAGCCCATACTTCACCTTTCAGAATTGATACTTTATACTTATGATCACCCATGTTGGAAACGCTGAAGAAGACTGAAGACATTTTACAAAGCTATATATAAGGTATATGCCGAGTGATAACACCCTCCGTATTTGCGCCCTTTAATATCATAATCAGCCATTCCGTAGTAAGGTTCATTTATACTTTCTCATTATAAAATATAACGAAATAGTTACCTTTTTATTTGGAAGTTTATAACTTTATTGTTACCTTTGTAGCGTCATTCAGACAAAGAGTTCTTTTATATTATGAAAAAGAGTGAACTGGAAAAGAGACTAAAAGATGCAGGCTGCATCCTGTCTCGACACGGTAAAAGGCACGATAAATGGATGAATCCTACCACAGGAGCAGCCGAATACGTGCTAAGACATGCAAGCGAAGTTGCCACAGGCACTGCGCAAAAGATCTTGAAAAAGGTTAGTTGGGAAGTAACCCAACTAACTTTTTACAAACTCAGCACTCTTTTTCTTTATTATATGAAAGAACTCTTTATGAAACAATGAGTAAACAAGAAACAGAGCAATGAAAAAGGTTACAATTATCGTTGAACAGGCTTCTGATGGAAGTTACTGGTGCAGAACAGCTGAGGATATTGCAGGAATAGGTCTCAATTCTTGCGGTGATACTGTGGAACAAGCCAAGCAGGACTTGATAGACTGCTATCAAGAAGCTAAGGAAGACTTGGAAGAACAAGGTAAGACTATGCCTGCCGTAGAATTTGTTTACAAATATGATTTACAGTCATTCTTCAACTATTTCAGTTTTCTCAACGTTACCGAAATAGCCAAAAGAGCTGGTATCAATCCGTCTTTGATGCGCCAGTATAATAGTGGTATCAAAAATGCTGGTGAGAAAACCTACGAACGTTTAGCAGCATGTATGGACGGAATAAAAGCAGAACTACAAGCGGCATCTTTCTAAGAACCGCAGGTTTTCATTATATAAAAGACTCTCTAAGCCTCTGGTGCGTGAAGCATCAGGGGCTTTTTTGACGGAGTAACGAGTGGACAAGTGAACCAGTTGATTGTAGACAGGGTAATTGAAGACAAAGTAACAGGGTAAGTTGACGAGTTAACGAGTAGACGAGTTGACAAGTTACTTGCGAAGAGAGACAAAGTAACAGAGGAACAAAGGGGTCAAGTAACAAGTTTACGAGTGGACAAGTGAACAAGTTATTTGTTATAAAGGATAAACTTGTTCTTATGTTACTTTGTCTCTCTTTGCAAGCAACTCGCTAACTTGTCTACTCGTTGACTTGTCAACTTAACAACGCAATCAACTCGTTTACTTGTCTACTTGTTAACTCGTCCACACGTTGACTTGTCCACTCGTCTACTTGTCAACTACCCCTCTTAACCATAAATGCCCCTAAGGTGAAGGACTTTTTCTTATGGTTGTAGACCTTGAGAGAATACACACCATCAGACAGGGAGCCGATATATAACTGGTTGTTTCTTACCGATTTAGCGTTGACAATGCGGAGGATGACACCCTGCAAAGAGAGGATTACATAACGATCGGCATCCGTTAGCTTTGCTGCAGCAGGGAGGGTGAGGGTGTTACCATCATTAGCGAGCAGTGTAGCAGGAGACTTCGAAAGCATCGAAGACTTCATATTCTCCTGTAAAGCAGGCGTTTCAAGTCCGTAACGGTCCATACCTCTAACCGCAAAATAGAGGTTAGGATTCACATTCTTCAACTGCAGCATCTGCCCAGTATAACGTGTGAAAAGCAGGTTTCGCGCATCCTCTGTATCAACAGGATAGGTGTAGCTGGCGTATATATTATAATAAGGAGTGACCGCCTTCCACCTCAGAATCACCGACTTATCCGCTCGACGTTCTACCAATGAGGAGTTGACAGCGTAAGGCATGGCAGCCGTTGACACAACACCCTGCATCTTATGAGGGAGAGAGAAAGCGTAGCATTAAACTGCTTCTCAAAGTCGTAGACACCCTGCTTATTAGCCGTGAGGAAGTAAGAACGGAAGTGAGCATGTCCCACTCCGAGGTCACGACTCACATACATCTGGCGGGTGAGGTCGCCCAATGTCCAATTACCCTCACGTGGATCGAGGAAGTAAGTACCAAGACCTGTCACAATCTCACGCTTATAAGCATTCTCAACCCAGTCTGCAACAAAAGGATAATAGTTGTCGCCACGGAAGTATTGCATCGGATAGAGCTGGTCCATCAACCCTAATCTCATCCACTCCTGCGCCTCTTGTGAGACACGGTCGTGGGCATTGAAATTCTTTGAACTATAACGACTGAGGTCAGCATGCTTACCGATTGGCGAGCACGACATCTTCACCCACGGTTTGATAGCTTTCACCTCGTCATGAATAGCACGCACAATGGCTGTGATATTGCTGCGACGCTGGTCGGGTGTATCGCCATCACGGTAAGAAGGACGTGGCCATCCATCAGGGTAACGGATATAGTCGAGGTTGATACCATCCACATCATACTTTCTTACAATCTCTCCACAGATAGAGGCAAGGTAAGGGGCAACACTGGGATCGGCAGGGTCGAGATAAGAACCCGTTGAGAAGTTTCTAATTCGAAAGCCCTTCTTCATCAGCGTTCTACAGCCCAATGAGTTTTTTGCACCCACCGGAATCGTCGCAATCCATGCGTGAATTTCCATGCCACGTTTGTGACATTCCTCTACAGCAAGCCGAGTGGGTCGTAGCCATAGCCCGGTGCCCTACCCTCAACGCCAGTGATACACTGGTCCCAAGGCTCAATATCCGACGGATAAATCGTAGCTGCACGCACACGCGCCTGCAAGAGTACGGTGTTGATATTTGCCTTCTGGTATTTATCGAGGATATCAATAAGTTCCTGCTTTTGCAGTTTGATACTTTCTTCCGACCGTGCGTAGTTCTTCGGCCAATCAAGGTTAGCAAGTGTCGTCAGCCATACAGCACGTGTCTCCCGCTTCGGCATTCGCTTCGTAAGATAGTCGGAGAGATTCGTCTGTGCTTGTGTTGTAATCGTTATTACGCAAAGGAGCGTAAATAAAAAAAGCTTCTTCATATATGAAATGATAATATACGTGAATTTGAGCGACTAATTAACCTGAGTTCAATGGGGTATAAGTATCTGTAAATTCAGTGATTAATGAAATTTCACCCCCTTATCCTGTGCGCTCTAAAGAACTACAAACAGAAACCACAATAGCCACCGAGGGCAAAATTACTAAATTATTTCGTATGGCAGATGACTTCTATTCGTTTTTTAATATATTGTGACGAAATACACGTTAAATCCGCACTAAAAAGCGGTTTATGCGGAAGGAGGAGTGATAAAGTCTGTTTGCTTCAGTCATTTGGAACGATAAGGCTACTACCTAAATTTAGGACATTTGACGAAATGTCACACAGAGAAACGGAGTGTATGGAGGTTTTATTTAAACATACACAACCTACAGAGGCACCGATGGTGCAGGGAGCAAAGGAGTATAAAAGCAATATTTAATCCCTTATTAGTTGAGAATTGTAAGCTATTTTTCATGCAGTTCAAAAACCTATACATGCTCTTTTGGCTTATTAAAGACGCCTAATTGGCTTGCAAAAGATGCCCTTTAAGAGGCTTACTAACGCCCTTTTGAAGTCGAATTAAGCACCTTTTGAAAGTCTATTTTGCAACTACTTGATAACAAACAACTTACAGTGACACTAAAACAGTTCACTTTTAAGCTATTTTCCTACCTTTTCTTCGAATATTTTGTCAATATATTTCTTCGCCTTACTACGCTAAAATTCACACGGAGGAACGGAGGTTATGGAGGTTTTATTTAAGGGTATGTTGCTAACAGAGGCACCGATGGTGTAGGGAGTGAAGGAGTATAACAGCAATGTTTATTGGGGAAAACAAATGACAAAGATATTAGAAGAAAATCATTTGCTATCTAAAATTAGACTAATTAGGCTAATTAGGCTAATTAAACCTATTATTCTCATTGACCACCCAACACCCATCAGCCATCACCTAATACCCTTTCTGCCTCTTGGAGGATTTCCTTATGGTCAAACGCTAAGTCGGGAAGTTCGGTCAAGGAGAACCACTTTGCTTGTGCAGCATCATCTAAACCGCTGACTTCTGCAGGTTTGTCAAGAATCGTGTAATAAGCCACGGTGATAATACGCTCACGTGGATCACGGTCGACAGCATCAAAGATACCAACACGATGCAGCTCGCCAACCACTAAACCAGTCTCTTCTTTCAACTCACGACGAGCAGCATCAATCGTTGTCTCGTCAATATCCATGAAGCCACCAGGGAATGCCCATTTCCCCTTACAAGGTTCGTTTTTCCGCTGTATCAACAGCAGTTTCATCCCCTCATCAGTGCGGGCAAAAACAAGACAGTCAGCTGTTACGGCTGGGTGTGGGTAATTGTATGTGTACATTAGCTAAAATTTATAAAGGAACTTTCTTTGGCAAAAGTATGAAAAATATTCTTTCCGTTTGAGTATTCTATCCATTTTTTTCTTACCTTTGCGCTCAATGGAATTTAGAACAATTGTCAACATCCCCCGTCCAACATTTGAGTTGGAACCTTGTGAGCGGATTCTTTTTGTAGGGTCGTGCTTTGCCGACAATATTGGTAAGCGATTCGAAGAAGAGAAGTTTCGTGCCATGGTAAACCCCTTCGGTGTGATGTATAACCCTGTTTCAGTGCTACATACGGTGAAGAAGGTGGCAAACCATACGTTTGACACAGCCGTATTCACATTGGGAACAAACCATGTCTATGTGGAGCGAGCTACAGGCGAGATTGTTGACAACTGCCAGAAACGTCCACAACGAGAGTTTGAAGAGCGCGAACTTACGGTTGAGGAGTGTGTCGACGCACTGCGCGAGGCGATCACCCTACTACGCCAAGCGAATCCAAGGGTCAATGTCATCATCACGGTCAGCCCTATCCGTTATGCCAAATATGGCTATCATGGAAGTCAGTTGTCAAAGGCTGTGCTGCTGTTGGCTACCGACAAGGTGATTAAGGAAGAAGGAGAGAGAGTCTATTACTTCCCAGCCTATGAGATTGTCAACGACGAATTGCGCGACTATCGTTTCTACAAAGCAGATATGCTGCACCCCAACGAGCAGGCTGTAGAATACATCTGGGAACAGCTTGTGGCAACCTGTTTCTCTGCAGAAGCCAAACAGTTTCTGGAGGAATGGCGACCTATCAAAGAGGCATTGGCGCACCGCCCGTTTCATCCAGAGGCTGCGGCTTATCAGGATTTCATAAAGAAAACAAAGGAAAAAGCCAAGATGTTGGAACTAAAATATCCCAATATAGAATTGAATTTATAACTATGGAAGAAATGAATGACAAGCAGATCGAAGCACTGCTGAAAGCACATGGTATTAGACTGACCGCAAATCGCATTCTCATAGCACGAACACTGTCAGGATTGGACAACCCAGCCTCTATAAAAGAGTTGGAAGCAAAGATTCAAACGATTGACAAGTCAAATATTTTCCGTACACTATCATTGTTCAAACAGCAACATTTAGTACATCAGTTGGAAGACGGAAATGATATAGTGCGCTACGAATTATGTCTCAGCGATGACGATGAAGAAGATGAAGACATGCACGTACACTTCTATTGTGAGCGTTGCCATCGCACCTATTGCCTCAATGACATACACATTCCACAGGTCGAGTTTGCCTGCAGGATACGAACAATCATCCATCAATTATATGATAAAAGGAGTGTGTCCTAAGTGCGCTCACCGATATTATATTAAATGATAAGACGAAAAAACAGCAAGGATAATACGCTGTATTAAGACTTTTCACTATCTTTGCATAAGAATAAAACAATTTAGATAGTAATGAATTATACTATTGAGAAAGTAACGACGCTCATTGGCGCACGCCGTTATGGTGATAAGGATGCAAATATAAGCTTTGTACTTACCGACAGCCGCTCTCTGTGTTTCCCTGAAGAAACATTGTTTTTTGCGCTCAAAACTGAGCGTAACGACGGACAGAATTACATCCCAGAACTCTATGCAAGGGGTGTAGAAACTTTGTCGTGGAGGTAGTGCCTGAGGATTGGGCAACTCGTTATCCTGATTCTAACTTCTTGAAGGTGGTTGGTTCGCTGGAAGCTTTGCAGCGACTGGCTGAACGTCATCGCGATGAATACTTGATTCCGATAGTCGGCATCACGGGTTCAAATGGTAAGACGATGGTCAAGGAGTGGCTTTATCAGTTGCTTTCTCCGCAGATGGTGGTCACACGTTCACCTCGTAGCTATAATTCACAGATAGGTGTTCCACTGTCAGTACTGCTCTTAAACGAGAATACACAGGTCGGAGTGTTTGAGCGGGTATCAGTCAACCCGGCGAGATGATGGCTTTGCGCGACATTATCCAGCCTACTATCGGTGTCTTCACCACATTAGGTACTGCCCATCAAGAGAACTTCCCTTCCTTAGAAGCTAAGTGCCACGAGAAGATAAAGCTCTTCCACGACACCGAGGCAATCGTCTATTCTGCCGATAATGAGGTGATGGCACAGTGTTTAAGCCAGTATGATTATAAGGGTCAGAAGCTCGATTGGTCTGTAAAGAATACGGAGGTAGCCTTCTATATCAAAGCTATCGAGAAGAAAGACATTGAAACAACCGTTTCATATGTATGGAAAGGACAGACGGAAGGACAATATAAACTACCTTTCATTGACGATGCCAGCGTTGAGAATTCTATCACCTGCGCAGTCGTTTCACTCCATTTAGGACTCACCCCTGCTACTATCAGCGAGCGAATGGCACAGTTAGAGCCAGTCGCTATGCGCTTGGAGGTGAAGGAGGGACAGCATGGCTGTACGCTTATCAACGATTCTTATAACTCTGATTTCAACTCACTCGATATTGCACTCGACTTCATGAACCGTCGTCCTGACCATAAGGGACGTCGGCGCACATTAATTCTGAGCGATATCCTGCAGAGTGGTGACACAGATAAAGACCTATATAATAAGGTGGCTTTCCTCTGCGAGAAGCGTGGTGTTGAGAAGTTTATCGGTATTGGTGAAGGACTGTTGGCGCAGCGTTCTGCCTTTAAGCATTTAGGCGAAAAAGCATTTCTTTTGCTACCGTCAACTCCTTTATCCACAGCGATGTCTTCGCTAACTTGCACGATGAGGTAATCTTATTGAAGGGCGCACGACAGTTTGGTTTCGACCGACTGACAGAACTCTTGGTGAAGAAGGTGCATGAAACAGTGTTGGAAGTAAACCTCAATGCCGTTGTTGACAACCTCAATTGGTATCGCTCTTTCCTCAAACCTACGACGAAATTGGTTTGTATGATTAAGGCTGATGCCTATGGAGCTGGTGCCGTAGAGATAGCAAAGACCTTACAGGATCATCGTGTTGACTACCTCGCTGTGGCTGTTGCCGACGAGGGGTGACACTCCGTAAGAACGGTATCACAAGCAATATCATGATTATGAACCCAGAGATGACTTCCTTTAAGACGCTCTTCGACTACGACCTTGAGCCTGAGGTGTATAGCTTCCGACTCATGGATGCACTCGTGAAGGCTGCACAGAAGGAGGGTATCACGGGCTTCCCTGTTCATATTAAGCTCGATACGGGCATGCATCGATTAGGTTTTGACCCACAGAAGGATATGGATGAACTGATTAAGCGACTGAAACAACAGAACGCTATCATCCCTCGTTCAGTCTTCTCTCACTTCGTTGGCTCTGATGCTGACAACTTCGACGAGTTCTCTGCTCATCAGTTTGCGCTCTTCGATGAGGGTAGCAAGAAGCTTCAAGCTGCTTTCAGCCATAAGATTATCCGCCACATGGACAACTCTTCGGGCATCGAACACTTCCCTGAACGTCAGATGGATATGTGCAGATTGGGCTTGGGTCTTTATGGTATCAACCCACGAACGAACAAGACAATCAACAATATCTCTACGTTGAAGACTACCATCCTGCAGCTGCGTAACGTACCAGCTGGTGACACGGTAGGCTATTCTCGCAAGGGAACAATCGACCATGACAGTGTGATTGCAGCAATTCCAATCGGCTACGCTGACGGCTTAAACCGCCATTTGGGCAACCGCCACTGCTACTGTTTGGTGAATGGTCAGAAGGCAGAGTACGTCGGCAACATCTGTATGGACGTAGCGATGATTGACGTTACTGGCATCGATTGCAAGGAAGGTGACAGTGTTGAAATCTTCGGCGACCACCTCCCTGTCACCGTTCTCAGCGATACGCTTGACACGATTCCATACGAGGTACTGACGACTATCAGCAATCGCGTGAAGAGAGTTTACTTCCAGGATTAGATGAGTTAAGTTGACGAGGAGACGAGTTGACAAGTTGACGAGTAAACAAGTTGCTTGTGAGGAAGACATAGTAACATAAGAACGAGTGGGCGAGTTAACAAGTTGACAAGTTAATAAGTTAATAAGTTGCTTGTGGCAATAAAACACATAATCTTTGTTTTTTATTCTTCTATCTTCTTTTGTCCCTCTGTATTGTAAAGGAAATTCAAACCTTGAAAAATAAGAGGGCGTTAATTCCATTCGAATTAATGCCCTTTTGGCTTGCAAAAGGTGCCCTTTAAGACCCTTACTAACGCCCTTTTGAACCCTTAATAAGCACCTTTTACTTTCGTATTTTATAACCTCCTGATTTACTGTTAGTTGCAAACCGGCTCACAATACGTGTTTTTTACCCTTATTTCAGGGATTTTATTAAAGAAACTGTCAAGGTTTTTGATACGGATAAAGAAAAAAAAGCCTCACTTTTCAACCCCCTCTCCTACAGAGAGGGGGAGTGCTGGGAACAGTTCGCTTGAGGATAATGAAAAGCTTAACTTATTTGCTTGGGTAAACTTATCTGTTTTTTCCAGACTCACAAAGGGTATCTCGGATTTCACCCCTCCCTTTGGGGAGGGGTAAGGGAGGGCTGTTGTTGTTTTTGCTGATTGTATTGTTGTCACGCTTCCCTATTCCTCCCTACAACACCCCTCAGCCAGAAGTAGACTTCTTCCTGCAAACAGAAAAGGGACCACGAACAGCGGAGGGGCAGATAACCGAACTTCCTTTTGATTGAAGGGCTTACTTGCCGAAGATTGATGGTTTGCCAAACATGGTGCATGACAGACAAAACCATGTTGGCGATCGGTTAGGGAGAGTTCATGGCGATGAAGGTAATAGAACATATAAAGACCCACTAAGTTGAGCCATCTCACCGTCTCGAAACAACGAAGAGTCTCCTCTGATGCACCCAAAGAAAGGAGCTGACAACGCATACTCTCGTTCGCTAAGAGAAAGTCGAAACGGCGAACACTGATGTTATGTGTTGTGGAAGAAGTGTGCTGTCGATAATAATAAACACCCTCACAAAAAGCTACTTTGCGAGACTTTAGATAATGAATTCGTGTTACATTCTCATCGCTATAGGTCAGAAGTGTGTCGTCATAAGGATAGGTATGGTGGATATCTCCTCTAATTGCATACACACCATGTATCTTCCATGTGAGGCTTTCCTTAAAAGCCTCTGCGCCTGACAACGTACCGAAATGAGGCATAGGAAAGACCTTTTTCCTCTCCATTCTCGTAATGATGAACAACCTGAAAGAGTACGGAATCAATCTCATCGGTGAAGGCTTCACATACTTTCTCAAGTGCCGTTGAAGCCAACCAATCGTCACTGTCCACAAAACAGATATAATCTCCAGAGGCATTGGACAGTGCCATGTTTCGGGCATAGCCTATTCCGTGGTTCTCTTTTAGCGCAAAAACCTTCACACGCTCGTCCTTTTCAGCATACTGGTGGAGAATCTCCAATGACTTATCCGTTGACGCATCATCGACACAAAGAATCTCAATGTCCTTTAAGGTCTGCGACAACAGCGAGTCAAGGCATTGCGGTAGGTAAGCTGCTGTGTTATAAACGGCTACAAGTATACTAATCTTTGGCATGGCGAACAAACTTATTCTTCACTTTAGAGATTAAAGCATTCCATAGTCCCGACTTCGCTTTCATCACACGGAGAGAAACTATCGTACTCACAAGGCATAACAAACTGGCTACGCCCCACCGCATCCACTCGTCATCAGAACGCACACAAAGAAGCACAAGGAGTCCGATTGAGAAATGAAGTGCGGCATAGCGCATCACTGATGAGGACAGACGATAACCATAACGAGCGTAAGCATAGCCATAGACACAGACAAGATTGAGCAGACCCGCTGCTGCTATGCCTAATCCTGCACCAAAGAGTCCCCACTTCCAAAAGCCAAGTAGTACGAGTGAAACAAGGAAGATGTCATACAATCCCTCTAAGAGTAGATAGGATTTTGAGTCGCCTTTTGCCAAAGGAATATACTCAACAGGGAGGCGGATAGCACGGATATACATCGCCAACACCAACACTTGCGCCATGCTGAGGGCTGGAAGGAACTTATCGGAATAAAGGAAAAGTATCAACTGGGGCAGGAATAAGAGGAAGAAAGTAAGCAAAGGAGAGATGAGAAGGAGTGTCACTTCTATCTGTCGGTTGACAATCTGATTAAAAGTAAACTTCAAGTTGTTTGCCCCAGAAAGGCGTGGAAAGTAGTCAGTTTCCATTGCAGAGAAGATCATACCTGCATAAACCATCGTCATCATGAAGGCAGAATTATAGAAACCCACGGTTGCTATATCCGAAACATTATTGAGATAGCTGCGGATAATCAGGTCGGCACCAGAGCCCAAGATGCCTGCAAAGACAAAGGCTGTACCCAAACGAATCATGCCCCAACCCTTGTCTAAGAACGTTTTTTTGGAAAGAAACGTGGAAAGGATAGAGCCGACGAGAAACCATTATCGTCAATAAGAGTTGCACCAATGCCATCAATACCAACGAAGGAACAATGGCTGCATCACCGAAAGAAATAATAAAGTGGAACGGTTAAGACCAAGGCACCTAACACGTTATACACCGATATAGCGGCTAAGGCACGCAACTTACGGACTCCCTTAAGGATAGCAAGCTCGCCTCCAGCTAAGGCAGTCAATGCCACACAAGGAGAAAGAAGAATGAAATGAAGCGTGTGACCATCCCACGAAAAGGTGTAACGGCTAAGCAACGGACTCAGGAAGATGCAGATAAAGAATCCCAACAAGGCAGCAAGTAGGCTCCATGAACGCACGAGGGCTATGTCTTCCGTCAGCTTTCTCCTCATCTGTTCTGGTCGTAATCCTCTGATATATTGCGCACAGCACTCATCGATATTCCAAAGTTTGTAGAGTCACTGATGAGCTTGGTTGTGGAATTAAAAAGCGAGATAAGTCCTACTCCCTGCGGTCCGAGCAACATGGCAACAAACTTGTTGCGAACGATACCAATCAGCACATTCAGCACCTGTACACCACCAAAGAGGCTGATGTACTTCAAGATATGCAAATAGCTGTCAGTATTAGAGGCTTTTTTTCATCACATTAACTAACGGATTTAAAAAGTTTTTTTATTATTTTTTTGCATCAAACAATTATTACATGAGATTATCTATCATCATCCCCATCTATAACGTTGAAGACACACTCCAGAGATGTTTGGAGAGTGTGTTAACGCAGATGGATGAGAGGATAGAGGTCATTCTCATTGATGATGGGTCGACAGATTCCTCTGGGAAGATAGCTGAAGACATGACCGCTAACAAGGGGAATTGTAGGCTTATCCACCAAAAGAACAAGGGTCTTTCGGCAGCAAGAAACGCAGGAATAGAAGTGGCAACGGGGGATTATCTCACCTTTGTCGACTCTGATGACTTCGTTGCTGAGGGGACATACGATGCGTTGTTGGCTGTCTTGGCAGCACATCCAGACTATGATATCCTTGAATATCCTGCTATGCTGTATTACGGAAGTGCGACGAGGCAACGACTGCTGACCTTTCACGGACACAACAATCGGTTCTATTCGTGACTATTGGTTGGGCGGGGCTCACCTCCACACCTACGCTTGCAATAAGCTTTTTCGTCGTGAACTCTTTGCACAGACGCGCTTTCCAGAGGGCAGAGTGTTTGAAGATGTCTACACTTATCCTTACTTATTGCAGCAGGCAAAGGTAGTGGCAACTACTGCTGCGGGCTTGTATTACTATTGTCAGAACGACAAAGGCATCACCGCTCAGGCAGGAGGAAAGGAATTGAACGACCTCTTAGAAGCGCATCTTAAGCACCTCAAGCTATGGGGCGGACTGACACCTGCTTACTATCAGTCGTTGGTTAATATTCAGTTGGATGTCTACGAGGCTACTCATGCTGCCCCTATCCTACCCGTTCTGCCCTATAAAGGAACCTTGAAACTCTTTATTCTCCACTTAATCGGATTAAAACGCTTATGTCAACTCAACCAGTTTATTCACAAAATAAGGAAGATAAGCCACTCGTAAGCTTCATCGTGACTTACTATAGCGAGCCTGTTGATATGCTAAAGGAGTGTATCAGCAGCATTTTGGCATTGAGTCTGAACGAGACAGAACGCCAGATTATCGTCGTGGATGACGGTGCGGAGTATTCGCCTCTCAACGAATTGCTTGCGCTTTCATCGAACATTGTCTACGTTAGGCAGCCTAACCGAGGATTGGGACAAGCACGGAACACAGGAATTGAACTGGCTGAAGGAAGTTTTATTCAGTTTGTTGATGGTGACGATTTGTTGCTGACAAGTGCCTATGAGCAGTGTTTAGATATCATCAGATACCGCGAAACGGATATGGTTTTATTCCAGTCAACTGACAAGAAAACCTCAAAACCACTTGCTGATGCTGAGGGTCCGATAAGTGGAACGGAGTATATGACACACAATAACCTGCGGGGCAGTGTCTGTACAGCTCTTTTCCGCAAGGAGATTCTACACGATCTTCGTTTCCCTAAAGGCATCCTTCACGAGGATGAAGAGTTTACGCCACAACTCATGTTACGTGCTGAGAACCTTTATTTTACCAATAACAAGGCGTATTACTATCGTAAACGTGAGGGGTCTATCATGCACAAACGTGACAAGCGTTGGCATATCCGCCGCCTTTCTGACGCCGAGCAGGTGCTTTATCGTTTGAAAGAGCGGGTCGACTATCTCCCTGTCAAAGAGCGTATTGCAATGGAACGACGCATCGCCCAACTGACAATGGACCATATTTACAACGTGATAACGATGACACATAACGAGACTCATCTCAACCATGTGCTACAACGTCTGTCCCGACATGGGCTTTTCCCGCTACCCGACAAGGACTATACAAGTAAGTATAAGTGGTTCAGAAGAATGACCAACAGCAGTTTCGGGCGCAAGACATTGATAATGCTGTTGCGAGCAAAGGGCTAATTCAAAATTCATAATTCAAAATTCATAATTATGATTACCGCAATAGCTGGCAATATGCAATTCAAATATCAGAGTTCAAAATGAATAATAATGATGATTACAATAGTTCAACATTATTCGAATAAAGTTCAAAATAGATAATTATGATAACTTTCAGAGATAGATGATTAATTCATATTTATGATTACCCAGCCTATCAAACAACAATAGCAAACACAGTAATCATAATTATGAATTATGAATTGTGAATTATGAATTACAAAAAGTCACATGAAAGTCCTACTATTAGGTGAATATAGCAACGTACATAACACGCTGGCACGAGGCTTGCGTGAACTTGGACATACCGTAACAGTGGTGTCGAATGGGGATTTTTGGAAGAATTACCCACGTGATATTGATGTTTCCAGACGGTCAGGAAGGTTAGGTGGCATGCTTTTAATGGCTAAAATCTATACCCTACTGCCCCGTCTGCGAGGCTATGACATCGTACAGTTCATCAATCCTGTGTTCTTTGAACTGAAGGCGGAACGGCTCTTTCCGCTCTTTCATTATCTGAAAAAGCATAATAAAAAGGTTGTTCTCTGTGGTTTTGGGATGGATTATTATTGGGTGAATACGTGCTCAACAACGATGCCACTGCGTTACAGCGACTTCAATATCGGTAAGGAACTGCGCCAAAATAAGGAGGCGATAGTCGAGAGAGAGATTGGATTGATACGGAAAAAGGTCGTCTGAACCAGCTGATGGCTGAACAATGCGACGCTATCGTGACAGGACTCTACGAGTATTGGTGCTGTTATGAACCGTATTTCCCTAAGAAAACAACCTTCATCCCCTTCCCTATCGTTGTCGGTGAGCCGCCTATCATAGCCGTTGAAACACCCGAGAAGTTGAATCTTTTTATTGGAATCAGTAAGAGTCGGTCGGTATATAAAGGGACTGATATCATGCTGAGAGCCGCAGAAACGGTGAAAAAACAATATCCCGACCGCCTCAACCTCACTGTTGTTAATGGTCTACCCTTTGACGAATACGTGCGAACGATGCTCGGTTCGGATGCTATCATGGACCAACTCTACAGCTATACGCCCTCGATGAATCCCCTGGAAGCGATGGCACATGGTATTATCTGTATCGGTGGCGGTGAGCCAGAGAACTATGAAATCATCCACGAGACCACGCTCCGACCTATCATCAACGTCCTCCCGACTTACGAAAGTTGTGTTAGAGAGCTTACTCGCCTCGTGAATAATCTCTCTCTCTCATTCCACAATTGCGCCGCGATAGCTATGAATATGTGTGCAAGCATCATGAGTTTATCAAGGTTGCCCGCCAGTATGAGGAGCTTTATCGGAGGGTGTTAAGGGAGAAGGAGTATTAGCCTTATTGGGCTAATAAGACTAATTGGGCTAATAATTATTAGGCTAACAAGCCTATTGGGCTAATAACAATTGGGCTAATTAGCCCAATAAGGCTAACAACAATCAGGCTAACAAGCCCTATCAGCCCAATAACCTCAATAAAAAAAGTGAAGCCTAAAGCTTCACTTTTTTCTTTTTTCCATGACTCTCGTTACTCATTCGGTCAAGAGCAGTAACGACATAGACGTATTTTGTACTGCCGTCTTTATAATTAAGACGTAGCTTATTGCCGTAAGGCATTCCCACAATCTTTGAAGGATCATCGAGATTAATTGGCTCACCGGCATAGAAACGATAAACGATATAACGATAAGGAGCATCCTTCCAGCCCTCTCCTCGTGGAGCCTTCCATGTCAGATAATAGTAGCCATCACTCTCCTGTCTTGCCTTCACCTTCTTTGGTTTCGATGGAGCCTCATCGTCAATGAATGGCATCAAAGGCTGCAAAGCTGGATAACGCCAGTAGTTTGTGCGAAGGAGTGTACCATAGTTGCCTGGGTTATCAACAACCGACTTAGCATACCATAACACCGTTCCATTAACGTTCTGACACTGCTGATGCAGACGACGTTTCGCTGGAAGCTGATTTGAGTTAGGGTTCTGTGGATCAGCATACTTCACCGTACGAAGTACATCCTCGCCAATATACAACGGACGATTGCCTGCATAGCGGTTCCACCATCCGATGAGTTCCTTATAATCAGCTGCACGATTGCCAATCTCCCAATAAATCTGTGGCACACAATAGTCTATCCAACCATTGTTCACCCACTTAAGAACGTCGGCATAGAGGTCGTCATAGTTCTGCAAACCGTTTGTACGACTACCATTCTTTGGGTCGTTCTTCTGATTTCGATAGATACCAAAAGGAGACACACCAAACTTCACCCAAGGCTTACGACGATGGATAGACTCACCCAACTGCTTGATGAAAAGGTCTACATTATTACGTCTCCAATCGTTGATATTGGTGAAACCACGTCTGTCATGTTGGAAGTAAGCTTGGTCTGGAATGGTCTGTCCTGCAGCAGGATAAGGATAGAAATAGTCATCAATATGTAAGCCATCAATATCATATCGGCTCACGATATCGTCAACGACTGCACAAATATAATTGCGATTCTCTGGCAGAGCAGGATTGAGGATGTAAAGTCCATCGTATGAGAAAACACGATTTGGGTTGGTTACTGCTACATGATTCGTTGCCAACTGTGTGGTATTCTTTGTCTTTGCACGATAAGGATTAATCCACGCATGAAGTTCCATACCACGATCGTGACACTCCGTAATCATCCATTGCAATGGGTCCCAATAAGGCGAAGGAGGTGTACCCTGACGCCCTGTAAGGAACTTACTCCATGGCTCATACTTACTTGGATAGAGCGCATCACACTCTGCACGCACCTGAAAGATGATAGCATTCACACCATCTCGCTGCAGTTCGTCCAACTGATAACGCAACGTACGCTGCATCTCCTCTGTACCAATACCTTGGAACTGTCCGTTCACACACTGAATCCACGCACCGCGGAACTCTCGTTTCTTAGCTGGAACCTGTCCATACACGGCATTTGCCACCCCAATAAAAAAAGCACTGCGGCAATCAATAATCTCAAAAGAGAAATGAAGTTGTCTCATTATTATAATTTAGTTATATGCAAACCAACAACAGTAGCCCTCCCCTTACCCCTCCCCCAAAGGGAGGGGAGTAGTATGCGTGATACCCTTGTAGGTTTGGGAATAACTGTTAAGCTGTCCCAAGCTAATTAATTAGAATCAGGATTTTTCATCACTCCCAAGCAAACCGTTTCCAGCACTCCCCCTCTCCCTTCGGAGAGGGGGTTGGGGGGTGAGGCATTTATCACCTCCTCCCTGCCATCTTCCTAAACATCTGGCGGTGGAAGCGGCGTTCAGCCTCTAACACGCGCAGCAACTTTGTGGCAGGAAGCACCTTTAGCATTTCCTTATGATAACGCTGTTCTATCTGTTTTAATTGTATTTCATAGGCGTCAGCCTGTTCAATCGTCTTAATTGCCTCGCGTTCTGATGATGGCCTTGCACTATAAATAGCACGTAACTTATCGAAATAGCCACGCTGTTTACTTCGCATCTCATCAAAGACAGGGAACAGTCGTGCTGCCTCTTGCCCACTCAGTCCTGCCTCTTTAGTAATGAAATTATGTGACTCTGTCTTGATTCTGTTAAAATCAAACTTCCCCTGTGCATGCAGCAAAGACACACTAAAAGAAAACGCAAAGCAATAGGATTATTCTTTTATATTTCATACTTCCTTCTCCTCTATTATTCTTCACTTGCTAAATAAGCATACATATCCGACTCGTCTATCATGAAGTAATCGGCTGCCTGATCGAAATCATCTTCTGATGAAGCCGATGCCTCGTGCGCTCCCTGTGCTAAATGACTGCCTGGCAAATCATGTTTCCCCTGCGCACCATCAAACTCATGATAAGCGAGGAAGCCTACCAACACAACTCCGATTGTCATCGCTGCTGCTGCCAATGGGCGGAGATAACGCAAAGTAGCACGACGTGGCTTTACCATCACCACCGCCTCTTTCTGCTCTTCAGTTGGTATCTGAGCCATCACACGGGAAGACAATTCAGAGAAGTAATTCTCTGGAACTGTGAAAGGCCGCTGCGTGCCGTATTCCTTTTGTAAGTGATTCGTTGATTCCATAAAGTTTTTTCTTTGATATAACTTAGACTGCAGAAAGGCTGAATAGTTTTAATTATCAAGGCAAAATATTATTCATACCGCTTCACGTAGTCAGTAATCTTCTGTACAGCAATATGATAAGAGACTTTCAGCGAACCCTCGCTTGTACCCAATATCTCGCTTATCTCGGAGTATTTCATCTCGTCATAATAACGAAGTGTGAACACCGTGCGCTGCACATCGGGCAAGGTTGCAATGGCTTCTTTGCAACACTGCCTGACTCTTATCGCCATCGAAGTAGTCGTCTGCTAATAAGCGATTGGCTACTGAGAGGTCGGCATCAGCACTGGAGAGTGCTGCTGTCTTTTGATGACGAAGGAAATCGAGCGACTCGTTGATAGCTATGCGATAGAGCCAAGTGGACAATTTAGCTTTCCCTTGAAAGGTCGGAAGACTCTTCCATGCTTTGAGAAACGTGTTTTGCAATACGTCGTCAGCATCCTCATGTGTAAGGACTATACTACGAATCTTCCAATACAGCGATTGGCTGTACTGGTCAACAATCATGGGGAAAACCTTCTGTCTTCCTTCGGGACTCGCCAACAGGCGAATCACTTCAGCTTCATCGAGGGGAGTCACTACTCTTCAAGAAAAGGTTTTGATTGTCAAGTGCTTAACAGCCCCTTAACGAATTGATACCTTGCGAACTACATTACCCACCTTGACGATGTAGCATCCCTTCGGGAGGTTGAGCGTATAGTGCTTATCGTCACCGTCAACCTTCACGCTCATCACGCGTACACCCGTCACATTATAGATTGCCAACTGTTCGTTCTCAGCACCAACCACATGCAACACGTTACCAACAACCGAGATTGAAATAGTCTGAACGTCTAAGTCAATCAAATCAATCGCTGCACGTGCTTGCACCGGTGCGGCGAAGCCTACAGAGAGCAGTAATGTGAAAAGAAAAGGAGTAAATATATTTTTTATCATAGACTATGCTTTTATGTTAGCTACAAAGATAACAAATTTAGGAATACATCTACTTATTTTATTGCATTAGTCTATTAAGATTTAATATAAATTAACCTCCCCAACCCCTCCGAAGGAGGGAGTCGCCCTAATGGGTAAGGGATTAAAGAAAAGGGAACCTCCCTCAACCCCTCCGAAGGAGGGTTACCCTAATGGGTAAGGGATTAAAGAAAAAAAGAGACCTCCCCAACCCCTCCGAAGGAGAGGGAGTTTGACTAATGGGATAAATATGAGTATCCTAAAATATGGAGAGACAAACTAAAACTCGTAAATAATATGGCACACGGAGGAACGGAGCTAACAGAGTTTTATTTCAAAACCACACGACCCACAGAGGTGCCGACGGCACAAGGAGCGACGGAGATGTCCCACATAGGAAGCTAATATCTTCATTGTTATTTCTTCCAATAAACACTGCAGTTATACTCCTTTGCTCTCTGCACCATCGGTGCCTCCGTGGACTACATTTCTTTAAATAAATCTCCGTAAACTCCGTGTCTCTGTGTGAGATTACGACAATATTCTAAATTTAAGCAATCCCCTTATCATTCCATATTTCTGAAAACCCATCTTTTTCCGTCCGATACTCCCCTCCTTTAAGGGATTAGAGAGGTCCCCTTATTTCCTTTTAATCCGTCACTCTGTTAGCAACTCCCCTCCTTTGGAGGGGTTGGGAGAGGTTTCCTTTATGCGAAATATTCTTACATTACGATTATAGTAAAGTAAGAAAATGAGGGTAAAAACGTACTGTTTTATAGCCTTTGTAAGTCTTTTATTATCAAGCCATTGCAAAAGTGGTTTTTAAAAGGTGCTTAGTAAGGGTTCAAAAGGGCGTTAGTAAGGGGCTTAAAGGGCACCTTTTGCAAGCCAAAAGGGCGTTAATTCAATCGCTATTGGGCGTCTTTACGTTTTAAGACGTGAGTTTATATTTACAAAACGGATAGTCAGAAACGAGCGTTCTGACCATCCGTTATTCCATGAATCGAGCAATGACGGCTTTTCCTTTTAGGCAGAAAGGTTCATCAAGGAGTGCCGTATCGTGTTTGCGAACAGTCTTCCCTTCGATACAACAATCTTCGAGGGCGAAGACAATCGTCCGACGATTGTCCGTGAGCTCCGCATCTTCCATTATCTCCACATCGACACGGATGCCGTGTCGCACGATGATATTAAAGTCTACAGCCCCCTGCGTATTCTCCGAACTTACTTTCTCGTCACCTTCAAACTCATACAAAGTATTGTGTGACAAAGCGATACGTCGCCCCTCCTTAATCAGCGTTATCTCTCCCTCCAAGGGCAGGATATAACGCGTGAAGCCCGTAAAATCAGAGAAATCGCTCTGTACATCATCGATAATAGCCGACGAGATACGCACATCAAATTGCCGTGCTGACAAGTCGCCATCAGCAGGTGAGATAAAAATCTGACGTGTGACACCACCCTTCCATGTGGTAGTCTTGTAGGTTGATTGAGTGATTATTTTCATATACTCTTTTTTTTGCTTGCATCTCCAGCAATGCTACACTACACTGCCATACCATTTCCAGTACATTATCATCTTTCCCCTATCGTTTCACTAATAAAAAGGACGTCTTATGCTAAGGCAGCTTACAGCCTACAAATATACAAATAACCCTCCAAAAACACTCAAATCTTTTCACTAAAAAGTGTATCTTTATTCATATACCTCCCCTTCATCTGCTACTACTACCTTTACCTTCTCATTCATCTGATACTTTATCCCAAATCGGTCATTAGAGCTCATATTAGGACAAAAAATAGCGGACTGAAACAAAAGGTATAGCATCTATAACCTTTTATTCAGTCCGCTAAAATCTAATTATCTACACTTAAATGCAGATAACAAACAAATGTTTAGAGGATGACCTTACGACCCTTCATCACATATACACCATGTGGCAACTGACGCTTGCTACCAGCACGGCGTACAAGCTGACCATT
>BNJU01001620.1_pt1 | contig 54333 bp, 63 predicted proteins | sample 8539281 | NCBI WGS metagenome assembly BNJU01 (sample SAMD00202456, study PRJDB9452) | human saliva metagenome | isolation source: human saliva | place: Japan | reverse complement strand
GAAAATAGTTTACAAAAAAACTAAAAAGAATGGGAATAAATGGTTTTGTCTTAAGGAGAGTATAAGTCTTTATTTTATTTCAATCTATTCATTTAAGGAAGAACCGTTCTTATTATTCTGAATGCGAAATAAATAAAAAGGCTCAGTCGACAACATCTTCGTTTGTCTACTGAGCCTTTTCTTTTAGATGTATGTATATCGTTATTTTGCGATATGTTCCAGTTCAACAGCCATTTCTTCTTGCAGTTCTTTTGCCTTTACAGCAGCAACTTCAGCAAAGTCTGTGTCAGTGCTTGCGTAGATAATACCACGTGATGAGTTCACCAGCAGACCACAATCCTTTGTCATTCCATACTTACAAACCTCCTGCAAGCTACCACCTTGTGCACCAACACCTGGTACCAAGAGGAAATGTTCTGGTGCTATACGGCGGATATCTTCAAACATCTTTGCCTTGTGTTGCACCTACAACGTACATGAGGTTTTCGGTTGTTCCCCATTCCTGTGACTTTCTTTAAGACCTTTTCAAAGAGGCGTTCGCCCTGCTTATCCTCTGTCAGCTGGAAGTCATGGCTACCTTTGTTACTTGTCAATGCGAGCAGGATAACCCACTTTCCGTCATACTCAAGGAAAGGTTTTACACTGTCTTCGCCCATGTATGGAGCAACAGTAACAGAATCAAGATTATACTCTTCGAAGAAAGTCTGGGCATACATCTTAGATGTGTTACCGATATCACCACGCTTAGCATCAGCAATGATAAAGTGGTTTGGATGGTTCTCCTTTATATATTGAATGGTCTTTTCAAACGCTAACATACCCTTTAAGCCATAGCACTCATAGAAAGCGAGATTTGGTTTATAGGCTACGCAATAAGGTGCTGTTGCATCAATGATTGCCTTGTTGAAAGCAAAGATAGGGTCATCCTCATTCTTCAAGTGCGCTGGTATCTTGTTGATATCAGTGTCAAGTCCCACACATAAGAATGTCTTCTTTGTGAAAATCTCGTTGATTAACTGTTGTCTGTTCATAAAGGTTATCTTTTTTAGAATTAATCAAAAGGGTATTTTTAATGACTAACTGTTGTATTTTCAAAGGCGTACGGTTCCTATGTCTGTAAGTAATGTTATATAACAGATACACGAACCATACGCCCCTAAATTTTGATATAGCTTTTCTTGTAGTTACTTCTTATAGCTGCGAAGCTTTGTCTTCCTCTGCTACAGGCTTAGAGATAGAACTACGAACCTTCCATATACCTAATAGCAAGCCAACCATTGAAGCTACAAATGTTGCGATTAACATGGCGTTATCGGTTGAAACAGCAACTGAAATGGCGATGGCTGTACCTCCCACACATAGCAATGCACCGATAAGTGCTGATACGATAGCTACAATGAACTTCTTGTTGCGTGCAACTGGAGCAGTTGATGTTGCTGCTATTACGAACACAGTGTACTTAGCAAGCATAACAGTACTATTGCCGATTATGCTCACAATACCATCTTGAGCAAAGTTCGATAATATGAGTTTAACGATGAAACCATATCCAATTTGAATTACAAACATTGCAAGGAACGCTGTTGGTAATACAAGTATCCATCTAAGTGCTGGGCTCAACGTTCTTACAAGTTGCAAGTCAAAGTTGTTGTCAATATCTAACTTGCTTTCTTTCTTAGCTTTAGTTTCGTTGCTCATATCTACTTAATATTAGTTGTTATAACTCTGTTTCCTTCAACTTCTCAGCATTCTCTGCAACGGTCAAAGCGTCAATCATGTCCTGAATTTCACCATTCATGAAGCCCTGAAGGTCGTGGGTAGTGAAGCCGATACGGTGGTCAGTAACACGTCCCTGTGGGTAGTTATAAGTGCGAATCTTAGCACTTCGGTCACCTGTTGAGACCAAAGTCTTACGGCGACTTGCGATGTCATCAACATACTTCTGATGCTCGTGGTCATAGATGTAAGTATAAAGACGGCTCAATGCGCGCTCCTTATTCTTTGGCTGATCACGTGTCTCGGTACACTCGATAAGGATTTCTTCAACCTCACCAGTGTTAGGATTCTTCCATGGATAGCGCAGACGTACACCAGATTCAACCTTATTTACGTTCTGACCACCGGCACCACTGGAACGGAAAGTATCCCACTTGATATCGCCTTCGTTGATATTTACTTCGAACTTATCAGCCTCTGGCAATACGGCTACAGTCGCAGCGGATGTGTGCATACGACCTTGTGTCTCGGTAGCAGGTACACGCTGTACACGGTGAACACCTGACTCATACTTTAAGGTACCATAGACATTATCACCCTCAACGGCAAAGTCAATCTCCTTAAAATCCACCTGCAGTACCCTCAGAAACAGAAGTGATAGAGAGCTTCCAGCCCTTCTTGTCGCAATAACGTTTGTACATATTAAAGAGATCACCAGCAAAGAGCGCAGCTTCATCACCACCAGCACCACCACGAATCTCCATCTGAACGTTCTTAGCGTCCTCTGGATCCTTTGGTACAAGTAGCAACTTGATTTCCTCTTCGAGTGCAGGTTGAAGTGCTTCGTTCTCAGATAACTCCTCACGTGCCATCTCTTTCATCTCCGCATCACTCTCATTGGCAATGATATCCTTTTGCCTCTTTGATAGTGGTAAGACAGTTGATATAACGGCGACGAGCATCCATAATGTCGCCAAGGTCCTTATATTCCTTTGTCAGTTTCACATAACGTGACTGATCTGCAATGACACTTGGGTCTGTTATAAGCGTTGATACTTCTTCATAACGAGCCTCAAGTCCGTCGAGTTTTCTGTAATATACTGTTGTTATCTATCATAATCTTTTTGGGAATTTATTATATTTCTTCTGTAAATTCTTCTTCGTTAGTGGGAATATGTTTATCTATACAGTGTTTCTGTATCTCTCCATCTGACTTTGGAAATTTGTCACATATGTTTTCTAATGCGGCTTTAGATGCCGTAAAGTGCTTCTCGTCTGCAGTTAATGCAGCCTCAACTGATTTAATGAAATCTTTAAAGTTGGGGTTAATCTCGCAAAGCTTACTAACCGTTTTAAAGTCTATTTGTCGGTCTTTTGCTTCTAACCAAATTTGACTCTCGTATGGATTAGCTTTTAATAGTATGAAACCAATACCAAAAGAATGATTAAGACGAGCAAGCTCATCTTTAAGGTCTTCATTTATTTCAAAAGCAACAAGGTATCCGTTATTAGCCCAACTCGAATTAGAAACGGCTTGAAAGAAACATTTCTTTAGTTCATAATCATTATCAATCTTGCGTTTTAATTCATATGAATATAGTCGTAAAGAATCTTTCTTGCTTATTGCCTTAAACAATGAATTACTGATAGTATTTGTTTGTTCAACAAACTTTGCTCCAATAATATCTGGATGTATCCACTTTTGGTGTTCATCATCTTTCTTAGACTTCTCATGGAAGATAGTCTTTGCCATAATTCCTTGATGCTGCAAAAAACAGCAAAGAAGAGGGTGAAGGTCTCGCTCATGAAATGTTATATCAGATATAGTACTCCTCTGAGTTTGTGAAGAAACACTATTTCCTATATTCTTAGAATATTCACTAAGGTAATAGCAATATACATTTTTCTCATTTTTAAAACGTCCAATGCGAGTATCTTTCTTCTTAGCCATTGTAACTAAACAGGCGGACACAGTTGCATCAGGTGTCTTAGCTTTAATGTTAAACTTAAAGATACCCTTATCTATGATATTTTGATAGACTTCCTTTGCTATTGCTCCTTTAGGAAAATCCTTTAAGCTTATTAGTATGGCTTCCTTTATTGTCATGATAACTTAGTATTCAAATGTGCCAAACTCACTCTTAATCGTTAAGCTACGCTTGCCTTCTTCGATGTGTCCGACAATCTGTGCATCGATGTTGAACTCCTTACTGATGGCAATAACCTGCTCAGCAACCTCTGGACGAACATAGATTTCCATACGATGACCCATGTTGAATACCTGATACATCTCCTTCCAATCAGTACCGCTACACTCCTTAATAGCACGGAAGAGTGGAGGGACTGGGAACATATTGTCTTTGATGACACGGCAATTCTCATTTACGAAGTGTAGTACTTTCGTTTGTGCACCACCTGTACAATGTACCATACCATGAACCTCTGGGCGCAACTCGTCCAACAAATCGCTTGATGACTGGAGCGTATGTGCGAGTAGGAGAAAGTACTAATTCGCCTGCATTGATAGGACTTCCTTCAACAGCATCGGTTAACTTATACTTACCACTGTATACCAACTCTTCTGGTACTGCGTGGTCATAACTCTCTGGATAGTTCTCAGCAAGATATTTAGCAAATACATCATGACGTGCAGATGTCAGACCATTGCTACCCATGCCACCGTTATAGCGTGTCTCGTATGTAGCCTGACCAGTAGATGAAAGACCTACTATCACATCGCCCGGACGGATGTTTGCATTGTCAATAACATCCTCACGACGCATACGGCAGGTAACAGTTGAGTCGACGATAATCGTACGAACAAGGTCGCCAACATCTGCTGTCTCACCGCCAGTAGGGTAGATGCCAATACCCATCTTGCGCATATCAGCCAAGAGTTCGTCCGTACCATTGATGATAGCTGAGATAACCTCGCCCGGTACAAGCATCTTATTGCGGCCGATGGTTGAACTAACCAAGATGTTGTCTACCGCACCCACACAGAGCAAGTCGTCTGTATTCATTACGATAGCATCCTGCGCAATACCACGCCATACGCTTAGGTCGCCCGTCTCCTTCCAATACATATAAGCCAGTGCAGACTTTTGTTCCAGCACCGTCGGCATGCATAATGTTGCAATACTCTGGGTCTCCGCCAAGAATATCGGGGATAATCTTACAGAAAGCCTGTGGGTAAAGACCTTTGTCAATGTTCTTGATGGCATTATGCACATCTTCCTTAGCAGCACTTACGCCGCGCATCATGTATCTGTTGTTCATATCTTAAAAGGAGTTTTCTTGTGCAAAGGTAGCTAATATTTGTTGATTATCAGCTGAATTAAAGCATAAATTTCTAGCTAAAAGAGGGCTTTTGTTACTTGAAAAATGGGTTGCCGACTTTTATAGTTGTTTTAGAAGTTCTATCATAGATAGATATTAACTTGTTGTCTGCTTTGATGTGTTAGTGATTTTAGTTGGTAATGGGCAACTTCTATTTTATAGTATTTTGCATGTTAAAAGATAGTCTTTTTTTTTGTCGATCAAAGCTTATTTGTAAAAATAAATTCGTGTATAAAAAACCAATAGATGCTCTTTTGGCTTTGAAAAGACGCCCTTTTGGCTTGCTAAAGATGCCCTTTTGAGGTCTTACTAATGCCCTTTAAGAAGCCAATTAAGCATCTTTTGAAATGGTGGTTTGTAATGATTTGATTATTAGTTAGTTATAAAAGTGATACTTAGGACCGTTTTAGGCTGTCTTTTAAGATAAAATCAGTGAACGATTTGTAATAAAATTTCCTTTGCGTGTGTCTTTTTTAGCTTTCTTTGTTTGTGTTATTTTTGTCCGAACGTGGCTAACAAAGTAGGCAACGTTCGGACAAAAGTATTTGATATAGTTCTTAGACGAGTTGTACTGAAGTTTGTTTCTTATGCTTTCAGCCCTTGTTTTTATAGGCTACGCAATTTTTCTTCAGCGTGTTGTAGATCTTCTGGTGTATCAATACCGATGGTTTCAACATCCGTAAGACCTACCTTTATTTTATATCCGTTCTGTAACCAGCGTAGCTGTTCAAGACTTTCTGCTAACTCAAGTGAGGACTGTGGCAGACGACTTACTTCACGTAGCACTTCAGTACGGTAAGCATAAAGTCCGATGTGTTTGAGGAATGGAAAATGAGTGAGCCACTCTGCACTTTCTTTTCCACGTACAAAAGGAATGACTGAGCGAGAGAAATAAAGTGCATAGCCATCATTGTCGAGTACAATCTTAGGTGAATTAGGATTCTCTACCGCCTCCATTGACTCAAAAGGTTTGCCAAGTGTCGCTATCTGTGTGCGTGGATCGTCAAAACACTGCATGACAGTTTCAAGCTGACTTCTCTGTATGAAAGGTTCGTCACCCTGTATGTTGATAACGACATCAAAGTCTCCACCCACCTTGTCGAGGGCTTCGCAGATTCTGTCTGTGCCACTCTGATGGTCGGAACGAGTCATTATAGCCTTACCGCCAAACGCCTCTACAGCATCGTAGATACGTTGGTCGTCTGTGGCAACAAATACATCTTCCATCACACTACTTACCTGTCTGTAAACATGTTCTATTACGGCTTTTCCTCCAAGTATTGCTAAAGGTTTACCAGGAAAGCGTGAAGAACTATAGCGAGCGGGGATAATTCCAATAAATTTCATACGTGTTTCTATCCGTTTAAAGTTTAATATACTGCTGGTTTATGTGCCAGTATGCGCAAAAGTAGTAAATCTTTATTAAAAAGGCGATGACTTCCCGACATATTTCCTTTAAAATTATTAAATTTGTTGGCATGATGAAGGTTACATTGATTGGTGCTGGTAATCTTGCCACACAGTTAGGTAAGTCGTTGAAAAAGGCTGGTGTTATTATCAGTCAGGTGTATAGTCGTACTGAAGATTCTGCCCGAACGTTAGGTGAATTACTTGAGGCAGAGTGGCTAACAGATATAAAAGCACTTCGCGATGAGGCTGATATTTACATCTTTTCTGTGAAAGATAGTGTTCTCTGTGAGTTGATATCAGAGGTCTGTAAGAGTAGGGGAGATAAGCTTTTTCTCCATACAGCAGGCTCTATGCCAATGAGTTGTTTTGAAGGAAAGGCACTGCATTATGGTGTGTTCTATCCCATGCAGACGTTCTCTAAGTCTAAGGATGTGGATTTTGAACGTATCCCAGTGTTTATTGAGGGCAATTCTATTGAGACGGAGGATGTTATTAGGAGTCTTGCTAATAAACTTACTCAGCGTGTGATAAGGTTATCTTCCGCAGATAGGAAGTATCTACATTTAGCTGCTGTTTGGGCTTGTAACTTTACAAATTACTGTTATACGGTGACTTCAGACATTCTCGGTGAGCATGGTATTCCATTCGATGTGATGTTGCCATTGATTAATGAAACAACAGAAAAGATACAGAAAATCAGTCCAAAGGAGGCACAGACAGGGACCTGCAGTGCGTGGAGATAGGAATGTAATGAGCAAGCAGTTGGAGTTGATGAATGGCAAAGAGGATTTGCAGGAACTTTATCAGATGCTTTCAAAGGGGATTAATCCGCTGGTGGATAATCTCACTTTAGACAAAAGATAGATTAATAATAAACTCTAATATATAGATGTAACTTATTATAATATAGTTATTTACAATCTAAATTGATTATACTTACTTATATGATAAACTACGATTTACAAAAGATAAAGGCTGTTGTCTTTGATGTTGATGGCGTATTGTCTGCTTCTACCATTCAGATGGATGAAAAGGGTGACCCACTACGTACGATTAATATTAAGGATGGTTATGCTATTCAGTTGGCTGTAAAGCATGGGCTACAGCTTGCGATTATGACTGGTGGACATAATGAGAATGTTCGTTCACGCTATGAATATCTTGGCGTTAAGGATGTTTATATTAGCTGTTCGATGAAGATACGCACATGGGAAGAGTTTCTTAAGAAGTATGATTTGAAAGAAGATGAAATCATATATGTTGGTGATGACATTCCTGATTACGAAGTGATGAAGCGTGCTGGTTGTCCTTGCTGTCCAAAGGATGCTTGTGCAGAAATCAAAGAGATATCAACCTATGTTAGTGATTGCAAGGGAGGATATGGTGTTGCACGTGATATTCTTGAGCAGGTGATGAAGGCTCAAGGGAAATGGGTATTGAATGAAAAGGCTTTTGGCTGGTAAACTGTAAATATAATGAAACGTATAATACTTGCGAGTAATTCGCCGCGTCGTCGTGAACTTTTAGGTGGTTTGGACTTGGATTTTGAGGTAAAAGTACTGCCTGATATTGATGAGTCTTATCCTGATAATCTACCTGCTGCTGAAGTAGCTGGCTATATTTCTCGTGAGAAGGCAGCCCCCTATCGTACATTGATAGGGGAGGGCGACCTTGTCATTACGGCTGATACGGTGGTAATTGTTGGAGATGAAGTGCTTGGAAAGCCTAAGGATGCAGAGGATGCACGTCGTATGCTTCAGCTTATCAGTGGTAGAACGCATCAGGTTATTACGGGTGTTTGTTTGTTGACAACCGATAAGGAACATGCTTTCTCAGTGACTACTGATGTGACATTTAAGCAGCTTTCGGAGGATGAAATCACCTATTACATAGAGCATTATAAGCCTTTCGATAAAGCAGGAGCTTATGGTATTCAGGAATGGATTGGCTATGTTGGAGTTACATCTATTAACGGTAGCTATTTTAATGTTATGGGATTGCCAGTGCAAAGACTGTGGGAAGAAATAAAGAAGTTTTAATATGAAGACGATACTCATCCTTGTTGGGAAAACGCAGAGTAAGATATTTAAGGTTGGTATAGATGATTATGTCAGTCGTATTGAGCATTATATGCCATTTAGTATTACTACAATCCCAGAATTAAAAAATACGAAAAGCCTTTCAGAAGATCAACAAAAACAAAAGGAAGGTGAATTGATTTTGAAAGAAATTCAGCCTTCTGATACGGTCGTATTGTTAGACGAACATGGTGCAGAATTTTCGTTCTGTTGAATATGCAAATTGGTTGAAACAAAAACAAAATACGGCTCGTCGACTTATTTTTATCATTGGTGGACCCTATGGTTTTTCCCCAGATGTTTATGCACGTGCCAATGAAAAGATCTCGTTGTCACGTATGACTTTTTCACATCAGATGGTCAGACTCATCTTTACAGAACAACTTTATCGTGCTTGCACAATTATAAAAGGTGAACCATATCACCATGAATAAATTCATTTTTGCTATCTTTACGCAACGTTTTTATGCCTAACACATATGGTGTTGATGATAAGCACCATATGTGCTGAGCATGAACACAAAACGTGTTTATTGTTTTTAAGATAATGGTAGTTATGATAAATAGAGGTTTGTAAAGCCCTATTTATCATTCTTTTTAAAGGTCGATTGGAATAAAAAAGAATTGCTATATATAAAGCCTCTATGACTTCATATATAGCAAGTAAGAATAAGCAAAAAGATTATTCGCCTAAAATCTCAGATGGTTTATTAACGAATATCGTGCCACCATGCTGTATTAAAAAATCTTTATCACGAAATCCCCAAAGCACACTGATGCATGGTAATCCGCAGTTTTTGGCTGTCATTATATCTACATCACTGTCACCAATATATACAGCACCTTCCTTTGACGCTCCTAATTGCCGAAGAGCCTCCAATACAGTGTCTGGTGCAGGCTTCTTTCTGATAGTCTCGCGCTCTCCTATTGCCACCTTTATTGTGTCTGGAAAGAAATGTTTTGCAAGGTCTTGTGTTGCTGCATAGAACTTATTGCTTACAATCGCAAGTTTCTTACCACGACGTTTTAATTCGCGTAATAACTCTGGAATACCATCGTAAGGACTGGTTGTATCAAGATTATGCTCCAAATAATGTTCACGAAACTTGGCGTAAGTCTCCTCAAACTTAGGGTTATTAATACCATTAGGAATGGCACGTTCCATGAGTAGTTTTACTCCATTTCCCACAAACATACGTATTTCTTCTATTGTACGTTCAGGCATTCCAGCCCAACGAAGTGCATAGTTTGTACTTGCAGCCAAGTCGTTTAATGTACTTAGCAACGTACCATCTAAATCAAAGATATATGTATCAAATTCTTTCATTATCCTTTTGTTTACCTCAGACAAAAGTACACAATTATGCAGACAATAGCTTATCTTTTCTCTTAAATTTCAAAAAAGATATAATCAAAGTCGCATGTCATTGCTCGTTTTGTACTTTAAAATTGTACCTTTGCACTTCAGAATTATAAAGTAAAGACGATGGCAAAATCTAAAGGAAAGAACAAAGGGACAACGTCCCGTTGGATTATTGTTGCAATTTTTGCGATATTAGCAGGTGTAGCATACTTTCTTTTCTTCTCGGGAATGTCCCGTACAGGGAAAGAAAAATATGTTCTTATTGATGAGAACGACAATATAGACTCAGTATACGCTAAGCTTCAGCCAATCTCAACTCCTCAAGGTTTTTGGGTATTCAAGCAGCTTGCTGGAATTATGGGATATTCAAATCATATCCGTCCTGGTAGATTTACTGTTGGTTCTTCTGGTTCTCTTCAGACTTCACGTCATATTATTAATGGTCTTCAAGCCCCTGTGAAGATTACGATTAGGTCAGTAAGAACGATTGAAGATCTTGCCACTGATGTGAGCGAAAAGCTGATGTTCTCACGTTCAGAACTCCTTTCTCGTCTTAAGTCAAAAGAAACTTGTAAGAAGTATGGTTTTACTCCAGAAACCATCCCTGCAATGTTTATTCCTAATACATACGATTTCTATTGGAATACTTCAGTCGATAAGTTTCTCGATAAGATGAGTGAAGAGAACAAGAAGTTCTGGAACTTTGAACGTAAAGAGAAAGGCGAAACAGGCTGGCTTTACTGAAAGTGAGATTGTTACGCTTGCAAGTATTGTTGACGAAGAAACCGATAATGAGGCAGAAATGCCAAAGATTGCAGGTATGTATATCAATCGTTTACACATGAATATGCCTTTGCAGGCTGATCCAACAATAAAGTTTGCTACAAAGAACTTTACTGCTCATCGTATCTATCAGAAGTGGCTTACGATTGATAATCCTTATAATACCTATAAATATCGCGGTCTTCCTCCTGGTCCAATACGTATTCCATCTGTGGCAGCTATTGATGCTGTATTGAATTATGTTCATCATGATTATATCTACATGTGTGCTAAGGAGGATTTTAGTGGTACACATAACTTTGCCAAGACATACGAAGAACATCAAGTGAATGCTGCTAAGTATGCTAAAGCATTGAATGAACGTGGAATAAATTAAGGAGGAAATATAGTTTATTTGACTATCTTCTCTTGAAGTTTTAATACTTATCTTATTATGTGCGATGCTTCCACACATATTGTGTTGAGGTCTCGCACATATCGTGTTGATGCCCCGCACATCATGTGCGGATGGTAAATAACCAACGAAAGTTGGGGCTATCAGTCTTACTAAATTTAGGCTTTCTCTATTAGAATTTACCTATTGCTTGCCATAAGTTGTCTTTTGGCAGTGGTGATTCTATACAGATCTTCTCCTTTGAAACAGGGTGAATGAATTCAACACGGTGGCTCAACAAACAAATACTGCCATCTGGATTAGAACGTGGAGCACCATATTTCAAATCGCCTTTTATAGGGCAGTCCATGTTAGACAACTGACAACGAATTTGATGATGACGACCTGTCATCAGATTAATCTCTAATAGTGTGTAACGTTCTGACTGATTGATTACCTTATAATGTAAGATAGATTTCTTAGAAGTTGGTACTTGGTGATTATAAGCATAACTCTTATTCTGGCGTTCGTTACGTACAAGCCAGTCTGTTAGTGTAGCCTCTGTCTCAAATGGTGGACGCGTAACAATAGCCCAATAAGTCTTATGCACCTCACCATTGCGGAACATATCATTTAGTCTTGTAAGTGCTTTTGATGTCTTGGCAAAGACAACCAATCCTGCTACAGGACGGTCCAGTCTATGTACAACACCCAAAAAGACATTCCCAGGTTTCTGGTATTTCTCCTTTATCCATTGTTTGACAATCTCTGACAAAGGTTCATCACCAGTTTTATCGCCTTGTACAATCTCGCCTGCCTCTTTGTAGACGATGATGATATGATTATCTTCGTAAAGTACTTCCATAGTAAGAAACGCCTTATAGAGAGCTATAATAAAAGATTATCAGTAGTAACAATTATAGAGAAATAGCTTATATAAAATCTTCCTTCTTCGCTGTATGTATTAGAAGAAAGGTCTAACCACTTGTCAAATAAGTAAAGAATTTATAGAAGCAAACTAAATTCTCCCTCCCTACCCTTTCAGCATTGCTGTTAGGAGGGAGGGAAGAAACTTTACATATTCATACCGCCATCAACCTGGATAACCTGACCTGTAACATAGCTTGACAGTTCAGAACCAAGGTAAACAGCTGTGTTTGCTACATCCTCTACAGTACCACCACGGCGGAGAGGAATCTTTGAGGTCCATTCCTTACGGATATCGTCATCCAAAGCCTGTGTCATAGCTGTATCAATGAAGCCTGGAGCAATAGCATTGGCACGGATTCCCTTAGGACCCATCTCCTGTGCTACACTCTTAGCCAAAGCAATCATACCAGCCTTTGAAGCTGAATAGTTAGCCTGACCAGCATTACCATGAACACCAACAACACTTGCCATGTTGATAATGCTACCACCACGCTGACGCATCATCACTGGAACACAAGCGTGAATGAAGTTGAAGGCACTCTTAAGGTTTACTGCGATAACTGCATCCCACTGCTGCTCAGTCATACGAAGCATAAGACCATCTTTCGTAATGCCAGCATTATTGATGAGGATATCAATAGAACCGAAATTCCTCCTTAACCTGCTTTACAACCTCTTCAGACTGTGCGAAGTCTGCTGCATTACTTGCATAACCCTTAGCTTTTACGCCAAAAGCAGCAATCTCTGCCTCTGTAGCCTTGCCATTCTCGTCGATAACGAGGTCGGTGAATGCAACGTTTGCACCCTCCTCTGCAAACTTCAATGCGATAGCCTTACCAATACCACGTGCAGCACCTGTAATCAGGGCTGTCTTACCTTCCAATAATTTCATGTTGTTTTGATTTATATTGTTAGTTTATAAGTTTATAATAAGCAAAGCTGACTGAAATCACATGATAGAATGATGATTTATTTCAGTCCACTTTTTCCTAATGCACCATACACAACCTTAGCCACAAGTGGACGTGAAGATTCCTCTGTTAGTCCATGACCTAATCGACCATAGATAAATGGAACTTCAAGTCCTTTGATACAATAGTGTGTGATGTCTGCTACAAGTTCAACGTTTTCAATATCAAAATCTCCGTCTTCCTTGGCATCAGAATAAACCTTACGGAAGAGTTCGATTTCGTCCTCATCAAAATTCTTTCGCGCCTTTTCTACCATCCATATATTCCTAAAGAACTCTGCACGCAAATTACCATTACGCATCACAGTCTCTTTAATCATACTAAGATGAGTATAAATCAGTTCGATGATTTTATCCTGAGGGCTGATGTTTTTAGCAGCTACTTCGTCCAACTTGTCTGATAAACGCTCCAGCTCAGACTCAATAACAGCATAATACACATCGTCCTTGCTTTTAAAGTAAGTGTAGAGTGTGCGTCTACCTTTACCTGAAGCCTTGGCGATGTCGTTCATCGTTGTGTTGGCAATACCATTTTTTGCAAAAAGTTGGCGTGCTACATCAACAAGCTTTTGTCTGGTCTTTGATATTGACATACCCTTGTAATTATCTATTTAGTTACTTGCACATCGCAAATCTTATGTGCAAAATTATAGATTATATCCCATATTCGCAAATTTATACGGATAAAAGTTGTTCTTTTTTAATCTTTTTGTCCTTAATGTTGTTCTGTTTTACCTTAAGATAGTTCTTGGGAAGTATAATTAGCCTCAATTGAATAGTAGATAACAGCTCTGTTCTTCTTATTGATTATTATATAAGTTATTGCTCTCCTATCCATATTTTGTAATGTGATTAACCCTCAACACCAATCGTGTTGGGCATGAGCACCAATCGTGCTGAGCATGAGCACCACTTGTGCTGGGCAACAACACGTTGCTTGAAAATGAAAAGAGAGATACTTTATAGTAGCTATATATAAGATAGAAAACTATAAACACTAATGATAGAGTAAATGTTTAGCGTACAGCACTGAGTAATAGTTGGACTGATTTAAGGGCATAAAAATTATCCCTCGATTCACATCGAGGGATAACAACAACACAAACACAAAATAAAGCAGGATACACCTGCAATATTGTTTTTGCTTACTAATCTTGACTATTATTAATCGTAAAAAATGATTTCTACATAACTCCGTCTTCTCTAAGCTTCTCCTGCCATTTCCAAGCAGTTGCGAGAACGTCAGCCAATGGCGTGTCAGCTTTCCAACCCAATACTTTGTTGGCTTTGGTGCAATCGCCCCAAATCTTTTCAATATCGCCTTCACGACGTGGACCATACTTCCAGTTTACCTTTAACACCAGTAGCTTTTTCAAAGGTTTCAACAATCTCCTTTGTAGAGTTACCACTACCAGTACCAACGTTGAAGTACTCAATCTTCTCTGTATCCTGGTCAAGTACACGTGCCATTGCTGCTACGTGTGCCTTTGCTAAGTCAACAACATAGATGTAGTCACGGATACATGTACCATCAGGTGTGTTATAATCATTACCAAAGATGGTCAACTCCTTTCTGATACCCATAGCGGTTTGTGTAACAAAAGGAATCAAGTTATTTGGTACACCATTAGGTAACTCACCAATCAATGCTGATGGGTGTGCACCAATAGGATTAAAATATCTCAATACGATGCTCTTAATATCGGCACCGCTATTAATATAATCTAAGATGATTTGCTCGTTGATTTCCTTGGTATTACCGTATGGAGAAGTAGCTTTCTGATGTGGAGCATCCTCTGTAACAGGTAGGTTTTCAGGCTTTGGCTGGCCATATACGGTACAAGAACTTGAGAAGATGATTCCCTTTACATTGTACTTTGGCATAAGCTCCAATAGATTCAACAATGAAACAATATTGTTTCTATAATACATCAAAGGAAGCTGTACACTCTCGCCTACTGCCTTAGAAGCTGCGAAATGAATAATACCTTCAATCTTAGGATATTTACGGAAGACATTTTCTGTAGCTTCACGATCACGAAGGTCAATCTGCTCAAAAGCTGGTCTAACGCCCGTTATTTTCTCAATACCATCTAAAACCTCAATTTTAGAGTTAGATAAATCGTCAACAATAACGACTTCATAACCAGCTTCTATCAGCTCTACACTTGTGTGTGAACCAATAAATCCAGTTCCTCCAGTAACAAGAATTGTTTGTTTCATTTTATATTGTTTTCCTTATTTAGGCTGTTTTATTTCAAATAGTTATGTTGCAAAGATAATGTTTTTTTTATAATCATCAAAAAAAGAGCGTAAAAAAATGTGTTCGTATATACAAAATCGAAAACTTTTTGTATATTTGCCGTTGTTATAAAATAAACATATACCAAGGACATGATAGGAACCGAACAGACCCAGCAACAAATTGAGCGCTTTTTGAAGAAAGTAGCACAGAAATTTACTGCTAATGATTGTGATATGCCAATGACAGATATTCATTTGCGTGTATCGCAAGATAGTGGTGATCTTATGGCTTTTGACGATAGCGATGATGAGATTACTCGCTGTGTCATCGACCAATGGATTGATAATAAGAGTGATAATTTTTATCAAGAAGCAGCATGTATCTTGCGTTCAGAAATTAATCGTATAAAGGATGTAATTGAGAATATGTCAATCATGAAAGCCTTATAGTTTCATCCTTGAAGATGATGATAGGAATAATATTTCAGAGCTTTATCTTGTTGATGACGACATTGTTATTATAGGTGGCGACCTCATGCATGATTTGGATAAGGACTTAGATTGCTTTCTCAATGATTTATTGAATAAAGAAGAATGAGGAGATTAGGCTTTATATTCATCTATTGCTTAGCTTATCTTTTTCCCCTTTCTACCTCTGCTCAGCGACATGAAATCAATGACGAGAATATCCGTTCATTGCAGGTTGTTGCTAATCAGAAGTGGATGGATTTGCCTATTATGGTACTCAATGACGGAAAGATAAGTATAGATTTTGACGATCTTACGCATACTTATCGCCGTTTGACTTATCGGTTAGAGCATTGTGAAGCTGACTGGAAGCCTTCCGTCGGACTCTTTGAAAGTGATGTCGTAGATGGTTTTATTGCTGGAAACACAATAGATGACATAAAGGAATCTACCCTTACGAATACACTTTATACACATTATCATTTAGATATTCCGAATGATAAGTGTCAACCTAAAGTTGTCAGGCAATTATCGTCTATATGTCTATGATGATGATAGTAGTTCTGATTATCCTTTGCTAACTGCTTGCTTTATGCTTACAGAGCCTGCGGAGAGTTCTATGGGCGTCAGATTGAATATAACTACACAAACAGATCAGTCAATTAATCGTGAGCAGCAGCAGGCTGAGATGCTGATAGATTATGGTCCTTACACGGTAAGTAATCCACAGCAGCAGATTAAGACAGTAGTATTACAAAACCGTAATTGGCTTGATGCTCGTTGGAATAGTAAACCGCAGTATGTCATGCCAAATGGTTTACGATGGTCACACAATCAAGATTATATCTTTTGGGCGGGTAATGAATATAGGAAGTTTGAGATTCTCTCAACTGATGTTACTTCTATGGGCGTAGATAAAATTGGTTGGGACGGTAAGAATTTTCATGCCTATCTCTACCCTACTACTCCTTTCTTGAAATTATCTGTATGATGAAGATGCTGATGGTGCATTCTTAATACGTAACTCGGATAATGTTGAGATAAATACAACGAGCGACTATATGCTGACTCATTTTCAGTTAAATGTACCTTCCCCCTACCCTTACAGAATATTTCTGAATGGTGATTGGACTTATGACCGTCTGCTTCCTGCTTACGAGATGACATATAATTCTGCTGGTGGATATTATGAGGCAGTAGTCCCTTTAAAGTTAGGTTATTATAATTATCAGTTCCTTGCTGCAGATGAGCAAGGTAGACTCTCGTCTTTTAGAGTTGACAATAGCCATTATCAAACTGAAAATAGCTATCAAGCCCTTATTTATTTCCGTCCACCAGGAGGACGTACCGATAAGCTTGTTGGCTATGCAAATGTTAGGTTTATCAAGAGATAAGGGATTATTCAGTTATCAAAGCATCGTGTTTTTATATTCTGAAAGTACCTGATATTTTATATTTTCTTGTTTGAAAATATATTACATAATTTATTATCTTTACTCCCTAAAAGCATAAGATATGATGTCTTAAAATCATCTTTGATAACTATCAGTAATCCAGTATATTATAAAACCATATTTTAAAAGGTGCTTAGTAAGGGTTCAAAAGGGCGTCAGTTAGCATCGAAAAGGGCATCTTTTGCAAGCCAATTGGGCGTTAATTCAAACGCAATTGAGCATCTTTTAAAAAGTAGGTTGTGAAAAAATAAGACAAAAGAGAGCTTTTGGGCAGTTGGGTGAAATTGTATATAAACAGAAAAAGTGTATCAAAGAGGAAACAATGCTGTTTCATACTTTTGATACACTTTTTCTATTTTACTAATACTGTAAACTTACTGTTAGAAAAGAACAATAAGTTTCAATAATCTGATTTCATTAATCATTCATCGACAACAGGAACTCCTCATTGTTCTCTGTACGTCTCATACGGTCGTGGATAGAGTTCATTGCCTCAATAGAATTCATATCAGCAATGTACTTACGGAGAATCCACATACGATCAAGTGTTGTACGATCCTGGAGGAGGTCATCACGACGTGTACTTGAAGCAACCAAGTTAACAGCTGGGAAGATACGCTTGTTACTCAAGCTGCGGTCAAGCTGCAACTCCATGTTACCTGTTCCCTTGAACTCCTCGAAGATAACCTCATCCATCTTAGAACCAGTATCAATCAAGGCTGTTGCTATGATAGTCAAAGAACCACCACCCTCAATATTACGCGCAGCACCGAAGAAACGCTTTGGCTTCTGCAATGCATTGGCATCCACACCACCAGTCAATACCTTACCAGATGCTGGTGCTACAGTGTTGTAAGCACGTGCCAAACGAGTGATTGAGTCAAGGAAGATAACTACATCATGACCACATTCAACCATGCGTTTTGCCTTCTCCAAAACGATACCGGCAATCTTAACGTGGCGTTCTGCAGGCTCATCAAATGTTGAAGCAATGACCTCAGCATTTACGGTGCGTGCCATATCGGTAACCTCCTCAGGACGCTCATCAATCAAGAGCATCATCAAGTAAGCCTCTGGATGGTTGGCTGCAATGGCATTTGCAATATCCTTCATCAAGATTGTCTTACCCGTCTTTGGCTGTGCAACAATCAATGCACGCTGTCCCTTACCGATTGGTGAGAAGAGATCTACAATACGTGTTGAAAGATTAGTTGTACGAGGATCGCCACAGAGTGTGAACTTCTCCTCTGGGAAGAGTGGTGTAAGATGTTCGAAAGGTATACGGTCACGTACCTCAGAAGGCTTACGACCATTAATCTTGTCAATGCTTGTCAGTGGGAAATACTTCTCACCCTCATGTGGTGGACGTACGTGGCATTCTACAACGTCACCTGTCTTCAGACCATATTGCTTAATCTGATTGTTTGCAATATATACATCATCAGGTGATGATAAGTAATTATAATCGCTTGAACGGAGGAAGCCATAACCATCAGGCATTACCTCAAGAACGCCGTTTGCCTTGATAAGATCAGAGAAATCATAGTTCGCATTGTTTGCAACTGGAGCATTATCATAGACAGGAGTTGACGGCAACTGAGCAGGAGTTGTAGGCTGATCAAACATATCATAGTTTGGAACAATACCCTGATCTTCAATTGGTAGGTCAACAACTGGAATGAAATCTGTACCATCGCCTGGGTCACCTGCCCATACACCATCAGGTAATACAGGGATAACCAGCTGGTTCCATATTCATATTATGTGCGTTAACCTTCTCCTGGAGGCGTGCCAATAATTCTTCTTTACCTTCACTCTCTTCCTGCTGTGGTACGTTAGAGAACTGATCTTCTGGGATGAAATCCTCTGGAGCAGATGGCTCTACATTCTCTATTGGAGCCTCCTCTACAGGCTCTTTTGTCTGCTGTGCCTCTTCTGCTTTAGCCTTAATAGCTGCTTCTGCAGCTGCAATAGCCTCTAATTCAGCCTTAGATTTACGACCACGATGCTTTGGAATAGATGCTAATATTTCTTCTGGAGATTTCTCTTCAGTCTTATCGTCCTTTGTTTCAGGTAACTCTTTGAATAATGAAGGCTGACTTGTTGCCGTGTTTTTATTCTTCTGTAGGTCGAAGTTTTCCCCTTCTTCACCATGTACCGAATAAACCCTGTCGGTATCTTTTCGTGCTATTCTGGTACGCTTACGCTTTGATTCTAAGGGATGTGCTGTACCTGCCTCTTCTGCCTGGCGGTCAAGGATGGCGTAAACGAGCTTATCCTTATCATCTCCAGGTGAGTAAACAGCACCAGTACTCTGAGCAATAGCTTCAAGTTCAGAAACTTCTTTCTCTAATAATTCTTCTTTGCTTAACATATAAATATGTATGGGAAATTACAATTGATAGTGTCGACGTTTCATAAGGTGAAACATCATTAAATGTGTCTTTTGTGGCGCAAAGGTATAATTTTTATTTGAACCTTACAAGATTTCTCTTATCTTTTTTGATATTATTCTTTGGATGAATAGGATATAATAGGTGTTCTTCCGTTAAATGTGTTGACACTTTTCGTATTGCTTTAATGGAAGAATCATAGCCATTCATTAAACAAAAACTTGGCTAAGATAGTCAACATTCTATCCTATTATCATCCCCTGACATTGAAAATCATTTCTTTTTAGACTTCGAAAATATGTAGATAAATGGTTTGAAAAATAATTACATAAATTTCAAAGAAAGACATCTATAACTAACGGCAAAAACACATATAAGAAGCTGATTTGCAATCAACAGAGAATCAAGTAGTTACCAAGTAGTAAAATAAAAGGTGCTTAATTGGCTTCTTAAAGGGCGTTAGTAAGGGTCTTAAAGGGCACCTTTTGTAAGTCAATTGGGCGTCTTTAAGAAGCCAAAAGAGCATGTATTGATTTTGAAGAGTGTGAAAATAGTTTACAAACCTCAATTAATAAGGGAATACGTTGTTAGTAGAAGACAGATAGACATCGCATCTAATTATGTTTATCATGGGTCGAGACGTAGTGTCTGTATGTCAAATGATTAATATCCTAACATTCATGGATAATAAGATTCCCAACCTTTAGAAGTCAGTTTTCTAAGGGTTGGGAATAATTGAGTTTATCATGAACGAAACTAAGTTTTGTTCTTATGATGCTTATTAATACTGCTCATAATGTTTATTGATGCTGCTCACGCAGAAGATCGTTGACAGTCTTTACAGGGTTGAAAGTGCTGAGTGGTACTTCTACAAAGACTGTATTCCAATCGCTCATAGCACCATTCCATAAGCCCGGAAGCTCCAAAGCCTTGAGCTCACGACCATTCTTTGACTTTGAACTGATGAAACCTGTTGACTTATCTACATACTTTGTCAAGTCAAAAGCATTGCCCTTATAATCTTTGATAGCGCAAACAAGGTCAACAGGATTGAAGTGTGTACCTTCTGTAAACATCTTCATAGATGCTTCATTGTTCTTGTCAATCTGTGAACTCTCAAGAATCTGAAGGCTGACAGTACCATCTTGATTATAAGCAAGGAACGGACCGCCACCTGGTTCACCAACGTTCTTTACCATACCGCATACACGCATTGGACGATTTAACTTCTTATATAAGTAGTCTGCCAGTGCTGTATCATTCAAAGAAGCCACATCATGCTTCTCACAAGAGAGGTCATTCTGTAAGAATTTAAGCATCTCTTCGAGTTCTGAATGTGTGCAATTACCTTCCTCCAGTTTGTGAAGATAAGCAAAAGCACGCTCTTGTAAGGTTACAAGTTTACCTGCAATAATCATCTTCCAACTGATGGTTTCTTCCTTCAAGCGGTCTGGTACCACATTATCTATATTCTTAATGAATACAATTTCAGCATCCAAATCATTTAAATTCTCTATCAATGCGCCATGACCGGCTGGACGGAACAATAGTGAGCCGTCCTCATTACGGAAAGGAGTATTGTCAAGATTTACAGCAATTGTATCCGTACTTGGTTTCTGTTCAGAGAAAGAAATATCAAATTTTACACCAAATTTACCTTCAAATTTAGCCTGTTTGTCAGCTACTCTTTGTTTGAAGAAGGCTAAGTGTTCGTGCGATACGGTGAAATGTACGTGTGCTTGCTTATTACTTTCCGCATACCGAGCAGCTTCAACCAAATGTTCTTCCATTGGAGTACGTGCTCCATCGTCATAAGAATGGAACAATAGCAACCCCTTTAGGTAGCTGTCCGTAATTCAATCCTTCCTTATTTAATAATGTAGCAACGACAGCTTTGTATCGTCCTTCAGCTATCAACGCATCGATAGTCTTACCTTCCAACTGCTGACATTTGGCTGATAACGCCTCGTAGAACGCAAAGTGATGAATATTTGAGAAGAACTCCTTTTCAAAATCACTAATAGGTGCTTCGTTATTTCCATTGAGAAATGCAAAAAGGTCTTTGAACATGCGACTGGCTGCACCAGAAGCTGGAACAAACTTGACAACTTTATGCCCATGATTTTGATAATCCTGCCATGCTTTGCAAGCAGCCTCACAAGCATTCTTATCGAGTACCGTAACACCTTTCTTTGGTGTTGCAGCACCTTCAAGCTTCAAGTAAAGGGAAAGCCTCTTATGAAGTCTTCCAACTGTCTATTTATCTGTTCTTCGTTTATTCCTTTGTCATGTATCTGTTTTAGGTCTTCTTTCTTCAACATAATGGTAGGGCTATTAAAAAGATTGTATTTTAACTGCAAAAATAACGAATTAAACTGAAAGAAAAGAACTATTTGACACATTTGTTTCTAATTATATCGAAATTCTTTGTATCTTTGCCTTTGGAAAATAGAATATATTATGCCTATGGAAGAGAAATTCATTTATACGGATAAAGAAAGAGAATTATCTGAACAGATATTCGAAAGTCTGAAGAAGACACTTGGGGAAACGTTTTATGAGAATGATCTTCCTAAACTGCGTGAACATCTGAGTAAGGTTGTTTCAGACAATAGTATCCAACGCAATGTATTTGGGCTCAACCCTATTCTTTGCTCTTTGCAGACAGCAGCCATTGCTGTAAAGGATATCGGTTTAAATCGTGACTCTGTTATTTCAATTTTGCTCTATCAAAGTGTTCAAGCAGGAATCCTTTCACTTGATGAGATAAGCAAGTTGTATGGTAATGGTGCTTCGAAGATTATCCATGGGCTTATTCGTGTTCAGACACTTTATAAGAAAACGCCAGTTATCGAGAGTGAAAACTTCCGAAATCTTCTGTTATCTTTTGCAGAAGACATGCGTGTTATCTTGATTATGATAGCTGATCGTGTCAACCTTATGCGTCAGATTCGTGACGTTGAGAAATAAGGAAGCGCAACGAAAAGGTGTCTGAAGAAGCAAGTTATCTTTATGCTCCTTTGGCACATAAGTTAGGTTTATACCAGCTAAAGAGTGAGTTGGAAGACCTTTCTTTAAAGTATCTTGAGCATGATGCTTACTATCATATAAAAGATAAGTTGAATGCAACCAAGAAGGTGCGTGATGCTTATATCAGTAGCTTTATTACTCCAGTTAGTGAGCAACTTAAAGCTGCTGGGCTTAAATTCCATATTAAGGGAAGAACGAAGTCAATCCATTCTATCTGGCAGAAGATGAAGAAGCAGAAGTGTGGCTTTGAAGGTATTTATGACCTCTTTGCCATTCGTATCATTCTTGATTCACCAGAAGACAAGGAGAAGATGCAATGTTGGCAGGCATATTCTATTGTGACGGATATGTATCAGCCAAACCCAAAGCGACTCCGTGATTGGCTTTCTGTGCCAAAGTCTAATGGTTATGAATGTTTGCATATCACTGTGCTTGGTCCTGACAAGAAGTGGGTAGAAGTGCAGATTCGTACAGAACGAATGGATGAGATAGCCGAACATGGACTTGCTGCACACTGGAGATATAAAGGAGTGAAGGCAGAAGGCGGAATGGATAACTGGTTAGCTTCTATTCGTTCTGCCCTTGAGGCTGGTAACAACCTTGAGGTGATGGACGAGTTTAGGTCTGACCTTTACGAAAAGGAGATTTATGTCTTTACGCCAAAGGGCGACCTTCTAAAGTTTCAAAAAGGTGTGACAGTACTCGATTTTGCTTATCACATCCACTCTAAGATTGGAAATCAATGTGTTGGAGGAAAGATAAATGGAAAGAATGTATCTTTCCGTACCGAGTTACATAGTGGTGATTCTGTAGAGATTCTAACCTCCACGACGCAGAAGCCTAATCGTGATTGGCTGAATATTTGCAAGTCATCTCGAGCAAAGGCAAAGATACGTCTTGCGCTAAAAGAGACGCAAGTGAAAGATGGTCTATATGCGAGGAATTGCTCGAACGTAGGTTTAAGAATAAGAAGATTGAGATAGAAGACTCTACGATGGGTCAACTCATTCGTAAGTTAGGCTTCAAGGAGGTTTCTGAATTCTATAAGCAGATTGCCGATGAGAAAGCTTGATCCGAACTATGTCATCGAGGAATATCAGAAGGTATACAATCATGCACATAACCTCAATCAGACAAAAGAGACTGAGAGTGCAGAGAACTTTGAGTTTGAGAACCCAACGACAGAATATCTGAAGAAGAATGATGATGTCCTTGTCATCGACCAAAATCTCAAGGGTTTAGACTTCTCGCTTGCTAAGTGTTGTCACCCTATCTATGGAGATCCCGTCTTTGGTTTTGTGACAGTCAGTGGAGGAATAAAGATTCACCGCGATGATTGCCCTAATGCACCTGAGATGCGCAAGCGTTTTGGCTATCGAGTTGTCAAGGCACGTTGGAGCGGTAAGGGTACATCCCAGTATGCCATTACACTGCGTGTCATAGGTAATGACGACATCGGTATTGTGAGCAACATTTCAAATATCATTTCAAAAGATGAGAAAATAGTGATGCGCTCTATCAATATTGAATCGAATGATGGCCTTTTCTCTGGTAACCTCGTTGTTCTCCTTGATGATAATTCCAAGTTGAATATGCTCATCAAGAAACTTAGAACAGTGAAGGGCGTTAAGGAAGTAATGAGAATATAAAATAATCTAATAAACTTTGCCCCCATTCTCTACCCTATTTTAAAGGTGAGAATGGGGGCTTTTTTATTAATGTTATTATCAAATATTGCTAAAGAAAAATATGTGTTGGTGTGAAATATGTTTACAAGTTTAATGTTATAAAAAGCTATTTGTAAGTCTGAAAATAGAGTTTTTAGGGCGGGTGTTGTAACTGTTTAGTTATCAAATTGTTGCACAATCATAAATTAAAAGGTGCTTAATTAGACTTCAAAAGGGCGTTAGTAAGACCTCAAAAGAGCACCTTTTAGAAGCCAATAGATGCTTAATTGAAGTGCTATTAAGCATCTATTGATTTTTAAAGGATATGATTTTTTATTACAAAATGGTTTTACTTATCCATCGTGTTTATGCGCTCAATGCGTTTCGCCATAGCTTGTGATTTTGGACTCAGTTTACCTTTAAGATACTTTCTCCATTATCAATCCTGCTATAGGGGCAGCTACATCGGCACCAAATCCACCATGTTCAATATAAACAGAGATTGCAATCTTTGGTTCATTCATTGGTGCGAAGCCTATGAAAATAGAATGGTCCTTACCAGCGTTTTCGGCTGTTCCGGTCTTGCCACAAACTGGATAGGTTGTTCCGTTGAGTACGGTCGCTGTACCCTTTGTTACTGCTAAGCGCATACCTTTAATGACATCCGCATAAATGTAAGAAGGAACCTTTGTCTGACGTGGCGTGAGGAAGCGTGAAGGGAGGGGTGTCCAGTCAACGCTTTTATGAATATGTGGTGTAAAGAAGTAGCCACGATTTGCAATCGTTACGGCTAAATTACAGAGCTGTAAAGGAGTGGCTGTGATGTCTCCTTGTCCCATTCCTGCCCACATAATTGTTTTTGGCTCCCAATTATTCTTATAACGGCGTGAGAGATAGTTCACATTGGCAACCAATCCACCCTTTTCACCAGCCATGTCAATACCTAACGGACCACCAAGTCCCATACTAATAATATATTCCCACCAAGTTGTAACAGCCTTTTCCTTAGAACCATACTTCTGTGTATTGTTCAACATTGATAGGTAGGATTTCAAGAACCAAGTGTTACAAGATACAGCCAAAGCACCTGCAAGTGCTTCTGGAGAATAATGCGGATGGCATTTAACCTTTATGTTTCCATCACGAACCCATCATGACAGGCAATCTTGGTGTCTGGCTTGACGATTCCTTCTGAGAGGAAGACTAATGCTTGTGCAGGCTTAATGGCTGAGCCAGGAGGATAAGCAGTTGCAATGGCAAGGGCATCATTAGGGCCCGTAGGTGAATTTGTTACCATACAGAGCACCTCACCCGTGGCTGGATCAATGGCAACGATACTACCCTTCTTACCTTGTATAAGTTCTGTGCCAAGCTCTTGTAGCAGTGGACGAAATGTTAACGGTGGGGTTTCACGGTACTCTTGCGCCTGAACACTATTCGTTGTTACGAATAAGAGCGTAAGTAGTGCAGAACGAAATGATATAATTGTTTTGTTTATAGTTATTTTACGCATACTTATTAAATTCTTTCTTAATATGTTTCTAATCATCAATTACGAGGACTCATAGCTCATAAATCGATTGATATTTTCTTCTTTTAGACGCTATAATGTACTGTCATTCTTTCTTCTTTAAAAGAAAGTTTTAAGTCATCTAAGTTTTTATGAGCTACAAATTACGAATAAATTATTCGCTTGAAACATACTTTTCTCTGTTTATATTTAATTTGCAACAATCCCAAATAATTGTAAATTACTATAGGCGGATAGCTGCAAGTGATGTTCCTGACATAAAGCGGTCGAGGTCTACGTAGCCACGAATACCACGTACTTTACCGTGATCAGAGAACTGCCAGATGTTATGTCGGCCTACTCCCTTGATGGATGGACGCACAGAACTATATCTACCTAAGAAAAGGAAGTACTTATTGAATCGAGGGCTAAGATGAGAATTATAGAAACTTACATGAGAATAAATAAGTGGTTTCTTACCATACTTCCTCTCTATTAATTTTGCAAATAAGGCAACGCTGTCTTGTACTTGTTTCTTGCTCCAACGTCTTACACCATCATGTTCTATGTCAATCATTGGAATTAAATCCTGTTTATGTCCTCGCATAGCTTTCTGGAAATTACGAAACTGAGACCTAACGGAGGTTAAGCATGAAAGATAGTGGTAAGAACCGCAGCGCAATCCCTGACGACGAGCTGCTTTGATATTCTGTTCGTAGTTCTTGTCTTTTAAACTTGTTCCTTGTGTTGCTTTGATATATACAAATTTAATCTGTTTGTCTTTTGCCACTTCTTTCCAGTCGATTTTCCCCTGATGATGTGATATGTCAATGCCATCATACTGACGTTTAGTGTTTTTTGAAGACTTATGAGAAGCGGTTGCTGCAGAGGCAATTACACAAATGGTAGATAGAAATAAGATGTTAATGATACGTGGAAATATAGTTGATTTCATCTTCTAAATATTTGAAACATATTGAATAAGATTCTTTTTGAATCTAAATTATCCTGTAATGATGCTTAAAAAGCACTGCAAAATTAGTATATTTTTCTTGAACAAACTCATAAAAATCCGATAATAATCATTATCTTTGCAACGTAATTACATCTCGATACAGTATCAATGAGTAAACAAGACATCACTCAGCAACTTATACAGACCGTTGAAGAACTTTCTGAACCGGAAGCGTTGCAGGGTATTAGCCATGAGCACCGTGATGGAGACCCCTTGCCATCAGCTAAAGAATTGGAGGAGATTATCGAACTTTCTCGTTCTATTCTCTTTCCAGGTTTTTATGGTCGCTCGTCAGTTAATTTTGAAACGATTAAATATCAAATCGGTGTAAATGTAGAAAAATTGCATAAACTGCTATGTCGGCAGGTTATGGCTGGTTTATGTTTTAATGAAGACTGTCATTGTCCAAATGCTGCTGATACGCGTCGTTGTATGCAAGATGAGGCTGATAAGATAGCAGGACGTATCATAGAAAAGGTTTCCCTACCCTGCGTAAAATACTTTCAACAGACATACAAGCTGCCTTTGATGGTGATCCTGCTGCTGCTAATTTGGGAGAAGTAATTTCATGTTATCCAGCTATTAAGGCTGTTATAAATTATCGTTTGGCACATGAATTAGTATTAGAGAAATGTGCCTCTTATTCCACGCATGATTACAGAAATGGCGCACTCAGAGACAGGTATTGATATTCATCCTGCTGCGACCATTGGTACACATTTTACCATTGATCATGGTACTGGTGTGGTGATTGGTGCAACCTGTATTATAGGTAATCATGTAAAACTCTATCAAGGTGTGACTTTAGGGGCTAAAAGCTTCCCACTTGACAAAGATGGTAAGCCTATTAAGGGAATTGCTCGTCACCCGATTCTAAAGGATGATGTTGTTGTCTATGCCAATGCAACTATCCTTGGCCGTATCACTATTGGGAAAGGCTGTATCATTGGAGCCAATGTGTGGGTTACGCGAGATATGCGTCCACGAACAAAGAAGTATAAACAGAACAAAACAGATATCTTAGATATCGACTTTGAATATGGCGGAGGAATATAAAGGGTCTACCCTATTCTTACCTCGAATGAGAAAAGAGAAGCACTTGATAAGCAACCAATAGGTTATTCTTATTGAAGTTATCAGACAATGTTTTCCGCTAATTTATTTTTAATATCGTATATAAAAATATTTATCACATAAATGCAAGAATTTGAACTCATCGCCAAAACCTTCATGGGTTTGGAGCAAGTATTAGCAAAAGAGCTGACACAGTTAGGTGCCAATAACGTACAAATAGGACGCCGAATGGTGTCATTTACAGGTGACAAGGAAATGATGTATCGTGCAAATTTCCAGTTACACACAGCTATTCGTATCCTTAAACCTATCGCACATTTCAAGGCGAAGAGTGCTGAAGATATGTATGAGGAAGTAATGAAGATTGATTGGAGTAAGTATATCCTCCCTGGAAAGACTTTCTCTGTAGACTCTGTCGTTTATTCTGAAGAGTTTACTAACTCGCGCTTCGTTACATACAAAGTTAAAGATGCTATTGTAGACCAGTTCCGTGAGCGTACTGGTACTCGTCCAAATATCTCTGTCAGCAATCCTGATATTCGTTTGAACATCCACGTGGCAGAGGATAATGCTACATTGTCATTGGACTCAAGTGGTGAGTCTCTGCATCGCCGTGGTTATCGTCAGGAGAGTGTTGAGGCACCATTGAATGAAGTTTTGGCTGCTGGTATGATTCTTATGACAGGGTTGGAAAGGTGAAACAGATTTTATCGATCCAATGTGTGGTTCTGGTACCTTGCCTATTGAGGCTGCTCTTATTGCTCTTAATATTTCTCCGGGTGTGTTCCGTAAGGAATTTGCTTTTGAGAAGTGGCCTGACTTTGACCAAGAATTGTTTGACACGATATATAATGATGATTCACAAGAACGTGAGTTTACACATCATATCTATGGCTATGACACAGAGATGAAGGCTGTCAATACGGCTCGTATGAATGTTGCTGCAGCTGGTTTGTCAAGATATGTAACCATCGAACAGCAGGACTTTAAAGACTTCACTCAGCCAAAGGAGAAGAGCATGATTGTGATGAATCCTCCATATGGTGAGCGTATTTCTACACCAAACTTGCTCGGTACCTATAAGATGATTGGTGAACGTTTGAAGCATCAGTTCATGGGTAATGAGGCTTGGATTCTATCTTATCGTGAGGAATGTTTCCGTCAGATTGGATTGAAACCAAGTATTAAGATTCCTGTTTACAATGGCTCTTTGGAGTGTGAATTCCGTCGTTACCAGATGTTTGATGGTAAGATGAGTGACTTCCGACATGAAGGTGGTGTCGTAAAGACCGAAGATGAGAAGCGTGAGATGGCACAGAAGCATCGCTTTAAGAAGGAACGTGAGTTTAAGAAACGTCTTGATGAAAATGAGGAAAATGCTGAGGCTGATATTCGTTCATTCACCTTCCATAGCTTAGAACGTAATAAATTCGGTGGTGGTAAGTTCCGTGAAGACCGTGAGCGTCGCCCTCGTTTTCGATCGTGATGTGGAAGACCGCAAACGTTCTTTCAGAAGAGGAGACGACGACCGTAAGCGTTCATTCCGACGTGATGACGATCGGAAACGTTCATTCAGTCGTGATGATGACCGTAAGTTTGGCGGCAAACGATTTGATAAATCTAACAAGCGCGGAGGATTCCGTGGTAAAAACACGTATAATCATGAAGATTAAATCATTTATTAGTCTTGTGGGGCTTTGTGCTTTCACAGGACTTTTAAGTCCTACTGAAAGTATGGCACAAAAGCAGTTTACCCTTGAGGATTTGAACTTTGGTGGTAAAAACTTCTACAACATGCGCCCTGAGGCACGTTATCTTACGTGGTGGGGAGGAAAGTTGGTACGCCAAGACCTTAACAATTGTTCGTTGGTTGACTTAGTGACTGGTAAGGAGACACCGCTCTTCTCATTAGATGACATCAATAAATGGGCAGGTTTATCAGCTTCAGATGAGGTTGTGCGTCATCTCTATGGTGCTGAATTTCCTTATGCTGATCGTTCTATTGTGAAGGTTCAGAATGGTAATGAGGACTTATATGTAGACTTCAAAACACACAAACTTGAGCAGCGTTTGAATCGACCAGCTGGTCTTCAGGCACGTGATTGGAATAAGGTATCTGGTGCAACAGCACTGGTAAAGGATCATCAGTTATATGTTACAGATGCGAAAGGTACAGAGCATCAGTTAACAACAGATGGTTCAAGAGATATCGTATATGGCCAAAGTGTACATCGTGATGAGTTTGGAATTAATGGTGGCCTCTACTGGAGTCCAAAGGGAAATCGTTTAGCTTTCTATCGTATGGACCAGAGTATGGTTGCTGACTATCCTCTCGTTGATGTTCCAGAGTTGGACTGGAAACCTGCTAAGGGTGAGTCACGTGCAGCTAAGGTTGACCTTATTAAGTATCCTATGGTGGGTGAAACTTCTCATAAGGTAACTGTAGGTGTGTATGACCTTACAACAGGTAAGACTGTATATCTTCAGGTTGGCGACCCAACCGACCGTTATTTTACAAACATCACATGGAGCCCAGACGAGAAGACGGTTTATATGTTTGAACTTAATCGTGATCAGAATGATTGCCGTTTAGTATCTTATGATGCTACTACAGGTGCAAAGCTGAAAGAACTTTATCGTGAGACGGACGCAAAATATGTTGAGCCATGTCATCCAATTCAGTTCTTACCATGGAACGACAATGAGTTTATCTTGCAGAGTCAGAAGGATGGTTATAACCATCTTTACCTCTTTAATAAGGATGGTCGACAGCTTAAGCAGATTACAAGTGGTAAGTGGGTTGTACTGGAAGTACTCGGCTTCAATAGCAAACAGAAGAGTATTGTCTATGTTTCTAACGAATGTAATCCTATTCAACGCAATGCTTGGCTTGTGAATATAGCATCTGGAAAGCGCACACTACTTGATAATGGTCGTGGTTATCATTATCCAAAACTGAGTGAAGACGGTAATGCTGTCATGGATAATTACAGTGAACCATCTGTGCCTCGTAAGTATGAAATTATCAGTTTGAATGGTAAGCCACAGCGTCATGATTACTTTGCAGCTGCTAATCCTTGGGAAGGATATACGGTACCAGAATATACAAACGGTTCAATAAAGGCTGCAGATGGTAAGACAGACTTATACTGGCGTATGGTAAGCCTGTTAACTTCAATCCAAATAAGAAGTATCCTACTGTTATCTATGTTTATGGTGGTCCTCATGCGCATAATGTTGAGGCTTCATGGAACTGGGGTTCACGTGGTTGGGAAACCTACATGGCGCAGAAAGGTTATTTACTTTTCATCCTTGATAATCGTGGTAGCGATAATCGTGGTAAGGAGTTTGAGCAAGCAACATTCCGTCATCTTGGTCAAGAAGAGATGAAAGACCAGATGGAAGGTGTTAAGTATTTAAAGTCTCTCCCATATGTTGATCAGAATCGTATAGGTGTTCATGGATGGTCGTTTGGTGGTTTTCATGACTACTTCATTGATTACCAACTATCCTGACGTGTTCAAAGTAGGTGTTGCTGGCGGTCCTGTTATCGACTGGAAGTGGTATGAGGCGATGTATGGTGAGCGTTATATGGATACTCCACAAACTAATCCAGAAGGATATGCACAGACATCACTTCTTACAAAGGCAAAGGATCTTAAAGGCAAACTCCAGATTATTACAGGCTTGAATGACCCAGTTGTAGTTCCTCAGCATTCTTATTCCTTCTTAAAGGCTTGTATTGCTGCTGGTACGCAACCTGACTTCTTCGTTTATCCTGGCGAACCTCATAACATGCGTGGACATCAGAGTGTACACTTACATGAGCGTATTACACAGTACTTTGAGGATTATCTGAAGCCAATAAAATAGCGTATCTGATAAGTTAATAATACGCTTGAGCATTGCTTATAATCATATCTAACAATTAAAAAATACCCATGTGCAGCAAGACTGCACTCCCCCTCCTTCATCGGAGGGGGCGGGCAAAGCTTTATGAGAATATTACTTTTAGGTAGCGGCGGTCGTGAACACGCCTTGGCATGGAAGATTGCACAGAGTGCAAAGTGTAGTAAACTCTTCATCGCACCAGGTAATGCTGGTACGGGAGCAGTTGGTGAGAACGTTGCAATCGGAGTAAATGACTTCGACAAACTGAAAGATTTCGTTGTCGAAGAGAAGGTTGATATGGTTGTTGTTGGCCCTGAAGACCCATTGGTAAATGGTGTTTATGACTGTTTTAAGGAAGACAGCCGCACAGCTAATATTCCTGTTATTGGTCCTTCAAAAGCTGGTGCTGTACTCGAAGGGTCTAAGGACTTTGCCAAAGCTTTCATGAAGCGTCATAATATTCCGACAGCTGCTTACGAAACATTCGATGGTACAACGATAGAGGAAGGCATGCGTTTCTTGGAGACGCTTAAGGCTCCTTATGTGTTGAAAGCTGATGGCTTGGCTGCTGGTAAGGGTGTTCTCATTCTTCCAACGCTTGAAGAAGCTAAGAAGGAACTACGCGAAATGCTTGGTGGTATGTTCGGTAAATGCTTCTGCAAAGGTGGTCATTGAGGAGTTCCTTTCTGGTATTGAGTGCTCTGTATTTGTACTTACAGATGGTACTCACTATCAGATATTACCTGAAGCAAAGGACTATAAGCGCATTGGTGAGCATGATACAGGCTTGAACACAGGCGGTATGGGTAGTGTTACTCCTGTTCCATTTGCTACCAAGGAGTGGATGGGAAAGGTAGAAGAGCGCATTATCCGTCCTACTGTTGATGGTTTAAAGGCAGAGGGTATTGATTATAAAGGCTTTATCTTCTTTGGTTTGATTAATGTAGAAGGTGAACCTATGGTTATCGAGTACAACTGTCGTATGGGTGATCCAGAGACTGAGAGTGTCATGTTACGTCTAAAGAGTGACATTGTTGATCTCTTTGAAGGAGTTGCAGAGGGAAACCTCAATCAGCGACAGGTTGAATTTGATTCACGCTCTGCCGTTTGTGTAATGCTTGTCAGCGGTGGTTATCCAGAAGAGTATGTGAAAGGTTATCCAATCACAGGACTTGATAAGGTTGAAGATTCTGTAGTTTTCCATAGCGGTACAGCTGTGAAGGAAGGTCAGGTCGTTACTGCTGGTGGTCGTGTAATTGCAGTGTCTTCTTATGGTGAGAATAAAGAAGAAGCACTAAAGAAGAGTTTTGCGGAAGCTCAGAAGATTGAATTTACGGATAAATATTTTAGAAGAGATATAGGACAAGACTTATAGTCTTAGTCCTTTGAAAGTAAGGAGATAGCTCTTAAGTTGTTTATTACTTAGCAACTTCTCATGGCTATCTCCACATATCATCTATTATGCAACAAAAACGCATTCAAAATCGAATAGCAGAAAGCCGCTGGACACAAGCATACGTTGTTTCAGCGGCTGCTCTTGTATGGGTTATTGCGGGGATATATAACCCTTCAGTAATAGTGCCAGGTATATGCCTTTTGCTGTCTACTTATCTTATGATGGAGCTGAATAATGCCAATGCGCTTATTCGTATCTATAGTAGAATGGTGTCATGTTCGTTCATCGTCTTTGCGACTATGGCTGTTTTCATGTTCCCATCTATCCAATCAGCCATCATCATGTTAGGCTTTGTAGGGTTCTATACATTTGCTTTTCGTTGCTATCAAAACACACATGCACCCGTTGGACGTTCTATGCATTCTTCTGTATAGGTATGGCAAGTATTGTTTGGGTACAAACACTTTTCTTCCTACCAGTACTCTGGGTTATTATGCGTACCAATATTCTCTCGATGAGTCCACGCAATTTTGTTGCATCCCTTCTCGGTATAATCCTGCCTTATTGGTTCTATGCAGGATACTTGGTGGTCAAAGGAGACATTACAATACTCATCAATCATTTCGCTAAGATTGCTGTGTTTGGTGAACCATTCAACTTAAAGTTTCTGAACTTTAGTCAAGCATTGACTTTATCATTTGTGTTAGTATGTGCTGTGATTGGTATTGTTCATTTTATGAATCAAAAGCGTAATGACAATATTAGAACCCGTTTGTTCTATCAGATTTTCGTAACAATAGATCTTTTAGCAATAGTCTTTTTCTTTTTGCAACCTCAGCATTATGAAGCATTGCTGAGTGTAATGATTGTTACTACAGCTCCACTCATTGCACATTTCTTTGCACTAACGCGCACAAGGATAACCAACTGGATGTTTATCATTCTTTCTTATTCAGCTATCATCATCACCCTATTCAACTTATGGAATCTCTTACACAATTACTTGTAGATTATGGTTATTGGGGAATGTTCTTATCAGCATTCCTTGCAGGAAGTTTCTTACCATTTAGTAGCGAAGCAGTAATGCTTGGGTTACTTGCAGCTGGCGTAGACCCTGTTCTTTTACTTGTTTATGGTAGTATAGGTAACGTTTTGGGAGGAATGCTGAATTATGGTCTTGGCAGGTTAGGTAAACTGGAGTGGCTTGAACGGTATTTCCGAGTGAAAAAAGAATCATTGGATAGAGCTTATCGCTTTATGGGTGGACATGGTGCATGGATGGGATTCTTTGCCTTTCTACCTATTTTAGGTAGTGCTATCACCATCGTTTTAGGTCTGACACGTGCTAATATTGTTTTGTCTGTATTAAGTATTACAATAGGTAAAGTGCTTCGTTATGCAGTTTTGATTTGGGGTGCAAGTTCTTTCTTTTAGTCTGTTTTATCCAAAGGACATATCCATAGGCAATGTTACCCCTCATTGAATATTTGAAATACTTTAGTGTGTACAATATTCTTCTATCAATAACTTGATTGCATCTTAGTGGCATCTAATAAGGAGTAAAGCTCTCAAAATAATTACTGTTTAGCATCCGCACTATTGGTGTTTAGCATTCGCACCATATGTGTTCAGCACTCGCACCACATGTGCGGAACATCCTTAAGTTGATAAAAAGGTGCATAGATGAGTCTATTCAGGCATTATACGATAGATAGGATTTGGCATATAGACTAATGTTTATGCGCTTGTATTCTGTGGATAAACTATAATCAAGTGGCACAACAGAAAGATCGAAGAACAAGATAAGTATCTTGAAACGACAAAAGGTTGGGTCATAATACTTAAAAGCAAAAAACTTTTTTTCGCAAGAAATGGTAATATTCAAATTTTATTTCTATCTTTGCGATTATAACTTTATAAAAAGAATATAACTATGAAATCTGACATTGAAATTGCACGCTCATGTAATATGAAGCCAATAGAGGAAGTAGCAGCTACGGTCGGTATTCCAGCTGATGCTTTGGAGCATTATGGTAAGTATATGGCAAAAGTACCTCTCTCATTGATTGATGAAAGATCGAGTAGCTTGCAACCGTCTTGTTCTTGTTAGTTCAATCTCCCCTACCCGTGCTGGTATTGGTAAAACTACAGTTAGTATTGGTTTATCAATGGCACTTAATCGCATTGGTAAGCGTTCGGTTCTCGCTTTACGCGAGCCAAGTCTTGGCCCTTGCTTTGGCATGAAGGGCGGTGCTGCTGGTGGTGGATATGCCCAAGTAGTACCTATGGAGAAGATTAATCTCCATTTTACAGGCGATTTCCATGCTATCACGAGTGCACACAATATGATTGCAGCCTTGCTTGATAATTATATTTATCAGCATCGTAGTGAGGGCTTTACTTTGAAAACAAATTCTCTGGAAAGCGCGTCTTGGACGTAAATGATCGTAGCCTTCGCAACATCGTTACTGGTCTGGGTGCTTCTACTGATGGTTTACCAACACAGTCTGGTTTTGATATTACGCCTGCAAGTGAGATTATGGCAGCATTGTGTCTTGCTGATAGTGAGCAAGACCTCCGTCGTCGTATTGAGAATATGGTTTTGGGTATCACCTTTGACGATAAACCATTTAGAGTACGCGATCTTGGCGTGGCTGGTGCAATAACAGTTCTGTTGATGGATGCTATCAAGCCTAACCTTGTTCAGACACTGGAGGGGACAGCAGCCTTTGTTCATGGTGGACCATTTGCGAATATCGCCCATGGCTGTAACAGTTTAGTCGCAACCAAGATGGCTATGTCATTGAGTGATTATGCTATTACTGAGGCTGGATTCGGTGCAGACCTTGGTGCAGAGAAATTCTTAGACATTAAGTGTCGTAAGGCTGAAATTCATCCTCGTGTAACTGTTCTTGTTTCAACTTTACGTGGTTTGAAGATGCACGGTGGACTTATTGATGGTGCATCGCATGAACAGGAACGTCAAGCACTTGTGGATGGGCTTTTGCTAATCTCGATCGTCATGTTGAGAATATGCAACGCTTTGGACAGCCAGTGATTGTCACACTAAACCGATATGGCGATGATACTGAGGAGGAAATTGCTCTTCTCGCAGAACACTGTAAGATGTTGGGTGTAGGCTTTGCAGAAAACAATGTGTTCTTGAAAGGTGGTGAAGGTGCTGAGGATTTGGCTCGTCTTGTCGTTGAAACCATTGATAAGCAGGGAGCTAAGGACATCAATATGACTTATGCGGATGAGGATAGTATTGAAGAGAAAAGTTAATAAGGTAGCCAAGAATATCTATGGTGCACGTTCAGTTATACTCAGTAAAACAGCTGTAAATAAACTGAAACGTATTCATGCTTGGGAGATGGATAAGTTCCCTGTCTGCATTGCTAAGACACAATTCTCATTCAGTGAAGACCCTAAGCAGGTGGGTGTAGCTAAGAATTTCGACATTACCATTCGTGACTTTGTTATCAATGGAGGTGCTGAGATGATTGTTGCTATTGCTGGTGAGATCATGCGTATGCCTGGCTTACCTAAGATTCCTCAAGCAGAAAAGATTGATATTGTTCGTGGTCAGATTGAAGGTTTGGCTTAACGAGCATCAATATTCTTTGTTTAAACCCAAATCAGTCATTAGCGCCTAAACATATTTTGTTTTATTATCGAGCAGATTGTTTGGCTTTGTTACGCAGGCGTAGCGGGCTACGTCAAGTTACAAAGACAGACAAGATGCCGATAAGAAAATAAGAGATGTTAGGAAACAAAGTCATAGAAATGAAAACTATACATATTGTGGTCTAATGACCGATTTGGGTTAAACCTATACTTGTATAGTTTTATAGGATTCCTATACAAACTATACAAGTTTCTTCTTGACACAAGATATTACTATTACCAGATATAACTTAGGATGTTAACGAAAATAATATGAAGAAAAAGACAATACTACTAATCATCTTTTCTGTAATCCTTATAGGTGCAATTATTTGGTGTGTCAATGCACCCTATCGTGAAGTAAATCTAAATGACAACTTAGAAACGATTCAAAAGTCTGAATCTTGTATCTCTGTTCATGAGTTGTATAAAGATAAAGACTGGGACACAATGATCGTTATTAAGCCTTACGATAAGCGTACTGCCTCTGATGAAAGAATTGATATGGGCTATGCTGGGGACAGAGCTGCTATCCTTGATAACACTTTATTTGATAGTATCTGTACACTTCTCTTTATAAAGGGGAATAAGCTTGTCGCCTTTTCGAGTATTTATCGTAATGTAATCGATTTTAGTTCACTGAGCAAAACAACCTATAAGGCTGCAGATAAAATACAAGTTATAAATAAGTTTGCGACAGATTGCTGATTTTACCCTAATCAATCATTAGAGTCTTGACCTATATACTTATTGTGGTTTAATGACAGATGTGGGTTTAATCGGTGCAAACTCTTATTTAGGCATTTTGAAATCATCTACAGAAACACCTTCACGTAGCTGGTTTATGTCTACGTATGTCCATATTCCACGCACCCTCCCACGCTTACTTGACTGCCATATGTCGTGCTTAGTATCTGGTAGTTGAGGCGGAAGATTATAGTTTGCAATGAACAATCGATACCTGTTAAACTCTGGATAAAGGTTCAGATGATAATAAGCTTCATTGGTGTAAATCATCGGAGAATGTCCTGTTCGTTCCTTTATTAATCGGATAAACTCAGCAAGATTCTTCTGAATAATCTCACGTCCCCAACTGCGTGTTCCATCCTTTTCTATGTCTACAAGTAGTAATAAGTCTTGCTGACTAAGGTCAATGTTAGCAAGAAAGTTGTCTACCTGACGTTCCATAGAAGTTCGATAAGTCAAGAAATGATAAGAACCTACTAATAAGCCTCTTTCCTTTGCAGCTTTAAAGTTTCTCTTATAGAATGGGTCAACGATAGAACTACCTTCTGTAGCCTTGATATAGACAAAAGCGAAGTTGTGGATTCTCCTCCACTAACTCATCCCAATGTATCTTCCCTGATGGCGTGAGATGTCCAGACCATCAAAGTCTTTGGAATACGGTCCCTTAGTCATATCGTGGTAAGGCCATTGGTCGCTGACTACAGAGCGCGGGCTTTCGCCATGGTTTAAGGTCAATGATAAGAATAGTAGTCAGCACCGCTAAAGCAGCACAAACCCACCACCAAAAACTATGTTTGTTGCGCATTTGCTTTCTGCGCCTACGTTTACGCTTTATCATCTGTTGTCTTAACTTGTAGAGCTTATATCTGGAATGTTAAGCATATTAGGGTCGATAAGCCTAATAATATGCGTTCTTACGACTTTAAAACATCGCAAAGGTAAACATTCTTTTTCAATACTACAAATTGCGTATATCGTAAAAATGATATGATTTCATCGACTATATGCAAGTTAAAGTGATTGTTTAACCAGTTTAACATTCATCTCTAACTTTATTAATTAAATGTTAAAGTGTTGTATATCAGGAATATTTTTTTTAATCTTTGCAGTGTTAATATGAAACTGAGGCGTGGTGGTAACTCATTCTCACATAGGAACACGCCGTAGAGAGTAGCTCTATTGACTTACTCTTCCAAGGTTTCGGAAAGTTTTTAATGATGAGAATTTTAAAAGTAGTAAGTATTTGTTTCTTAATGATTTTTGCTTCACATGTTGAAGTGTCAGCCAAGAAAGATGGCTTTGATTGGGAACCAGTAATGAATGCAATCATCCAGATTGAAAGCAAGGGTAATCCTGCAGCTGTAAATGGTCCTTATGTTGGTGTACTGCAGATTTCCCCAGTTTTGGTAAAGGAGTGCAACAACATCCTTAAAAGTACTGGTAGCAACAAGCGTTATTCGCTTTCGGATCGCTTTTAATGCTACAAAGTCTAAGGAAATGTTTATTATCATTCAGAGTTTCCACAACCCATTAAATAGTGTTGAAAGAGCTATTCGCTTATGGAGCGGTGGTATTCGATATAATGTGGCTAAGACACAAGCTTATTTACGCAAAGTAATGCGTTACATGAACTAATAAGCGCAATAATTATTTAAGAATCCTCTTATTTAAAAGTCCGGCTATCCTTTCCTTTGGAACAGATAACCGGACTTTTCCTTTCTTTTCTCTTTCTTTTTTCTTACTTTTGCAGTAAGAATACATCAGATTATTATTTCGTATTCTGATGGGTTTGACGTGTTATACAAGTATTTATATGAAGACAAAGCTATTATTTTATCTTTTCCTTTCAGTTACTACCCTATCAATGCATGCTCAAAATGTTACGTATCACGGCTCAAAACACTATAACGTAAGAGTGAATCAATTTAAGCAAGAAGGCTCTTTGCCAGATAATGCAATTGTTATGTTGGGCGATAGTCATTCTGAATATGGGAAAGACTGGAATCGTTTTTTTCCCAAATGCGAGAAAACGATTATCAATAGAGGGATTATTGGAGATGATAGTCGTGGAATCTCTAAACGCTTAAATCAGATTCTGCCTTATAATCCCAGTAAGATATTCTTTGAATGCGGAACAAACGATTTAAGTCATGGTTGGACGGTTGATCGTATCTTTCAAGGAGTAGTTAATGTCATTGAGACAATTCGAACAACATGTCCACAAACCAAGCTGTACGTACAAAGTCTTTTACCTTTGAATGAAAAGGTTGGTGTATGGAAACTGCTTAAGGGTAAGGATGATATGATTATTCAGTTAAATGAGAAGTTAAAGGGTTACTGTAATGACAATAAACTTGTTTTTATCGACCTCTATCATCCCCTCTTAGGTGTCAATGCTAAGGAAATGCACGCAGACTATTGTCGTGATGGACTGCATCTTTCGAATAAAGGTTATGAGGTTTGGGCAAATATTATCCGCTCTTATATTAATGAATGACGTTAGTGTTCATTTTAGAGGTTTGCTGTTGTTCTTGATGATAAAGCCGAATTTAGTTGTTAAGTAACTGTTGATTTGTCTTTGTCAGTATCACTATTTGTAAAATAAAATCACATCTTGAAAACTAAAAGATGCTCTTTGGCTTGCAATTAACGCCCAATTGGCTTCCAAAAGGTGCCCTTTTGCGATGTTACTAACGCCCTTTTGAAGTCCAATTAAGCACCTTTTTGTATAGTGCTTTTGCAACTACTTGATAATCGGTTAGTTATAAAGATAAAAAATAACGACTATTTTGACCTACATAAGGTTTGATAGTCGTTATTTTTGTAATGAAATTTCGTAGACTTTATGTATCTTGAAATGATTACCTAATGTCGTTTAGAAGGGCACTCTCATATCTCCACTTGGGTATGGTGGTATAGGGATCATCATTCATCTTGCTACCAACAATCTCACCACCTAATGGGTCATTAGGCATTGGAGCAGCCATATCCAAATCCTCAGGATTAGCAAAACGAGTGTATTCACCACGGAAGTTGAGTAGAACATCACCAGTTGCACCCTTACGATGCTTGGCAATAATAATCTGAGCCATACCATGAAGGTCGTTTCCGTGGTCATCTTGCAGAATATGATAATACTCTGGTCGATGCACAAAGAGTACCATATCGGCATCCTGCTCGATAGCTCCAGACTCACGCAAGTCACTTAACTGTGGGCGTTTACCCTCACGTGGGTCACGCTGTTCAACCGCACGACTCAACTGTGACAGTGCTAATATTGGAATGTTCAGCTCTTTTGCAAGTCCCTTCAAAGAACGGCTAATCGTAGAAACCTCCTCCTGACGGCTATTGAAGCGCATACCATTGGCATTCATCAGCTGTAAGTAGTCAATCATGAGCACTTCTATATTATGTTCACGCACCAATCGACGCGCTTTTGTACGAAGCTCGAAGATAGAAAGTCCAGGTGTGTCGTCAATATAAATCGGTGCACCCTGCATCTTTCGTATGTTAGAGTCGAAACGCTCCCACTCGTCAGGTGTTAGCTGACCATTAAGAATCTTGTTACCAGGTACAGAACAAACGTTTGAAATTAAACGATTGACAAGCTGTACGTTGTTCATCTCAAGAGAGAAGAACGCAATTGGTTTACGATAGTCAATGGCAATATTTTTAGCAATACTAAGTGCAAAAGAAGTCTTACCCATGGCAGGACGACCAGCAATAATGACCAAGTCGGATGCCTGCCAACCAGCTGTTATCTTATCTAAGTCGTGGAACCCACTTGGTACGCCAGTTAAGCTACCCTTATTGTTTGCTGCCTTGAGAAGTAATTGATGGGCTTGTTCAACGACAGAGTCAATCTGTACATAATCTTGTAGCATATTCTTCTGGGAAATCTCAAACAGAGCACCCTCGGCTTTCTGCATCAACTCGTCAACATCCACGGTTTCATCGAAAGCATCAGTCTCAATCATTGATGCGAACTGGATAAGTTGTCGTGCCAAGAACTTTTGTGCAAGAATATGTGCATGATACTCAATGTGTGCAGATGAAGCAACATTGGAACTAAGCTCAACGATATATGCAGGACCACCAACTTCTTCAAGTGTTCCTTTATGTCGAAGTTCTTCTACTACGGTCATAATATCTACAGGCTTCTCCTGCAGATTCAGAGATTGCACAGCCTCATAGATTTTCTCATGACGAGACTCATAGAATGTTTCTGGTTTGATAATCTCTGAGACAACAGTAAAGGCATCCTTATCAATCATAAGCGCACCTAAAACAACCTTTTCAATGTCAGTTGCTTGTGGTTGTAGGTGACCAAACGTCGTGTCGATAGGAGCCTGCTTGGTTCTACGACTACTTTTATTGTTATTACTTCTTTCTGCCATATGGTGGCAAAATTACAAAAAATATTCCATTTCTAACATCAATCTTCGTAACCTTTTATTATCTTTGCAAAAAAGAATTCTTTAATTATATTTTTAGACTATGATTACCTTTCCTTGCTGTAAAATCAACCTTGGTTTAAATATTGTTGCAAAACGTCCTGATGGCTATCATGACCTTGAAACAGTTTTTTATCCTGTTCCTTTATGTGATGTGTTGGAAATAAAAAAGATGGATGAGGAGTTTCCCTCTCCTACTCCCTATAGACTTAAAAGTGACTGGTCATGCTGTAGAATGTGATGAGCGTAATAACTTTGGTAGTTAAGGCTTATCATCTCCTTGCAAAGGATTATGAGTTACCTCGCATACATGTTCACCTTGTTAAGCGTATTCCTATGCAGGCAGGACTTGGAGGTGGTTCAGCTGATGCTGCTTATATGATTCGATTACTCGATGAGCGTTTTCGTTTGAATATGGGTAATGCTGAGATGGAGCGTTATGCAGCCCAATTGGGTGCCGATTGTGCGTTCTTTATTCGTTCTGAAATAGCCTATGCAACGGGAATAGGTGATGTTCTTGAACCTGCAGATAACGAACATCATAGTTTAGAAGGATATTATCTTGCATTGGTAAAGCCTGATGTAGCTGTCTCTACTGCCGAAGCCTATGCTGGAGTGACACCAAAGAAGCCTGCGAAAAGCTGTCGTGATATAGTTCGCCAACCAATTGATACATGGCGTGATGAGCTTACAAATGATTTTGAAAAGTCTATTTTCGCAAAATATCCAGTGTTGGCTGATGTGAAAGAGAAACTGTATGCGAATGGTGCTTTGTATGCACAGATGTCAGGTAGTGGTAGTACTATCTTTGGCATCTTTGGTCAAAAGCCAGCGAATATAAAGGAACTCTTCCCAGGAATGTTCACATATTGCGTCAGACTCTAATTCCAATTCTTTAGATATCCATGATGGAAAAAGCATTAACGGTTTATAAAGCATCAGCAGGTTCAGGTAAGACTTTTACGTTAGCATCGGAATATATCACTTTAGTGGTAAAGAATCCACAAGATTATAAGAAGATTCTTGCTGTTACCTTTACCAATAAGGCAACGCAGGAAATGAAAACGCGTATTCTCTCCCAGCTATATGGTATTACCCATAAGTTGCCAGATTCTCAGGCATATTATGAACAAGTGTTACAAAAGACTGGTTTCCCTGAACTCACAATTAGGGAGAATGCCGCTGAAGCTTTGTCGCTGCTGACCCATCATTATAATGAGTTTCGTGTACAGACGATTGATGCCTTCTTTCAATCTGTATTGCGTAATCTTGCTCGTGAACTGAATCTTACGGCTAATCTCCGTATTGATCTCAATGATGAACAAGTGGAAGCTCAGGCTGTCGATGAGTTGATTAATAGTCTTGAGGAAGGCGAAGAGGTCTTGACTTGGATTCGCGATTACATTGATAAAAATATTGAAGATGACAAGGGGTGGAACGTTATTGGACAGATAAAAGACTTTCGGAAAGAATATTTTTAAGGACTTCTATAAAGAGCATAAGGCTGAGCTTGATAATCGTTTCCGTGAAGAGTCGTTTTTTGACGATTTCATCACGGATTTGCGTAAGATACGAAAGGAAAGTCCTAAGAAGGTTAAAGAACAGGCAGGAAAGTTACTTCAAAAAATAAGTGATGCTGGTGTTGATACAGGATATTTCATTAAAGGATTGTGTGGATATATCACTAAGCAGTTTGAGAATGAACCTACTGATGATGGACCATCTGCAAATGTGTTGAAATGTCTTGATAGTCCAGATAATTGGTTGTTGAAGAAATGCCCTGCAGGGGAGAAAGAGCGTATTAATGCTCTTATCTCCGAATCATGGTATGATGACTTACTGCTATTAGAACAATATCGAAAAGAATGTTGGAAAGAGTATCAATCCAGTAATCTTACACTTAAGCATCTTTCTCAGCTTCGTCTTTTACATGCCATTTCTGAGGCTGTTGATGAAATAAACAAAGACACGAACCGATTTATGCTAAGTAACACCCAGTCACTACTTAGCACTTTGATGAAAGATACTGATACCCCATTCGTTTTTGAAAAGATGGGTGCTTACTTGAAGCATATCATGATTGATGAGTTTCAAGATACGAGTACTATTCAATGGACTAATTTCCGTAAGTTACTCGATAACTGTATGGCTCAAATAGAATCTCACAATTTGATTGTGGGTGATGTCAAGCAGAGTATTTATCGATGGCGCCAAGGTGATTGGAAATTACTAAACAATATTGAGCATGACTTCTCTGAAGAGCAAATAAAGATAGAACCACTTGAGACCAACTATCGTTCCGAAGAGAATATAATCCGATTTAATAATGCTTTCTTTACGCAGGCTGTTATTCAAACGGTTAAAGAATTAGAGAGTGATGATATAAAAAGGTGCTTCTCAGCTGATTGAAGCTTATAAAGAGATTGAACAGAAACCGAGGAAAAGATGATGGTAAGGGATCTGTGCATATAAAACTCTTTCCTTATGATAAAAAAAGGCAGTATCAGAATATTACGAGAATGTTCTCAATGAATTAGTTAGTAATATCCGTGAACTATTAAAATCGTGGGTATAAACAAAAGGATATTGCTATTCTTGTCCGATCAAAAGGAGTAATACAAGATATTGCTGATAAGTTCCAAGGTGAGTTTGGTACAGATGTAAGTATTGTTTCTGATGAGGCATTCCAATTGGATGCTTCGTTAGCTGTTAATGTGATTATTGCTGCTCTGCGATTGCTTACACATCCTGATGATAAACTTACAGAAAGTAAGTTGGTTAAGCTTTATCAACAACAAGTAATACAGACGGATAGAGATAATAATGCTTTATTTGTTGATGAAGGTGAAAGAGAATTAAAGTCCTTTTTGCCAAGTGGTTATGTAGATAAGTTTGACTTTTTGTTAAGATTGTCACTTGTAGACCTTGTTGATGAGATTTACTCACTTTTTAATCTCGGTAGTCTTGAAGGACAAAGTGCATACGTATGTACATTCTACGATACATTGAACGAGTATTTGAGAGACCATCCTGCAGATATTGATGATTTCATCGAAGAATGGGAAGATAGTCTTTCAAGCAATACTATTCAAAGCGATGAAGTTGATGGAATACGTTTGATTACTATTCATAAGAGTAAGGGATTGGAATATGATAACGTTCTGATTCCTTTCTGTGATTGGGGATTGGAGAAGACAGTAGGTAATACAATATGGTGTCCAGGTGATAATAAGGAGAAAGCCTTATGGAGAATTATCGTTGATTCCGATAGATTTTTCTAAAAAGATGATAGGTACTGTCTTTGAAGATGATTACAAAGAGGAGCATCTTCAGAATACTGTTGATAACATGAATTTGCTTTATGTTGCCTTTACACGTGCAGGAAAAGAACCTATTTATTACTGGTAAAAAGCTTCTAAAACCACTTTTACTAAGCTGCAAAATGGTAATACAGCCACAGATCGTTCACAGATTATTCAATTAGTTATTGATGATCTTGCTAATGAATTGCCAGGAGCAACGGTTGATGATGCTGGTGATAAAGATGCTATCAGTTTTGATTTTGGTACTTTGTTGGATTGTGAACAGCGTGTTGATAAGGAGAAGTCTACGGAGAATCCTTTTGAACTTACACCTAAGACGCATAAGTTGAAAGATAGAAACTTTCCCCCACCCTGTTAGCTTTCGACAGAGTAATAAGAGTCATGACTTTATCAATGGTGAGGATATTGACCCTTCAGATGCAAATCGTTATATAAAGGTTGGAAATATACTTCACCAACTCTTTTCTACGATCCTTACTGAAGATGATATTGAACCACGCTTGAAGGAATTAGAGCAAGAAGGAGTTATCTATAATGATGAGGTTACATCGAGAGAATTGCAGAATAAGATTGCCAATGCTCTGATGAATGAGAAAGTAAAAGATTGGTTTAGTTCACGATGGAAGCTGTTTAATGAGTGCACCATTCTTGATTATGATAAGGAGAGTGGAGATATTCATGAACATCGTCCTGACCGTGTAATGACCGATGGAAAAGGAGATTATTGTAGTAGATTTCAAGTTCGGTAAACCACGTGAAGAATATCATGAGCAGGTACAACGCTATATGACTTTGCTGATGCGTATGGGCTATGAGAAGGTCTCTGGTTATATTTGGTATGTCGTTAGAAACGAGATCGTACCAACTCCTTTTCCTTCCCATTAAAGGGCGAATAGCCTATATTACTAACTTCAATTTCATTCTTAACAAGCGTTCTGATATATAAATTATGAATACATTTCTCGAACACGTTGCAGCTGATTTACTGAAGAAGTATGGTAATGACATGGCGCATATAGCTGTTGTCTTTCCTAATAAGCGTGCTGCACTCTTTTCTGAATCAAGCATTAGCTCGATTGGCTGATGGTCCTGTATGGAGTCCTGCATATATTACTATCTCTGACTTCTTTCGTCAACATTCAGAGCTAACAATAGCTGATCCTATTAAAAGTATTTGCGATCTCTATAAGAGTTACGTTGAGGTAACAGGCAATACGAATGAAACCTTAGACCACTTCTATGGTTGGGGGCAACTGCTCTTAGCCGATTTCGATGACATCGATAAGAATATGGCGAACGCTGAGATGGTATTCTCTAATATTAGTAACCTTAAAGAGTTAGATGATATTAGTTATCTTACCGATGAACAGAAAGTAGAATTACGCCGTTTCTTCGCTAATTTCGATGATAATCCAGAGGGTATTAGAGAGCGTTTTATAACTCTTTGGAATAAGTTGAATGATATATATAATGATTTCAAGCAAAGGCTTAGAGGTCAAAAGCTTGCATACGAGGGTATGCTTTATCGTGATGTGGTGGAGGAAACAAAGGTAGAAGCACAATATGAACACTATGTTTTTGTCGGATTCAACGTACTTCAGAAGGTAGAACAGCTTCTTTTCAAACGCTTCTTAAAGGAAGAAAAGGCAAGTTTCTATTGGGATTATGACCGATATTATATGAAGCCAACAAATGAAGCAGGTAACTATATTTGTCGTTGGCTTGATAAATTCCCCAATGCTTTACCAAACGATAGCGATGAATTGTATGATAATTTAGGTAAAGAGAAGGATATAAACATTATCTCTGCCCCTACAGAGAACTTACAAGCACGTTATATCACCGAGTGGTTACGAGAGAATGAAAGATATAAAGATGGTAAGCGAACAGCAATTGTTCTTTGTGATGAACATCTGTTGCAGACTGTAATCCATTGTATACCTGATGAAGTCGAAACTCTGAATGTCACAACGGGTTATCCGTTACAACAAACCCCGATTGCATCGATGGTTACGCAGCTTTGGGCGTTACAGACAGAAGGTTATTCTGTACAAGAACAGAGTTATAGACTTCACTATGTAAACAGAGTATTACGACATCCTTATGGGAAGTATCTCACACCTAAAGTTGCCGAAATCATCGAACGATTGAATAGTGAACGACAGTTTTATGTAAAGCCAAAAGAAGGCTCAATCTTTGAATACCATCCAAGTGATAAGCAGAACCTACAAGTATTAGTTAATTGGTTGGCAGAAACTATCCGTTTCATCGGTGTAAATGGTGCAGCTGACAAAGACCCACTCTTTGAAGAGTCTGTTTTTCGTATGTATACCTTACTCACACGTTTGTCTGATTTGATGACAAATGGGGATTTAGATGCAGATAAGATCATCTTCCGTCGTCTATTAACACAGCTTATTGCTGCTACAAGTATTCCTTTCCATGGTGAACCAGCACGTGGCGTACAAGTGATGGGCGTTCTTGAAACGCGTAATCTCGATTTCGATCATGTACTTGTGCTCTCTTGTAATGAAGGTAATATGCCAAAGGGAATAGACGATGCATCGTTCATACCTCATCTTATTCGTAAGGCATACGAGTTAACAACAATTGATAATAAAGTATCTATCTACAGCTACTATTTCCATAGTATGATTCAGCGGGCAAAGATGTTACTTTCCTTTATAATAACTCCACGCAAGGTAGCCATACAGGAGAGATGAGTCGTTTCATTTTACAGTTGATGGTAGAGTGGAATCACCCAATTCATCGATTAACTTTGCAAGCAGGGCAAGAGCCTATGCACTGTGAAGCAGAAGTGGTTGAAAAGAATGAAGCTGTACTGAATAGACTCGATGAAATCAGTTATTTCTCCCCAACTGCTATTAATACATATATAACTTGCCAACTAAAGTATTACTTTAAGTATATTGCAGGTATTAATGAACTCGATGAAGTCGATGTAGATGATGTTGATAATCGAATGTTTGGTAATATCTTTCATACAGCAGCACAGCTTATGTATGAAAAGTTACTGCCAAGAGAAGTCATCACAGCTAAGAACATAGATTATTTGTTGAAGACAGGTAAGAGCACACAGTCACTCACATCAGGCAATGCAGAACTTACATTGGATGATATTGTCGACGAGGCATTTGCTACTGAACTATTTCATCAACAACGAGGAGTAAAGAAACATCCAAAGCTCAATGGACTCCAACTCATCAATCGTGAAGTTATCATAAAGTACCTTCATCAATTATTGCGAATTGATCGACGTTCTGCCCCATTGCGTGTGATTGGTCATGAGTTTCCTGTTAAACGCTCATTGACAATTAATGTGAATGGATTGGAGAAGCAAATAGAAACAGGTGGACGTATTGACCGTTTAGACGAGATTCTTGTTGATAGTGATAGCGCACGCTTGCGAGTTGTAGACTATAAGACTGGTGGAAAAGCAGCGGAGTCATTGAAAAGTGTTGATGAAATGTTTGACTCAAAGAATTTAAGTAAAGAAGAGTGACTACACAATGCAGGCGATGCTATACAGTCTTATTGAAGCAAAGAACGATTCTGAACATAATCCAAATCATCGTGCTGTTAGTCCAGCTTTGCTCTTTATCCAACATGCAGGTAGTGAAGATTATACTCCTGTACTATCAATAGATAAGGAAGAAGTTACTGATGTCACCGTATATGAAGAGGATTTTCTTAGAAATCTCACGGAGAAACTCGAAGAAATACATAATCCTAATATAGCTTTTGCTCCAACAGACAATACTGATAGTTGTCAATACTGTCCTTATAAACAGATGTGTGGACGATAATTACAGCTATAAACGATAATAGGCGGTCATAAATGCGAATACATTTATGACCGCCTATCGTTTTCTATTGTTCTTAACCAATAATCTTAAACTTGGCAAACTTCAGCAGTAGTTGTTTGGTTCCTGCATTACGGAACTCAACAGTTGCCTTAGCATTTTCTCCAGAACCTTCAAGGTTTAATACCTTTCCAATACCGAAGCGTTGATGTTCAATGGTCACACCAACACTGAGTCCAGCTATTGAGGCTGTCGATGAAACCGAGGATATTGAGGTACTCTCTGTTGATAATGTCCTACCACCATTTGTCATTGCAGACGATAGGCGTTTGAAATTACCACCCTCCGCTATTAATCTGCGTTTAGCACGCTCAGAGAATGGGTCAACAGCAGCTTCAGGACGTTTACGTTCAGTTATCTTTGGCTTTGGATCAGCACGAAATTGGCTTGCAACAGGATTTGAATTCTGCCATCTCGAGCCCATTTGACGATATTCTTGTCCCCAAGGTCTGCTACCCGTGTATACCTTGTTTGGTTCGTACTCACGGAAATTATCTTCTGAACGATTACGTCCCCAAGCGTTTCTTGAACTATTATCCTCGTCCCAAGGCATCTTACGTCGTTCACCTCCAAAAGCACTGTTTGCTTCATCTTCTACATGAATCAGTGCAGGGTCGAAATCATTTAAGAAACGACTTGGGTTGTCCACTGCATTGATCCATAGCGAAAACGGTTCTTTGCATTCGTCAATATACAATGTCGTTCGGCACGTGTTATAGCCACATAGAGTAATCTTCTCTTCTTCTATCTCACGTTTTGAACTTGCTGACATAGGACTTGGGAATATATTTTCCTCCAATCCAACGACAAATACCGTAGGAAATTCTAATCCTTTTGCTGCGTGAATTGTCATTAATGTAACTTTCGGAGTGTCATCGTCTTCCTTGTCAGCATCTGTGTATAATGCTACTTCCTGAAGGTAGTCAGTAAGGTAGACATTCTCTTCTCGTCCTTCTTCGCGTCCAGAGTCCACAAAGCCCTGCATAGCCGACATAAACTCTTCTAAGTTCTCTCGACGAGCCAAGTCCTCTGGCTCACTTCCCGAACGTATATCAGCACTTAGTCCACTCTCTTCAATAATCTCCTTTCCAAGCTCGTATGCATCCTTCAGTGCTACATTCTTAATAAATACACTGATAAGTGTTCTGAAAGCAAAAAGCTTTGTCATTGTGCCCTTATTGACATCTAATCCATATTGAATAGGATTGAGGATAGTTTCCCATAGCGATACAGAATTTCGCTGGGCACAATCAATAATCTTTTGAATGGTCGTGTTACCAATTCCACGTGTTGGGTAATTGATGATACGTCGGAAGGCTTCTTCGTCATCAGGGTTAGAAACCAAGCGGAAATATGCGATGATATCTTTGATTTCCTTACGTTGATAGAAAGAAAGTCCACCGATAATCTTGTAAGGAATACCCTGTTTACGGAATTCATCCTCAAAAGAACGACTCTGTGCATTCGTACGGTAGAGAATGGCAAAGTTGCCATAATCACAGTCATCATTGCGTTTGATACGCTTCAGTTCATTCGCAACAACCATAGCCTCTTCCCTATCACTGTAGCAAGGCTTATATAGAATCTTGTCTCCTTCGGCTTCTTTAGAAAATACATCCTTAGGAATCTGTCGTTCGTTGTGTTTCATCAACGAGTTAGCTGCCTGTACGATGAGCTGTGTTGAACGGTAATTGCGCTCTAACTTAAAGAGTTTAGCATCGTCAAACTTATGCTGAAGTCAAGGATATTGTCAATATTTGCACCACGGAAAGAATAGATACTCTGATAGTCATCACCCACAACACAGATACGACGATGTGTCTCAGCCAACTGGCTGATGATACTTACCTGTGCATAGTTTGTGTCTTGATACTCGTCTACCAAGATATATTCAAACTGCTGTCCATACTTCTCTCTAATCTCTTTGTTATCACGGAAGAGCAAGAAGGTATAAAGCAGAATATCGTCAAAGTCCATTGCATTTGCCTGACGACATCTTGCTTCGTATGCTTTGTAAATCATGTGGATTGCAGGCATACGCGCACTTCGGTCACGCTCAATGGCAGCACGGTCTTCTGCATATTCTGAAGCAGTAATAAGATGGTTCTTTGCCATTGAAATAAAGTTATGCACCGAGGCAGGTTTATATGTTTTCTCGTCAAGGTCTAAGGCTTTTACAATACTCTTAATAAGCGAACGAGAGTCGTTTTCATCATAAATAGTGAAATTACTTCCAAAGCCGATAGCCTCCCCTTCACGACGTAGGATACGTGCAAAGATGGAATGGAACGTTCCCATATAAAGATGTTGCGCATCTTTAGCAGTTGTTATCTGTGCGATACGTTCCTTCATCTCTCTTGCAGCTTTGTTTGTAAACGTAAGCGCAAGAATGTTCCATGGGGCTAAACCTTTATTAAGTAGGTAGGCAATCTTATAGGTAAGTACACGTGTCTTACCAGAACCTGCACCAGCAATCACCAGTGATGGTCCTGTACAATACTCAACTGCCTCACGCTGGCTTTCGTTCAGTGTGGAGAGGATAGCCTCTTCCTTATCTTGATTTGTCATCTTATCTTTTTATTTTTGTCGAACAGAATTGTTTAATAGGCTAATATACAGATGTTTTAATGTTCTTCTGGGAAGGCTGGTATAAAAGTCATTTGGTGTTCAATCTGTCCAATTCTCTTGCGCATATAAGGTCCAGGATTCTTTGAGGAGAAGCGACGTGGATTAGGTAATGTCGCTGCTATGAGTGCACAATCTCTTCGACTAAGTTGGCTGGCCTCCATACCGAAATTCTGTTCAGCACAAGCTTCAACACCATAGATTCCATCGCCCATCTCAATTGAATTAAGATAAACCTCCATGATACGTTGTTTGCTCCATAGTGTTTCTATGAGGAAAGTGAAATAAACCTCCAATCCTTTTCTTACCCATGAGCGTCCCTGCCACAAAAAGACATTCTTTGCTGTTTGCTGAGATATGGTAGATCCACCACGCAGTTTCTTCCCTTTCTTCAGGTGGTCTTCTGCAGCTTTCTCGATAGCTTGATAGTCGAAACCATGATGTGTAAGGAAGCGTTGGTCCTCACTTGCCATCACTGCTACAGGCATTGATTTTGACATCTTTTCTAACGGAACCCAGTCATGATAAAGTTTTCACAGACTCTCCTTTACCAATCTGTTCAAAACAACGACTAATCATCAGAGGGGTAAAGTATACAGGGATAAAGCGATAGACAACTACCGCCAATATAGTGGAGATAAAGGTTAGGGATAATACCCATCTTATCACTTTAAAAATCTTCTTGAACATAGTTAATGAGTTAATTATTTGCAAAGGTACTAAATCTTATTCGATAGCAAGCGGGAAGAAGGACTTTTTTCGGTTCTTCCGAAATATGGAGTGATAAACTAAAAGTCTTATATAATAGGCACACGGAGTCACGGAGGGGACGGAGGTAACGCAAATGTCACGGAGGTGCCAACGGCACAAAGAGCGACGGAGGTATAGCGTACAGATTTTTGATAATTATTTTGGGATAAACGCTTTGTATATAAATTGCTAATAGAATTGGCAAACAAGCTCCGTCGCTCAACGCACCGACGGTGCCTCTGTGGCTTCTATCGCTTTTTAATAATCCTCCGTTCTCTCCTTTTCTCCGTGTGACATTTCGTTAGAAACCTAATCTTAAGTGGCAAAACTTATTACTCCAAAATCCTGAAGACCCTTTTTCCCTCTGTAAAACCAGCTTAAGAATTTTAATTAATAAGACAAACAAGCTATTTATTGCTATCCAGTAGATATTCCCATAGAAGTTAAAACTGAAGTGAGTCGATAAGTATATCTTTTATTTTTACAAGTAATTCCTCGCTTTGTTTATAGAGGAATGTAAATATTTTTCCAACCTTTCATAGTCCAGGTAGATTCAAGTACCAAGTGCGAATTTACTCAATCTTTTTGTTAAAAACAAATATTGGTGATTTAAACTTTAATTTTTCCCTTGGTCTACTATTAATTTTATTCTGTATATATGCCAAATACTGTATTGACATGGTGTTTATATTGAATCCTTTTGGTACATATTGTCTTATCAGCATATTTGCATTCTCCACTGCTCCTTTCTGCCATGGTGCATAGGGTTTTGCATAATAAACCTCACATTTTAATTTCTGCTCAATTTCCTTATACTGTGCAAACTCTGGTCCATTATCCGTTGTAATTGTCATTACATTCTTCTTGTATGGTTTCAAAGCTTCAATAATAGCCTTGCTCACCTGTTCAGACTTATATCGTTGTGGTAGCTTTCTTATAATAAGAAAATTTGTACTTCTTTCTATTATTGTAAGAGCAGCTGAACGTCTTGGTCCTACAATAAGATCCATTTCCCAATCTCCAAATCGTTTACCATCAGCTTCTAATGGTCTTTCTGTTATGCTTTTCCTACCGTCTGGTAGTTTTCTTCCTTTTCTGCTAAGCCAGTGATTTATGTGTTTTAGCTGGAACCTACAATGTTGATAAAGCTTTCCACCAGAAGTTTTATCTCTGCGTATCATCTCATAGATGGTTTCATGACAGACGTCCGCTTTTCCTAAAGCCCTCAGATAGATGGTTTCATGACAGACGTCCGCTTTTCCTAAAGCCCTCAGTCTACCTGTTATCTGCTGCGGAGACTAATCCTTCTTCAGATATCTGATGACGGTTGCACGTACTTCTGGCATCAGTTTGCGGGGCTTCTGAAAACGACGTTTGCGGCGTTCCGCCATACGCTGAGCACGTAATGGACGGTATTCTTCAGTGTAAGGTGACCTGTTACGGTCAACTTCTCTGTAAACCGTACTGAAATGAACTCCAATAGTAGAGGCTATCTCCATTTTGGAGAAACCTTTTTGTAATAAGGCAAATATTGTGTACCTTTGCCCTGAGGTTAATTGTTTATACATAATCAAATACAAAGATAATTAATCTTGGGGAGACTTTAGGTCTCCTCTTTTTATTTCTATATCTTGATACTTGAATTTGCTCTTAGGGGGCGCGGCCCCCTTGCCGCAGGGCAACCCTCGGTGTTTTTCATAGTTTTTGTAAACTATTTCTTACCGAGAGTATTCGCATTTACTAATTGAATGTGCGCACACATGCTCTTTTAGCTTCTAAA